>Ga0209515_10001452_pt1 | contig 39692 bp, 31 predicted proteins | sample Subgroupgradi54m_FD_187454 | JGI IMG/M metagenome (GOLD analysis project Ga0209515, IMG submission 187454) | Subsurface groundwater microbial communities from S. Glens Falls, New York, USA - GMW60B uncontaminated upgradient, 5.4 m (SPAdes)... ... | reverse complement strand
CAAGTTTCTGGGTATCGGACATGCTCTGCTTCTACTTCTCTACGAAGATTTCCGGATGCTGCTCCAGAAACTTGGTGGTGTACTGCCCTTTGACAAACAAGGCGTGCGAAAGGATGCGCTTGTGCAAAGGAATGGTGGTTTTAATGCCCATGATCACGAACTCGTCCAAGGCGCGCAGCATGCGGGCGATGGCCATTTCGCGCGTGGGCGCGTGCACGATCAGCTTGGCAATCATGCTGTCGTAATTGGGAGGGACTTCGTAGCCACTGTAGCAATGGGTGTCCACGCGGACGCCCATGCCGCCGGGCAGGTGGAAATCCGTGATGGTGCCGGGGCAGGGACGGAAATCGTTCCAGGGATCCTCGGCGTTGATGCGGCACTCGATACTGTGCCCGGCCATGGTGATGCTCTTCTGGGAGAACTCGAGCTTTTCGCCCGCGGCCACCAGGATTTGCGCGCGTACAAGATCGATGCCCGTGACCGCTTCGGTCACCGGGTGCTCCACCTGGATGCGCGTGTTCATCTCCATGAAGTAAAAACTGGAGTCCTTGTCGAACAGGAATTCGATGGTCCCGGCGTTGTAATAACCGGCCCCTTTCGCCCCGGCCACCGCCACTTTGCCCATTTTCTCGCGGACTTCCGGGGAAACGGCCGGGCTGGGGCTTTCTTCGATCAGCTTCTGATGGCGGCGCTGGATGGAGCAATCGCGCTCGCCCAGATACACCATGTTGCCGTGCTTGTCGCCCATCAGCTGGATTTCCACGTGCCGGGGCTCGGTGAAATAGCGTTCCAGGTACAGGCTACCGTTGCCGAAGTTGGCTAAGGCCTCAGAAGCGGCCACGGGATAGAGCTTCTTGAGTTCCTCTTCGTTGAGGGCGACGCGCATGCCGCGCCCGCCGCCGCCGGCCGTGGCCTTGACGATGACGGGATAGCCCACCACATTGGCCGCGCTGATGGCGTCCTTGAGGGTGGCGACCAGGCCTTCCGAACCCGGGATGCAGGGCACGCCGGCGGCCTTCATGGCGGCCTTGGCCGAGCTCTTGTCGCCCATGGAGCGGATGGAATCCGGCGAAGGGCCGATGAAGGTCATGCGGTTCTCGCCGCACATCTCCGCGAACTTGGCGTTCTCGGAAAGGAACCCGTAGCCGGGATGGATGGCATCGGCATTGGTCAGTTCCGCCGCGGCCAGGATCTGCTTCATGTTCAGGTAGCTCAGTTTTGAGCTGGGCGGGCCGATGCAGATGTCCTCGTCCGCGAAATGGACGTGGAGGGAATGGTTGTCGGCCGTGGAATGCACGGCCACGGTCTTGATGCCGAGTTCTTTGCACGAACGGATGACGCGCAGCGCTATTTCGCCTCTGTTGGCGATCAGGATTTTCTTAAACACCGAGCATCCAGCTCCGATCGGAGGTTCCTTCCACGCCGCGAACCTTGAGTTCGAAATCGTCGGGATTGCTGGCCGCGCGCAGAGCGGTCTCGTAGCTGATCAGGTCGTCCTGGTACAGCCGGAGGATGGATTGGTCGAAGGATTGCGATCCGTACTGGGTATATCCCTCGCGGATGCTGGCGTCTATCATGTGGGTGTTCTCGGGTTGCGTCAGGAGTTCCCTGATGGTGGCGTTGTTGACCAGGATTTCGCAGGCGGGCACGCGGCCGCGGCCGTCCTTGCGCGCGAGGAGGCGCAGGGTGATGATGGCCACCAAGGTGCTCGAAAGCATCAGGCGGACCTGCTGGTGCTGGTGCGGTGGGAAAAACGAAATGATGCGGTTCACGGTTTCGATCGCATTCATGGTGTGCAAGGTGGAAAGCACCAGATGGCCCGTGTCGGCCGCGGTGAGCGCGATGGACTGGGTCTCCTGATCGCGGATTTCGCCGACCAGGATCACGTCCGGATCCTGGCGGAAGGCCGACCGCAGGGCGGTGGTGAATCCGGAAGTGTCCGAGCTGACCTCGCGCTGGGAGATGATGCTCTTCTTGTCCTTGTACAGGAATTCGATCGGGTCCTCGATGGTGACGATGTTCGACGAGGTGTGCTCGTTGATATGATCGATCATGGAGGCGAGCGTCGTGGACTTGCCGGATCCGGTGGTGCCGGTCACCAGGATGAGCCCGCGCTTGCGCAGGGACAAATCGCGGATGACTTCGGGCAGGCCGAGCTGTTCGAAGGCGGGAACGATGCCGACGATGGCGCGGATGGCGAGCGCGGGAGTGCCGCGCTGCTTGAACGCGTTCACGCGGAAGCGGCCGATGTTACGGATGCCGATGGCGAAATCCAGCTCATGCTTCTCGTCGAAGTTGGTCTTCTGGTTCCGGTCCATCAAATCGAGGATGAACTGCTCCATCTGCTCGGGAGTGATCCTCTGATCCTGGAGACGGTACAGTTCCCCGTTGATGCGGAAGGCCGGCTGGCCTCCTACGCGCAGATGCAGATCCGACGCGTTGCGGAGCACCATCTCCTTGAGCAGAGACTCTACGTTCATGGGCACTCCGCCGTCATCTTGCATCCGGGAAGGGGGATCAACCGGGCCTGATTCGGAACAACACGGTTCCGTATTCCACCGGCGTCTCGTTCTGGACGCAGACTTCCTCGACCACGCCCGACAGATCGGATTCGATCTCGTTCATGATCTTCATGGCTTCGATGATGCACAGGACCTGTCCGGCCTTGACCGTATTGCCCACCTGGGTGAGCGCCGCGGCGCCGGGCGAAGAGCTGGCGTAGAAGGTTCCCACCATAGGCGAGTTGACTTCCTTGAATTTCGAGGTGGCCTTTTCCGGTCCGGTGGCCGGGGTACCGGCGGACTGAGCCGCGGGGGAAGCTTGGATCGCGATCGGCGCGGGCGCGGCGGGCATGGCGATCATGCCGGCATGCATGGGTGCGGCCCGGAAGACTTCCTTCTTCAGCACGACCTTGGAGGTTTCGTCGCTGAAGCTGATCTCGGTGAGGCTGCTCTTATCCAGCAACTTGACCAGGGAAGCCACGTCGTTCAATTGCATGTTGTTTCCTTCATTCATTTCCCGGGGCTTCGCTCCCCGTGTTTATCGGAATCCCCCCCAAGGAGATCCTAAGACCCTACTTCTTGCGCTTGGGAACCTTCAGCCCCGGCCTGGGCCTGCGTGGGTCCGAGCCGGGTCCGCCATTCCCGCCGTCGGGTTTGGTGGCCTCAATCTCTTCGATCCGCTTACGGACCGCGTCGTTCTCGGGTTCCCGTTCCAGGAGCTGGCGGTAAATCTGCAGCGCCTGTTCCCGCAATCCTTGCTGGAAATATATTTCCGCAAGGGTTACCGTGGCAACATTGGCGCCCGCGCCCGTTTGGGCCGGCATTTCATCTTCCTCGGGGTAACCGTCATCCTCGTCCGTCATGGGAGCGAGGTCCGGAGCCGCCTGGGCCGCAGGCTTGACGAAGTCGACCGCCGGGAGCATATCCTCATCGGTTTCCGAACCGGCTGCACCGGTTTCCGATCCTACGGCAACGCCCATTTCCGGCTGGGAAGGGCGATAGTCGCCCGGCAAATCGCCGCCGTCGAACATCTGCTGCAATCGGGACGATACATCCTCGCCGGATACCGACTCCGCGTTTTCCGCCTCGGAGACGTCCAGGCCTTCCCCGTTTTCCTGTATGAACAAGGACATTTCCGCTTCGGCCGCCACCGCCGCTTCCGCGGCCGCGTCCACGGCGGACAGCTTCCCCAGGGAGGCGGTGCCGTCCGCGGGATTGCCTTCGTCGGCGAACAATTCGTCGAGGCGCCCGGCCACGTCATCGCCGTCCACCATCTCGATGGAAGTCGTATCGGTCAGCGCCGCGGCGTCCTCCGGCGCCAATGTGTCGAAGGAGTCCGGCTCGTCCTGCAAGGCCCCCAGCGCAGTCTCCCGGGCCGAGGAGGGCAATTCCAAGGTGGCGTCGAAATCCCGCAAGGCCTGCGCGTCGTCGATGGGCAGGCCGGCTTCCCCGGCGGGCAGGATCAAGGTATCCCCTGCGTCGCCGAGCGTTCCGGAATGGGTTTCGGTGGCGCGGTCCCGCGCGGATCGTTGATCGGCGTCATCGGTGCGGCGCGCGAGCCAATCGGCCACGCTGTCCTTGATCTTGGCCGTGTCCTTGGGAGGCGCGGGAGTTCCCGGATCGGAGGGAGCGTCCGGAATAGCGGAAGGATCGCGCATCGCAGGCATCATCACGGTCAAATCCGCCTCGTCGCCCGGCATGGGCTGGGCGGCCTGTTCCGCGGCGCGCGCTTCGGGATCCTGGTACGCAAGGGTATTATCGGAGTTACCCAGGTCCGGGGCCTCATGAGCGCCCGCAGGCATGGCATCCCCCTCGCCTTCCATATCGAACAGCTTGTCGAGTTGGGCTTCCACGTCCGCGCCGGTGATGCGCGGGCCGTCTCCGGCTTCTCCGAACCATCCTGGGGGCAGCATGGATTCCGTGGACATGACGTCGCCCGTGGGCGGCGGCTGGGCCGCTTCCGTATCGTCGACGGGCCAGGGCTTGGGTTCGGAAGGCGATTCGCGGGCGATGCCGTGCGTGCCGCGGCCTGACGCGGCCGGGGATTCGGATACGGTTGCCGTCGCCGTATCCGTAAAGGCGCTGTGCGCATCGGCGTCGTGCGACTCCGCAGGGGCTTCCGTTTCCATCCCGAACAGGGTGTCGAGCTTGTCGGCCACGTCCTGCCCCGTGACCACGGCATCGTCCACGGCCGTGACGGACTCCTCCAGGGGGATTTCCGCCGCCAGGGATTCCACTTCCGGAATTTCCAGATCGGCCGCGATGGTGTTTTCGGAGCCCGGTTCCTGGAAGACGACATCCCCGCCGAAGGAAACCGCTTCTCCCATGCCGACGGCCTCGCCGACTTTGGGGCTGGGCGCGACGGGCAGACTGGAGGTTTCCGTGGGCGGACGGTTGTCCTCTTCGGTCAGGTGGAACAATTCGTCCAGGCGGCGTTCGATGTCCTCGCCATGCACGCGATCTTCCGCGGCCGGGTCGTCCGCCGGTGCAATGAAGACGTCGGCGGGAGCGCGTTGCTCCAGAGGCGTTTCGAAATCGACGGCACTGAAATCCTGCACCCCGGGAATCTCCTCGGCTTCGGTGCGGATGGGCATCTCGCCAGTTTCGGCGGCGCGCAATTCGCCCGTGGCGGTGGCGGAGCCTTCGGAATCGGAAACGGAAAAATCCGGGGCCGGCGGGATCTCAGGACCGGGAGCCTCGGCGGGAGCGGGGCTCCAGGTCGCCGTGGCGTCGCGCAGGGAGGGCGCGGGAACTTCCTCGACGCCGAACAGGGAGTCGAGGCGATCCTCCACGTCCTGTCCGGAAATGGGAGGCCGATCGCCTTCCAGCTCTTCGCTGGGATCGACGGGCGCATCCTTGAGCACGTCCAGGGGACGCGGCTCGGCCGGCATCGCCGGGGGCGCGTCGAAGCGGGGCGGCTGTACGCCGGGGGCCTGGGAGGCCGCCAAGGCGTCTTCCAGGGATTCCTCTTCCAGGCCCAGGGAGGTGGCGTCCTGATTGGGCAGGAAGTCCGCGGCCAGATCGTTGAGATTGATTTCCATGACGTCGCCGGAGAATCCGTCGGGCTTCTGGAAGGTGTCCTCCTCGACATGCGCGGATTCGGGCGCGCCGCGTTGCGCGCTGAAGTCCGGCGGTGCGGGAGCGTAGGGAGCCGAGGGCGCGGAATCGGAAACCGTCGAGGGGATGGAGATGCCTCCGGAACCGGCGCGCGCTTGCGGCGCTGCCTCGCCGAGCAGGTCGCGGATCTGCGAATCCCAAGGTTCCACTTCCAGGATGGATCGGTAATATCCCGCGGCGGCATCGCCCCATTGCAATTTGGTCATGAGGCGCGCCAGGAAATGCATGGCGGAGAGGCAGCGGGGATCCAAGCGGAGCGCGGTTTCGAACTGTTCGCGGGCCTGATCGTCGCGTCCGGCATCCATCAACGCTTTGCCCAATACCACGTAGCCGGACAGGGTGTTGGGCCGCGCGCTCAGACCATCTTGGCACAGTTGGATCGCTTCATCCAGCCGGCCTTCCTGACGGAGCACATCCGCGAGGCGGGAAAATCCGGGCGAGCCCGGCGGGCCGCGGAACTTCCGCTGCAATTGGTCGGCTGTGTACTGGATGCTCATGGTTCCCCCGTCGCAACGGATTTCCGATATGGACGCGGAGACCCGACGCCGGGTCTCCGGGGATTTGGGTCAATCGGACCAGGGGTCCCGTAATAGCGGAAACTCCGGGATCCGGAAAACCCGAATCTCTTACAAGTCCTTATTATATCAAACCTTCCAGGGGAATAGCCTCATCAATCAGCATAATGGGGATGTCCTCGCGGATGGGGTACAGGTACTTCCTGTCCGCCCGGATCAGGCCGGAATCCATCTTTTCCTTCACGATTTCGCCACCGCGGTTCTTGATCAGACCGGCTTCGACCTTGCCGTTCAAGGCCGCGATCAGGCCCCCATCGGCCAGGAAAACGTCTTCCTTGGTCTCGGGGCAGCACAACATGTCCAGCAGTTCCTGGTCGACCATATTCATTTTCCTGTTCTTTGAGGACTCGTCGCTTGGGACCTTGCCTGCGGCAAACTCCACGCATTAAGAATAAATCTAGCCTGCGAATTGCCCGATGGACGTCACCTTGGCCAGCCGTTTCTCGACCAGGGCGTCCACCTGGATCTTGTTCAGGGTTTCCAGCTCTTCCGCCAGCACCCCTTTCAGGATGCGGTACATCTGTTCCGGATCCCAATGGGCTCCGCCCAGGGGCTCCCGGATGATGCGATCGATGATCTTCAACTCATACAGATCCGCGGCCGTGATCTTCATCGTCTCGCTCAAGTCCATCTTCTTGGAACTGTCGCCCCACAGGATGGCGCTGCATGACTCGGGGCTGATTACGCCGAACCACGCGTTCTCGAGCATCAGCAGGCGATCGCCGATGCCGATGCCGATGGCGCCGCCGCTCGCCCCTTCGCCGATGACGACGCAAAGGATGGGGACCTGCAGGACGGACATCTCCATGATGTTCTTGGCGATGGCTTCGGCTTGGCCGCGCTCTTCCGCGCCGATGCCGGGATAAGCCCCCATGGTGTCAATGAGGGTGATCACGGGCAGCTTGAACTTCTCCGCCATCTTCATGCAGCGGAGCGCCTTGCGGTAGCCTTCCGGATGCGCCATGCCGAAGTTGCGTCGGATGCTCTCCTTGGTGTCCTTGCCCTTCTGATGGCCCATCACCATGACGCTCTGGCCGTTGAACTTGGCCAGGCCGCAGATGAGCGCCGGATCATCGCCGAAGCAGCGGTCGCCGTGCAGCTCGGTGAAGTCCGTGAAGATGTTGGAGACGTAGTCCAGCGTATAGGGCCGTCCCGAACGGCGCGAAAGCTCCACGCGGTTCCAGGCGGTGAGCTTGGAGGCGATCTTCTTCTGCATCGACTCCTTCTTGGCCAACAGATCCTTCACGTCCGTCGCATTGATTTCGCTCGTCTTCAGGAGGTCTTCAATCTTCATGGAAAGTTCCACGACAGGTTGTTCGAACTCGAGGTGAGGGCCTTTGGGGATGGGCATTGGGGCTACCTTGGGTCTATGGGTTAGAAGTCAAAAGTCAAAATGCAAAAGTCAAAATGCAAAGGTGAAGAAGGGCGCCTGGGGCACCCGGCAGGGCATTCACGGGCGCTTCCAAGGGTCGGGATCCGGTTTGGCCTTCCATTGGAAAGCCTTCGGAGAGTCCTCCATTTTGCACTTTGCATTTTGACTTTTGCATTTTGCATTCTATTTCTTGAAATTGAGGTCAATAAGGCTCATCAGCCCCGGCTCCGGCTCTCCCACCAAAAGCTTCACTTCCAAATCCGCGTTGGATTTCTCCGACAGCAGTTTCACGGCCATCTGGAAGGCGCCTTCCTCGACCGCGATGATGACGCCCTGGAGCTCCACCTTCTTGACGATGGAAGGCAGGGTGCTGAGATCGCCGATCAGGTTCTGCATGATGTCCTGGGACACGCGCCCGGCGCCCAGCTTGATGAACCCGACGAACTCGTAGCCTTCCAGGCGCTCCTGCTGGATCAGATCCGCGAGCTTCTTGGCGCGGGCGTTGTTGCCCAGGATGGCTATGCGCTTGGTGCCGCCCATGATCTTGGTGAAGAACTTGCCGCCCTGGATGGTGAGGAAGCGCCATGAGGTGAGGCTGACGATGCTGAACAGGGCCGCGAACGCGAAGGCCACGCGCGAGTAGGCTTCTTCGCGGATGAAGAAGCTCAGGGCGAAGAAGCCCAGGAACGAGACGCACAAGGTGAGGAATACGTTTTTCAGCTTCTGCACGAAGCGCCCGTAGTCGCCGATGTACGCCATGGGCGCGAGCACGGCCGCTGAGACCATGGAATGCCAGAAGAAATACAGGGGCCTGTCCGTGTGGTAAGGCGACGGCATCTCCAAATAGCCCATATACGCATAGGTCACCACCGCCAGGATGCTGTTCACCAGCACCAGATCGGCGCCCCAACGCTGCCACTTCTGGAAGCGCGAGTACGCGAAATTCGCCAAGGCCAGCGCGGTCACGCCGAAGTAGAACAGGAACAACGGCAGGGCGCGCAGTTCGAAATGCTTCTTGGAGAAGATGACCATGGACTCGTAGAAGTAAAGGAAAGACCGGAACGGCTTGCTCTTGGCGCTCTCGCCCTTGAAATGGATGGCGGTGGTGAGAGGATGGTAGAAATTGCGTTTGCCCAGGAGCTTGATGCGGAAGCAGATGTCCAGATCTTCCCCGTACATGAAGAAGTCCTCGTCGAACCCGCCTACCGCGCGGAAGAGTTCGGTCTTGACGCACATGAACGAACCGGACACCGCGTCCACCTCGTGGGTCTTGTTCTCGTCGAGGAAGGTGAGGTTGTATTTGCCGAAGACGCGGCTCTTGGGGAACAGGCCCGAAAGCCCTACGAACTTGAAGGCCGCCACGTGGGGCGAGGGGAAGCTGCGCTTGCAGGCGAGCTGCAGGCTGCCGTCCCGGTTCACGATCTTGCAACCGGCCACGCCCACCTGTTCCTGGGTGCGCATGAAATCCCACATCACCTGGAAGGTGTTCTCGCTTACCAGCGTGTCGGGATTGAGGAACAGAATCACGTCCTGGGAGGCTAGGGCCGCCCCGCGGTTGCAACCCGTGCCGAAGCCGAGATTGCGATCCGACTTGAGCCAGACCACTTCCGGATAGCGCGGCTTGAGCAGCGCCAAAGTCCCGTCGCGGGAGTCGTTGTCGAAGACGATGACTTCGATGTCGCCGGCGAAGGTCTCGGCGGCGTGGTAGATGCTCTGGATGCAGGCGTCCAGATATTCGCGCACGTTGTAGGAGACGATGACGATGGAGATCCCCGGTGACTTGGGGGAATCCGGAACGGCCGCAGCTTCGCCTTCCGTCGCGCCGGCAGGCGGTGGATCGTCCGGAGCCGAGGGCAGCTTGATGGGACGGAGTTGTAGACGTCGACTGGGTGGCTCAAAGCCCCTGTTGGGCTTTGAGCTTGTCCAGCGTCCCGGCAGGTTACGGAGGAAGGAACTCAAGCCGAGCCCCCGAAGAGCCGCAAGCGGATGAGCAAGAAGAGCGCTTCCTTGATGATCCCGCCCGACATCTTGGAGACTCCGGCCGTGCGGTCCCTGAAGATGATGGGGATTTCCTTGATGCGGAACCCCTTCTTCCAGAGCTTGTATTTCAATTCGATCTGGAACCCGTATCCGCTGGAGCGGATCTTGGAGAGGTCCAGGGACTTGAGCGCCTCGACCCGGTAGCATTTGAAGCCGGCGGTGGCGTCCTGGATGGGCATGCCCGTTGCCCAGCGGGCGTACATGTTTGCGAAATAGCTGAGCAGGAGGCGGTTCATGGGCCAGTTCACCACGTTGACGCCGGTGATATAGCGGCTGCCGATCACGAGGTCGTTGGATTCGATTTCCCGCAGGAAGTCCGCGAGGTAAGCCGGATCATGGGAAAAGTCCGCGTCCATCTCAAAGGCGTAATCGTACCCGTTCTCAATCGCGAACCGGAACCCACGGACGTAGGCGCTGCCCAGGCCCTGCTTGCCTTCACGCTGGATCAAATGGAGGTTTTTGCGTTCGCCGGTCCGGTCCTTGACCCATTGGCCGGTTCCGTCCGGGGAGCCATCGTCCACGATCAGGACTTCCAGACCTAGGCCGGTAGCCTCGATGCAGTCCAGCATACGCGGCAGGTTGTCCATCTCATTGTATGTCGGAATGATGACTAGGGTTCTGGCCATGCTCACTACGATAAAGCCTTGTGCGGCCCAGGCTTGGTTGGTGTGGTAAGGGAATATAGCAAAAGCACTTTCCGGACTCCTCCGATCCGAGGAATTTAGAGGATTTTACCAGGTGGAACCGGTTAAAGTGCAAAAAACAAGGCGTAAATAAAGTCGGAAACCGGCGCGTTCAACCGGGGGGTTGGGAGAGCTCGTCCATACGCCGGATTTGCCCGGCAATGTCCCGAGGGACGAAGCCCGTGGCGGCCGTGAGCTTATCCATACGCAGTCCGGATTTCAATGGCCTGCGGGCCACCTGTTTCAGGTCCGCGGTGAGGCAAGGTTGGATGAGCCCGCGGTCGAGGCCGTAATGGTCGGCTATGGCCACGGCCCAGTCGAACCGGCTGTTCCATTCGGAACCGGCGAGATGGAAAACCCCGGAATGCCCGCCGCCGGCAAGCTTCCAGATCCCCAAGGCCAGGTCTTCGGCCAGGGTCGCATTGCCCACCTGGTCGGTGACGATCTTGATGATCTTTCCCGCCTTGAGGCTGTCCCGTACGAAATCCACGAAGCTGGTTTTGGCCCCTTTGCCTCTCCCCCACAACGTCATGGTACGGACGATGAGCGAGCGGTCGGAGGCGGATAGGACCAAGTGCTCGGATTCCAGCTTGGTGGATCCGTATACGCTGAGCGGCCGGGTCGGCGCAGCTTCGGAGTACGGTCCGGCCTCGCCGTCGAAGACGTAGTCGGTGGAGATCTGTACCACCGGCAGGCCGGTGGCGGCCATCCAGCCCACGGTGTCCCGGTTGATCAAGGAGGCCAGGGAGGGCTCCCGCTCGCACAGATCCACGTCCGTGATGGCGGCGGCGTTGAAGATCCAATGGGGGGAAACGGTGGCGATGGCCTTTTCCAGGGCGTCCCGCTTGGAAATATCAACACTGCGATAATCGGAAACGAGATCGGGAAGGGCCGCTCCGGGCTTAAGGCCCACTCCGGATACCTGCCAGGAAGCGGGCCGCGTACGGAGCAGGTTCTGGCCCAAGAGACCGTTGCATCCGATGATGAGCGCTTTCATTCCACGGCCAAACCGGCGGTGGCGGCTACAGGATGGGTGCGGTCAGCCATGCGGTTGTTGATCATTTCGCCGAGCAGGCCGATGGAAATGAACTGCACGCCGACGATCATGAAGGCCACGCCGGCAAGCATCAGGGGGCGCACATGGCCCACGCCGGTGATGGCCCAATCCACCGTGAAGCCGGCCAGGATCAGGAAGCCGATCACGCTGAACAGGAGACCGACAAAGCCGAACAAGTGCAAGGGACGGCTGGTATAACGGTGCAGGAAGACCAAGGTGACCAGGTCGAACATGCCGTTGGTGAGGCGCGCCCAGCCGTACTTGGAAACGCCGAATTGGCGGGGCCGGTGTTCCACGGCCTTCTCCACCACTTTGAACCCGTTCCAGTTGGCGAGCACGGGGATGTAGCGGTGGAGTTCTCCGTACAGATCCAGGCTCTTCACCACTTCGCTCCGGTAGCCCTTGAGACCGCAGTTGAAGTCGTGGAGCTTGAGCCCGGCGGCGCGGCCGGTGACTGCGTTGAACAGCTTGGAAGGCATGGTCTTGTGCCAGGGATCGTAGCGCTTCTTCTTCCAACCCGAGACCAGATCCGCGCCTTCCTCGAGCATCTTGATGATGGATGGGATCTCGGCGGGGTTATCCTGTAAATCCGCGTCCATCGTGATCACGTAGCGGCCGCGGCTGTGGGCGAAGCCTTCCGAGAGCGCGGCGGCCTTGCCGCAGTTGCGCCGGAACTGGATGCCCTTGATGCGCGGATCTTCCGCCGAGAGCTTCCGCACGCAGGCGAAGGTGCCGTCCTTGCTCCCGTCGTCGATGACGATGGCCTCGTAGCTGATGCCCTCGCGTTCGCAGACCGCGCGGATTTCCCCGGCCAGCACGGGCAGGCTTTCCACCTCGTTGTAGGCGGGGATGACGATGGTTAACAGTGGGTCCATATGACTAGAATGCAAAATGCAAAATGCAAAAGTTAAAATGCAAAGTGGAAGAAAGGATGCGAGCGAACCTAGGCACCATCGCATTATCCATATCGCGGTCCCCTGATTTCAATTTTGCATTTTGCATTTTAACTTTTGCCTTTTGACTTCTCACCGGAAGCCCCAGCGGATCGACCTCTCACAAAGTAGAATCCTCCCCCCAGCATGACAACCAGGCCGATGACGGAAGGCAGGAAGGCGAGCGCGGCGGCTTCCACCTTGAGGTTGCCGCCGGCGGCGGCGAGGGCGGGATCGGAGGACAGGCCTTGCGTCCCGGCGATTAGCGCCGGCGCAAGCACTCCGGGAAGGGTGTAGAGATAGGTGCCGATGCTTTGCGGGATACCCCACCCGCCCACGTTCAGCGGGATCACGCCGGCTAGGGCGATCACGGGGATGAAGCAGAAGAAGAACACGGGCGAGATGCGCACGCCCAGGCCCAGGGCCGAGAACCAATGCACATCGATGCGCAGGATCTGGACCACGCAGGAGACCGCGATCACGTAGGCCATCTCGCCCCAACGGGAACGGTACGCCAGCAGGATCGTCTGCATGCGCGCATGGGACTCTTCCAGCCATTTCATCCCCGTCAAATGGATCAGGGAATGCACCAGGGAGGCGATGCGCCGGCTTAGGAGCAGGACGAGCACCAGGACGAAGATGCCGAACACCAATCCCACGGCGTACAGCAGGTGGCGGAACACGGCCTGATCCAGGGTATGGCGCCACAACGTGATGCTGACCGCGATCAGGGAAAGCAGGGACAGGGTGAAGAAACCGATCAGGCGATCGAGAAAGGTGGAGGCCACGGCTTCTCCCCAACCGTCCGCGCCTTGCTTGACCTCATAGACGCGCAAGGCATCCCCGCCCACGGTGCCGGGCAGGAAGTTGTTGAGGAACATGCCGGAATAATAGGTGCGGAAACACGCGCGGTACCCGAAGCGGATGCCCTGCATGCGCAGGAGCAGATTCCATTGGTAGGCGCCCGCCACGATGGACAGGAAGAATAACACCGCGGCCAGCAGCACCCAGCCGGGCCGGGCCGACAGCAGGGTTTCCACGATGCGGCCCTGGCCGTTCTTGTGGATGACCCACCAGAGCACGGCGACTGCGGCGATCAGGCGCAGCCAGAACCAGGCCTTCTTCTTCGCCTTGCTCTTGGCCGACGCGGCGGGCCCGGTTGAACCGGTGGCTCCAACCGGACCGGGGGTTCCGGAGGCGTTCATGAACGCTTCTCCTTCCACGCCGCCAACAACGCGTCGCAGGTCACCTCGTAGGCTTTTTCCCAGGTATGCGCGTTGGCCCAGGCCAGCGCCTTGGTCCGCATGGATGCCGCCACCGCCGGATCGGCGAGGATCCGCCGCAGGGCGGAAGCAAAACCGTCCACATTGCCGAAGGGCACCAGGAACCCGGTCTCGCCGTCGCGCACGCTGTCGCACAGGCCGGGCACGTCGGTCGCGACCACGGGCGTGCCGCACGCGTTGGCCTCGATGGAGGTGAGGCCCCAGCCTTCCTTGAGCGAAGAGTTCACCACCACTTGGGCCGCGCCGTACAGCTCCACTTTCCGCGCTTCGGTGACGAAACCCAGGAAATGCGTCCACGCTTCCATGCCCAGTTCGCGCGCGAGTTGCTTCAGGCGCGGCACATCGTCGCCGGAACCGGCGATCTCCACTTCCAGATCCGGGAACTCCGCCTTGAGGCGGGCGGCGGCCTTGAGGATCACGTCCAGGCCCTTGTACTTCTTGATGCGGCCCACGTAGAGGATCTTGCGTCCGGCTTTTTCGGCCGCAGCGGGGGGCCGGTACAGGTCCAGGTCCACGCCTTCCGGCGCGATGTCCACGTTCCCGAAACCCTTGTCCATCAGCTCCCGCCGGCTGCTGCGCGAACCGGTGAGTACGCGGGTGCGGCGGTAGGCGGTGGGCATGATGCTTTCGAAAGCCAGCACGTACAGGGCCATGGGCCACGCGGTTTCATGGAACAGCACGCGTCCGAACACGTGGTGGATCTGCGCGACCACGGGCAGGCGGGTCATCCAGGGTAACAGGAAAGGTACCTTGTTGGAATCGTCCAGCACCACGTCGATGGCGTCGCGGCGGCACCAGTCGCGCACGCGCAGCCATACCGTGTAGTTGAAGAGGAATTTGCCGCCCACGCGGCGGACGGTCACGCCGCCCACGTCCTCTTCGGCTTTGCAGCCGGGAAAGGCGTGGGAGTACTGGATGCAGGTGAACCCGTCCTTGACCAGGCGCACGGCCACCTCATGGAGATGGACCTCCGCGCCGCCCGCTTCGGGATTGCGCATGTCGCGCCAATTCACCAGCAGGACGCGGGGCTTGCCCGTTGGCTTTGACGCGAACGGGACCGGAGTCGCGGACCGGGTCGATGACGCCGCCGGGGACTCCGATGGGCTCCTGGGAGCTAGCAAATGGGCCGCGGCGCTTTCTTCAGGACTTGCCCGCGGTGGCGGACGATCCCTTCAGCGCCGTGTCCTTCTTGTTCCCCTTGGCTTCGGCCTTGCCCGCCTTGGCGGGTTCGGCGCCCAGTCCCGGGACCCCATTCGCGGGTTTGGCCGCCGCCGACTTCGCGTCCGACGGCTTCGCGGCCGCTGCGGGTCCGGGAAGGGTCGCGCCCGGAGGCAGAGCCGCCGAAGGCTTACCCGAATCGGTCGCCGGGACCGGAGCCACGCCGTTCTTGATCTGGCTTTCCAGGAATTGCAGCTGCTGGGTCACCATCGCCGCGTACTGGTGGCTCGGGTTGCCCTTGAGCCATTGCGCCAACACGTCGTGGGCCTTGCGCAAATCGCCGCGCTTCTGGTACAGGTCGCTCAGGCCGTACCACAATTCGAAGTCGTTGGGCGCGCCTTCCTTCAAGGAGTTCAGCAAGGACTCGGCCTGGGGGAACTTGTTCTGCTCGATGTACAACTGGGCCAGATTGGATCCGAACAGCCGGGGATTGGGAGCGTCCTTGATCCCCTTCTTGTAATAGGATTCCGCCTTGGGGAAATCCTTGATGGCGGAATACAGCTGCGCGCCGTAATAGTTGTTGCGCCATTCGCGCGGCAGGATGTGCGCGTTAAGGGCCAGGTATTTCTCCGCGAAGGCCACCTTCTCCGACTTCTCGGCTTCCTTGGCAGCGATGGCGGCCTTGACCGAGTCGGACGGATCCGGGCGCTTGCGCAGATCCTCGAGCTGGCGTTGGATGTCCGTCAGCTTCTCCTGCGCCCACATCACCAGGCGGAAATTGGTGGCGGAATAGTTCGTGAGCAGGCCTTCCGTGTTCAGATCCACGAAGAGCTTGGGATCGCCCAGGCCGCGGAAGCGGTAGATGGAATCCACCATGTGCGCGGTGACGGGAGCGTCGATCTCCTTGTTCTTCTTCTCTTCCACCAGGGTGTAGACCATGCCTTCCATCACCAGGTATTTCTCCAGCCCCATCATGTTGTCGTCGGAGACGGTCACGGCGAAGTGGATGGGATGGGCGGGATAGTTGTTCTGAACGATATGGAGGACCATGATGTCCTGCACCTTGAGATAGGAACGGGGTTCCAGTTCCACGCTGATGGCGGAGTTGGGGACCTTGAAGCCGACGGCCTGCTTGAAGCGCCAGGGCTGGGGCTCCAGCTTGTCGATCTCGTCCTCGGAGAAGCCGATGGCGAGCTTGGGCTCGTGGGTTTTGAGCTGCTTGACGTACCAATTGGTGTTCACCAGGGACAGGTTCACCACACGCACGTCCTTGCGGATGCCTTCCACTTCCTGGATGAACCAGAGGGGGAAGGTGTCGTTATCGCCGTTGGTGAAGAGGATGCTGTTGGGCCGACACGATTGGAGCAGATTCCAGGCGTAGTCCCAGGGGATGTAATCCCCATGCCGGTTGTGCTCCTTGAAGTTGGAGTAGGCCGGGACCGCGATCGCCAGTGCGAGCAGGGCCACCCCCACGCCTTGCGGGATTCCGCCGCCGCCGCGCGCAAGTGAACGTTGGGCGAGTTTGTTCAGCAGGAAGGCCGAGGCCACGCCGAACAGGATGCCCATGTAGATGAAGCCGGGAGTGAAAAAGTAATCGCGATCGCGCACTTCGATATGCACGTTCTCCGGTTTCGCCTGGGGGTTGAAATTCTGCGACTTCCAATAATCGTAGTCGCGCATTTCCATCTGGGATCCGTCCGCGAAGTTCATGTAGAACACCAGGCCGTAGCTGGTGGCCGCGTAGAGGATCAACAGGTACGCCCCCAGATGCGGATTCCGCTTGTAGACGAGGTAACCCCCATAGATGAACGGGAATTGGAACAACAGGAAGAGGAACATCTGCAGGCCGGGATGCGCGCCCAGGTTGGTCCACAGGGTGTCGAAGTCATGCTTGATCAGACCCGTGCGCGTGACGGGCTCGTTCTCGTCCGCGCGGGTCTCTCCCACCTTCCAGGGGAAATACTGGCTGAGCATGTAGCCGCCGTATCCCATATGGGGATGGATCAGGAGCTGGTGGAGCAAGGTGGCGCGGCGGTGGAACGCGCGGTTGAGCATGGATTCGGAGCCGTATTGCTTGCGTTCCAGGTATTCCTTGAAGGCGTTGGTCGGCTTGGTCTGCGTCCAGGGCAGCAGGTATTCCTTGATGTCCCGGGGTTCGTTTTCGTCGATGTTGGGATTCACTTTGGAACGGACGGGGACGTAGATGTAGCTGGAAAACCCGATCAAGGCGACCAGGGCGAGCATAACGGAAAGATGCCAACGGCCCTTTGCCTCCGGCGTCTTGGCCATGAATTTGGAGATCAAAGCGATGACCAGGGTCGCAATGGCGTAAAAGACGAAATCCCCGATGTCGTACACCATGGAGAACAGGCCCAGGCCCGTAAGGGCGAGGGGGACGTCGAAGGTCATGTCCGGGACCGAGGCGTAGACAATAGCGCCCAGGAGCAAGGTGCCGAAAAAGGCCCAAAACATGTCCAGGCCCGCGCCTTTGGCGATCACGCTCGCGATGACAAACACGATGATCATGATGACGAAGCCCAACCAGTTCTTGCGGTGGTTCTCGTCGGAGAACAGGATGAACAGGCCCACGACGGGAATCGTGATGAAGGAGAAGGGATGGATGCCCATGCCCAGGAAGCCCAGATAGGCGATCAGCAGCAGGATGCGATTGGCCTTGGGCGTGCCGCGCTTCTCGTACCAGTCGAGGGAAAACCAGGAGATGCACATGACCAGGAACATGGAGGTGCCGTACACTTCGGCTTCCACGGCGCTGAACCAGAAGGTGTCCGAAAAGGCCACCAGGGCCGCGCCGATGGCGGCCGAGATGAACTTGGTGAAGCTGGAGAGCTTGCGGTCGAAGACCATGTCCAACAGCTTGACTGTGAAGAGAAAGCACATCATCACCGTCAGCGCGCTGGTCAGGGCGGAAATGAGGTTCACGCGCGTGGCCGCTTCCTTGAACGGGGCCAGCAGGATGAACACCCTCGCCAGCAAGGTGAAGAGCGGATTGCCAGGGGGATGCGGATTGCCCAGGATGTTGGACGCGCCCACCAACTCGCCGCAGTCCCAGAAGGAAACCGTGGGGGCCATGGTGGCCAGGTAGAGCGCAAAGGCCACCCCGAATACGATCAGGGCCAGTAGTGTTTTTAAGCGCTTGTCATTCGGCATCTTGATCGTTCCTTTGGATGGAATTGGAAAAGGTCTTCGCGATGGCGTCGAGGACGCCGTTCACGAACCGGCTGGATTCGCCGGTGGAGAATTTCTTGGCGATGTCGACCGCCTCGTTGATGGCCACCTTGAGGGGCACGTCCGGAAAGAACATCAGCTCGGCCACGGCGCAGCGGATGATGAGCTTATCGACGATGGCGATCCGTTCCAGGTCCCAATTGACCGAAGCCTGGCCCAGCTTGGCGTCCAACTCGTCCTGGTTTTCCAGGACCTTGCGCGCCAGCTTGATCCCGTATTCCTTCGCGTCCTCGGGAAGATCGGGATCGTTGGAAAGGCCCTTGATGGCCTCGGTGAAGGCTTCCTTGCCCACTTCCACGGAATACAGAAGTTGCATGGCGAATTCGCGGCCACGCCGGCGGGAGATCATTTCAGTTGGTCCCAGAGACTGGCCATCTCGATGGCGGCCAGCGCCGCGTCCCAGCCCTTGTTGCCGCCCTTGGTGCCGGCGCGCTCCAGCGCCTGCTCCAGGTTGTCCGTGGTCAGCACGCCGAAGATGACGGGAAGACCCGAGCCCATGGCCACCTCGGCCACGCCCTTGTTCACGGTGTTGACGACCAGATCGAAATGCGGGGTCGCCCCGCGGATGACGGCGCCCAAAGTGATGATGGCCTTGAACTTGCCGCCGGCGGCGAGCTTCTGGGCCACCTGGGGGATTTCGCACGCGCCGGGAACCCACACTACGGTGAGGTCCGACTCCTTGGCGCCATGGCGGATGAGGCAATCGCGCGCCCCCGCCAGAAGCTGCTCCGTCACCAGGGAATTGAACCGGGAAACCACCACCGCGACCTTCAGGTTCTGCGCCGTCAGCTTGCCTTCGATAACCGCCATGTTACCTCCCGTCCTTTGCGTGGGACTTTGTATGAGACTTCGTCTTGGACTTCGAGATCATCTTGCTATCCGTCTTTTTAACCGTCCGCTTGCGCGACTTGGCCTCGGCTGCCCCGGTCGCCGGGATATCCCCGGCCGGCGCGGAGGCGTTGTGATGATGGCCGTGCGTGCAGCGCGTCAGGTCCAGGGGCGATTGCCGGGTCACCTTCAGGCCGTAGCCCTCCAGGCCCTGGATGCGCCGAGGCGAATTGGTCAGCAGGTGCAGGTGCCGCACGCCCAGGTCGAACAGGATTTGCGCGCCGATCCCGTAGGTGCGCGCGTCCATGAACAGTCCGTGATGGGTGCCGCCCAGATAGGTCCCGGGAGGATCGGCCTTTTTCCGTCCGCGGACCGCCGACTTGCCTTCGCGAGCGCGTTCGGATTGCGCCTCGTCATATGCCTGGATCTTCCGGGAAAAATCCGCTTCCGCGTCCACTTGGCGCATGTACAGGAACACGCCGCCTTGCTTGGCGATATGCTCCAGGCCCTGGTGGAACATGCAGCCGCAATTGCAGAACAGGGTCCCGAACACGTCCCCGGTCAGGCACTCGGAATGCACGCGCACGTTGGCCGGATGCTTGGGCGATATGTCCCCCTTCACCAGGGCGATATGCTTACGTCCGTGGATCACGTCCTCGTACACGTAGGAGCGGAAGGTGCCGTAACGCGTGGGGAGCTCCGGCGAGGCCACCAGGCGGATGAGCTTTTCCTGGGTGCGCCGGTAGCTGATGAGATCCTGCACCGAGATGATCTTTAGCTTGTGCTTGCGGGCGAAGCGCTGGTTGTCCTTGAGGCGGGCCATGCTGCCGTCCTCATTCATGATCTCGCAGATGACGCCCGCGCTGCCCGCGCCCGCCATGCGCACCAGATCCACGGCGGCTTCCGTGTGCCCGGCCCGCACCAGCACGCCGCCCTTGCGGGCCTTGATCGGGAACACGTGGCCCGGCCGCAGGAAATCCTCGTGGCCGTATTCCTCATCCGCCAGGGCGAGGGCCGTGGCGCTGCGGTCGGCGGCGGAGATGCCGGTGGTGGTGCCTTCCCGGACTTCCACCGAAACGGTGAAGGCGGTATCGTGGCGGGAAAGATTGCTCTCGGCCATGGGCGGCAGGCGCAGGGCTTCGACCCGTTCGGCGGGCAACGCCACGCAGATGAGGCCGCGGGCATGTTTGGCGAGGAAATTGATCTTGGCCGCGGTGGACTTGGAAGCCGCGAAGACCACGTCCCCCTCGTTCTCGCGATCCTTGTCGTCCACGACGACGATCAGGCGGCCCTTCTTGAGATCGGCCACCGCTTCGGGAATGGTGTTAAACTCCATAGCCCCATTTCCCCAGGCTGTCCGCGTCGATGCCGCCCGAAGCCGCTGAGGGGGCGGCCTGCTGGGCGCTTCCGCCTTGGGTGGAAGGAGCGAAAAAGGCCGTTTGGGCGCCTGGGTTCGCCGCGCCGCCGACGTAACCCAGGAGTTTCTCCACGTATTTGCCGACCAGATCCACTTCGAAGTTGAGGCGGTCGCCGGCTTTCATTCGCCCGAGGTTGGTATGGGACAGGGTATGGGGAACCAGGGCGATGCGCATGACGTTGGCTTGGATGCCTGCGATGGTGAGGCTTACGCCGTGCAGGGCGATCGATCCCTTTTCCACGCAATAGCGGGTGAAAGCTTCAGGGATGCGGAGGGTGAGCTCGCGCCCGCTGCCGTCCGGCAAATCCTTCCATCCGGCCACTTCGCAAACCCCGTCGACATGGCCCTGGACGATATGGCCGCCCATCGGGTTGCCCGCCTTGAGGGCGGCTTCCAGGTTGAGGGCGTCGCCTTTGGAAACCAGACCCAGGACCGTGCGCTGCAAGGTTTCCGGAACCGCGGTCGCGGTGAATCCATCGGGGAAAATCTCTTCCGCGGTCAGGCATACGCCATTGCAGGCGACGCTGTCCCCGGACTTCAAACCCTTGGCGATGCCGGGGGCGGTCAGCCGGAAACGCAAAGCAGGGCCCACGGGAATTTTTTCCCGGATGACGCCGACTTCCTCCACGATTCCCGTAAACATGCGTCCCCTGATGTTTCGCTCATGCACTAACCGTCGGATTCGGATCGCCCGAATTCCGCCAGAAAATCGCTCCCGAAGGGTGACAATTTACGAAATTTGAGCGATTTTCCCCAGTCCTGGCCCAGTCCCGCATCCCAACGGTCACCTTGGGTGAAAACGGCGGGCGCGGTGAGGATGAATAGGGAGTCCCACAATCCCGCATTCAGGAAAAGCGCCCAAAGCTCGCTTCCGCCCTCCACGAGAACCGAGTGATAACCCTTTCGGATGAAAAGGTCCAAGAGGACGGCGAGAATATCGCTCTTTTCGGCGAATTCCTTGGTCGGCACATGCTCGACCCATTCCGGCAAGCCCTGGCGAGTCTCCCCGACCACGATGGTTTTGGCTTCCCGACCGCGGGCGAAGAGATAGGCGCTTTCGGAAAAGGGCCCCTTGCGGCTGAGTACCACCGCTTCGGGAACCGTCGCGCCTTTAATCAGGCGAGGCGTCAATTGGGGATTGTCCCCGCGCAGGGTCCGCCCTCCGATCAGGACCGCGTCCACCCGCGAACGCAGGCCGTGCACCCAGGCGCGCGACTCCTCGCCAGTGATGGTGATTTCCTCACCGGACATGCGGTTGATGCGGCCGTCCAGAGTCTGGGCGATCTTGAGGATGATGCGCGGGCGGCCATGGAGGATGCGGAAGAAGAAGCCCGAGTAGAGATCCGCGGCCTCCTCTTCCATCAAGCCGATACGCACGTCGATCCCGGCCTTGCGCAGGGCTGCGATGCCCTTGCCGCCGACCAGGGGATTGGCGTCCCGGATCGCGATGACGACTTTGGCAACGCCCGCCGCGATGATCGCATCCACGCAGGGCGGGGTCCGGCCATGATGGCTGCAGGGCTCCAGGGTAACATACAGGGTACTGCCGCGCGCGTGAGTCCCGGCCATTTCCAGCGCGACGATCTCGGCGTGGGCCTGGCCCGCGGGGCGGGTGCCGCCCTTCCCCACCGCTTTACCCGCCTTGACCAATACGGCGCCGACAGGGGGATTGGGCAGGGTCTTGCCCTTGACCTTGCGCGCTTCCGCGAAGGCCGCCTCCATGAAGACCCGATCCGCCCCGGAGGCTGCGGAAATGGATCCTGAATTTTTTCCGGAAGGCTTTCCTGAGGGTTTTACCGGCTGCGAAGCGGTAGGCTTCGCGTGCGCGTTCGGAACGGCCTTGACGGAAGGGTCCGCGGGATTATTCGCCTTGGCTTTCGTCGGCTTTTTCACGGACGCTTTAACTGAGGTTTTGGCGGAGGTGTTAGCGGACGTTTTACCAATCGTTTTAGCGGACGAGTTTACCGAAGCTTTGGCGGTTGATTTTTGTTTTGGCATCGCATCCGACCGTAAGGGGAAGGATGAATATCGTAACAGCGGGGATTTTTGGCCAGTGAAGACAGTGCGTCCGGAATGGAATCGGGCCTTTTCAATCCAAAAAAATCAGAAGAAATACGCGATCTTGGCCATCCAATACCAGTCCGATAGCGTGGAAGTGGCCACTTCGTAGGTGGGCGGCGTATTGGCGATTCCGCCGGGGCGGAAATGGTCGTTGGCCAATTGGCCGCTGATCTTGAAATGGCCCTGGATGGTCCGGGCGGCGTGCAGGGCCCATTTCACATTGTCCCGGGAATAGGTCCTGATCGCCGTGGTGGTATCATCGGGACCGTGGAGATCGTACGGGATCGGGGACTCGGGCCGATCGATGTCGGGTTGCATGCGCCAGGTATCGTCGCGGAATTGGGCGCCGTAGTATTCCACCTCCAAGGAGAGATGATCCAGGAACCCGAAGGCGGGGAAATTAAAACCGACCATCATGGGCATCCGCTGCGCGACGCCGCCATAGATGGCCTTATGCGCCTTGTCGAAGCTTAGCCCCATCAAAGCCGCCTCGCCGTACAGTTTCAGATCCTCCGGGCCGAACAGGGCCGGGGAACCGAACAGCGGTTTCACGTCCAGTTCGAAATCGGCCATCACCTTGGTGCCGTCGAATCCGAAGAAGGTCGTGTCCTGCTTGCCGCCGGCCGTATCCACATAGATGAACTCGCGCTGGTAGGCGTTCTTGACGTCCTCGTTGCGCTTCTCGAAAACCGCATCGAAGGGATGATGGCTGGTCTTGGCGTTGCTGGGGATCAGACGGTAGAAATTCACGCCCGCGCCGACGCTGAAGACGTCGGACAGCCGCGCCCGGCCGATATACGCCACGGAGAGATCGAAGTACGGCTTCAATTCCGTTTCACAGTTCACCACCACGTCGCTGCGGAACATGCCCGCGTCGTTGCGGAGCCACAGGCCCAGAACGTTGGCGAGCGGCACCACGTCCGCGGTCTCGAACCCGGACATGAGGAAACCCGGATACACCGAGCCGCGCAGCAGATAAAGGCCCAAGTCCTTGATGTTGCCGTCATAGTTGTAATGGAACAGGCCCGCGGTGGCCTTGAGCAAGGGCGTTTCCTGATCGCCCAGGAGATAGGTGAAGTTGGCTGCGGCGATGTACGGGCTGGCGGAAACCGTCACGCGGCCGCCCGAGGCGAGCTGTCCCGCCAACGCGTGACCTTCATAGACGCCCAGGCCCACGGCGCCGGACATGCGGTCGTTGATTTTCGCGCTCACGGAGATCTGGGCGCCGGAATTCTGCACGGGATTGCCGTCGTAATTGTTGGGGACAGTGTCCGACGTATGCATCTGCCCGTATTGCACCCAGCCCACGCCGCTGAAGTCCACGGCGGCGCCTTCCGCCGCGGAGGCCCGTGCGGGAGCGATGACCGCAAGGCAGGCCATAGCGGCGGGTAGTGCGGCCGAGATCGCGACCGAGAACAGGGCCGAGAGAACGGCGGACAGAGCGACCCTGAGGGCAGCCGTGATCGCCGGGGCCGTCCCGTGCACTTTGGTTTCCATCCGCTTCACTTCCCTTGCCTCATCCTAGAACTTCCCCTGCCTCATCCTAGAACTTCCCCTGCCTCATCCTAGAAGTAGTACGCGACCTTCATCATCCAATACCAATCGAACGTATCGCTGAACGTTTCCGACTGGGTCGGGCGCAGGTAGAATCCGCCCGTGCGCATATGGTCGTTGGCGATCTGCCCGGAAACCTTGAGATGCCCGGCCACGACCTTGTCCAGGTAGAGCGACCATTTCCAATCGTCGCTGCGCGTATTGGTGCGGATGGTCCGCACTACGGCGCCGGAATCGTTGGTGATTTCCGTGACCGCCTTGGGACGAGGAATCCAGGAGTTGTCCTCCAGTTCCTTTTCGAAGTCGGCCATGTTGGGGTTGGCGAAGTATTCGAACTCCAGGCTCAGGTCGTCCAGGTATCCGAATGCGGGGAGATTGACGCCGAACATGACGGGAATGCGCTGGATGATTTTTTCATAATACTTGGGGTAATTCTTGAGGCCGAGCACCGCGGCCTCGGAATAGAAGATCAAATCCTTGGGGCCGAATGGCCCGCCCAGGCCGAACAGGGTTTTGGGATCGACGGAAAACCGTCCCATCAACTTCACGCCTGAAAGCGAACCGGTTACGGTGTCGATCTTGGTCACGGTCCCGCCCACCAAGGTCGTATCCAGGATGAAGCAGATCTCCTTGTCGGCCGCGTTCACGCCCACGTTGCTGTTCGGATCCGGGCAGGCCTTGCCCGGGGAGGTGATGGACGGCCGCTGCGCCACGGCCCGGTACCAGTTGACGCCGCCGCCGATTTCGATCGCGTTGAGGAACCGGTAACTTGCGAGGTACGCGAAAGACAGATCGAAATACGGATTGATATCGGTTTCCGAATTCAGGATGAAGTCCCCGCGGAACCCGCCCCGCTCATGCCGCACGTTGAGACCATAGATGTTGGCGATGGGCAGCACGTCCTTGGTTTCGAACCCGGAGATCACGATGCCGGGATAGACGAGCCCGCGGAACAGGTACAGGCCCAGGTTCTTTACGTCCGGATTATAGTTGAAGTGGAAGGACCCGGCCGTAACCTGGAGGGCGGGATGCGCGGCATCGCCCAGGGTGTAGGTCAGGCGGGCTTCGGTCACGTACGGCGACCAGGTCAATCCCGGAACCTTGTCGTATTCGGGCGATCCGCGGAACACGCCGGGGCTCTGGATGGCGCCCAAGCCCAGGCCGCCTTCCCAACCCGCGCCCAGATCGGCAACGGCCGTGATCTGGCCGCCGGAATTCTGGGTCCAGTTGTCGTTGAAGTTCTGGCCCTTGCCGTCGGACAGGGTATCGGAGGCCTTTTCGATCCGGCCGCCCTGGATCCAGCCGGCGCCATGGTATTGGATCTTGATGCCGTCCTCGGCCCAGGCGGCCAATGCGGAGAAAGCGCATGCCATTGCGGCGACAGCAGTGCGGGTCAAAGCCGCCCGTACCGACGCCGTTACGGTGAATCCCATCGCCGCGCTCAAAAGAAATACCCCAGGCGCACCATGTAATACCAATCGCTCAGGGACGATGAGAACTCCGTGGCCCCCGTGCCGTCCAGATCCGCGTACTTGGTATGCGTAGGCTGCGGCCGGAAATGATCGTTGGCCACCTGGGCCGTAAAGCGGATATGTTGGCGGACCGTCTTCTGCATGAAGAGGGACCACTTCCAATTGTCCTGCGTCAGATTCTCGATGTCCAGGGCCGTGCCCCGGATCTGTATGGGCCCCGGAACCTGGATCACGTTGCCGCCCGCATCCGTGCTGTCCTTAAGTAACCGACCCGTTACGGGATCCACGCCGCCCCGGTTCTTGATGGGATCATAGGTGTTGTACGAGACCGGAATGGGGGACGGCAGCTCCGAATACTTCTGCTGGGTGAGCTTGGAGACGTTGTTGCGGTAGGCGGCGCCGTACCACTCGGCTTCGATGGAAACCACGTCCAGGAACCGGAGGGCAGGGATGTTGAAGCCCACGACGACAGGGATCCGCTGCAAGGGCTTGTTGTATACCGATCCGTAATTCTGCACGCCGATCATGGCGCACTCGGCGTAAAGCCTGAGATCCTCTTCGCCGAAATTGCCGCCCAGGCCGAACATCTTTTTCGGATCAAAACTGGCCATCCCCATCACCTTGACCCCGCGGTGGGTATAGGTCGTCGTCGGTACGTAGCGCACCTTGGCCTTGCCGGTGGCGGTATCGATGATCGGCAGGTTGGCCGCGTCCCGCACCGTATCGATGCGGCCTTCGGTATAGTAGTGATCGTAGGGATGGGTATCGCCTTGGGCCGTCAGGGTTGAGTCCCGCGTCCGGTATTCCGTCAGGTCCGGCGTAGTGAGATCGGAATTGGCGGAGAGCAGGCGGTAGAAATTGAACCCGGCGCCCAGCTCGATGCCGTCGATCGGACGGTATTTGGCGACATAGCCCAGGGACCAATCGAAGGCGGGCGGGAACTGCCTTTCATTGGCGAAGATCACATCCTGGCTGAACTTGCCCAAGACGTTGTGCATCTTGAGGCCCAGGATGTCGCCCTTGGTCTGGTCCACGGTCGGGTCCATGAAACCCGAGACCAGGAATCCCGGATAGACAGTGCCGCGAAACAGGTACAGTCCCAGGTTCTTGATGTCCGGATTGTAATCGTAATTGAAATTGCCGAAGGTGAGGCTGAAGTAAGGATCCGCCTTGTCCCCGCGGAAGTAGGTCATGCGCGATTCGGTGATGAAGTTCTTGAAATAGAAATGCATGCTGCGGGAGGAGACGGTGCCGCTGCCCTGCATGTGATGGGCCTGGTACCCGCCGATGCCGAAGGCGCCTTCCCAGTTCTCTCCGATGTCCGCATAGGCCGTGAACTGGGCGCCGGCGCTTTGCATGGCGTTGCCGTTTAGGTTCACCAACAGGGTATCCGTAGCATGGACGATACGTCCGGTCTCGGCCCAACCTTGCCCGGTGATGCGGTAGGTGACGTCGCCGGCGGAAACCGCCGCGGTCATGGCCGCGATCGCGAGGCCCACGATTGCGAGGAAACCGGCCGTTCGCGTATGCATTGGAGAAAAGCGTTCCACTAGGTATTCCAACCGTCCGTAGAAATCCCTTCCGGCGTCATGCCGGAAAGTTAACCATGTTGTCTAGAGAGGAGCAGCCGTTATCACCCTGGTTTCGGAACCGGAGCTCAACTGCACGAAGGTGATGCCGGGATGGCTGCCGAAAGTCCGGTCGAAATGGCCGGCCTGGGCGCGGAAGGAATCCACCACCTTGCCGTTCACGTCGGTCACCTTGATGGAGTAGGCCTTGTCCAGCCAACCGTGGATGCCCGTGGCGGTCGCGGAAATCCGGGCATCGCTCCGGACCTGGCGATGCAGGGAGGTGGGCAGAATGGGATTGCCGTTGTTGTCCAGCTCGCGCACCCGGATGTTGCGGTACCAGTCGCCCAGGACCGTTTTGTTCCAATAGCCGTTGCCGTGGACCTGGAGCGCCGTATAGCCGGTCGCGGACATCGGTCCCTTGTTGGCGGTCAGATAGTAGGTCGGCCAGGTCACGTCCAGGGTTTGGATCCATTTCGCCCCGCCCAGCTTGCGCATAAAGGCCTGATGCTTGGGAGGACTGCCGAAAATCTTCACCCGCAACTCGCTCCAACCGTTGGGATCATACATGTCCGCGCGCACCAAGGTCGCTTTGTTTGTTATGCCCGCATTTCCCTGAGATCCCACGAAGTCGCTCGTTTCCGAACCGCCGAACTTGTATGAGCAATTGTAGAAGGGACTGCCGGCGTTCTCCATCTCCTGGGGATAGCTGCCGCCTATGCAATTGTCGGGCTTGTAATCGAGCACGGTCTGGTAGGCGATCGCGCCGTCCGTGGTCCGGTGGTAGATGCCCGCGTCGTTGCCGAAGTCGGCCCAATACTCGAGGATGATCTCCTGATTGCCGTATTTCTTGTTAGTGCACAAGGCAGAGCCGCCGGGTGCCGTGGACCGCTGTTGTGAGTAGATCGCATGGATGGTCGGATCCACCTTGTAGATACCGCCCTTGGTGGAGTTGCTGTGGTTCGCATCCTCGCCATGGCAATTGTTCCACCAGCCCTTGAGATCCATGCCGTTGAAAATGCTCACGAACCCGGAGTCCAGGGAGGCGCTCACGTCTTCCGTACCGGGATTATCCGTACAGGGGATTTCCGTGGTGGTGGGAACGCCGGCGGGTTGGGCGAAAGCCGCCGTGATGCCGATGGCCGAGAGCAGCGCGAAAACCTTTACACCCACCTTAATACCCACCATGAGCCGACCTCCTGAAAACCCTAAGGTTGCCCTCCGACGCGTACCCGCCAAAGGATGAAATTGAATTTAACCCGAGGTTAAGCCCAGTCAAGGCGTTTGGACAAACTAATGCCAATAACCATCCCAACTGTCCAATTATTGTCCGCGCATTACGCCCAAAATCCACCGGAAACCATAAAAGGAATCCCTGAGGGTTGATAGTCATAGGGGGCGAAAAAGCGAACGGGCATGCTAGCCGGTCGGTCGCAAAATCTCCCTAGCGACCATCGTAGGCAATAAAAAAGGGGACGCAAGGCCCCCTGAAGTAACAATGGCGGAAGATTCGGCTTAGAAGAAGTAGGCGATCTTGGTGGTCCAGTACCAATCGCTGGGCGAGAAGAACGGAGGATGGTTGGCGGCGGGCTTGTTGTCACCATAGCCGTTGAACAACCCGGGACGGAAATGATCGCTGGCGGCCTGGAAGCTGAGCTTCACGTGACCGGAGAGAATACGGGAGCCGTATACGGACCACTTGATATTGTCCTTGGTGTTGTTGGTATCAAGTGTCGCACTCTTTGGAATGGGCCTAGGTTGGTTGCTGGTATAGTGGTAATAGATGGACGGGTCATCTATCCAAGGTGCGCCGTAATATTCCACTTCCAATGCGAGCTTATCCAGAACCTTGAAAGTCGGAATATTGAACCCAATCATCATGGGCATACGCTTGGAAATATCCCCGTACAATTCCTTATGCGCCTTGTCGTTATCCAGCCCCAATACTCCCACCTCACCATAAAGTTTTAGGTCCTCAGCGCCCAACACTCCGCCTTCACCGCCTCCCAACAAGGCTTTGGGGTCGAAGGTGAAGTTGGCCATCAGCTTGACGCCCTTGAAAGCGATGGCGACCGTGTCATGATCCGAGGTGATATATTTGACGGCGGGAATGGTATCCGTCGTAAGCGACTTATCGATTGGAATGAAATGATACAGGTTGACACCGGCGCCGATACGAAACACGGAGCCGGCATGGTAGGTGGCGACATAGGCCGGGGACAAATCCCAGTAAGGGTACCAGTCCGTTTCGAAGGTGAGAAGGATGTCGTGCTCGAAGGAGCCGGTTTGATGGTGTAATTGGAACCCGAATGTGTTTGCCACGGGCAATACGTACTTGGTTTCGAAACCGGAGATCAGGAATCCCGGATAAAGCGGTCCACGCAAGAGGTAGAGGCCGAGATTCTGCTCTTCCGGAGCATAGTCATAGGGGAAAAGTCCGACTTGGAGAAAAAGCTTGCCGGACTCTTCGTTCCAGAAGGAGTACTTGGCGCTTGCTGCTGATACGTAGGGCCCCGTTTCGAAAGGAGCATAGAACCCGTTGGTATTACGGGCGGCAATGGAGTGGCCGGATCCGACGCCAAGCCCGGCCCCAATCTCGAGCTTTTCCGAGGCCTGATAGTGGATGCCGAATTGTGCCCCTGTTCCTAACATGCCCCGGCCATTCAACTTCTTGGATTCCGAGGTGTCATTGCTGTTCACAATCATGCCGTAATTGGTCCAACCGGCCCCGCTCAAGCTCAGCTTGTCGTCGGCACGGACATTGAATGCAGATACAGCAAGTGTCATCACCGCAAAGGCCCCGGCCCAAACCCGGAAATTTTTCAATTGGAAAAGTCCCATGGTGTCTTCCTCAAGTCCTAAAAGAAGTACGCGATTTTAGTCGTCCAGTACCAGTCTATGGGCGTACGCATCGCTTCCATTCCGGTGTCTTCGTCATGGTTGCCGCCCAGGCGGAGATGGTCGTTCGCGACCTGCCCCATCAAAGCCACATGACCGCCCAAAACCTTTGATGCGTTTAGCGACCACTTCCAGTCGTCCCGGGCATTGTTGATGGCATCGCTTTCCTTCATGGGAATAGGCGAACCGTTCTTGGCGGCCAGATTGTTGGAAGAGTTCTTCGTAGCATAATACTCGCCTTCCACGGACCAATTGAAAAGCTTGAAACCGGGAAGATTGATGCCCATCATGACCGGAATGCGCCGGAGAATATTGTCATAGAAGCGGGGGTAGCTCTTCACGCCCAGCACCGCCATTTCGCCGTAGATGACCAAGTCATCGGCGCCGAGCATGGAGCCTTCCCCGCCCGCGCCGAAAATGACCTTTGGATCGAGGCGGAAACGGCCCATGAGCTTAATGCCGCCGAGGGAGGCTAGCACGGTATCAATGGGAACCCCCGCCGTGTCTTTTTCGATGATGAAACAAGGGCTGTCGGTCGCACCGATGGCATTCACGCCCAAAAAGTTGGCATCACAATCTCTGCCCGGGGAGGTGGCCTTCTTATTGGTGGGAAGCACGCGGTAAAAGTTGACGCCGGCGCCGATTTCGAAAGCAGGGTGCATGCGCCATCCCACCACGTCGGAAATCGAGATGTCGTAGAGGGGCTTGTCATCCGTTTCCAACTGCAGGTTCAGGTCGTTCTTGAAACCTCCCGCCGTGTATGCGGCCTGGAGGCCGGAAATGGCCTGATTAACGCCGAGAGGGCCGGTAAAATTCGTCACCAGGGTCCCGGGATACACATACCCATGCACCAGGTATTGGCCCATGTTTTTGGAATCCGGATTGTACCCGTAGTGGAAAGTGCCCATATTGACCTTGAGCTCATCTTCGTTGGAAAACAAATGGCTCGTATGGGTGATGCGGGCCTCATCCACAAAGGAAACCCAGAAAGGATACCATTTATTGGAATTACCCTTGGAGCCGCGGGCCAATTGCACCAGAACCGTTCCCAGGCCCAGCTCGCCGTCCCAATGTTCATCAATAGCCGTGTGGATGGCGAACAGGCCTCCGGATTGGCCTACCCAGTTTTTCTCATAGGCATTTCCCGCATTTTCCTTGGGAGGAGTGAAGCTGCTTTCCACCCGGCCGGTTTGAACCCAGCCTGCTCCATGGTATTCGAGTTTCAGCTGATCGAGATCCGCAAGGACCGGGATGGTCGCGAGAAGAAGAGGCAGGCAAAAGAATGATTTGAACTTCATATTTGATTCCATCTTTTCCGAAACCCGGTTCAGAAGAAATACCCGATTCTAAGCATGAAATACCAGTCCTTGGGCGAAGCGAAAACCTCAGCTGTCCCGCCCTCGGACTGGATCAGTCCGGAGGCGACCGGACGTGGACGAAAATGATCGTTCGCGACCTGGGCCAGGAACTGAACATGGCTCTGGATGACCTTGTCGATATTCACCGACCACTTGATATCGTCTTTCGTGACATTTTCCTTGTCCATCGCCGTCCCGCGCACCAGTACGGAATCGTTCGTCGATTTCACAAAATACCCGGAAGTATGGATGGAATAATCTTCGTTGGAGACAGGCTTAGGGGATGGGAGCCTATGATCCTGGATGGTCCAGGGGGCCACCACGTTGTTGTTACCGACCAAGGCGAGATCGTTCCGGTACTTGGCGCCGTAGTATTCGACTTCCAGGGATAGGTGGTTGAGCAGGCCGAAGGTGGGAAAATTGAACCCCACCATGACCGGGATACGCTCGGCGATCTTGCCGTAGGCCTTACCATAACTCTTCAGCCCGATGACGCCGCCTTCGCCGTAGAGCTTGAGATCATCCGGATTCATCGATTCGGATCCGCCGAAGAGGGCCTTGAGGTCCAGGCTGAATGTTCCGACCACTTTGATGCCCTGATGGGTGAAGAAGGTCGTGTCCGGAGCCGAAGGATTGGTCGAATCGATTTCGATGTATGCCCGACGCGCGTCGCCGCGGACCAGGTTGGTGTCTTTGCCCGGAGTTTCCAGCGCGGAGTTGTAAGGGATGAGTCGGTAGAAGTTGACGCCGGCACCTAGCTGCAATGGGCCCGCCTTGTACTTGGCGATATAGGCAAGACTCCAATCCAAGGTAGGAGGTACATCCCTTTCGCTGGTCAGGATCAGGTCATGGCTGAAATTACCCATGGCATGGTGGAGCTTAAGTCCCAGCATGGTGCTCTTGGTGGAGTCGGTCGCAAAGTCCCCGTAGCCGCCCATCAGGATGCCGGGGTATACCGGACCACGCAAGAGGTATAGGCCCAGGTTCTTGACGTCCGGATTGTAGCTGTAGGGAAAACCGCCCACCGTAACGCTCAAGGAAGGTGCGACCTTCTCGCCCTGGTACCAGGTCAGGCGCGATTGCGTCACGAAATTCTGGAACAGGGAAATGGTCATGAAGCTTTGCTGACCGCTGCCGAGAGCGTGGGAAGCCTTGTACGCGCCGAAGCCAAAAGCGGCTTCCAGGTTGTGCGAAAGATCTGCTTTCACCGTAACCTGGGCACCCAGGCTTTGCAATCCGTTGCCATTGTAGTTGAGCGTATTGTCCGGTGACAGGGCGTTCGTTATCGTATCCTCGGCATTCATGATGCGACCATAATCCATCCAGGATTGTCCATGGATTTCATATTTGGTTTCTGCACCGAACACGATGGCAAGGGGTGCCAACAGGGCTGCTGACCAGGGAATCATTGATCTCATTTGTGGCATCTTTTCAGGAGGAGATAAGATTTAGCATGGATCATATGCGTCACGCTTTTGCGTAAGTTTAGAAAAAAGAGTTCCGATTGAAAGAGGGAAAAAGCCGGTCACCGATCCCCGATGGGACCGGTGACGCAAACTTGATTGCTAGTTGGGGATCCGCATGATGCTGACGGACTTTTCGCCATGCTCGGTGTTGATGCGGAACATCAGCATACCGTAGACGTTGGTCTTGAAGGCATGATTGATCTTTCCGGCTTTTCCGGAAAAGGATTCCAGCACGCGGCCTTGCAGATCCTGAACCGAAATGGTGTAGTCGGAATTGACCGAACCAGTCAACATCGTAGCGCTTGCGCTGAGGCGGGATTCGATGAGGGCGGGATTCTTGGCCACGGAAGTGGGAATCGGCTTCTGGGGAATTGGAATGCCCTTGTCATCAAGAGGCTTCCAACGGATGGCGCGATACCAGGTTCCCTTCGGGGCGCCAGGGGTTCCACCAAAACGCCCGCCGCCATGAACCTGAAGGCCGATAAACCCGGGGGGCACAACCTGCGCGAGGGTGGTATCCTGGATGATCGGAACCCAGACCGTGCTGGTCGTCTTCTTGAACCAGGTCTTCATATGGATGTTACCGGTACCATTGGCCGAGCCGCCGTAGAACTGGAGTTTAAAATCATTCCAGTTGTCAAAATCCCACATCGTGCGCCATTCGGCCTGGGTGCAACCCGTAGCCGGGCAGCCAAAGCTGGTTGGGTTCAACTTGGAGGTAATAGTGGTCCAGTTGGACATTTCACCGTTGGGGTTACCAGGAATCGATATGGTCTGCTCATTGCCGTTAAACGAGAAGGGGCGGAAATCACGACCCGTGAATCCACCTTCACCCCATGTGCCGCCGACGGAAGCGCCTGCGATGTAGTCCAGCACGGTTTGGAAACAACGGCCATTGATTGGGGTACGGTTGAAGAATCCACCGTCATTGCCGTAATCGGGCCACATCTGGAAAACGAATTCGTAATTGGTGAACTTCTTGTTGGTCATCAACAACCCGCCGGTTGTCGTTCCGCGCTGGTTGGAATAAATTGCCGGCTTGCCTTCGGATTGACCAATACGGAAAATCGCGCCAACGTTGCTGCCTTCCGAGTGGCCGGTCTTGCAACTCTGAAACCAGCCTTTCAGGGTCCCATCGAACATAGAGAAGTAGCCATCCGCATCAACACCACCGGTCGCAACCGTATCGTTGGGATTGACGTTCGCTTCTTCCACACAAGGGGCGTCACCCGTCGTAGGCGCCGGCGTGGGCTGGGCCCAAACCGAAAGCGCGGACACGGTTCCGACGATCATCATGGACTTTACGGCATTTTTTAACCAAGACATGTGAATTTCCATATTTCTCCCACACAAATGGCCCATGGTTCCCCCATTGGGACAATGAAGCATGCTTTTCCTGTTTAGAATACCCAAAACCATCCACCTTTCAGGGTAGAGGGAATTTATCGAAGATGAAGCGCAAAAGCTCCCGAACCCCCCACCCTGACGCTCGCCCCCACGAACGAGTAGCAATCTAGCTCTCAACTTTCCCGCTATCGGGACATCGTTGAAAGCTGAGTAGGTCAGATTGACCCTGTACATGCCACCACACTAAAACATAGGACAGAAAACGATATTTGGGAGCGTGATTCTGAAAAAAATTTGGGTCGTTTCGTTTTCCCCCTGAGAACGGGGAAATTGAGGAATAGCACCTATTTTCCCAAATAAATGTAAAGAGGGTAGATCGTCTGGGGGATTAAAACGACTGATTGATTCGCTCCGTCATGGGGAGTAAAATGGTTGAGCTCCAAACCTTGGGAGGCGGACGAATGGTCAATCCCCGAATCATGTCGGTTGCGGAAAGCGGTCCTGCCGATCGCGAATCGCCGGAAAGCCAGGAGTGGTTCTTCACGACCCTGAGAAGCATCGGTGACGCCGTGGTGGCGAGCGATGAAAAAGGCCGGATCACCTTTCTAAATCCGAAGGCCGAGTCCCTCACCGGTTGGAGTTTCCCGGAAGCCTGCGGCCGGACCCTCGGGGAAGTCCTGTGCATCGAGCGCGGCGCTTCGGAAAAAGAAGCGGACGCAGACGTGCGTTTTCCGGCCTCGGCCCGCGCATCGTCGCTGGAGGTGGATTCCGAAGTCGTTTCGCGCGACGGCGATCGCACTCCGGTGGAAGCGAAGTCCGCGCTCATCCGCGACAACCAGGGAAGACTCAAGGGCGTGGTCCGCATTCTGCGCGACGTCACCGAACGCAAGCGTGCGGAAGAAGTGTTCCGCCGTTCCGAACGGCGCTACCGCAACCTGGTGGAAAAATCCCAGGACATCATCTTCACCCTCTCGCGCGAAGGCATCATCACCTCGCTTAATCCCGCGTTCGAGAAATCCACGGGCTGGTCCCGGCGCGATTGGCTGTACCGTCCGTTCGCGGACCTGCTCAATCCCGCCGACGCGGGTCCGGCCTGGGAAGCCTTGCGCGTGGTTTTGCGCGGCGAATATTTCCCGCCCATGGAAATGCGCCTTCGCGCGAAGACCGGAGGCGAAGTGGTGTTGGAATGCGGCTGCGCGCCCGCGAACCAGGATGATCGCCCCGGCGGCATCTGGGGAATCGCCCGGGACGTGACCCAACGGCGGAACCTGGAACAACGCGTGCTTCAAACACAGAAGATGGAGGCCGTCGGCCGCTTGGCGGGAGGCATCGCCCACGACTTCAACAACCTGCTGACCACGATCAACGGACATGCGGACATGATGAACCAGACTGTGGGCGTGGACAATCCCATGCGCGCTAACCTTAAGGGCATCCTGGATTCGGTCGACAAGGCCGCGGCCCTGACCAAGCAACTCCTGGCCATCAGCCGCCAGCAATCCGTCTCGCCCCGGGATTTGGACGTCAACGCCGTAATCTCCGGCATGCTTCCCGGTCTATCACGCCTCGCGGACGACAACATCGAAGTGGCGTTGGATCTGGATCCGAGACCCATGCCCGTCTTCGCGGACGCCAACCAGATGGAACGCGTCCTCTCCATTTTGGTAGCCAACGCCCGGGACGCCATGTCCGGCGGCGGCACGCTCACCCTGTCGACCGCGGACGCGCAAGGCCGGGATTGGAAGGCCGCCTCGACCGGTGGTGGGGAACCCTCCGGGCAAATCGTCCTCTCGATCGGCGACACCGGTTGCGGCATGACCGATGAGATCAAAGCCCGTATGTTCGAGCCCTTCTTCACTACCAAGCCCGTGGGCAAGGGCGCGGGACTGGGATTATCGACCGTGTACGGGATCGTCAAATCCGGCGGCGGCGACATCCAGGTGGAAAGCACTCCGGGAAAGGGCACGACGTTCCGACTGCTTTTGCCGCGCCTGGAGCGGACCCTTGCGGCCTCGCCTTCCGCGCCGGTCACTCCCGTGGAATCGAAATCCGGCGTGGAGACCATCCTGCTGGTGGAGGACGATGACGACGTGCGCTTCCTTCTCTATAGCATCCTGAAGGCCGATGGGTATTCCGTTCTGGAGGCCAAGGATGGTGAGCAGGCCTTGCAGATGGCCGCGTCGCATGAAGGAACCATCAATCTGGTGCTGACGGATTTGCAGATGCCGAAACTGGGAGGACGTCCCTTGGTGGAAAAGCTGCTGCCCGCCAATCCTTCGATGAAAGCCATGTTCATGTCCGGGTTCGGCCGCGAGGATTTCCCGGACGCGCAGGCGCGAGGATTGCCCGTCAGCTTCCTGGAAAAGCCCTTCATGCCGAAGTCCCTGGTGCGGCAAATCCGCAAGGTCCTCGATTCCTGAGGACCCGTGCTGGACCCCTGACCCGGACGCCGCGGTTTCCCGACCGCCCGAGCGCGTATCGCTGCGGCACGTCGCGTTCCCGGCCCTCCGCCTCGATTGCCCCGCCGGTACGGATGTCCGCCCGTCCCCGGAAATTCTAAATTGACCTGAGATGCCTCCCCGGAACCCAGACCTGCGCAGGGAACAATCCCATCATCCCCGGGAGTTCGCGGACTTCGTCTACGCCTATCCTGTCGTCTCCCGGAGATCCGGCGGCGTCTCCATCGGCGTCAATCTCAACCTGGACAAGTTCTGCAATTTCGATTGCCCCTATTGCCAGGTGGACCGCACGGTTCCCAAGGACAAGCAGGCCATCTCTGTTTCCGCCATCCGCGCCGAACTGGAAAAGCTTTTGGCCACCTTCGACGCGGACGGCGTCTGCCGCCTGGATCGGTTCGCCGCCATTCCGGACGCGGACAAACGTCTCAAGGACATCGCCGTGAGCGGCGACGGGGAACCCACCATGGTCCCGGAGTTCGCGGAAGTGGGCGCCATGTTGGCGGGGCTGCAAGCGGCGCGGCCGAAGTTGGATTTCCAACTGGTCCTGATCACCAATTCCACCTTGCTCGATCGCGCGAACGTCCTGGCTGGCATCGGCCATCTCCTGTCGCACAAAGGCGAAGTGTGGGCCAAGCTGGACGCAGGCACGGAGGAGTGGTATCAGAAGATCAACATCTCGCGTGTGAGTCTCGACAAGGTCGAGGCCAATCTCATCCGCCTGGGACAAAGCCATCCCTTCAAGATCCAATCCCTGTTCTGCGGACTGGACGGCGCCGATCCTTCCCGCGCGGAACTGGACGCGTACCTGGAGCGGCTGCGCCGGGTGAAAACCTCCGGCGCGGAAATCCTGGAAGTGCAATTGCATACCCTGGCACGGAAACCGGCCCAGGCCTCCTGCACCCCGGTAACCGGCGGGTTTCTCCAGGATCTCCGCGACCGCATCGTCGATGCCGTGGGCGCGCCCGCCAAAGTCTATGGAATGGAGACCTGAATGCCGCTCACCTTCGTGCTGCTCCAACTGACCAATATCACCTTGGCGGCCGCCACCCTGTGGATCCATTTCCGCAATCCGTTCATGTGGGACGATCAGGCCATCGTCATCGCCACCTGCGCCGGGACCGCGGCCGCGAGCCTCACCGCCATCATCCTGGGTCTGTCCCTGGTCTTCGGCAGCGAAACCAAATGGGGCGCCGCCATCCTCAACCTGCTTCTGACCCTGGCCTTCGCGGGTCTGCAGGGTTATTTCCTGTTCTTCACCGCCCGGGATCTGGGGATTCTCCACATTCTCAAAGCCAAGCTGGGCTGATTCCGATCAGAACCTCACAAGGTCAAGTACGGGAATGATTTTGGAAAAGCCCTTTGAAGAAAGCTGGTTCTACGCAACAATAACCGATGTGGGCGGCAAGGCCCACCTATCCGTTGAAGAGTCCCATCATTTGCGCAAGGTGTTGCGCGTGCAGATGGGACGGAGCGTGGTGGTGAGCAACGGCGCGGGCGGCGTGTTCCTGTGCGAGACGCGTGAATGCAACGGTGTAGTCGAACTGGTCGCCATCGAACAAAGGATCCACGAAGCGCAACCGCCCAGGCTGAATCTGGTGTTGAGCCTTCTCAAGGGGCGGGATCTGGAAGATCCGGTGGAAGGCTTATGCCAATTGGCCGTGAACGCCATCCATCTCGTCACCACGGATCATACCCAGGAATTCAAAGGGCAGGATCATGGGAAGCTGGTGGAGCGGTTGCGGGCGAAGTCGCTGGTGGGTTTAAAGCAGGCGAAGAAGGCTTGGCTGACAAAGATCCATCCGCCCTCCCCGATCCGGAAATTCCTCGGCGACTATCCCGATTTGGATCTGATCCTTCTGGATCTAGGCGAGGACCGGCTACCCAAGATATTCAACGCGGAATTCGCCTTGCTGACCGGGCCCGAAGGCGGATTCAGCGAAGTGGAAATTAGGTTGCTTACGGAAGGCGGTTGCCACCGAATGGGCTTGGGGAGCACCCGCATTCGCGGTACGCATGCACCCTTATTGGCCTGCGGCAAAATGATGGGGCTGGGATTTATATAATTCCCGCACATACTCAGCCACTATGGGATAGTCGTATTATGTCGGTCAATGTCATCATAGTGCAGGTTGGTTTGATTTGGAATGGTAATTGACCCAACCCCTCCCTTGACCGCGCAATAGTTGAAATATGCTGATGCGTTAGGATTTTCGATAACGATTTGATAAGAATCCGGTTTTTCAGGATAATTCAACTCGCAATGGTCAAAATCTGCAGTGAACAAGAAATCACCTACATTGTCAATGAGTCCCGTTCTGAATATTGCCGGTTGAAAAAACTCACCTCCACCCACAAACTTTGAATACTTTGCGGAGAACTTTCCACCAACAGATTTAAAATCCATTCCCCAAGAGGCGTGTCCAGATGTGTACAACACCGTATCATTTACCATTTCAAAATTGATGGCGGTAGTTCCGCCATCAATATTCCAATTATTGTAATAGCTTGAAATACCCAATATTTTGCAATTGGTCACAGAAATAGTTCCGCCAATTTTAGCAACTCCAACGGTACCTTCGATTCTGGTATCGAGGAATTGGAATCCATTGAACTCAATTCGATTTCCCAATTTTTTTGGTCCAAAATCATAATTTTCAAGCAGGGCGACATTGGTTACCAAATTTCTTTTGGAAATATCAGAAGGAAATTCAGTTGCATCAAATCCACCATAAATCAGTGCATTTTCCGGCAAAGGAATCACAGTCACGGCTGAAACTCCTTGGTAGGTCGCTTTTGAAACCCATATCTGAGTCGAAGCGCTTGTCGACCTTGGATCCTGGAGCGCACTTTCAAATCGGGAATACGCATCCGCCCACGAGGTTCCGTCGTTATTTCCATTTGCGGTGCCATCTACGAATATTACGGCTCCCCGCAACCAATAACTTATAGTGGCAGATCCATGAGCACCAACTTCGTTTGAGGCGTCAGTAGTGATTAAAACGGAATTGGATCCCTCGGATAGATGAATCGTTCGAAACTCGGTTGTTACGACACCGCTTACGGTCACCTTATAGCTCAATGTGAAATCGGAAATACTCGTAACCATTCCCGGTGCAACGCTATAGGCGGAAATAGTAGGTTTGGGAAGATTAATGTTGACATCGATATGAGTCTGGGCCCCGGCCTGATCAAAATTATCATAACCTGTGCAGGTAAGCGTAGTGGTCCCGCTATTGAAAGCAGTGGTCGCATTCCACGTTCCGCCAGACAGTGAGGTGGTCACGGTACCGCTGGTGGCAC
>Ga0209515_10001451_pt1 | contig 39704 bp, 15 predicted proteins | sample Subgroupgradi54m_FD_187454 | JGI IMG/M metagenome (GOLD analysis project Ga0209515, IMG submission 187454) | Subsurface groundwater microbial communities from S. Glens Falls, New York, USA - GMW60B uncontaminated upgradient, 5.4 m (SPAdes)... ... | reverse complement strand
TCATTCTAATGTGGTGGGTTCCATAGATGTCATTATTGACAGCATGGATAAACGTTTTGATGAGTTTGAATTAGTTGTTATAAGTATTGTAAATCAACAAACGCAGGCGAAGAATTTTGGTATATACAACACACGTCAGAAGCACATTACGATTGATATAATAGACTCAACACTTACTGACGTACCTATTTCTCAAATACCATTACATAACCCAATAGCAAACAAATCAGATGGGATATACGAGGTAGGAAATTATATGGTGCGTGTGGGACCTACCAATAAATTTGATTTTAATTATCAACCTCTCGCTAATCAAATTGTAGCGAAATGGCAGTCTATTGAATACCCATCAGATTATTACCGTAAAGGGGGAAATAAAACAAGCTATCTGCGTGATGAGAATTATCCGTTTTTTATTCAATGGGAATATGATGATGGGGATTTTAGCGCTTCTTATCATATTCCGGGCAGACCTCCCTTTCCTGCAGAATACACAGGTGGAGTTTTTACAGGAACTAATTTTGTGATTGCCACGGGTCCGGATGCTGATGTGGAAGCTTCGGAAGGAATTGTTCCTTGGTTGTGGATGGTTAAAAATACAGCTACACCGGGAATTTTTATTAATCCTTCTATCCCAACAGATGATGGAGGATTTATTATTATGGAAGGATACATGGGATATTGGGAATCCACGGAGCAATACCCTGACAACAAACCGTTAATATATAACGCGAGTACTTTTGGTGCGTTTTTACCTCCGTACCCGGGAACAGGACTTGCTGATTATGATTTGTGTGGAAAGAAAATCAGGCATCATAAATTCCCTGAACAGAGTACAAGTCCTTATGTAGTGCATTTTGGTTCTCCTGCGGCAGCGCAGTTACCCGGAGGCATTCCTGCAATTAATGGAGACAGTATTCGAATAATGGGAGTGAAGTTTGAGAATATCAAACAGCCCCTAATGAACGATGGTGTTACCCCTGTCCCGGGAATAGTAGGATATAGAATACTTCGCGGTAGTAGGGAAGGAAACAAAACCATTGTAGCGAAGGGGATGTTCAATAATATGTTTCAGTATGATATTGAGGGAGGAGTTACTACAAGAAAAGGGCTGTATCCTAATTACCCTTATAATGATTTGAATGCTGATCCTTATATTTCTCAAAGCGATACATCAGGAGATAATGGTGCGGGAGCCGCCCCTAACGGAAGTTTTAAGCGCGATAGATTTACATTTCATTCTCCTGATACACAATTCAGACATCCTTTTCTTTCTATGAAAGAGGTAAAAATTTATGGAGAGAATTATGGGATGGTTGATGGAAATTTTGTAATACCGGACAAACATCCGCAACATAAGTTTATAACTGATTTTGCTTTTATTGCGAGTGCTATTGCAGGACTCGGTATTGCTTCAATAGCAATGAACGGAGAACGTCGTACTACAAATGTAATGCCGCAAAGGGCTGCCTTTATTGATAGAAAAGGGGCAACAACTTTTACTGGTACTTTTGCAGGAGTCGCAGGTGTGGGAACCCAAACCTCTTTACCGGGGCTTGGGGGCTTACTTAACCTTGTTACTGCTGCAGATATGGCTGCTGGTAAGGCAGCTTCTTCGGCTCTTGTAGCGACTTTATATGGAACTAATACAGGATATTGGACAGCAGGAGGACAAATTGGTTCTAATTTAGGAGGTAACGACATGGCGGCTTATACGGCTTCGTTAGCTTCTAACGCGACGGCAGCCTCTAACCTAAATGCTATGTCTGGTTATGTTACTAATGTAGAACAGACTGCTGGAAATTTCGATCATACTCCTTTGGTATTTAGGGTTGCAAATGCTTTACCAACATTTACTTATTTTTGGTCACAAGGAACAGACGCTACTTTAAAACTAATTAAAGCATTAATTCAGTGGGATCAGTTTGCTTTACAATATCAATCTCATTGCTATTATAATGGGTGGGTATCGGCTGTTTCGGGGGGAGGAAACACTCGGAGATTAATAAAACAGGAAATTTATCTTGATAATCAACTGCAAGATTTTGGTACTATCCATAGAATAAATAATTTATTCAGAGGAAAATCGGTAGCGATACAAACAACAAAAAACGTAGGACTTACTTCAATACAAGATAATTCAAGACAAACATTGGGGTCAGCTCAGAATTTGGGGTTGGCAAATCCTCCTACTTACGTTAATCCAACAATTCCTTTTACAACAACATCTTCGTGTCATTACGGAGCATTAAAAAATAGATTACGTAATCAGTATGGACAGATTGGTGGGGTAAGACAAATACCAATTCATTCTTGTTTGATAGATACATCAACTAAAACATTTCCTTACAAAAGTTCAATTATATTTGGTGGAGATACGTATGTATCAAGATACACAGAGAAAAATACAATGTTTTTCTTTTATGATTGGTTGTACGGACAACCTGACGGGTTCGAGTTTAATTACCATTTGAAAAAAATGTTGCCTTATCCAACCTTTTGGATGGATACAAAAGATTTTGATACTTCTGATTTTATTACAGGGATAGGCTCTGCGTTTACAGGAGGGGGATTTTCTAATTCGCTCCCAAGCAGTCGTCACGCATTTGATAGAAACGGTATTGCAGATGGTTTTTTTGGCGTGCACCATTCATATATTTATTTATTTAATTCAGGAGTTCGTGACTTTTATGTTGAGTCGGATGTGAATACTGATTTGCGTGATTGGGGAGAACCTGTAGTTGAGCGTCATTATGATCCGAACGTGTATGGAGATTTACCGGCAATGTTTAGTTCTAATCCCGATGTGATTAAAGCAGGAAACTATTTCAAATATGATTATAGTTTAAGCATTACCAAATCATTTGCTCAGATGATTAGTTGGGCGCATATACAACCAATTAATTATGATCCGATAATTTATGAGATGTGTTATGTACATTATAAGAACAGAGTGATTTATTCGTTGCCACAGCAGCATGAACTTATTTCTGATTATTGGACAATATTTTTGGCGAACAATTACAAAGATTTTTTAACTCCGGTAACATCAATTAAACCTATTAATAAAAGCGGTGCTGTATTCTTTTTTGGTACACAGTCTCCTCAACAAGTAACAGGGGTAGATACATTAAGACTTGGTTCAGGAATAGATGTTACAATAGGCACAGGGGTTTTGTTTAGTCAACCCATGCAGAATTTATTGACTGCGGAAAGATCTTTTGAAACAGGATCTTGTCAAAATAGATTAAGTGTAATCAATACTTCAACTGGGTTATATTGGATGTCACAGAGTACGGGGAATATTTATCAGTATCAGTTGGGGGGACAACTCGAGGAGATTTCCGGTATAGACTTAAATTGGTGGTTTGCGCAGTACTTGCCCTATATCCTAACACAAACATTTCCTGCTTTTGAGTTACAAGATAATCCCGTGATGGGAATTGGATGTCAAACAACCTTTGATCAGCAAAATACGATGGTATATTTTATGAAAAAGGATTTTAAGTTGCGTGATGGTTTTGTACCAATTCAGAAGGGACAGCCTATATCTTTTGTTCCAAAATCAATACAATATTTGGGTGTTGATAACTTTTTGGTAGGAGGACTTTTACCTATAAAATTAGGAGATCCTGTGTATTTTGAGGATGCCTCGTGGTGCGCAAGTTTTGACCCCAAGACTAAGGAATGGATAAGTTTTCACGATTTCCGTCCTGAATTGTGTATGCAGGGAAAGAGTACATTCCTAACAACCCAAACAGATAAGGGAACAGGACAGGGAGGACTTTGGAGTCATAATAATCGCTGTGACCTTTATTGTAATTACTATGGAGTAGATTTCCCATTTGAGGTGGAGTATCGCGTTGTTACAGGACAAGAGACCACTGTACTTCGGTCTTTGGAGCATCAGGTGGAGGTTTATATTTATGATCCAACCAATTGTCACGACAGGTATTTATCATTGTCTGAGTATTTTGATCGTGCTGTTGTGTTTAATCAGGAGCAGGTTTCTGGGTATTTGAATTTGGTGTTAACTCCTACAAACGATCCATGGTCGGAATTAGCATACCCCATTATTAATCCAAACAGCATAGATATTTTATATTCGAAAGTCGAGGGGAAATATCGTTGGAACCAATTTGGAGATTATGTTGATGATCGTGGGGAATTTTCCAACGCTCGCCGTATGATTTGGCACACAGCAGCTAACGGTTATATCAAAACATTAAACCCATTAAACATAAATTATTTAAAAGATTCTACACAAGTCAAGAGGATTCGTGGTTATAATAGTAGTGTGTGGTTGCAGAAGAAAGTTTGCGGTAAGCATAAGTTTCTTGTGATACTTGTGAATAATAAATTATTAACTTCTCCTCGATAAATTATATATTTGTAAGGAATGAAAGGTAAAGTTTCAAAGACAGGATATAGAGATGACTCTAAGGATAAGGGAAATGAATTTAATTTCATCCCGTCCAACAGAATCTCCATGAAAAATGTTTCGGAACCAATTATGCTTTTTCCACATTCGTCTGTAAATGGTTTTGGTAATCCTGTGTTAGCACATCCCGACGAGGAACATCATTTCCCTAATCATAGTGGCGTATTAGAAATACCGATGCGTCATTTACAAATGGGCGGAGGTGATACTGGAAATTATGAACGCAGCGATAGTGGAGTAATTCCTCGTACTTTGTACAATGATGCAGTGTTTCACGAGTTAAATAAAAAAAGAGATTTTGGAAGTGCGGAATCTGAAAATCTAAGGATGTTTAAAAGTAGACAAAAACAAAATGGTTTTTTGCATGAGTTGAAGGAGTATAGTAAGTTTGCTAACAAAGAGAGACAACTACAAGACGGCGGAGAAACAAACACTTTCGATGGAGGGCTATCTCCTGAAGAGGCAAGAGCAGCTTTGATACAAGGGCACATAATGGGAAATGTCCTGAGTGATTTACAACGGACACGTTTTGCGGAAATTGCTGGCACCAATGAAGATGGGGAGTTATTAGACGAAAACGGAGACATCGTTGACGAGACAAATCAGGATAATACTGATGAAGAACAGATGCGTTACGGCGGTCAACGTAAACTTCACAGAAACGGATACACATCAAAAAATATTAAGTCAAGTATAAATGAATTATTTTTGCGTAATTATAATGCGTATGGTAAATCAGGAAAACATATTTATAATCCTAAAGCAGAAGAAGGAGGAGAATGGTTAGATAAGTATCAAGAGGGGGGACAGAATAACGGCTCGACAGGGGTTAGTAAAAATATTCATGTTCCAACCGCGTTTGAGATGTTGCCTAAGTGGAAACAAGATGTAATCCGAAACCAACCGCACTCAACACAAGCACAACTATCTCCTGCAAAACCAATGAGTGCAGAAGACATAGCTCGTTCAGAAAGTATCAGCAGGAAGTTAGAACATCCTTGGATTTATAATCCAGCAGCAACGCTTGCAAGTTACGCTACACGACTTCAACCAATGAGTGAGGAAGATGTTATTAAAACGCACGGTAATCCCGCAGAAGCTACAAAATGGGCAACAGGAGTGTTTCAAGATGCTTTAGTAAACGAGATGGCGCCCACTGTTATTGGTAAAGGAGCGAGTGCTTTGAAAAAGGCAGGAAAAGAAGCGATATACAAAGGGATAAATCCTGTGGGGTATGGCGCAAAACAAAAAGCATTGGATTTTATTCCTAACCTTATAAAGTATAGTGTTAATCCAGAAGAAAAAATATTAGACATTGCGGCAGGGTTTGAAAAACATCCCGAGTCTTTTAAAAAAGCAGTCAAAGAGTTAAGCGGAAGTGCTAATCCGAATGCAACGACGTTAGAAAAAATGAGCGAGATGTCTCCCTCGCAGACAGAGCGTATTAAAAAAACGTTAGAGATGGGGAAAAATAGAAGTGATGCGTTTAGGACAGCTTTAGGATTACCGCAGGAACATAACACATTTATTAATATAGGAGAAGGAAAACACAAGATAAATCCTGAAAAATTTAAACCAACACCCGCAGATTTTAGTAGACTTCATAACGATATACAAGCGCATGAAATTTCCAAGATGGGGGCTTATTTTGGGGATAATCCTTTAGTAGGGTTGACAGAAAATTATAATAAGATAAGTTCTCCAAAAATTCAAACAAAATATGGAGATGTTTCTATTAATGATATAAGAAAATATATTATGAAGGAGGGGGATAAAACTCCTGCGTGGAAACAAAGTCGTATAGTAGAGAAATCTAAAAATCCTGAATTTACACACAGTATTTATGATACCGATAATAACGGTATAATGGGAAGTTTTCGGTGGGATGTAGGAAAAACACCAGAAGGAAATTTACATTTTCAAGCTAATGATAAGTGGGACTTGCATCCGTGGGAAAATAGAGGAGCAGTTAAGGTTAAAGAAGATGCGCTGGATAAGAAAATATTAAGTGAGCATTATAAAAAACCATTGGCGAAAGTAGAGGCTTTAAAATTATTGAGTGGAAAACCCTTTGATATTAGAAACAATTTTATAGTTGACCCAAAAACATATAAGGTGTTGAAAGCGTTTAAAACAGGTGGAGAAACCAATTGGTTAGAAAAATATTAACTTTGTAGCACATGAAAGCAGAATTTTTAAGAGCCGCCGGAGTAAAAAGTGAAAAACAGTTTTACGACCGCTATCCTGATGAAGAATCTTTTTTTGATGCTCATCCTCATTTGCAACATCTGCAACAAGGTGGGGAGAATGACTTTATGAAGTACGGAGGAATCAATATCAAAAAATCTCACGAAGGTTTGTTTACTGCTTCGGCAGCCCGTGCAGGAATGGGTGTACAAGAATATGCTCATCATGTAATGGCAAATTCTTCTGACCCCGTGCAGCGAAAGCGGGCTCAGTTCGCCATAAATGCTTCTCACTTTAAGCACCAACAAGGAGGACAACCTGATTATAATCCAGAAGGTAATTATAGGGATTGGAAAAATGGTTTAGACCGACATATAACGGAAGGAATAAAAAATAATTTAAGATTGAGTGATGAGCAAGCGTTTGCTTTATACAATTATTATAAAAATGGAAACAACACCGCTACTCCTTTTGCCAAAGGAACGGCGGACGCAGCACTAAAGCAATACCTCCCTCCTTATGAAGAGGGGTTTACTTATGGAAGCAAGGCGAGTACTAAAAAAAACAACGGGTTCTTATGGAACCAAGAAAAACCTTACAATAGTTTTTCTCAGGGGGTTTATGATGCTTTACATAAAAAAGGATATATGGGTCGGCACCAACAAGGAGGAGACGTAGAAGGAGATTACGAAAACAATTTTGATAATCCGTTTTTTCAGTTTGGAGGAGTTCCTAAGTATCAACCGGGCGGAGGGACAGGAGTAATTCAGGATACGCTAATAAAAAGAACTCCGCAGCAGTGGGATGAGTTTAATACAAATAGAGGATGGACTCTTCAAATGCAAGGTACAGGAATGACTGATACTAAGAAGTACAAAACGTATGCTGACCCGTCTTTAGGTGCGCCTACTTTAAGTCCGGGAGGTTCTCAGTACATTTATAAGCCGGGAGCGTTAACTGAGTACAATTATCAGGAGCCTCCTCAACAGCGTGTTGCTTCTAAACCGTTTATACAAGCAGCATCTCCCTATAAAGCGAACTTTAATTCTATGAGTAATGGACAGCCGACTACTTACACAAACTCATTAACAGGAAAAACGGTTCCGTTTAGTCAAGTACAAGACGAGCGTTCCCGAGGAGCGACATACGATAAATTTGGTAATGTCAACCAACCTGCTCAATCTGCCCAAATTACTCAGGAAATTCATCAAAAAATGGGAGGAGAGTTTTTAAAAGCTATTGTAAAACACGCATACAAAGACGTAATGAAACACGGAGGAGAAAGTTCTCCACAAGGAATGACTCAGGATGATGTACTCGCCGAGCGCAACAACATGTTTAAAAGTTATTTGTCAAATACTGCGCTTCATGCAATGGCATTACAAGAACTTTCAGACATGAATTCCTTACACCAAGAAGCAATGGCGAGGTACGGAGGAGTTCCTAAAGCACAGCAAGGAAAAGAAGTTCCTGTTGAACAAGCGGAAAATTTAGATATTGCTTTTCCTAATTATGGAAATCAACAAACACAAGATAATGTTGTAAATTTATCTCCTGATTTCAACATGAATTATGGTGCGAAGAATAATACAGAAAGCGGACAAGGAATAGTAAGCGGACTTTCTCCTGAACAACTAAACCAACATGCTTCTGTAAATCCTGAGCGTTCTCAATTTGATTTGATGTCAAATGATATGCAGAAAGTAGGATTTCAAAATGAACAAAATAAGTTACATCCTCAGCGACAAGAGAAACAACCAAATTGGTTACAAAGAAACGGCACAGCACTCGCAGAAGGAATTATCGGAACTGAGAATTTATTTTCAAGTATGTTGAATGCAAAAAACACAAGAGCATACGAGGGAACGATGGCTCAAAAAACAAATGCGGATAATATTTTTGCTGTTAATACTTCTTCGAATAGGGGCGATTATGAGGTTAATTCAGGACGTTTCAAACCGAATCAAAACGCAATTATACAACGTAAGCAAGGAGGACAGAGTGATGAGGGGGAATATATGAGCGAGCGAGAAATATCCGCACTTAGAAAAAAAGGATATATTGTAACCTATTTGGATTAGCGGCGTAGAAGTGGTAAAATAAATAAATATGGAAGAAGGTAAAATAATGGAAGAAAATAAATACTACACACCTGAATTAAGCGATTTTTATATTGGATATGATTACGAACGTTCGTCGTACTCTGGGGGAGCTGAAGAGTGGGATAGAATAATAGTAAACGGAGGAGACATAGAAGAGATAGATAACATTTTTTCAAGAGGGGAACAGTCGCAAAAGGTAAGAGTTCCTTACTTAACAAAAGAACAAATTGAAGCGGAAGGATTTTCAGGAGGGAGGCTGCTTAAACATTTTGTTGGAGAAGATACACGTCGTTTTTACTATGGTAAATATGAAATGGATTTCAACGAAATAACACGTAAGCTGTCTATTCTTGACCCCAACAACGAACAGTGTGAGCAAGACTGTGACGAAAATTACCTGTACAACGCAGAATGCAAATCCATCAATGAGTTTCGTACACTAATGAAGTGGTTAAATATAAAGTTTAAAAAAATCCCAGCAGCCTCGCGGAGTGAGGCAGACCTCCGATATATGTTACAAAAATATTTTGAGAAGATAGAAGTGCCCACCTATAAAATGACCCCCTTTGAAGAAGCAATCAACAAACTCCAACAACAAAACCAACAATAAAATGAAAACAGAAAAAGAAGTAGATTTATTTGATTTAATTCGTAACAAAACGTATGAATACTACAAAGGAGTGCAACATGATTTTTCAGGAAAACTTTTGGGCATTACAGTAAAAACAACATTATCCGGTTTGCGAGAGATAAATGATAAAATTCAAGAAGCTGCGGAAAGAAGTGGTTTTGTGGTAACTGCGTCCGAAGGCGAAGGTGAATCTTTTAAGACAAAGGATGAGTTACTTTTGGGAGATTTGGCTTATACACAATATATGATTCCTTTTTTAGGAAATTTTAAATTTGTGGTAGATGAGTCTAAGGAGGACATCATAGGACAGGACATTGAATATTTGTTTTGTGATGATAATAATGAGAACTATCAATATACTTTAAAGGTGTCAAAATAAAAATTACTACGATGAACGCAAGAAACATGATGCCTTTTTTCTCCTCTACAGCGGGAAGTAGAATGAAAAAACCTCCTACTGAGGTAAATCATACTTTAAAATCTGTTCCAAAGGGGGAAGAAAACTTAGAGGCGGAGGATAAGGAAATTGTTGTGACAAGTGATAATACTGGTTTGCCTGCAACGTTCACTGTGGTGGGAAACAGACACAGCGCAGGTGGAGTGAAGTTGAATCTACCAGCACAGTCATTTATTTTTTCTCGCGATAAGAGTATGAAAATTACGAATGAGGAAATCCTAAAAATGTTCAATATGGCAGTGAACAAAAAAGGATACACCCCTGCTGACATCGCGAAAAAATACGACATCAACGACTTCAGAAAAGTTCTTGCAGATAAAGACACTGATAGAATACAACGAGATACTGCGGAAAGCATGATAGCAAACTACAATGAGAAATTAGCAAAGTTAGCGTTAGTTCAAGAAGCCAAAAAAGGATTTTCGGGAGGTATTCCATTAATTGCACAACCGTATTTACATAGTAGTGGAATGAATCCTGCTGAGTTATTTCAAGCGCAAGGACAAGATGAAGGAGACCAAGAACAACCGGATGCACAGCAAGCACGTTTTGGAGGACAAGCTAAGTTTAATTTCTTTCGCAAAGGAGGAGAAAACAAAGCGCCAAGAAGCAATAAAGGTATGGTAGAAATACAATACGCTAAACCACTTAAAAGAGTTGATTTCAGTAATAATGGTCAGGATAATGATGAAGGGGAAGAAACCTTACGCAGAGTAAGAGTTGTTGCTCCTGAACAATATCAAGTTGGGGGACAGAACAAAACGAAGAAAGGAATTCCGACATACGACGTAACGGAACAAACCATCCTGAAAAAACTATTTCCAAATGTAGTATTACCAGAAGATGTTGTAGAATCAAAACAGAAAAAGTCCGGGGTAGGTTACGGAAGATTTGATAAAGCTTCTGCGGACAAGAATTGGGCGTGGTACGGTAAACCGATTGATTGGAATAATCCTAAAGAAGTTGGAGATGCCCAGAAAGCGTACAATGCTCGTATTTACGATAAGTTGATTGCTGCAGGACATCCTGTAGATGCTGCTCAAAAAATGGTAGAGCGTATAGGCTTTGATCCCAAAGCAAAGGGACAGCCTAATGCTCTTGATAATAATGCGGGGAAGTACACAGAGACCCGTGTGGACATTACGCCTCCACCGGTTGAGAAAGCTAATATGGTTGCAGAAAAAGTTATTAACACAGAAAAGAAGACGGGAGACATTCCTGTAAACCATGTAACAGGTAATAACGAGCAAGCCCCTGCTGATTTTTGGTTACAAGATGTTATCAAAACTGCGGGTGCGGCGGGAGATAGTATGCGGATTAAAAAGTATCTACCTTGGCAAGCACCATACAACCCACACCTTCCTAATGCAGCATATTACGATCCAACACGAGAATTAGCTCAGAACTCTGAGAGTGCAAACATATCGGCTCAAGCAGCAGGAATGTTTGGTAGTCCTCAAGAATTGTCTGCACGTTTATCCGCGATACAGGGACAAGCAGCAAACAACGCGGCGAATATTTTGGGGAAGTACAACAACATGAACGTAACTGTTTCTAATCAAAATGAAGCACAACGTACTGCGACTCTAAATGGGGCTGCGGAGTATAACGCAACCAATGCGACTAATTTGTATGATAAGAACGTTATAGCCAATCAAAATTTTGATAATGCGAAAGCAATGGCTCGTCAGAATTTAAGAGGCTCATTTATAGATGCTCTTACAAACCGCGCACAAACCCAAGCATTAAATAGTACTCAACACCAGTTTAGGGTTAATCCGATTACAGGGGGTACCAAGTATTTTACAAACCCGAATATGGATTATTCGGATAAGCAAGGACAGGACGTAATGGATAGAGCGCTTGCTCAGTGGAAGAAGGCACAAGGGACAGGGTTGAAATTTGAAGATGTTTATAATGCAACTGCAAAGAGTATGGGAGTAAAAGAAAGCCCAGAACAAAATCCTTTTTATGGGGGGTATTCACACTAAGAGGAATTTACCATTTTCACATTTGTTATATGTAGAAAATGTTATTTGTACGGTGTAGTTATGTGATATATATTTGCATAAGAGTAACAGGTAAAAAAATTAAATAATGGCAAATTATATTAGTGGAACTCCTCAAGATTACGTACCGGTTTTACAACCTTTTCGCCCAGATTTAAATTATTATAGTAATATATTACAGACAAGTCAAAGTCAGTATGATGCTGCACATCAACAAGTAAGTTCCCAATACAGCACTCTTTTAAATTCTCCGATGATACGTGATGAGAATGTTCAACGTAGAGATAATTTTTTTAAAGCAATAGAAGGGGATTTAAAAAAGGTTTCCAAGTTAGATTTATCTCAACAGCAGAACGTGACTACGGCAATGAGTGTATTTCGTCCTTTATATGAGGATAAAGACATTGTGAAGGACATGACTTACACCAAGCAGCGGAATAACGCGTATAGTATTGGGGAGAATTTTCGTAGTTGTCCTGACCCGGAAAAATGTGGTGGAGCTTATTGGGAAGACGGTATGAAACGGATTCAATATGAAAGTGATGAATTTAAGAATGCATCAAGAGAGGATGCTTTGCAAATGACAGCGCCTTCGTACCATCCGTTTGTAAACTTGACTAAGCAGGCGTTGAAAGCCTCTAAGGATCTTGGATTTGAAATTACTCAGGATACTATTAAAGGGGGATACAGAGTTACAGACACCAACGGTAATCTTTTGTCCGGAGACAAAAATAAATGGGGAATACTCCCAAACGCATTATATAGTATTTTTAAAGATGACCAAAAAGTAATGGATGTTTTTAAAACAAAAGCGTATGTTGCAAGAAAGGATTACGGAATGAGTAATGCTGCAGAACATGGGAGCGCGGATGCAGCAGAAATGCACTATGCTCAAAATATTTTGGCAAGTTCTATAAAGCAGTTGACAACAGATGCGGAGAAGTCAAAAGAGATATACGCGGAAACCGATAATAATTTAAAAGTACTACAGAAGAAGGATAAGGAAGACGGGGGAACAATTCCCAATTCTCCTGAAGACGGACTTATGCAAGCGTATGCTCGGATACTAGAGTCGCGCCCTGCTGCGGAAGCGCATCATGACAAAGTGATGAGTACGATTAATACAACAATTAATCTTCAAGACCAAAAAGCACTTTTACGCAGGGCAGATGATATTGTTGCGTATAATGGGTTTAGGACTGAGATTTGGAATGCTGCTGATGAGTACGCTTTCGGGACAGCAAAACAGTCTGTTAAGGCAGATGAGTATAGTTTGGAGAATGTGAAATTCCAGCATGATTTACAGAAAACAGATTACGAGTTTGAAACGTGGAAGAAAAAGAAAAACTATGAAACAGGGGCTGTAATTAATCAGCTAATGAGTTTAGGGCTTTCCGAAGCGGATGCTGTCAAAGAGGCAGCGCTATCAGGAACTGGAGGTATATCTAAAGAAAGGATTAAAGAGATACAGCGTGATAAAGGAAAAGAAGTAAGAGCAACGACCGCGCCTATAGGGCAGGTTTCTACTGATATTAATCCTGTATTGATTACCGAGAACGATAAGATAATAAATGAACAGCACGCAGGAGTGGCAAGTACTTCTTTGGATTATCTTGTCAAAACTGCCGACACTTTGAAAGCAGCATATAATCAGAAAGATCCTGTAATAAAAGAAAATGCTCTTCGTAGTTTGAGAAGTATTTTTGGTGGGACTAATTTTGATGTTCAGAAATTTTTAAACAACTCTATTGTTTCCGGAGATGTTTACAAGATAGGAGATTCTGCTATTGTGGGAAGATATAAGGTTGCTGCTGATTTAGCGGACAAACCGGAAGCTTCTTATTGGGCACCCGCTTTGGTAGCGCAACAAGTAGAGGCAAGTAAGCAGAAACAAGTTTTTGATCAAATGTTTAAAGCGAGGGGAGAAGCAACTAAAACAATGATTTCTAATTGGACTAAGGACGTTGCACAAAATCCGGTTGATGTGTTGGCTGTTGCGAGCATAGTAAATCCCGATGCAAGCATCAAAAAATTTGACGACGCTAAGAGGTCCTACGCGGATGCGGCTGCGAAATATTATTATACAAAACCAAATAACGCCACAGAAGATAGCAAAGGGGGTTATTACATTTATGGTAAAGGAAACCCTGTTTATGTCTCCAGAGAGCAGAGAATATCAGAAGCACATGAAAAAGCAGCTAATGCTTTTGACACAGGAAAGTACACTTCTTTATTGAAAGAATATAACAAACGATACACAGATGTTGGAGGAAAATTTTTAACAGGTACAGAAACATTTGAGCATGTAGGGGGAGGAAAATCTGTGCAGAAGTCCCTTACGCAGCCTGTGAATCCGATGGAAGAAACAAGTGCAAATACAAAAGTAGGATTGGATTTTGTAGAAACGTACGCAAATAATCCAGACGCAGTTGTAATCACAGATTCTCCAATACCTTTAAATAAGTTTTTAAGTGATTTTCAAAGCGATTTTACACAAGGGAAAAATATAAACAGCACTGATTTTGATATAGCTCGACAAATAGTTCCTGCGGGAACAGACGGCAGTACAGAGGATAAAGTTAGATTCAAAGTTACTCCCCACGCTACGTACATTAAGAAACAAATTACAACAAAAAATTATAGTACAAGTACTGATTATAGTTGGTATGTTGATATTCCTGCCTCTGAGGACAGGACCGGATTCACTCAAAGTACTAAATTGTCAGGAGCCCAGATGGTAATGGGGATTCCGGGAAACATGCTCACATATTCAAATCCTACGTATGGGAATACTACACTTCATCATGATGCAAAATTAGGATACTACTATTCCGGAACGGTTCGTGCATTCGATGCGGATGCGAACGGCGGGAAGGGGGAGTATTATGATGCTTCCATACCTACCAAATATCTTGCAGATGTGGATGCTGATGAGGCGTATAGCCACATGGTAAGTAGTCTTCAAGATTATTATTATAATGTTACGGAGAAGGATATTAAAGCCCGCAAAAAGTAATGGAAGAGCAAGTGACTCCTGTTGAAACCTCAAGCCCCCTGAGTTCCGGAGGTACCTCTTCTATTTTACAAAATAAGGAGGTAGATTTACAAATACCTACTCAAAAACTTCCTTTTATCAGTTCCCAAGATGGGACTCCCAAAGAGAGAGTGGTGCCTCAACAAGCAGATTCGAGAACACGAAACGCTCATCTATTAGATCAATACATGACTAAAGCGTTGGTGGATTCTAAGGATGAGTATAAATATCAAAAAGTATATTCATACAATCCGGAAGCAACTGGGGACAAACAAAATCAAAATTTTCAAAGATATTACCAACATTCAAGTTATGATAAATTAGGTTTTAATCCTTGGAGAGATAACGAGGGGATATACAATCAACAAGGAACTAAAGCCGGTGAATTGTGGAGAGCAACAAAAGCAGGGGCGAAATTGATGTACACAGGATTCACTTCTCCTCTCCGTTCCTATGCTGATCTTTTTTCCGGAAATCCGGGAGCTTTAGATTATAAGTCCGCGCAGGAGATGGCGCAACAGAATACGGTAGGAGCCTCCTCAAGGGGGGGAGTTACTGGATTTACTTCGAACTTATTTACTAATGGAGGGTATACTTTGGGAATCATTGCGGAAACTGTTGCGGAAGGTATTGTGGCGTCTGCGTTGACTGGTGGAACATCTCTTCCGGGAACGTTAGGAAGAGCGGGGATAGCGTTGAGGAATTTAGGCAAAGCAGAAACGTATACCAAGGCAGTTGCGGGAATGCTCGATGCATTAAAGAGTTTCGATGCAAGCAAGATTTTATATAGTGCAATTAAAGGGGGAGTAAATCTTGTCAATCCTCTTGAAAATACTTTTAAAGCGTTTAAAGAAATAAAAGCAAGCGAGAATCTTACGGCTTTAGTAAAGGCGTCTCATTCAGCCGGAGCTTTTTATCGCGATGTGCGGTTAGCTAATTTGGTTGCATCTGAATCTAAGATAGAAGGTGCTAGTGTTGCTGCGGAGCTGAAACAATCCATGATGGATAAATATTACTCCGATCATAGGGATGAAAATGGGAATGGAGTTGCTGCTACGGGGAAAGAGTACGAAAGAATTTTACAATTATCTCAGGAGGCTGGGGAACGCGCAATGTACGCAAACCTGCCCGCAATATTCCTGACAGACAAGATAACGTTTGATGGATTGTTTAAACCATTCAAGAGTTTGGATGGCGTTTATACTAAAACAGGGCGCGCACTTAATTTTGTTAAGAATGAAGGATTTGATTTAGTTAAACCCGGAATTGTATCTGCGGCGAAGGGACTTATAAAACCAAAACTATATGGGAAAGCTGCAATAAATTATTTTAAAGGAAATTTTGCTGAGGGATTACAGGAGAGTGTTCAGGAAGTCATATCAGGAGCGACAAAGGATTATTATATGGATTTGTATAATAATAAATCCAAGCAAGGTTTGGATTATGTACACGCAAACATAGGGAAACAATTTAGTGGACAAGGCTTTGAAACGTTTGCTTCTGGGTTTTTTATGGGGGGATTATTTGGTGCGGGAGGAAAAGCGCTCCATGCAGCTAATGTAGGAAGACTTAAAGTGCAGGATAGATTTGCTTTAGCCGCAGTTAAACGAAAAGATGCTGCAGAGGGGACAAATAAAGCTGCGACTTTTGTAGGAAAATATGCTGCGTATGTAGCACAAAAAGAAAAATATGCAGAGCAGGATAAGACAACGTTGAATGAGTTGTACAAAGACCCTCTTAAATACTTTGGTGCAGGAATAATAAAAGCATCCAATACTACTTTATCTCAAGAAGGAAAAACGGAAGCAGAACGTAATAATGACCAAAAGACGTGGCAGGATTTGGATAACCAAGAAGTGTGGGGGCACATTACTACAGCTCTTGATACAGATACCTACAGTATATTTATGGATCATCTTGACGACATAAGCAAGATGGATAAAAAATCTATCACGGATGCGTATGGTGTTGATGGGGAGGAAGCCTTATCCAAGATAAATAAAATCAAAGAACGGGCTGAGAAAATAAAAGAAGCGTATGATGTTTGGAATGTGAAAGCCCCGAATCCACACAATCCCTCTGCGTACAAAAAAGATACTCCTGAATACAGAACAGAAGCCATTGCATTTAGTGCATGGAATAACGCTAAGAATCATGCAGTATTTTATAATTATTCCTACGACAGAAATAAAGAACGAATAAAAAGCATAGTAAACACAATGAGTCAGCATAGTCCAACTGCGGACATGACGTTGGGAGATTTACAACCGATGTACGATAACATAGCTTTGTCTAAAGAACTAACTGCACTCCAACAAGAGATAACTACTCTGCGGGGAGGAATCGGTAATTCAGCAAAAAAAGATTTAAACCAAAAGATTCGCAAACAGAAATTATTACGAAGTTATCGTGATGCGGTAAGGACTCATTTTATAAATCAATCCGTAGGACAAGCAATTAATGAATCGGGAAAAGAAGCTCCTACTGTCGATACACATTCCCCATTAAAAACTGCTTATGAGAATTATATAAAGTATTTGGCAAAACAAAAGAAGGTTGAGTATTCACAACCGGCAATCAACAGCACTTTTGAACAAGTAAAGGATGTGCATAAATTAGGGATTGATAATGTAAACTTAATGGGGGCTGTAAATCATTTAGCAGATCCAAAAGGTTTTTATGATTACTATGACAGACTGAATAAAACTTTCACTGATTTATATAACCAACGTGAGGAGTACATTGCCCGTTCTGTGAAAGCGGTACAAGAAAGAGTTGAATTAAATGCTGTGTTGCAGGGACTCTATGATAGAGGAATTGTCATAGGAGCAGAAGATTTAAATGCGCTCGCAAACAAAGGAGAGATTCCAAAAGAATTTTATGATGTAGCAGGCAAACAGGTTGTAAATAAAAACCATCCTAATTATGAAACTTACGTTGCTGTTACAAAAACTTTTTTAGAAGTAAACGGAAAATTAAAACCAGAAGAAAAACCAGTAGAACCGGTTGTTGCTAAAATTACAGAACTCGAAGCTAAAAAAGCAGACATAGAAAAACGTAGAAAAACAACTGCTGATACTTTCCGTTTGGAAGACGGAAAACAAAAAGGATTTTATGAATATTATTTATTACCTGACGGAAGTACGGAGGAGGTGTATGGTAAAGATGAAGAAGAAGTTCGTAGTTTAATAAATGCTAAATACGATGCTGAGTTAGCTGCTTTAGATGTTGTGATTGAAGATGTAAAACAAGCAGAGGAAAAACAAGCAATAGCTCTTGAAAAATTTGATTTACAAGGCAGGTTGGACGCGGTTAAGAATGAAGATGAGCTAACAGAGTTATCAGCAGTGGTTAGTAAAGCTGCCGCAGACGGTACGCTTCCTCCGATAGACGGATATTTCCTGTTTGCAACAAATGCTATTGAAGCAAAATACATAGAGTTGTTTTCTAAGGTTGACATTTCTACCTTGAAGAAAGGAATGGTGGTTACTTTGAAGAATGAGAAAATGCAAAATGTACAAATCAAACGTGTGAATAGTAAAAACGGAAAACTTCAGATAGAAGGCTTCTATGTAAATGGATTACCAATACAAGGAGACAATCGTTACATAACAAAAGACGACATTAAATATACCGCGCACATGAAGGGAGTAAAGAAAACAACTGTGACAGCAGAAGAAAAAGAATTAATTAAAACTAACCAAAAGACCGGAGTTGATTTTGCGTCTGACCAAGCTAAAGCAGCTAAAGTGTTGGATAACGCAGATAAGAAAACAACCGCACAGGTAACAGAAGACTTTTTAAATAAATTGGGGTGTAAAAAATAAGGTATGAATTGTGTATTAGATACAGAACAACAGGAATTATTACTTGCAAAAGTTTATAAGGATTTATCTGACCACCTATCAGCAAACAAATCTTTTGATTTTAAGGATTATGCTACTTCTTTTTACAATATGGTTGTGGAGAAGTCAGGAGATAAAGCGCTTGGTGTGTCTTATGTTGCGTCTTTACCTCAAACCATTTCTCTTGTTGTAGGCTTGAGACAACCTATCCGTAAAATGCTTACTCCGTTCTTAACTCAAATTGCGGAGCAGGAAGCTGCTTTTGAAAACATAGATTTTGTTTCTGAATTTGTTTCTCCTGACGTAGATAAAATCGCGGAACTTAAAGAGGAGACAGAACAAGCGGTAAAAGATTTAAAAAATCCAACAAAAACAGAGACAGATGTTCTACCGGTCACTCCAGAACCAAACTATGAACCGTTACCACTCTCTACTCTAAGTGATAAGCCTGCCGACCTTTCCTCTGGAATAGAGAATGAACGTTGGTATAATTCAATTAAAAAACGTATTATTACGGCTGCAGCATCTAAACGTTCTGATGGAAGTGTTGTATTAGAGGGTGTTGGAGAAGTTACGTTAACTTTGATGCATTCGACTCGTATAGAGGACAAACATCTTCGCACACAACTGCAGTTAAATTTATTCCAACCAAGGATTGCAGAAGCATATTCAAAGGGAGTAAGTCTTGTGGTTACAGATGGTGCAGGAAATATAATTTATTTTGATGAGCAAGGACAACGTTCGGATAAAGAAAAAGGAAAACCTGCGTACTATAATATTATTAAAGGCTTTTATGATGCTGATGTAACAAGACTTGCGAAAAGCAATAGCATAAGTGAGAAAGAAGCCCGTGCGATTCTGGATAAACAAAGAGAAACCGCAAATAATTTCAGAGAATATATACAAAAGAATCCTCAAGAACACCAGATAAAAATGGACATCCTTGGAGGAGATTTTGGAACTCCTGTTTTAAACAGGGAGATGTTGGGCATGAAAAAACAGCCTACGTCTATTTCTGCTTTAGGGCTAAACAACACATCTTTTTCTCCCAATATTCATGGAAGATCTACTTGGATTGAGTTGCCGGGATTTGCTGCACATATTGAGTTGCAGAAACCTGTTTTTACAAAAGAACTTGCAACAAAAATTGCATCCGTTTTGCTTGATGATTTACAAGTAGAAACTGAGTCTGGGAACCAACCTATTGAGTACAAAAAGCGTAAAGAATTATTTGAACAATTTGTGTTCAATAAAAGGGAAACCATTGATATATATCCTTCTAAAACAGGAACCGGAGCAATTGTACGAATACTTGGAACAACCGTTGATGTAACAAACAAAGAAGAGGCTCGTAGGGAGATTATAGAGTATTTAACTAAGGAAAAGCCTACCAGAATTATAGAAGAAAAAGACATAAACAACAGGAATGTAATTAAATCTTCTGCTGTTTTTGCTGGAGCTACGTATAAGTTAAATGATATTTTTGAACAGGAGGGGGATGGAAAAACCCCAAGTGTGTTTTATGTTGTAGAACCTGCTAAAATTAATAATGTAGAGGACTTATTAAAAACAGGATACTTTGATTTCAGTATTGTAGGAGATGTTGTTACAGGAGCAACAACGAGGGTTTCTTATGTGGATTTTATTCGGAATAATTTTACTATGTTTTATAACGTAGATGCAAATAATCAAATAGAGACCGTAAACCCAATAGTTCAATTTGAACCTGCTGTTGGAGAAATGGAGAAAATAACCCCAGAGAATAAAGAAATTATTGAAACTGCTAAAACAGAAGTTCCAAAGCAAAGTGGACTCAACAATAGCGAACCACAAACTGACATTGATAAATTAATAAATGACGTTCGGAATGATCCGGCATTTGATAAGTTGTATAATCAAGAGACGCTTAAAGCGACAAAACAACAAGCAGAAGCCGCTAAGGTGTGGTATAAGAAAAGTCCTCTTGCTAAACACATTCCTTTTCATGTAATGTTTCTTGCAGTTAATCAGGCAAATTCTAATTCTATTGCCTCGTGGCGTTTAAATGCGGTTATGCTTTTAAATGGTGTTAAGCAAAAAAGAGGAATTACTTTATACAAAGGCTCTGATTTCTCGGATTTGTATCACGAAGCGTGGCATGGATTTACTCAGACATTTTTAACTAAGGAACAAAAAACCTCTTTATACAAGGAAGTAAAAAAGAAATCAGGAACATTTGTTGATTTTAACGGTAAGAAGGTTACGTTTGAGAATGCTACCGAGTTGCAAATTGAGGAATATCTTGCGGAGGATTTCCGTGAGTATATGCTGTCCGGAGGGAAGGTAGTCGCAGGTTCTCCCGCACGAAACACTATATTCAGAAAGATTTGGAATTTCCTGAAAGAGCTTTTCGGAGGCACCACCATAAATGAAGTAGCTATCAATGATAAAGCTAATAAGACAATACATGATTTGTACAAACAGTTGCGTGTCGGAGATTTGACTCAGTACACGTTTGCTGTTGAGAATGCAAATTTTAATACGTTGAATAAAGGTATAGTGAGTGGTAATAAAGACAATCCTATCACCTCGCTTAGTTTTGCGGATTCTGATTTATTGTCTTCAAGTGTGGATGCTTTGTTTTCTCAGTTTGCGGAAGAGAGTAATGGAGGAATGACTTATAAATACTCAACCTCTTTGTTCACAACAAAAGCAGGAATAAAAGCCTCTTACAAATACGTACAAATACGATTTTCAGAGATGCGGAAAGAGACGGCAGCTAAACTTGCTGTGGAGCAAAACGTATCTATCATAGGAAGGTTACAAAAGAAATTAGATACATTAGATTACGCCTTGCAGGAATTTGGTGATGTCGAAAATATTGATAAGAATAAACAAGGAGTAAATTTAATCGGGTACCATTTGTGGAGGTCTCCCTACCTCAATCCTAAAATTATTGAGCAAAAAGATAATGCTGTTACAGAAGCAACTGATGCAGCAAGAGAAGAGTTAGGAAAGCATGTATACGACAGAGGAGGCGTTGAGGTTGCTGCAATACAGCGTGCTCCTAATGAAATTCTACGCATGATAGAGGGGTTGTTTAAACGAAACATAAAAGGTGAAGTGGAACTAAATGATTTGGATATTCCAATTCTCGCTCCAATAAATGAATCTTTTGGGTATATAGGACGTGTTACAAAGGGATTTTCAACTCCTCAATTGATGTTTGAAGCATTGAAAAAAGAGAGTGAGCATTCTAAATTAATAGAGCAACTGTTGGGTAAATTGGGAGCAGTATGGTATCCCGGACAATCTGATAGGGAAGTAGACACTTGGACTAAGTTTTGGCAGGCATTCAACAGTGCAGACATTCCTGTTGTAGTAAGCACTTTAGAAAAAACTACAAAGAACGAGGAGGGAATATCAGGACCCATCACATACAATTTTATTACAAGAGAACAGCTTCCTGAAATAGATAAAGTACAGAATGATTGGAAGAACGCTTTTGAGTTAGACACAAAGAGCAAATACATTGTAAATAACGGTACAGGAAATTTCCTTGATATTAAAAAAGTGCTGACGGATTTTCCGACAGAAACAGACGTACTAAAAAAACCTTTTGAGTTTTTCAGAGCAATCGGGATTAAATTTAATGAAACTAAAGAAGCTGAGGACGCATTGACCAAAGCATTAACAAGTAAAGATATTCGTGTTAGAGCATTTCTTGAAACACTTCAAGCAATGCAAAAGACGGGATTTAAAATGACCAGTCCTTTGCAGTTAAAATTTGATTTTCCGAAATCGGGTATTAAAGGTGTCGGAGGATACTTCAAGAAGATTGCTGCTATTGAGCTACGTTATGGAAACTACTCGGATTCGATGGTAAGTAATGCGGAAGGGAATATGCAGGCTACTAAATCTGAAAACACCAGTCTGATTGTAAAAGTTAAAAAGATAAATGAAGCTAAGACACTTAAAGAATTAGGAGGAAGCAATTCTCCTATGCAGTTTCTGCGCGAAGAAGGTGGATATAATCCTTGGGCAGTATCTTCACAATGGTTGAAGACTTTGTTTGATGAGGCGGGAGATAAAATTCCCGGTAAGAAAATTACAGTTCAAAATCTCGGTGGAGTAACTAAAACAACAGACGGACGTGATACCGGAGAAGGGGTGCAAACCGCAGATACTGATGAGTTCGCTAAGTTAATTTATGACATTCATTTGCAAATGGAAGGAATGCCCGGATTACCTCAGAACTCAGATAAGGGCACTTATTTATCAGTAGGTGTTGGAACTAAGTTACTTGTTCCTACTTCTGCTTTTTTTGCAACTGAAAGTGGATTTACATTACCAACAACAGCTATTGATATTGTTCTTCCTTACTTACGTGCAGAGTTGTCTCGCGTAAATAATATGAAACGAATACTTGATCCACAGTCAGGAGTAGAAGATTATGATTGGGGGTTTGCAGAACGAGGCAGTGAGTTTGTTTTATTCTGGGATATGTTACGTCCTGAAACAAAGAAAGCCTTGCATAATGTACAGGGAGATTTATTTGAGCACTTTAAAACAGATGCAGGAACAAAATTACGTGGAGAAGTTATTGAAGATTTGAATGTTTACTTTGCAGATGTATTTGGTAAAATACGAAATAAGTTTAATGAGTCCCCTTATCTATCTACTCAAATAGTAGAGCGAGTAAAAAAAGAATCTGCGGATACTGTTCATAAAGACAATATGAATACTGAGCATAAAGTTCAAGATGCGGTGCTTCGTAGTTTTGCTTTTAATAATTGGGTACATAACGTAGAAACCTCTATCTTGTTTTATGGAGACCTTGCTCAGTACAATCATGCTAACAATGATTTTCAAAAGCGTATATCTATTATGAACTCAACAGGAACTCCTGTTAGAAATGACCCTGCGTTTATAAAATATGTAGAGGAGCGTTTAGGAAGACCTTACGCAGTTGCGCAGGAAATTGACATAACCAATGCTGGATATGACGGAGTAATACATACTGCTATTGTTGAGGATATTGAAGTGCCTTCTGTGTATAGAGAACAATATGAAAAAGTTATTCAAGAGTCTGCTGACGCATTCGGTAATGTAAATGAAGCGGATGCACAAGGACTTATTGCGTTTGATATGTATCGTGTAATCAGCAAAGGAGTAGATCAATGGACTCCTGAACAAGAATTGTTATTTCAACGTATTATCAAAGGGGAGGTATCTAAGGATACTCGCACCGATACGTTCTTTCCTGTGTTAAAGTTTTCTTATGGTGGGGAGTTGTTACAGGGGAATAAAACATTGTCTCCTATAAGTGCTGTACACAAGTTTAGTTTATTTCCATTGCTTCCGGGATTAGGAAAAAATGCAGACGCTTTGCATAAAAAAATGATGACGGAAAACATTGGATACGTTACGTTTAAATCAGGTAGCAAGACCGGTGTTATTTCAAAAAGAAAAACAAACAAAGAAGGGAAATCTGTTGCACAATTAGATAGACTTTATTCGGATGTAAAGACTCGTACATTAAGTACAGAACCGTTTGTTAAGAATACAATATTTCCGGAGTTCCTAAAAAATCAAATTAAGACACAGGCAAAGTGGAAGGAGTCAATTCAGTTCTACACACAAGCTCGCGCACTTATAGATAATGGAATGATGGAAAATGGTGTTCCAACTGATTTCATGGAAGGAAAAGAAATTGGAGCACGAAAAGAGGCGTGGAGTAAAATAGAAAAAGGTTGGAATAAACTATCCGAAAAAGAGCAGAAAAAAATTTCCAATAGATTCCGACTTAGAAATAAGTTTGTTGAGGACGTCTATAAGTTAAGTGAGCAAAAACGTGTTCAGTTTGTACAAGAAATTGGGGGTACTACGAAGGATGGGAAAACAACATACAATGCCGAGAAGTTATTAAAAGTAATTAGTGATGAACTGCTTCGTAATGACTTGGCGGAACATGAACGCGCCTTTTTTCAATTAGGAAAAGATGGATTGTTAAGATTCGATGGCTCAATGTCTCTTGCTGCTGAGAAGGTAGAAAAAGTTATACAATCTCTTATCAACCGTAAATTAGTTCGTTATGGTGTTAATGGGGAATGGTTAGTACAAGTAGCTTCAACTGGTTTTGAAAATTTAGATTTTGCGTATGGTAACACTCGTAATCTTGAAAAACCGACGGAGGAAGATTTAAAAAAATATGGTACTAATGATTTACCTGCACCTCATATAGGTAAAGACGGAATCACAAGGGCAGGAAAAGCTAAGATTGCTATGCAGGGTGATTTTTGGAAGCTATTGTCGGATGTAGATGTACTTAAACGTGCTCAAGAAAAGAGCATATTAAAGGTTGATGCACTTAATGAGCTTTTAAAGGAGGATGCGTGGCTTGACAAAGGAGATAACCGTAGAATGGTTACAATCATAGCTCCGCGTATTCCAACGCAGCAGCACAGCTCTATTGAGTTTTTAGAGGTATACGAGTTCTTACCGTCTTGGTCAGGAAACATCATAATGACGTATTCCGAGATTACAACCAAGTCGGGGACAGACTATGACTACGATAAACTTCCTGTAATGATGCCGCACATTCAGCATCGTCAAGGAATTCCTGTTATTGCTCGTGCTTACACATTGAAGGAGGCTCGCGAGCTTTATGACAAGATTAAACAAGCAAACATAGCTATCGCAGACCAAGAAGAGTTGCGACAGAAGACATCTGCTATCAAACCAAGGGAAGCAAGAGAAGACCTCTCTCAATATAACAACATCCTGAACGAAATGTTTGGACAGGATTGGAATGACTTAGACGCTGTTTTAACTGAGTATTTAGGAGAAAAGCAAGCTATCGGTACATTGGAAGAATTTTTCACTAAACTAAACGGGACACAAGCTACGGAGAACGATATTCTTTGGGGTATGAAGTCTATTCTTGAATTACCGGAGAATTTCCAACGATTGATTAAACCAAACTCTATTGAAACGCTGGAACCTATTGCACGGGAGTTAGAACCACATTTATCGGAATACAATCCCGCAAACACTGTCTTTGGAGAGCCTATGATGAGCAAAGGAAAGCCGGTAATGAGTGGTACCAGAGCTTTGGAGTACCTACATAATTTATACACACACAGTACCAATAGTGCAGGAAAAAGTACTTTGGGTATCGGTGCTGTGGCTAATAAATTTCATCCGCTTATCAACGCAACAGGGCTTGTTTTAAATCCAACTCGAATATACAAAAACAATTCTTACAGACAGACCTTAGAGTTACCTCATAACTCAGTAGTAATAAATGGCAAAAAGAGGATTTCATTCTCTAATTCAAATGATGTTGAATTAAAGAATTATATCGGAGATATTATTTCTGAGGCTATGAACGGATGGGTGGACGTAGCAAGTAAGCACGGAGCTTGGATTAACTATATTCAGGGAAATAAAGAACTTACTCCCGTTTTATTATTCTTATTTAAGGCAGGAGTGCCCGCAAGACACGCAGCATTGTTTCTGTCTCAACCAATTATTAGGGACTATGTAACGGAGCAAAAGAAAGCAAAGAGTCCTTTAGCGGAGACATTTGGAAAAGGAATAACCAATAAAAATTTTTTCAGATACGAAGCAAAGAAAAGAATTTTTGAAAATCCTAAATACGAGTTTCCTGTATACGACTTAGAGTCTATGAGCAAACAAGGAAATATTTATGTGGATACTAAGAAACAAGATGTTGTAACAAGGAATCATACAGGTGCTTTTAAAAAAGCATTTGATATTACTTGGTTAAAAGACAACGTGGTTGCCTACGGTAAAAGTTTGTCGGATAAAACTAAACACAAATACTCAGATGAAGATCGTACTGCATTTCTGCACTTCTTGGAGATTGAGTTTATGAGTAAGAACATCGGAACAATAAATTTTAATTTTAATATGGATACCTCTCCTCCAAAAAACTCTTATGAAGCTCAGACAAAAAAGCGTGCTCAAGAAGCAATCCATGACCACGGTTCTTTTGATGCAAGTTTTGCAAGTGATTTAATGGGCAAGACAGTTCTTGGTGCGTATGACGTTTCTAAAATATCGGAGCAGTTTGCGGCAGAGGTGTTTAAAGTTAGAATACATCCTGTATTAAACAAATTCTTAACTGATTTGACAGATAGCGGAGAGTTATCCAAAGCTGCTAAGAACTTATATGGAGACCGACAAGATGCGGAACAGATGCTTGTAACAGATTTCCGCAATGATTTAGTTAGCTATATATTTCAAAACGCAGGAAGACAGTTTGACGTTAACACCGCACTCTACAAAGGAACTGCGGTAAATACTGAAATTCCGGTTGCAGATGTACAGGGCTTAAAGTTTGGAGCGTTTGTGAAAGAAGGAAAATTATATGTGGATAAAGCGCGTATAAAATCTGATTTTGAAACTAAAGCGTTTTCTACGGATGAGTATTCAGAAAAAGGACTTGGAAAATTAAATGCTAATACGTTTACAAATTTGCAGGAGTATGCTCACTTTGTTTATGAGCGTGAAGTTTTGCGTACTATGTATAAACCGGCGGACGCAGCAACAGATGTTGAATATATCGACCTTCTTGATAGGAACACGAAAAATTCTAAGCTACATAAAGAAGGAGAAACGGATGAAACTTTTGCAGACAGAGTTAAACGAGGGACTTTTGCACAGTGGTTATCCAACAAAGCATTGGACAACACGTTAAATCTTTGGAAGATGTTTAAGTCACATAGTTCGTATGCTGACCAGTTTATGAGTATTAAGTTAAAGTATCCTCAGTTGCAACGTGCATTTTCTGTAGTGTTTGATTTACGCAGCGATAACAGCAAAGTAAACGGACTACGAAATCTAAAAATAGCAGATAATCGTTTTAAAGGTAAGGACGGATTAAGCACTTTGGAATTGTACAACGAGAATCTTCTTGACCTTGCAAATTCGTCTAAACTAACTATGATTGATTCACAGCAGGAGCGTGATAGAATAGCCGCATTTTTTACTAAGTTTCCTTTGTATGCGTTTATGCAGTCAGGGCTTAACACTAAATCTAAGTTTTCATTAGTTCGTATGGTGCCTCAAGATACTTTTACCAGTATGATGGTACAACCTATGAATGATTGGGAACATAAAATGAGTCCCGCTATTTTACAAGATGTGTTTAATAAATTTTATGTACAGAACATAAACAGAGCTCAAGCCATAAGAAGTAAAGATTATTTGAGTAGTGCGACTTTGGATAAACCAACAACAGAAAAACCAACTATGGAACAATTAGAGATGTTTAAGGAGTTAGAAGTTGCCTCAAATGCAGGCGGAGAAAAAGTAGTTAAAAATGAAAATGGGTTAGTTATTATTGATAATGCAATAGACATTAAAGCATCCATCAATATTGTTGAAAACGCTAAGGATTTTATTAAAGCTACATCATACAAACAAACTCAAGGGGCTGTTTCTTGGGGGTGGGGGTTGCAGTGGAATAGGATTAATGGAATGACTCAGGCGCAGAAAGTAGGTTTGGTTATTGGAAAACAGCTTAATGGAATCAATCTTACGGAAAAAATGAAAGATGATATTATTAAAGGACTTACACCAAAAGGGATGCCTTTGTATGGATATACAGAATTTGATAAAAATGGTAAAAAATTGCCAAATATTCCCACAGAAGTAATAAATCTTTTAGCAGTAAAAGGGATTGATATATCGGAATATGATGCAAGTTATAATTCAGTATATGATAAAGCGGATAATGGAAGTTTAATAATTCATCAGGATAATACAGAAACAAATACTTCACCTATTATTACTATATCATTAGGAAGACCTATGCAGTTTATAACTTATGAATTAAAAGACGCTAACGATTTCAATGTTTCAGACTCAACTAATACGGGATTTAGAATAGCTATAAACGCAGTTAGCGGGGAAGCGATAAAGTTAGGATTAATACCAAGTAAAAGTATTGATAAGTATGGAAGACCCACTTATGGACATTTAACACCAAACACCGTGATTAAATATGCACAACAAATAGATGCTAAAAAAGGAACCAAACTTACTGAATTTGTGCTTGAAAAGCTTAAAGAGCAATTTAAAGTCAGTATAAAAACAGAATATAAATTAACTAATGGTACTATTCTTGTATTTTCAGGAGAAAATAGAAACGTATTGCATGAAATAGTTTTTGATGAAACAACAGATAAGGAAAAAATGCCAGAAGGATTTCCTGTTTTATCGGTAAATAAAGCATTTAAAGGCTTGGGTCATGCTGATAGAATTGTAACAACAGCTGATTATAGAGTTGTGATAACGTTACGAAAAGTAAAAGGCGATGCGATAAAAAATAATATAGACTTCCCGAAGTTATTGAGTGTAAACAGCAATAAAAAACATCCGGCTAAAGACCAGAAGATGTCTTACGCAATGCCTGCAAAGGATAATTTGACAGGTAAGGATACCTCGACTTTAGCTTTAGTGGAGCAGGGACTAAGAACCGCGACTACCCGTAGTTTTCCTTTAGGAAAGATTGGGGATATAATAACCTTTGAGGGGCATCCACAACAGTACAGAATTACTAAGGTGGAAAGGCTTACGGATGAAAACACAACAAATCCTGAATGGGTTAAACAATGGAGTCAGAAGGAGCAGTGGACGCAGGAATACTATAAATCTATCCTGAACAAAAAGAATACGGTAAAGGTAGGTTCATATCAAACAACATTTGAAAAGGTAGAACAAACCAAACCAACAAAAGAGAAAATGGAAGTAATGGAAGCACAGCAATTAGAAATGTTTGAGGATACTGAGGTAACATCTCCTTCTCAAACAGAACAGATTAAATCTGCTGATGTTATTTTACCAATAGGAACTTCAGGAAGTGGTAAATCTACTTTCATAAAATCTTTACCACAAGAAAATTTAGTAGTTATTTCTCCTGATGATATGCGAGTTGAGTTTACAGGTGATATTAATAACAAATCTAAAGATAAAGAAATTTATATTGAAGCTGCTAATAGAGCTGTACAAGCCATTAAACAAGGCAAACAAGTTGTATTTGATACTACTAATCTTACTAAAGATAAAAGAAGACCTTTTATTGAAGCTATTAAAAAAGCAATACCTACTGCTAATATTCAATATAAGTTAATGGAGTTAAATCCTGAATTAGCTAAACAAAGAATTAAAGCACAAATAGAAGAGTATAATAAAGCTAAAAAAGAGGCTGATAAAAGACCTAATACTACTAATATACCCCAAAATTTACAAAGTGGTGTAGAACAATATGGCACATTACAATATGCAAATAATGAAGCACAAAAATTATTGGGGAAGAATGTTACTTCTATTGAACTTATAGAAAATGGATTTAGAACTCGTACAACAAGAACAGATAAAGAACTTTTAAAGTATGACATTAAAGTTGGTAGTTATATTAAAATGTTTGGTAAAGACCAATTTGGTAATACTAAAAATATAATAGTAAAAATTACGAAAATAACTAAAGGTTATGATGATGCTACTTGGTATAAAGAAGGATGGACAAATGAAGGATTAGAAAAATTAAAAGACCACACTAATACTGCAAATGCAGTAGAATTTGAAGCAGTTATAAATAGAGCTAATGTACCTGACTCTACAATAGACAGACATGCAGAATCTTATAAGCAAATGCTTGAGGATATTAAATCTGAAGGTATTACTAATTATGATACTACTCAACAATCAACCACAACTACTTCTCAAACAGAACAGATTTCTGGTTTTCAAGGATACAAAGGTGGATTTGAAAATACAGGAAAAGGAACACCACAAGGAGATGGTAAGGATAAAGCTATGAGAGTTGTTGCAGATGGTTTTATTGGGGAAGCCGTGAAAGAAAATTCTTCTACTTATACGTCAGCAAAGGAGATTTCAAAGAAAACAGGTGACGAAATAAGTTGGAATAGTAAAACAAAAACTATTTTTGGAGGTTCAGATTCAGCTAAGGTAACGATGTTAGCCCGAAACTCTGAGCGTAAAGGAAAAGAACTTAATCAAGATACAAAAGAAGCGATAAACGTGTTAAGTAAGGGGGGAAGCAGCTTTGTGGTGGGGGATATGCCTAATGTAGATAGTCAGTTTATAGATTACTTGCAAAAAATTGGTGCTACGTTTACTGTGTATCACACAGGAACAGCAAGCAGAATAAATGTTACCTCTTCTTCCCAATTAGAAGAACAAACCAAACCAACAGAAGTAAAACCACAACCGATAACAGACGAAGAAGTTTCTGAATTTTTGAATAGCTGTTTTAAATAATTATCTTTGAAGTATGGGAAAATATAGTTCGATGTGTGAAGCGCTGGAGCACGAACCAGCATTACAAACTTTAGTAGATAACCTTAGTAGTGTATTAGGTGCAGACGCGGGCTATAAAGAAGCAGCAAGAGATTTTCTTGAATACGAGCAGGAAAAAATCCGAGATTACAAAGAGGTGTTGGAGAAACTACGTCAGGAGATTCCTACAATAAGTCCGTATGCAAACCTTTTAGAAGGTTCTCATCCACAAACTCCGGATGAAATTAAGGTTTTAACACAACAACACTTCAAAAAAGAAGTGGGACTAAGCAAGAAGGAGATAAGTGATAAACAACGCTCTGGAATTATTAATCGAACAAAAAAAGCAAACGGAAAGTTAGGAACTTCGTTTTACGTTAAGTTCAAAGCAATACGTCCCGATGTATTTACGTGGGAAATACAGGATGCAAAAAGAATACAAGGAAAAGAAGGAATTACAAATCAAATAAATAAAGCGTATGGAAACGAAGCAAATTTCAGAAAAAACCTCAAAAAAGCTCAAAGTCAAAGTGCTAAGATTAAATGGGAGACGTTATTTACACATGTCGACAGATTTAATGAACGAATTATTCAAGCACTTAGAAGGAACACAACTATTAAAGGAGATTACGTCAGCAGGGCTGAGAGTGGGGAATTGGGGAATGGGAGAGTAGTAAACTCAATACAAGAGCTTGCTGATTTATATCTTATTCACAGAAGTCCTTTGATAGAAAAATTACATTATGTATTCTTGAAGGATGGGGTTATTGTAGGAACAAACGCCTCAACGGCTGGTTTGGTTAATGCTACAGGTGCTTTTGATTTGGACCTTTTTGAAAAAAACTACAAATCTTTAGGAGCCGATGCAGTGTATATTCTACATAATCATCCGTCGGGGAATCATTTACCTTCAAAAGCAGATATAGATATGACTGCGGAGATAACCAGACTCTCTGAAGGAATTAATTTTAAAGGGCAGTTAATTATTGACACAGATAAATTTACTTTTATTCCCAGTAATCCGATAGTTGACTATAAAAATTATCAGGAACTTGATTATTTAAGTCAACCCAAACGTTTGAATAAAACTCGAATTAGTTTGGGGGGAACGTTTAAACAAGTTACCGAAAGTTTGAAACAAGTGGGGGATTTATTATTAAAAAATGAGAATATAAATTCTGTTATTTATATTTCTACGTATGGAGATATTGTAGGGCATGATAGTTTTACAGATGAAGATGTAGATACTATTGATTTTACAAAAAGAATGCGGGAAATAGGTGCGTATAATTATGCGGTATTTTCTCCAAGTAAGGAGAGTAGTTATAAAACAGAAAAAAACAAAACACATTATTCTGAACGTGCTGCTTTTTATATGGACAGTGGGAATTTGAGAGCTACCCCCGGGTTTGAGTATAATATATTAGAAACAGAAAAAACTTTAGAACCTAACCAAATGAGAATGTGGGAAGGACTGATAGAGGGTAGAGGAGAGGTAGAAAATACTCAGGATAGTGAACCTATGTACTACCGCCCCGAAACAGAAGAGCTATCTCTTGAAAACAGCGAACAAAACAGAGCACTTGAAATATTAACCAAACTTGCAGCACAGGTTGGTGTAGAAGCAGTTCCAATAACAGAAGCAGAAGCAACAGAATTACTTAAAAACACCGGTGCTCCGTATAACGGAGAACCTGCGTTTTTTCAAGCAGGACAAGTGCGATACATACCAAGTAAATTAACTACAAAGATTGCTTTGCATGAATTTTCTCATCCATTACTCCGCAGTATTTCTGTAGATAATCATAATTTATTTGACAAGCTATTTACAGACCTTTTAAGCACACCGGAAGGAGTAGAGGTGGTTGATAGTGTTCGTCAGCGTTATCCTGAATTAGAAGAAGGAAGCGATAGATTTAAGGAAGAGGTTTTAGTACATGCGTTAACGACGGCGACTCAAAGACAACTACAATCACTTGCTGAACCAAAAGGATTTGCAAAAGTTATTAAAGATATTTTAGTTGCTTTCCGTCAACTGTTACGTAAGATATTTAAAGTTGATGTATCAAAATTAGGATTACAAACAACTCTCGACAACCTTGCAGAGATGCTTGCAAAAGGAGATAGTTTTAAAATCAATACGGAGGCAGTTAGTGCAAGCGATGTTGCTGCGTTTATAAAATCTGAAACCGAGAACTTAGCTGATTTAAGTAAAATTAATAATAAAGATTTGCAGGGATTGCTGGATACCATGTTTGAGACCGTTTCTCGCGAAATTAACTTCATAGAAAAAGGCACAACCGCAGAAAAGATAGATTACTTAATCAATAAGTATAAGGCGGGAGGATTACAGGTAATCAAGAAGCAATTAACTCCTTATACAACAGGAGTGGATGCTCAGGTTAATTTGGATGCGATAGAGCAAGCAAAACAACAAGCCTCAGCGTTGTTAAACAGTTTGAACACTTTACAAAATACAACAGGTAAAATTCACGAACATTTGAAGGTTATTGCTAAAGATTTTAATACTAACCGAGACAGTATTCAACGTTTTGAATTTTATAGAAAAAATTTAAAGTATTGGGAAGATTTTATAGGAGACGCTAAAAAAGCGTTAGCTAAAAACCAAGTAGATAGAAACTCAGGTATCTACGAAATGATTACTAAGATTAGTAATTCCATTGAAAACAGTAAGGACATAATGAAGCCTCTTGCAGCCGCTGCTGTTAGCAACACTTTGTACAAATACCTTAAACCTCAGTTGGATTTGATGGAGGAGGATTATCAAGCGGAAATAAAACTTTTGAAGGCACAATTAGCTAAAGAAAGTTCTGATAGAGGACGTAAAACGGGACAAGAGAAAATAGACAGAGTTACCCGGGATTACAACAACGGTAAAGTCACCCCTGAAAAGTTTGAACAAGCCTTGCGAGGAACGTTAGTGGATGAGCACGGGAAATTGGTGGACGTAAATTGGTTTAATTCTATGTTTGAGGGTGCGGGATACAATACTGACCCGGTATTCGCAGGACTTAATCTTTATGTAGAAAATAACGTAGCTGCTATTATTCATTCGTTACAAAAACAATCTAATGACTTTGGGAATCTAATATTTCCTATGTGGAATAAGGTGGGGTTTAATAAACTTAAATCACATGAGATTGGGGAGAGGATGGGACAGAAGGAGAAACGTTTGGACCAGGACGGTAAGGAAACTGAGGTTTGGGAATTTAAAAATGAATTTACCGGGCACCAAATTGTTAGAGATACTTATTTAGATAAAATTCATAAAGCAAAGGAGAAATTTGCTCAAACAGGTACGGATGAAGATAAAAAAGCTCTTGGAGATATTCAGGAAGAATGGGCGCAGCATCGTAACGATTTTTGGAATACCAAGTACACAGATGAGTTTCGTGAAGTAAAGGGTATGTTGTCAAAAGATTCGGTTGGAAAAGAAGCCGCTCGCAGACAGAATGAATTGTACAATAAATTAACCTTACTGCAAGACACCGTAGTTGATATTGAGGATGAGGAGAATAAAATGTTGCAAGTAAATTCTTTGTTTAGGCAAATTCGTAGATTATCCGATTTAAGGGATGACGGAGGACATAAGAAAACGGGAGAAGAATTAGCTGTTGCTGAACGTATGAAGGCGTTCCGTGAAGCAGACAAAGATTTATATTTCTTAGAGGAAATAGGGGGCGCGTTTCAAAGCGCTTATTCTGCGTATGAACAACGATTAGTAGCAAGCGGAAAAAGCCCTGACTCCGATTCGTACAAAGAATTACTCCAAAAGTGGTTAGATAGAAATCTTCGTGATGTTGTTAAACCGGATTTCTACAAAAAATTACAAGAAATTTATGCAAAAATAGATGGAATACAAGCGCATATCCCGAATACTATTCTCGCAAAAATGAATGTAAAGAAGCTGGAGGAGGAAAAAACTCTTCTCCTGAGAGGACATCGTGACCAAGACGGACATCCGATTGGTAGTGAAATGACTGCGGAAAAAATCGCTAAAGTAAAAGAACTTACGGAACAGATTGAAGCGGCGAGGTGGGAATTGCTACAAGCAAATGGATTAAGTAAAGCGGAAGGAAAAGAGCTTCAGGATATTTTTGACGTTCTAATGGAGGGAGAACCAACCCCTCAGATGCGCCTTCGTATGCAGGAGCTTATGGACAGGAAGAATACGTTAGGACTTGACAAAATTAGTAAGGAAGCGCTATTCAATCTTTATGCACAGTTAAATGACTTACAAAAAAAGATGCCTACAGATTATTATGTAGATACTGTGAATAGTTGGTTATCCACAATGGATATGGAACGAGTTCGTGGACAATTAAGTTCTCCATCTATTACCCGGGAATCTGCGTACACTATCCTGAATAATACAGTTCTTGCAGAATTATTCGAACAGTCAAAGGAGTTCGAAACATGGTTTAGGGCGAATCATATTAAAACAATGGGGCGCAACAAAGAAACGCTTAAAGACGAGGAAAAGTGGGAACGGGTAGCGGTGTGGAATGTAACACGTCCTATAGAGGAAAAGTATTATGAGTCAACCACAATTACCAATCAAAACGGAGAAAAACAAATTGTGAGAGGACAACCTACATTAGCGTACTTCAAACGCATGGTAAAAGACGGTAAAGGGCTTGATGGTAAAGGACTTAATGCTGATGGAAGTCCTATGAAGAATTATTATACTGAAAAAATAGTGGGGAAGACAGTTGACAACAAAGGACGTTGGCTTCCTAAGCGGGGTATAGCAGACGGCGCCTTAGACGACCGTTATTTGAACCAAGAATACCTTCGTATGAAGGCAGAGAATACTGATTTCTTTAAAGCGTTAGAAGCAACAAAAACATTTCATTTAGAGTATCAGGAAAACATGGATTCTGATGGGCGTATATACTTGGACTTCCCTCGAATTGAAAAACAATTTGTAGAGGCAGCCCAATCAGGAAACTTGATGCAGAGAACTATCCAACAAGGTAAGGATTTTTTTCATAATGTAAAAAATGGTTGGGATACTGGATTTAATTATAAGAACAATGCGCAGTTAGCTACTTTGGATATTTTTGATGACCAAATGAGTGGCGTACCCATTACTGGAAAAGCAAATTTAGAGATAGAAAAAGTTTCTACAGATATTGGGTTAACCATGATGCGGTACATGACTTCTGGTATGATACAAAAACAGAAGATAGCAATGCTTCCTATTGCCAAAGCACTTCAAGCAGTTGTGAACGATGAAGAGAATGCTCCGATTGTAGAAAAATCTATAAAAAACAGAACACTAAGATTTCTTGACAAAAAGAAGGATGTATATCTCCGCGCTAAAACAATCAATAATTATATTGAACGCACGTTCGAAGGGCAAATAAACAAAGGTTGGGGGTCGGAGAGTGTGATTGCTCAGAATCTATCAAAACTTGTGTTCGCACAGGCTTCGACCGTATATATGGCTTTAAATTTTCCCTCTGATGTAAAAAACCTTTTATCTGCAAAATTTCAGGGTATGGTTGAGGCGGTTGCAGGAAGGTACATGAACGTTCCCTCTTTTTTAGAAGCAGAGGGGTGGGCATCCCGCGTAGCAATGCAAGTAATGACAGAGTCCTATACGGCAGGCTCCAGATCATTGGATTCACAGATTATGGAGCTGTTTGATCCGGAGGGACGTACAGAACGTCATTTGGGGGAATCTGCTACACGTAGCGCCGGTAAAGATGCTATAACATTCAAGTGGGGGACAGGGTTTAGGAAGTTGTCTCAGCTACAAGCTACCTTACAGACTTTCGGTGGGATGATGAAATTCAAGAAGGTTGAGCAGAATGGAAAAATGATACCATATCTTGAAGCGTGGGAGATTAAAGACGGACATATACAATTAAAAGAAGGTATTGACAAGGAGTGGGGAGTTGACGGGGAGAAGTTTAAGGCTTTTAGAAATAAAACTCAGAATGTAATAGATAACCTTAACGGAGCGATGCGGAAATCCCAATCTCCTGAAGGACAAAGATACTTAGCATACCGCGCATTGATGTTTTTAAGGCGCTGGTTGCCTTCATTACTCACAAACAGATTTGCGTACTCAGGAAGTCTTCTAAACTCGTCCAGAGGGCGTAATAACTATCTATTAGGGGAGCAGAAAGAAGGCTTCTACATAACTACCGCAAAGTTCCTATCCAAAACGTTTACTTCGTTAGGACAAAATTGGAATTACATGACGCCCAAGGAAAAAGCTGCGGGATTACGTTTTACCGCAGAGGTGGGACAGTTATTATTGATAAGCATGTTAATGTCTTTAATGGGCTGGGATAGTGACGATGAGGATAAGTATAAAAAATTACGTGCAAAATCAGGAGCCTTGCCTTTTTTCGGACTTACGCACGAGGATCCTAATAACCCCTTTAATCTTGGCGGCTTCATAGAGCAGCACTCGTTACTCATGCTAATGCAGGTTGCTGGGGAAAATAGTCAAATGGCTCCCTATACTACCGTAGGTTTAAATCAATACATTGAATATGCAAGCAGTCCCTCCTCCCTTGCGTTTGGACCTAACCTAAAGGTTTTCGGAAAAGTAGCGATAGATTTGAAGTATATTGCAACAGGGGACAATAAGCAGTATTATCAAAAAAGTGCTGGGGCATATATTTGGGAAGAAGAAGGAAGAGGAAAAATATGGAAGCATTTGCTCACGGCAACCGGCTTCACAGGTAGTGCAATTAATCCGGGAAAGACTGCTCAAACTCTTGTAACAAATCAACAACGAACAAAATAGTTACGCTACGTGATATAGTTCTATCATTTTAATTCATTTAAAGGTATAGAAAACATCTTCTCTGCTTTTTCTGTTTTACTAACAATAGCATAATATCTACTTTCGCTGTGGACAAAAACAGTCTCTCCATTGTATTCTGCTTTACGTGGTGCTTCAGGAGATTTACCGTTCTTCGCCGTCAAAGACAGTAACCAAATTTTCGCATCGTCTAAAATTTTTGCAGACATGGTTAACGGAATAAAGTTAATATTAACACAAAAACAATTATCATCAATCCAAAATAAGTCCAATTACCTGCGCTGTTTATCGCCTTACATATTTTTTCTACTTGTTCGTCTGTCATGTTACTTTATATTTAACCACTTCATTAGTGTACGAAATTCGTTAATGGATTTATAATCCCCTTTGTATAAGAAAACAGATTGTTCGTTTTGTATGGTATAAATTAGAAGTTTTAGTTCTAACTCCTCATCACCCGTTTTGGTATTATAGTGGGACATGCGGTAAATTTCAAACTCTCCCTTTTTTCTGTAGAATTGACCGGTATGCCCTTCCTCTATTTCCCAACCTTCCGCTTCAATTTGTTCTTTGGTTAGGTAAGGAACCCTGATGCCGGAAAGATTTTTGTATTTCAAAATAGTTTCTATCCTTCTCTCGTCCAATTTAGTTGAAACCCACCTATCGTAATTTAGTGCCTCAACCCCAGCTTCATCCCTACTCCATTCATAGGACTCCACCTCATATCCAACATGCAGGTCTTCTATTTCAGGTGTGTAATATTTATTTTCTTCTTTCATGTGTTTGCGTTTTATTTGAGTGTTAAAGTAAAAAGGGGCGTATCTATTTCTTCCGTAATGTCTGTAACATTTATGGTGTAACTTTCTTTCGGAAACCCTCGTATCAAGTCTTCCATAGGCATTTTTAGATTTAAAAATGTTTTTAGTTCTATGTAAAAAGTCATAACGTACCCAGCTTCCTCTAATTCAAAAGTACTTCCTACGTCTTCTATCATAGCTCCCTTTATAAGCATCATCCCCCGTATCCTGTTTGTAAACGTATCTGCATATTATGAATGTATGGAAAATTTCGGAGTTTCAATGTCTCCATAATTGGGACAACAACTACACCCAAATTATTGCTGTAGTCTATAAAGTCTTTTAAGGTATATTTTATTGTTTTGTTTTTTTCTTTCATCAGTTGATTGATTTTGCTTGTTCTTTTAAATCTTTTAATATTCCTTCTAACATTATTATAAGCTTAGGTGTAGTTAAGCCCGCAGAGAGTGTTCGGTATTCATCACCTTTTACTCCTATTACAAAAATAGGAATCATTTCTTGTGCTATTATACTCTCCGCAATTAACTTCGTAGCAGCTTCTATGTCTGCTTTTGTGTGGTTATTTATCATTCGTATCCATTCCAAATCATATCCTCAGCTTCAAATAACATACGGTATGCATGTTGCTTTTCTGTTCGGAGTGTGAATGGAGTATCCTTGTGTACAAGCGTCCGTATATCCTGCATAAGTGCAAGATTGCGGTCTTTTAACTTTTGATAGCTATTTTTCTTTTTCATTTATTTGCCTCCGTTTCCAAATCCAATTGTCCACTTGCCTTTATAGCGTCGTTTTCTATCCGCGTATCAGCAATAACTATCTCCTGCCTAATACGTTGTAGTGCTCGTTTTAAGACAGCAAGACGTTTCTTAGGATTATCGTCATCGGATTGTTTGTAGACTCCCGGATAGTGAATGGGAACGTGTAAAATTACTACATTTTCTTCTCCGGCTCCGTCTGCCTTTTGATAATATATTGCGTATGTTTTCATTTTAAAATAATTGTAATTGAGCCTTTTCCTTCGGCATAATAACTTCGATTTCCTTATAAATCTGTTTAAGATAATACT
>Ga0209515_10001450_pt1 | contig 39708 bp, 51 predicted proteins | sample Subgroupgradi54m_FD_187454 | JGI IMG/M metagenome (GOLD analysis project Ga0209515, IMG submission 187454) | Subsurface groundwater microbial communities from S. Glens Falls, New York, USA - GMW60B uncontaminated upgradient, 5.4 m (SPAdes)... ... | reverse complement strand
AGCGGCTATAGAGTATTGCATCGTGGAGTCTCCTTATATCGACTGTTCGATGCTCACTATAGCCTAAGTTGAAAGGGGACATTTCACGTGCTAGGATGAGGGGACATTTCATTAGCTTACGACATGTTTAAAATAAAAACTTGACACCGAAGCAAAAAACATTATAATTATCTCTCTATAGAATGAGTGAGGTCTGTACGTCTTAAAGCCCAGGAAGTGAATCCCTTAGGATTTTTTTGCGTTCCCGTGGCGTTTTTTGTATTTTTTATGTATTACTAAGTACAGCTCAGAGAAGGGTTTTGAATGGGCGAGGGTAGAATAGCAAGGAGCCAGGCGAGTGATTTTCGTGCTGCAGTAGCTCAGTTGGTAGAGCACGTGCATGGTAAGCACGAGGTCACCGGTTCAAAGCCGGTCTGCAGCTCCATCATTGGGTTAAACGACACTTGACAGGGGGAATGAGATAATGTCCAAAGAAAAATTCGAACGCTCGAAACCTCACGTAAATATCGGTACCATCGGCCACGTCGACCATGGCAAGACCACCTTAACAGCAGCCATCACCACCGTGTTGGCCAAAAAAGGCCTTTGTGAAGCCAGAGCCTTTGACACCATCGACAACGCCCCTGAGGAAAGAGAGCGGGGCATCACCATAGCTGTCTCCCACGTGGAATACCAAACAGAAAAACGCCACTACGCCCACGTGGACTGCCCGGGTCACGCCGACTACATCAAAAACATGATCACTGGTGCCGCCCAGATGGATGGAGCGATTCTTGTAGTCTCAGCCGCCGACGGCCCCATGCCCCAAACAAGAGAGCATATCCTTCTAGCCCGTCAAGTCGGAGTCCCCGCAGTCGTCGTATTCTTAAATAAATGCGACGCCGTAGACGACAAAGAACTCCTGGATCTAGTCGAAATGGAAGTAAGAGACCTTTTAACCAAATACCAGTTCCCGGGCGCTAAGATCCCCGTAGTCCGGGGAAGTGCCTTGGAAGCCCTAAATAACCCCACAGACGCCCAAAAGACCCAGTGCATCATGGATCTCATGAAAGCCGTAGACGAATACATCCCCACTCCCAAGCGAGAGGTGGATAAACCCTTCCTTATGCCCATAGAAGACGTATTCTCCATCACAGGTAGAGGTACGGTAGGAACAGGCAGAATTGAAAGAGGGATCTGCAAAGTCGGTGACGAAGTCGAGATCGTGGGTATCAAACCCACCAAGAAAACCGTCATCACCGGCATTGAAATGTTCAGGAAACTCTTAGATGACGGCCAGGCCGGGGACAATGTGGGGCTACTCTTAAGGGGTGTAGAAAAAAACGAACTAGAACGCGGACAAGTCCTGGCTAAACCAGGAAGCATTACCCCCCACACGAAGTTTAAGGGGGAAGTATACATCTTAACCAAAGAAGAAGGCGGTAGACACACCGCCTTTTTTAATGGCTACAAACCCCAGTTTTACTTCAGGACCACCGATGTCACAGGCATCATACAACTGCCCAAAGACGTGGAGATGGTCATGCCCGGTGACTCTGTCACCATCACCGCTGAGCTTATTACCCCCATTGCCATGGAAAAAGAACTGAGGTTTGCCATCCGTGAGGGCGGACACACCGTCGGGGCAGGGGTGATCTCGGAGATATTGGGATAGCATGCGGGAGTTTTTTGAGTTTGAGTGTACGACTTGCCGTCGTAGAAATTATTCGTCCAACAAGAACCGGAAACTGCACCCAGAGCGTTTAGAACGAAAAAAGTTTTGTCCTTTTTGTCGTAAGCATACGACCCATAAGGAACTAAAGTAACGTAGACTAAGACAAATCGGATTTTTTTACTGATCCGCATTTAGGTCTTTTTTTCGCTTTTTATAAGACTTTTAGTGGAAAAAGAGTTTGGGTTAGTACGGTTTTGTAGGAGCGTCGGTTAACGGTAAACCACCGGTCTCCAAAACCGGGACTGCAGGTTCGATTCCTGCCGCTCCTGTAAGATTGGGGAAAAGGCGGAAGGTCAAAGGGTCGGGGAGACCAGTGCTTAAGAAGATTCAAAATTTTTTCATTGAGGTCAAGGTCGAGATGCAAAAAGTGTCATGGTCCACGCGTGAGGAGCTTATGGGGTCTACGGCGGTGGTGCTCATGACGATGTTTTTATTGTCGACGTTTATCGGGATTGCGGATTTTTTTATGTCGCATCTTCTTAAGATTGTGGTGAGGTAACGGGCGTGGTCGAATTGGCCAAACATTGGTATGTGATTCACACGCAAACTGGCCATGAGGAGCGCGTGAAAACGACGCTTGAAGCCCGAGCCCAGCAATTCAGCCTGCAAGGCAAAATCGCGCAAGTTCTGATCCCGACGGAAAAAGTTTCCGAGATCAAAGCGGGGAAGAAAAAGATATCGACGCGAAAATTTTTTCCGGGTTATGTTTTGGTGGAAATGGAGTTGAACGACGATACCTGGTATCTGGTGAAAAATACGCCAGGCGTTAGCGGTTTCATCGGCTCCGGCCGTAAGCCCCTGCCGCTCAAGGATACGGAAGTGGCGAGCATCATCAAACAGGCGGAGGATAAAAAAGAGAAGCCGACGCCGAAAGTTATTTTTGAAAAAGGCGAGAGTGTGCGGGTGAAGGAAGGCCCGTTCATCAATTTTAACGGCAACATCGACGAAGTCAATCCCAACAAAGGAAAGTTGAAAGTGTTGGTGGCCATTTTCGGCAGAACCACGCCGGTAGAATTAGAATATTGGCAGGTGGAAAAGATTTAGTTATAAAATTAAAAGGTTAAAAAGTCAAAAGGTTGAAAAGTTAAAAATGGCTAAAAAGATTAAGACGACGATCAAGCTTTATTGCCCGGCGGGCCAAGCCAATCCTGCGCCTCCGGTGGGTCCGGCGCTCGGTCAGCACGGCGTCAACATCATGGAATTTTGCAAGGCCTTCAATGAGAGAACCAAGGGCCGTGAGGGTTTGACATTGCCCGCGGTGATCACGATTTATGAGGACAGAACGTTTGATTTCATCATCAAAAGCCCTCCCAGTGCGGTTCTTTTGAAAAGGGCCTGCGGCGTGGCGAAGGCTTCCGGCGAACCGAATAAAACTAAAGTGGGCAAGGTGAGCATGGCGCAGGTGAAAGAAATAGCTGAGGAAAAGGCGAAGGATTTGAATTCCAAAGACATGGACGGCGCAGTCAAGATTATCAAGGGAACGGCCCGCAGTATGGGAATCGAGGTGGAAGGTTAACATGTCCAAGGCCTACGTGACTAAACGCGCCAAAGAGTTGGTGAAGCTCACGGAAAAAGGGAAGGCTTATCTTTTGAAAGATGCGATCAAGGTTTTAAGAAATGCGCCGAAGACCCAGTTTGATCAGTCCGTGGAGATGCAATTTAAACTGGGTGTGGATTTAACGGCGAATGACCAGTCGGTGAGAGGCACGACAGTGCTTCCGCATGGCCAGGGCAAGGCCTTGAGAGTGATTGTATTTTGCAAAGACGAAAACGCGAAGGCCGCGAAAGAAGCCGGCGCGGACGGGGTGGGTGGAGACGAGCTTATTGAAAAGGTGCTGGGCGGCTGGATGGATTTTGACGTGGCGGTTGCGACCCCCTCGATGATGAAGGAAGTGGGAAAGCTCGGCAAGGTGCTCGGTCCCCGGGGTCTCATGCCCTCGCCCAAGGCCGGGACGGTGACTGACAATCCGGCCAAGGCCGTCAAGGAAGTGAAAACCGGCCGCATTGAGTTTAAGATGGACAAGTTTGCAAACATGCACACGCTCATTGGAAAGCTTTCGTTTTCGGATGAGGCGCTCTATGAAAACGGTGCGGTGCTGGTTGAGTCCTTGATCAAGGCCCGGCCCAAATCTTTGAAAGGCCAGTACGTGAAAAGCGCCCATCTTTCGAGCACTATGGGTCCCGGGATTCGTCTGGATCTGACGAAATTTATTAAAGAGGCAGAGGTGGTGGAGTGAAAGCCGCGGGCTTAAACAGGCTTTCAAAAGACAGTATCATCCGCGAAATTGAAAAAGAGATCAAAGCGCACCCCACGTTTTTTGTCGCACAGCATAACGCTGTTCCGGCGGCGTCCCTGGATCGCTTGAGGGCAAAATTGCGCGCGGCCGATTCGCGCTACCTTGTGGTGAAAAACAGTTTGGGAAAAAAGGCTCTTGAGAGGGCGAATCTGGCTCAAATTTCGGGGAGGGTCGACGGCTCCTGTGGGATTGTATTTTCAAGCCTAGACCCCGTCAAATCTTCCAAAATTCTCGTGGAGTTTGCCAAAGAAAATGAAGTATTCAAGATTCAAACAGGTTTTTTTAACGGCGAGGTGATCAGCCTGGATCAAATCAAAGCGCTGGCGAGTCTGCCTTCGAAGGAAGTGTTGATAGCCCGCGTGGTCGGCGGTATTCAGGCGCCCGTTTCAAGATTTGTGAATGTGTTGTCCGGTTCTGTCAGGAAAATCGTAACCGTTTTGGATGCGATTGCTAAGAAAAAGCAGGGATAAAAAATGGAACCAGGGGGGGATAAAATGAAGACGCAGGAAATCATAACTTCAATCGAGACGATGAGCGTTCTTGAGCTGTCGGGCTTGGTGAAGGCATTGGAGGAGAAGTTCGGGGTGTCGGCCAGCGCGCCGATGATAATGGCCGGGGCCGGAGCAGGGGCCGGTGGCGGAGCTGCCGTAGCCGAAGAAAAAACTTCGGTTTCCATTATCCTTAAGGCTGCTGGAGCCAATAAGATCGGCGTGATCAAGGAAATCCGTACGGTCACAACGCTGGGTCTTAAAGAAGCCAAAGACCTTGTAGACACCGCGCCGAAAGCCGTGAAGGACAACGTGCCGGTGAAAGAGGCTGAGACGATCAAGAAGGCGCTTGAAGCCGCCGGGGCCACTGTCGAACTGAAATAAGTGAGCATCAAGTCGTCCGTGCGCCCGCCACTGAAGCGTCGGCGGGTCCGCTGACGAGGGATTCCTTCTAACTGACGGAGCATAAAAAATTTTATGATCAAACGCTATAATTTCGGAAAGATTCCTGAAATCGGCCAGATGCCGCATCTGGTGGAAATCCAGACCAAGAGCTTCGCGGATTTTATCCAGGCGGGTGTGCCCAAATCACGCCGGAAAAACGCAGGCCTCGAGGAAGTATTCCGGGAAGTATTTCCGATAGAGAGCTATGACGGAAATTACCGGATCGAGTACGTTTCCTATAATCTAGGAACGCCGAAGTATACGCTTGAGGAATGTCACAAAAAAGGCACCACCTATTCGGAACCGCTTAAAGTAAAGATCCGCTTGAAAAGCCAGAAGGAGACAAAGGAGCAGGATATCTACATGGGCGACCTGCCGCTCATGACGGAAAACGGCACCTTTATAATTAACGGCGACGAGCGCGTCGTGGTCAGCCAACTGCACCGTTCTCCCGGAGTGTCTTTCGAAAAATCTCAGCACCCGAATGGCAAAACGCTCTTTTCCGCCCGCATCATCCCTCACCGCGGTGTTTGGCTTGAGTTTGAATTTGATATCAACGACACTTTGTACGCCTACATTGACCGGAAGAAAAAACTTTTAGCGACTACGCTCTTACGCGTATTTGGTTACGAAACCGATGAAGCGATCATCAAGGCTTTCTGCGGTGTGGATAAAATAGAATCCATCAATCGTTACAACCCTAAGAATCTTGTGGGCCACGCGCTCGCGCATGATGTGCTGCATCCCGATACCAAGGAAAGGGTTGCCGAACAGGGTGCGCCGCTCACCCGAGAGCTTATTTCGAAGATGTCCGGCGAAGGGATCAAGTCCATCATGATCACGCGCACGCAGGCGCCGGAAATCCTGGCGACCTTAAAAAAAGACCATACGAAAAATATCGGCGACGCGTTCATCGATATATATAGGAAGCTGAGACCCGGAGATCCCCCGACGTTGGACAGCGCCAAGACCATGGCCGAGCGCATGTTTTTTGATCCGCGCCGCTACGATCTGGGGGCCGTCGGGCGTTTCGTTTTAAACCGCAAACTGGGCATGAAGACGAACCTTGAAGAGAGGACTTTAAATCCTGAGACGCTGATCGCGATCATTAAAAGACTCTTGGCGATTAAAAACGGCGATGGGGACACCGACGACATCGATCATTTGGGGAACCGCCGCGTGCGTACGGTGAATGAATTGCTCCAGGGCCAGTTCAGGATAGGCCTCGCGAGGCTCGAGCGCTCCGCGAAAGAGCGCATGGGCATTTACGATCTTGAAAACATGATGCCGCACAATCTCATAAATTCAAAACTCATTTCAAGCGTGATCCGTGATTTCTTCGGAAGAAGCCAGTTGTCGCAGTTCATGGATCAGACGAACCCTCTGGCCGAGATGACGCACAAGCGGCGTTTGAGTGCTCTGGGGCCCGGTGGTTTGTCGCGCGAGCGCGCTGGGTTCGAGGTTCGAGACGTGCATCACTCCCATTACGGCCGTATCTGCCCGATTGAAACACCGGAAGGTCCGAACATCGGCCTTATTGCGTCACTCAGCACCCATGCGCGCGTGAACGAGTACGGTTTTATTGAGACGCCCTACCGAAAAGTGGAAAACGGCCGCGCCACCGATAAGATCGAGTATTTATCGGCGGACCTGGAAGATCAATTTGTCATTGCCCAGGCCAACGCGAAGCTCGACAAAAACGGTTATTTTACGGAATCCAAAGTTTCTTGCCGAAAAAAAGGCGATTTTCCTTTCGCCAGCCCGAAAGACATCGACTCTATGGACATTTCCCCCAAGCAGCTTGTGAGCATTGCCGCGGGACTGATCCCCTTCTTGGAACACGATGACGCCAACCGCGCTCTGATGGGTTCGAATATGCAGCGCCAGGCCGTGCCTTTGCTTGTGACTGAGGCGCCGCTTGTCGGGACCGGCATGGAATACCGGACCGCGAAAGATTCAGGCGCTGTCGTCGTTGCCAAAGAGGCCGGAAAAGTGACCAGCATTCAGGCGGATGAAATTATCGTAAGCGGTCGCAAATACCCCCTCCATAAGTTTAAACGCTCCAACGCGTCTACCTGTATTAATCAGCATCCCATCGTGGAGTTGGGGGATAAGGTGAAGGAAGGCCAGGTCATCGCGGATGGCGCCGCCACAAAAGAAGGCGAGCTGGCTTTGGGCCGCAACGTGCTCGTCGCGTTCATGCCGTGGAGAGGCTACAACTTCGAAGACGCGATTTTGATAAGCGAGAAACTGGTGCGGGAGGATATTTATACTTCGGTGCATATAGAAGAATTCGAAATAGAGTCCCGCGACACGCGGCTTGGGAAAGAAGAAATTACGCGCGACATTCCGAATGTGGGAGAAGAGGCGCTGAAGGATTTGGGCGAAGACGGAATTATCCGCATCGGCGCCGAGGTGGGCCCCGGCGATATTCTCGTCGGAAAAGTGACCCCCAAGTCAGAGACGGAGCTTTCTCCGGAAGAGAAACTTTTGCGGGCGATCTTTGGTGAAAAAGCCGGGGACGTGCGTGATGCGTCCCTTACAGTGCCTCCCGGCGTTGAAGGCATTGTGATCGAGGCGAAGGTGTTTTCCCGAAAAGGTCAGGAATCCAGGACCAAAGAGATGAGGGCGAAGGAATTAAAAGAGATCGCGGCGATTAAGGAGTCTTACGAAACGCAGATCGCGCAGATCGAAAAAGACAAGGTCCACAAACTTTCGAATCTCCTGGCCGGCAAGACGCTTGCCGCGAGCCTTTTGGACAGTGAGACCGGGGCCGTGATTGTGGCGCGCGGCAAGACGATCCGGAAATCGGATCTTACGAAGATTGCGCGCGCGGACATTGAGAGCATCAAATTTGAAGACTCCGACGAGACCGAAGAGGCGGTGAAACGCGTCTGCCGCTTGTTGGACGATCAGACAGACGAGCTCCGATACGAAGAGGACCGCGAGATTGATAAGATTAAGCGCGGGGATGAGCTCCCGCCCGGGGTTTTGAAACGTGTCAAAGTGCTGGTCGCGAATAAACGGAAAATTTCCGTGGGCGATAAAATGGCCGGCCGCCATGGAAATAAAGGCATTATCGCGAAGATCATGCACGAAGAGGATATGCCGCTTTTGGAAGACGGTACGCCGGTGGAGATTGTTTTGAATCCTTTAGGCGTCCCCTCCCGTATGAACGTCGGGCAGATTCTCGAGACGCATCTGGGCTGGGCGGCGAAGATACTGGGTTTAAAGATCGCGACTCCCGTTTTCGACGGCGCCACCGAGACAGAGATTAAGCAGGAGATGAAAAAAGCGGGGATTCCGGCAACCGGCAAAGTGAGGCTGCGCGACGGCCGCACCGGCGAGCCTTTTGACCAAGAGGTGACGGTGGGTTACATCTATATGTTGAAGCTTGCGCATTTGGTGGACGACAAAATCCACGCACGCTCCGTCGGCCCTTATTCACTCGTGACCCAGCAGCCACTTGGCGGCAAAGCGCAGTTTGGCGGACAGAGATTCGGAGAAATGGAAGTGTGGGCGCTTGAGGCTTACGGTGCGGCGTACACGCTCCAGGAACTTCTCACGGTGAAAAGTGACGACGTCCAAGGACGCACGCGCATGTACGAATCGATCGTGAAAGGTGAAAACGCGCTGCAAGCGGACACGCCGGAGTCTTTCAACGTGCTCTTAAAGGAACTTCAGTCCTTGGGGCTGGACGTGAGGACCGAGAAGAAGTCGGAGGTCGTTAAACAAGAGGCGGTGGACAATGAATAACAGCCACAATTATCAGAACGAGTACGTGCCGCCGAATTTTGATTTTATCTCCATCAAGATAGCCTCGCCCGAAGTGATCCATTCGTGGTCGCGCGGCGAGGTAAAAAAACCCGAGACCATCAATTACCGTACCTTCAAGCCCGAGAAAGACGGCCTTTTCTGCGAAAAAATCTTCGGACCCACACGTGACTGGGAGTGCAACTGCGGAAAGTACAAACGCATTAAGCATAAGGGTATTGTCTGCGACCGCTGCGGCGTCGAGGTCACGCTTTCCAAGGTGCGCCGCGAACGCATGGGGCACATTGAGCTCGCCGCGCCGGTTTCGCATATCTGGTTTTTCAAAGCGGTGCCTTCGCGCATCGGCGCCCTTTTGGAGTTGAATCTTAGAGAGCTTGAGAGAATTATTTATTACGAGGAATACATCGTCATCGACCCGGGCGACACGCCGCTTGAAAAGGGCGATCTTTTGTCCGAAGAAAAATACCAGTCAATGGCGGAGAATTACGGCCACAAATTTGTGGCGAAGATGGGCGCAGAGGCGATCCGCGACCTTTTGAGGGAAGTGAATCTTGATAAGCTGGATGCGAAACTTCACGCGGAGCTTAAAATCGCCAAGGGTGAGGCCACACAGAAGAAAATTATAAAAAATTTAAGGATAGTCGAAAGTTTCAGAAAATCCGGAAACCTGTGCGAGTGGATGATCTTGGAAGTGGTGCCCGTGATCCCGCCGGACCTGCGGCCGCTGGTGCCTTTGGACGGCGGGCGTTTTGCCACGAGCGACTTGAATGATTTGTATCGCCGTGTGATTAACCGCAACAACCGCCTTAAAAAACTCTTGGATCTTCGAGCGCCGGAAGTGATTGTCCGCAATGAAAAAAGGATGCTTCAGGAAGCGGTGGACGCGCTCTTTGACAATGGCCGCCATGGCCGGCCGGTGCTCGGCTCCGGCAACCGCCCCTTGAAGAGCTTGAGCGATATGCTCAAAGGGAAACAGGGCCGTTTCCGCCAGAATCTTTTGGGCAAGCGCGTCGATTATTCCGGCCGCTCCGTCATCGTGGTGGGGCCTGAGCTTAAACTCCATCAATGCGGTCTGCCGAAGAAAATGGCGCTCGAACTTTTTGAACCCTTTATCATCAAAAAATTGAGAGAACAGGGCCTTGTGCACACGATTAAAAGTGCCAAGCGCATGGTGGAGAAAGAAAGGCTTGAGGTCTGGGATATTCTGGAAGAGGTGATCAAGAACCATCCGGTCATGTTGAACCGTGCGCCGACACTGCACCGCTTAGGCATTCAGGCGTTTGAACCGGTGCTGGTGGAAGGCAAGGCCATCCGCATCCATCCTTTGGTGTGCGCGGCGTTTAACGCGGATTTCGACGGCGACCAGATGGCTGTTCACGTGCCTTTGTCGCTTGAGGCGCAAATCGAGTGCCGTATCCTTTTATTGTCCGTGAACAACATCTTCTCACCGGCGGACGGCCGTCCCGTGGCGACCCCGAGCCAGGACATTGTTCTCGGCTGTTACTATTTGTCCAAAGAGAAAAAAGGCGCCAAAGGCGAAGGGATGCGCTTCTCCGGGCCGGAAGAAGTGATCACCGCCCACTCGGACGGGGAACTCGATCTGCATGCCAAGATAAAAGTGAGAATTGACGGAAAAATTATTGAGACCACGACGGGCCGCGTCATTTTCAATCAGACACTCCCTGAGAATGTTCCGTTTTTCAGCGGTATTTTGACAAAATCCAAATTAAACGGCGTCATTGCCGACAGCTACAAGATCGCCGGGCATCATCGCACTATCGAGCTTCTCGATGACTTGAAAGATCTTGGATTCGAGTACGCGACGCTTGCGGGCATTTCGATTGCGCTGGATGATTTGAGAATTCCGCGTCAAAAGAGCGTTTTCATCGAGAAAGCGCAGGAGCGCGTGGCCAAAGTCGAGGAGCAGTATCGCCGCGGCGTGATCACCGAAGGTGAACGTTACAACAACATCATCGACATCTGGACGCAGACCACGGACGACGTGGCGGACAGCGTTTTCTCGGAGCTTGATGTCTTCAATCCTATTTTCATGATGGCCGACTCCGGCGCGCGCGGTTCGAAGCAGCAGATCCGACAGCTGGCCGGCATGAGAGGTTTGATGGCCAAGCCTTCCGGCGAAATCATCGAAAGCCCGATCAAGGCGAATTTCCGCGAAGGCCTCACGATGTTGGAATACTTCATTTCGACGCACGGCGCGAGAAAAGGTTTGGCCGATACCGCGCTTAAAACCGCCGACTCCGGTTATTTGACCAGGCGCCTCATTGACGTAGCGCAGGATGTGATCATCAATCAGGAAGACTGCGGCACCGTGAAGGGCATTTTCATCGAGGCCATCGTCGAAGGCGACGAAATCGTCGTTCCTTTGAGAGAGAGAATCATAGGCCGTGTGGCGCTTGACAACATCGTCGACGTCGTGACGGACCACGTGGTGGTCGAGGCGGGGCAGGAAATCACCGAGGAAATGGCGAAGAAGGTTGAAGAGTCGGGTATCGACAAAATTAAAATCCGCTCTGTGCTCACCTGCGAATCCAAGCGCGGCGTCTGCGCGAAGTGTTACGGCCGGAATCTCGCCACGGGGCGTCTGGTGGAGCTCGGAGAGGCTGTCGGCATTATCGCCGCGCAGTCCATCGGCGAACCGGGCACGCAGCTTACGATGAGAACTTTCCATATCGGCGGTACGGCAAGCCGGACGGTGGCCGAATCCTCGATCAAGGCGAAAAATTCAGGGCATATCAAATATCACAATCTGAAAACCGTCGAGGTCAAAAATGGCACCTTTGTCATTTTGAACCGCAACGGCCAGATTTCGATTCATGACGACTCCAGCCGCGAGCTTGAGAGACATGCGGTGCCTCACGGCGGATATCTCAAAGCCGCCGACGGCGGTAAAGTGCAAAAAGGACAGGTGTTCATCGAATGGGATCCTTACACCTCTTCCATTTTCACCGAAGTGGAAGGCGTCGTAAAATACGAAGATATTCTCGAAGAAATCACGATGCACAAACAGCTCGATGCCGCGACCGGCAACGTGGAGCGCGTCATCATCGAGCATCGCGGCGAACACCATCCTCAGATCCTCATTTTGGATTCCAAAAAAGACGTACTCGCCATCTATCCGATTCCGTCGGGCGCGCACATCACCGTCGACGACGGCGATAAAGTGCACGCGGGCGATTTGATCGCGAAGACACCGAGAAAAATCACCAAAACCAAAGATATCACCGGCGGCCTGCCGCGCGTAGCCGAGCTTTTCGAGGCGCGGCGTCCGAAGGACCCGGCGATTATTTCGGAGATCGACGGCATCGTGGAATTCGGCGAGACGAAAAAAGGTCATCGCCGTGTCATCGTGAAAAGCGCCACCGGTATGAAGAAGGAATATCTGATCCCTCATGGAAAGCACTTAAACGTTTATAAGGGCGACTTTGTGTATTCCGGCCAACAGCTCGTGGACGGACCCGTAGTGACGCAGGACATTTTGAGGATCAGCGGCGAAAGAAAACTGCAGGAGTATCTCGTGAATGAAGTGCAGGAGGTTTACCGTTTGCAGGGAGTGACGATCAACGACAAGCATATCGAGGTGATCGTGCGCCAGATGCTGCGGAAAGTACGCATCGTGGACTCGGGCGACACGGAGTTTTTGGTCGGCATGCAGATCGACCGCTTCAAGCTCCAAGAGGAAAATGAGAAGGTTAAGAAGTCAAAAAAGGAGGCCGCGAAGGCCGAGCCGATCCTTTTGGGTATCACACGAGCGTCTTTAAGCACCGACAGCTTCATCTCGGCGGCGAGTTTCCAGGAGACGACGCGCGTATTGACCGACGCGGCGGCCTCCGGTAAAAGAGATTACTTGCTCGGCCTTAAGGAAAACGTTATTATGGGGCACCTTATTCCGGCCGGAACCGGTTTTGCGGGCCAGCGCCGTGTGGAAATTGTGCGCCATATAGAGGAAGAGACGAAAAAAAATAAGTCCGTGCCGCCCGAAAGGCTTCTGGCGGATGAATTGGTGAGCGAGGGAAAAAGTTAAAAGCCATGCCCACGATTAATCAGCTCATTCGTTTTGGACGCCGTAGGATGCGTGCCAAGACAAAATCACCGGCGCTCGGCGGCTCGCCCCAAAAACGGGGGGTTTGCCTTCAGGTGAAAACTCAGACGCCAAAAAAACCAAACTCGGCGCTCCGGAAAGTGGCGCGGGTGAGACTGACCAATGGCATGGAAGTGACGGCGTATATCCCGGGCGTGGGGCACAATTTGCAGGAGCACTCGATCGTGACCCTGCGCGGCGGACGCGTCAAAGATTTGCCGGGTGTGCGTTATCACGTGGTGCGCGGCACCTTGGACACGGCGGGCGTTCAGGACCGGAGAAGGTCAAGATCGAAGTATGGGGCGAAGGCGCCGAAAGCGGGAGCCGATAAAGCGGCCCCCGCGGCGGCGAAGAAATAAAGAGTTACAAAAGTTAAAAAGTTAAAAGGTTAAAAAAGAAGATGAGAAGAAGACGGGCGCTAAAAAGAGACGTTAACCCCGATCCCAAATTTAACAGCAAAACCGTTTCGCGTTTCATCAACATGCTGATGCTTCAAGGCAAAAAGTGGAATGCCGAGAGCATTGTCTACGGGTCTCTGGACATTGTGGTGCAGAAAACCCAGAAAGCCGACGCGATGGAAGTTTTGAATAAGGCGATTGACAACGTGCGGCCTCTCTTGGAGCTCAAATCCCGGCGCGTCGGCGGCGCGACGTATCAGATCCCCGTGGAAGTCAGAGGCGATCGGGGTGCCTCTTTGGCGCTTCGCTGGATCCGCAACGCCGCGCGCGGCCGCAAAGGCAAGCCCATGCAGCAGCGCCTGGCGGATGAGATTTTGGACGCGTTTCACGGGCAGGGGACGGCGGTAAAAAAGAAGGAAGAGATTCATAAGATGGCGGAGGCGAATAGAGCGTTCAGTCATTATCGATGGTAAAAAATGCCAAACATATATCCTTTGGACAAAACCAGGAATTTCGGCATCGCGGCGCATATCGACGCGGGCAAAACCACCACCAGCGAGCGCGTGCTTTTCTATACGGGAAAAGTGCATCGCATGGGTGAGGTGCATGAAGGCACCGCGACCATGGACTGGATGGAACAGGAGCAGGAGCGCGGCATCACGATCACTTCCGCGGCCACCACCTGCTTTTGGAAAGATTATCGCCTGAACCTCATCGATACGCCCGGCCACGTGGATTTCACCGTCGAGGTGGAGCGTTCGCTGAAAGTCCTGGACGGCGCGGCCATCGTGTTTTGCGCGGTGGGCGGCGTGGAGCCCCAATCCGAGACGGTCTGGCGCCAGGCGGACCGTTACAGGGTCCCCAGATTTTGTTTTGTGAATAAAATGGACAGAGTGGGCGCCGATTTCAAAATGGTGGTGGCGCAGATCCGCGAGCGGCTTTACGCATCGAGCGCTCCCATTCAGCTCCCGTACGGCGCCGAAGAAAATTTTAAAGGCCAGATCGATCTTGTGGAAATGAACGTGAAAGTGTATCACACCGAAGATTTGGGAAGCCATTATGAAGTGATTGAGATCCCTGAGGAATATAAGAAGGAGGCCGAGGCGGCGCGCACGGAGCTCGTGGAAAAACTTTCCGAAGTGGATGATGAATTGATGGAAAAATACATCAACGACCATTCGGTCACGAACGAGGAAGTGAAAAAAGCGATCCGCCGCGCGACGATCAAGAACAGCTTTGTGGCGATCCTTTGCGGCTCTTCCTTTAAGAATAAGGGTGTTCAGCTTCTTTTGGACGCGGTGGTGGACTATCTTCCGTCGCCGCTGGATCTGCCGCCGGTTCCCGGACATCTGCCGAATTCAGAGACGGTGATTACAAGAAAGCCGGAGCCTAAGGAGCCTTTGTCGGCGCTGGCGTTTAAAATAGCCACCGACCCGTTTGTCGGCAAACTCACGTTTATCCGTGTTTACTCGGGAACGATCACCGCGGGCACTTACGTTTACAACGCCACGAAAAACGAAAAAGAGCGCGTCGGCAAACTCGTCCGCATGCACGCGAATAAACAGGAAATCGTCGACGAGATCCGCGCCGGTGACATCGGTGCCGTGGTGGGCCTTAAGAAAACAGAAACCGGCGACACGATTTGTGACGAGAAAAATCCGATTATTTTGGAAAGAATGCAGTTTCCTGAACCCGTGATTGACATGGCCATTGAGCCCGCGACCAAGGCGGATCAGGAAAGGCTGGGCATGGCGCTTGGCCGCTTGAGGGAAGAAGATCCGACGCTGCGTGTCCATTACGACCAGGAAACCGGCGAGACCATTATCAGCGGCATGGGTGAACTTCACCTTGAAATCATCGTAGAACGCATGAAAAGAGAATTTAAAGTGGAAGCCAATGTTGGCAAGCCGCAGGTGGCCTTCAAGGAAACGATCACCCGACCCGTGGAGATTGTCGGCAAACACATTCAACAGTCCGGCGGCCGCGGGCAATATGGCCATGTGGTGCTCGTCATGCGGCCCACCGAGGAGCACGGGAAAGGGATTGAATTTGAAAGTAAGATCGTCGGGGGCTCTATCCCGCGCGAGTACTTGCCGGCGGTGAAGGCGGGTGTGATGGAGGCCTCGCTTTCGGGGGCCCTCGCGGGTTATCCGGTGACGGACATTCATGTGGAATTGATAGACGGCTCGTTTCACGTGGTGGACTCTTCGGAACTCGCGTTTAAAATGGCCGCGATCTACGCGTTTAAGGATGGAATGAGACAGGCGAGCGCGATTTTGCTTGAACCTATCATGAACATCGAAGTCACAACCCCTGAGGAATACATGGGCGATGTGATCGGGGATCTGAGTTCGCGGCGTTGTAAGATCGAATCGATGACGCAAAAAGGCAACGTGAAGGCGATCCGCGGATTCGTGCCGCTTTCGGAGATGTTCGGCTACGCGACCACCAGCCGCAGTCTGACACAGGGCCGCGCGACCTTCATGATGGAACCTTCGTATTACGCGGAAGTGCCGAAGATGATCGCAGAAAAAATAATCAGAGCCAACAACACGCAGGAAGCGATAGAGCAGAGAAGGAATCGATAAAGGTTATGGCCGCCGTCGGAATACAAAAAATCAGGATCAGGCTGAAAGCTTACGATCATCGCGTGCTGGACCGGTCGGCGATTGATATCGTCGATACGGCCAAAAGAACCGGCGCAAAAGTCTCCGGGCCTATTCCTCTTCCGACGGGTTGTGAACTCATCACCGTGAACCGCTCGCCGGTGATCGACAAGAAATCAAGGGAGCAATTTTTTATCAAAACGCACAAAAGGCTTTTGGATATTTTGAATCCTACGGCCAAAACGATTGACGCCTTGAGGAAATTGGATCTGCCCGCGGGCGTCGATGTTGAAATAAAGTAGTTATAAAGTTGAAAGTTATAAGGTTATAAAGCTAAATGCAGGCGATACTGGGAAAAAAAATTGGGATGACGCAGTACATCAACGCCGAGGGCAGGCTGATTCCCGCGACGGCGCTGGTGGCAGGGCCTTGCCTGGTTATGGATATTAAGAATCCCCAGAAGCACGGGTACAAGGCCGCGCAGATTGCTTACGGCGACGAGAGGCGACGCAAGCTCAGAGAAGTGCGTTTGACGCCGGAGGAAAATTATGAGATTGGCCAGGAGATCAAGGTTGATATTTTTAAGGCCGGCGATCTGTTGGACGTGCAGGGAAAATCCATCGGCAAAGGATTCGCAGGCGGCATGAAGCGTTGGCATTGGCGCGGCGGTCCGGGGAGCCATGGCTCGATGTTTCACCGCCGCATCGGTTCGGTGGGTGCGAGCTCCTTTCCTTCAAGGACTTGGCCGGGGCATCACATGCCGGGTCATTTGGGAAACGCGACGACGACAGTACAGAATCTCGAGGTTTTGAAGGTGGATGTGAATAAAAACCTGATTTTAGTGAAAGGCTCGGTGCCCGGCGGCGACAACGCCCTTCTTTATATTAGGCGTTCCTTGAAGCGGCCTGAGGGTGTGAAGCCCAAGCCGGCGCCGAAGAAATCCGAGAAAAAAGATCCTTTGAAGGCCTCCAAGCAAGCGGCGGCCGGCAAGCCCCGTCAAAAATCATGACGGGGCGAGAAGAAGTGATGGTTCGACTTTGCTCACCATCCTCAAGCGAGTGAAGCGGCCATTCGACTACGCTCAGGCCGTGGTGAGCAAAGTCGAACCAAGAGTCGAAGGAGCTAAAAATGCCTGAGAGAAGAAAAAAGAAAAATTTAAAGAGCACGAAACACGCGGCGGCCAAGAAGTCCAAAAAGCCCGCTAAAGTTGCAAAAGTCAAAAAAGTTGCAAAGGCTAAAAAAGTTTCCGCTGAGAAACCTACGGAAGGCTCTTTAACGGTGCATGATTTGAAAGGCAAAAACCTTGAGTCCTTTCCCTTGGATCCTTTATTCCAGGGGGACGACGTGAATACGGACGTGATTTACCAGGCGACGTTGATGTACCAGGCGGGAGAGCGGGAAGGCACGGCCTCCACACTCGACCGCGGCCATGTGCGCGGCGGCGGGAAAAAACCCTGGAAACAAAAAGGGACAGGCCAGGCGCGCCATGGGTCAAGACGTTCGCCGATTTGGCGCGGCGGCGGCGTTACTTTCGGGCCTAGCCCAAGGGATTATTCGTATTCGATTCCCAAAGAAATGAAAAGAAGGGCCGTGGTGGAAGTGGTGAAGGACAAAGTTTTGAACGATAAACTCGTGCTCGTGAACCAATTGGAACTGGCGGCGCCAAAGACCAAACTCGTGGCTGAGCTCTTGGAGGTGTTTAAACTCCAGAAACCCCTTATTTTAGTGCACCAGCGCTCGCGCAATTTAGAATTGGCTTCAAGAAACATTCAGGCCGTGTCCGTGAAAACCGCGGCTGAAGTGAACGCGCTAGATTTGGCCAGCCACAAAGAGTGCCTCATGACAAAAGCCGCGTACACGGGGCTCGTGAATAGGTTGAAACCCTGATGGAGTCTTACTCAGTGCTCAACTCACTTCTCCGAACAGAAAAAGGCGTGCTACAGGCCAAAGACAACAAGTACTTCTTTTCCGTGAGAAAAGAGGCCAACAAGATCCAGATCAAAAAGGCCGTTGAGGATATTTACAAAGTGAAGGTTTTGGACGTGAACACCGGTGTGATGCCCGGCAAATTGAAAAAAGTGCGTGCCCAACAGGGCAAGACGTCGGAATGGAAGAAGGCGGTTGTGACGCTTAAAGACGGACAGAAAATAGATTTAGCGTAGTAACGTCATTGCGAGCCCCGAAGGGGCGAAGCAATCTCCTAGAGGAGATCGCCACGTCGCCCCGCCGTATGGCGGGACTCCTCGCGATGACACAGGAGTAAGAAAATGCCGAACAAAACTTTTAGACCTTACACCACCACGCTTCGATGGACGGCGATTTCGGATTTCTCCGAGCTTTCTCCGAAGAATAAAAAACCCGAGAAAAGCTTGGTCGAGCCTTTGAAACGTTCCGGCGGGCGCAATTCGTTCGGGCGCATGACATCGCGCCGTCGCGGAGGCGGGCATAAAAAGAACTACCGCATCATCGATTTTAAAAGAAACAAAATCGGCATTGCCGGCAAAGTGGTCTCGATTGAATACGATCCCAACCGCACAGCGCGCATTGCGCTGGTGGAGTACGCGGATAAGGAAAAACGCTATATCTTGGCGCCGGTGGGTTTGACAGTCGGAATGGCGGTCGCAAGCGGACCGGGTTCCGAGATTCAACCCGGCAACGCGCTTCCTTTAAAAGAAATTCCGCTGGGCGCTCAAGTGCACAACGTCGAGCTGTACCCGAAGCGCGGCGGGCAGATGGTGAGAACCGCCGGCGGCTACGCGACGTTGATGGCCAGGGAAGGCGAGATGGCGCATTTGAGACTGCCTTCCGGCGAAGTAAGGCTTGTGCCGGCCGAATGTTCCGCGACGGTGGGCCAGATCGGAAACATTGATCATGAGAATATTTCTTTAGGAAAAGCGGGCCGACATCGCTGGATGGGACGGCGTCCCGCCTCACGCGCGGTGGCAAAAAATCCCGTGGATCATCCGATGGGCGGCGGCGAGGGCAAATCTTCCGGCGGAAGACAATCCACTTCGCGAAGCGGCATATTGGCCAAAGGTTTTAAGACCCGGAGAAAGAAAAAGCAGACTTCCAAGTACATTGTGTCGGGGAGACCGAGATAGGAAAGAGGAAAAATGGGCAGATCGATCGATAAAGGTCCTTTTGTGGACGAAAAATTGTTAAAGAAAGTGACGGCGATGCAGAAGTCGCGCGACCGCAAGCCTATCAAGACCTGGTCCCGGCGCTCGACGGTGACGCCGGATTTTGTGGGGCTCACGATGATGATTCACAACGGAAGAGCGTTTATCCCGACCTTCATTACGGAAAACATGGTGGGGCATAAACTTGGGGAGTTTGCGCATACACGCACATTCAGAAAACACGGCGGCATTACGAAAATGACAGCGGAACTTACATGATAGCTAAAGCATGCGCAAAATTTGTGAGAATTTCCCCGCGGAAAGTGCGTTACGTGATTGATCTCATCCGCCACAAGAACGTTCCGGCCGCGCAAGGAATCTTGAACGGCTCGCCTCGCCGCGCGGGGGAGATTATCCGGAAGCTCCTGAATCAGGCGATCGACGCCGCGGAAAAAAATTCTCAAGTGAAAGCGGGCCATCTGATGATTTCCAAAGTGACCGCCGACGGCGGGCCTACAATGAAGCGTTTCCGCGCAGCCAGCATGGGGCGCGCCTCCGTCATTCGAAAAAGAACCAGCCACATTCTTCTGGAGCTTGATCTGGCCAAGGGCGTAAAGATCGAGGCACAGGCAAAATCAGGGCGCGCCTCTGCCGCCCGCCATCAAAGCCTGCCTTCGGCCAAATCGATGCCCGCGGTCAAGAAGACGAAAGAGAAAAAAATGGTGGGAGCCAAATAATGGTTCGACCCATTCGACAAGCTCAGGGTCGTGGTGAGCATGGTCGAACCACGACTACGCTCACCATTAATCCTGAGCGACTGAAAGGAGTCGAAGGATAATGGGTCAAAAAGTTCATCCGGTGAGTTTCCGATTGGGAGTGACGAAGACCTGGAGCTCGCTCTGGTACGCGAATAAAAAGGATTTCGCGGGATTTTTGCACGAGGACATCAAGATCCGCCGGCATGTCTTAAAAATGTTCGCACAGGCCGCGGTGGCGCGCGTGGAAATTGAGCGCGCGAGCGAAAAAATCCGCGTCAACATTCACACCGCCCGGCCCGGGGTCATCATCGGCCGCAAAGGCGCGGACATCGACCGTTTGCGCGAGGACCTGCAGGGGATCACCAAAAATAAAGAAGTGCATATCAATATTAAGGAAATAAAAAACCCCGCGATCGAGGCGCAGCTTATCGCCGAAAACGTGGCGCTTCAGCTTGAGAAAAGAATCGCATTTCGCCGTGCCATGAAAAAGGCCATCCAACAGGCGATGGATTCCGGCGCCAAGGGCATTAAGATTCAGACCAAGGGCCGCCTGGCAGGCTCTGAAATCGCCAGGGCCGAAGGTTACCATGAGGGCACAGTGCCGCTTCACACTCTGCGCGCAGACATTGATGTCGGGTTTCATGAAGCGATGACGACCTACGGCAAAATCGGCGTGAAGGTGCTCGTGTATAAAGGCGATATTATGACGAAGCGCCAGGATTCGAAATTGGGAAAGAGAGAAGCCGAGACGCTCACGGCACCTCAAGGTAAAGAAACTCCGGAGATTCCCGATGTTACTCATGCCTAAGCGTGTGAAATATAGAAAGATGCAACGCGGCCGGCGCAAAGGCTCCGCCTGGGCGGGGTCGAGCTTGAGCTTCGGCGAGTACGGGATTCAAGTGCTCGAGAACGGGTGGCTTACCAACATTCAAATCGAAGCGGCCCGCGTGGCCATTTCGAGAAACGTCATAGCCGGTAAAGTTTACATCCGCGCGTTCCCCGACAAGCCGGTGACCAAGAAACCCGCGGAAACCCGTATGGGCAAAGGCAAAGGGGCGGTGGAGTTTTGGGTGGCGGTTGTGAAAAGGGGCAAGATTCTTTTTGAGGTCGAAGGTCTGCCGGAAGAATTGGCCAAAGAGTCCATGCGGCTTGCCGCGTCGAAAATTCCGTTTCGCACGCGTTTTGTATCTAGGAAGACGATGCTATGAGTTTGCCTAAAGCGAAAGAATTAAGAGGTTTGAGTTCAGGGGAGCTCGATCAAAAAATTCAGGCCCTTCAAAAAGAATTGCATGAGCTTAGGCAAAAAAGAGTTTCGGGTCAATTGGACAAGCCGCATCTTTTTAAAATAAACCACAAACAGATCGCGCGCATCCTGACTTTAAAAAAAGAGAATGAAAATGCCAAACACTGAAGCGCTCTCGAGTTCACGAAAAGAAAAAGTCGGTGTGGTTTTGAGCAATAAAATGCAAAAGACCATTGTGGTCGAGACCCAGCGCCGCGCGCTTCACCCGCTTTACGGGAAAGTCATTTCAAAGTCCGCGAAGTTCAAAGTGCATGACGAGAAAAACGAGGCCCGGATCGGTGACAAGGTGAGAATCAGGGAAACCCGTCCTTTGTCCAAAGAAAAAAGATGGCGCCTGGTCGAGGTTTTGGCGCCCGCCGCTGGAGCGTCGGCGGGCAGGCCTGCCTCGACGGCAGGCAGGCCTGCCTCGACGGCAGGCAGGCACGGTCGCGCGTCCGCTGCAGAAGACATAAAAGAAGTTTAAGGGAAGAACGATGATTAGAATGCGAACCTTGCTTGAAGTGGCCGATAACACCGGAGCTAAAAAGGCTTCTTGCATCGGGGTTATAGGCCGCTCGGGCCGGTTGATAGCCGAGGTCGGTGACATCGTGAGCGCCAATGTTAAGGAAGCAACCCCTGATGCCACCGTCAAAAAAGGCGAGGTGGTGAAGGCGGTAGTGGTGCGCACTAAAAATAAAATCCGCCGGCCCGATGGGACCTCGCTTCGCTTTGACTCGAATGCGCTGGTGATCATCGATGCGCAGAGGAATCCCCGCGGCACGCGCATTTTCGGGCCGGTTCCCCGGGAGCTCCGCGATAAAGGCTTTATGAAAATTATTTCTCTCGCACCGGAGGTTATTTAAATGAGTCTGGGTATAAAAAGAGGCGACAAGGTGACTGTGTTGGCGGGCCGCGACAAAGGCCGCTCGGGCCGGGTGATCCATGTCTACCCCAAAGAAGACCGAGCGCTTGTGGAAGGCGTCAACATGGTGAAAAAGCACACGCGCAAAAGCCAACAGCATCCGCAGGGGGCTATCTTAAACCAAGAGATTCCGATTCCGTTGTCTAAACTCGGCCTTTTGTGCCCGGTTTCCGGAAAACCCACGCGACTCAAAACGCTGGTGGCGGCAGACGGCTCGAAGCAGAGGATTTCGGCAAAAAATAAGGCGGTGATTGCCTAAAATGAAAAAGCGGGTTACCCTTCATGAATTTTATCATAAACAGGTTGTGCCGCAGATGATGAAGAAGTTCGGGTACAAAAATGCTCTCGAAGTGCCTCGGATTTCAAAAATCGTGGTGAATATGGGTGTCGGAAAGGGTGCGGAGGACATCAAAATCGTCGAGGCCGCTCAAAGCGAACTAAGCGTCATCACCGGCCAACACGCGGTGATCACGCGCGCGAAGAAAGCCATTTCCAATTTTAAGATCCGTGAGAATTCTCCGGTTGGCTGCCGTGTGACGCTCCGGAAGCGCACGATGTATGAATTTTTTGAGAGACTGATCCGCGTGGCGTTGCCGCGTATCCGGGATTTCAGGGGTTTGAGCCCGCGTGGCTTCGACCAGGGCGGCAATTATTCCTTCGGGGTTCAGGAACAAAATATATTTCCTGAGATCGAGACAGACCGGGTGCTTCGTCCGCAAGGGATGCACGTCACGATCGTGATCAACTCAAAATCCAGAGAGGAGTCCTACGAGCTCCTCTGCTTGTTCGGATTTCCTTTCAGGACGAAAACGGAAAAACCCACCGGGCGGCTTGAAGAGACAGCCGGCGTGGCTTAAAAGAATTTAAGAGGAAACGATGGCGAAATTATCGCTGATGATCAAACAACAAAGGCCTCCGAAATTTAAAACTCAAGGCTACCACCGCTGCCTGCATTGCGGAAAAACCAGAGGCTATTACAGGAAGTTTAAACTTTGCAGGATTTGTTTCAGAGAACTGGCCTCGAAAGGCGAGATCCCCGGCGTCATTAAGGCGAGTTGGTGAAACAGCGTTATAAAGTTATAAGGTTAAAAAGTTAAAAGGTTAAAATAAAGGATTAAAAATGGCTTTGACGGATCCGATTGCAGATGCGCTGACCGCTATCCGAAACGCCGCTCGCGTCAAAAAAGAAAGGGTGGACCTGCGCGCGTCGCGTTTGGTGACTGAAGTGTTGAAAATATTGCGCCAGGCAAAATTCATTTACGATTACCGTCTCATCGAAGACAAAAAGCAGGGGATCTTAAGGGTTTACTTGACCAAGCCCAATGAATCTTTAAGGCACATCACTAAGATTGTGAGAGTTTCAAGGCCCGGCCTGCGCATCTATAAAAAGAAGAATGATATTCCCAATGTGCTCGGGGGCTTGGGGATTTGCGTGTTGTCGACGCCTCAAGGCATTTTGTCCGGTTTCGATGCGAAGCGGCGCGGTGTCGGCGGGGAAGTTTTATTGAAAATCTGGTAAAAGAGAAAAGGTAAAAGAAAAAAGATGTCTCGTGTTGGTAAAAAACCCATAGAAATTCCAAAAGCGGTCAAAGTGGCTGTCGATAATCAGATCGTGCGCATCGAAGGGCCTAAGGGGAAATTGAATTTTCCCATGAGCCCGCGCGTGACGGCCGAAGTGAAGGACAATTGGCTCACCTTCGGCCGCCACACCGAGCAGCAGAATGACAAGGCGCTTCAGGGCACGACGCGAAGCGTGGTTTCGAACATGATCCAAGGTGTCACGGACGGATTCGTCAAAGAGCTCAGCATTGAAGGCGTGGGTTTTAAAGCCGCGGTGCAGGGCAAAACGCTCAATCTTTTGCTTGGGTTCACGCATCCGGTGATTTTGGAGGTGCCGGAGGGATTGACGGTGGAGGCGCCAAAGCCCACGACGGTTTTCGTGAAAGGTATCGATAAGGTATTGGTCGGCCGTTTCGCCGCCACTATAAGAAAAGTTTACGAGGCCGAACCTTATAAGGGCAAGGGCGTGCGTTACGCGGGCGAAGTGGTTCGCAGGAAAGCTGGAAAGACGGTGACTAAATAAAATGCAGCCAAAAAACAGAGTAAAATCAAACCGGCTTATTCGGCATTTCAGGATTCGGAAAAAAGTTTTAGGAACTCCCGAGCGCCCGAGGCTTTCTATTTACCCGAGCCTTCAGCACATGGAGGCCCAGATCATTGACGATTTCGATCAAAAAACGCTTTTCGGCGCTACCACCAAAGCCAAGGATTTCCAGAAAGCCTCGAGGCTTAAAACAGGCGGCAATGTGAAAGCGGCGGTGCAGTTTGGCAAGTTTGTGGCCGAGAAAGCCAAAGAAAAAGGGATTAGCAAGGTGGTTTTTGACAGGGCCGGGTTTTTGTATCATGGCCGTATCAAGGCGTTTGCGGACGCCGCGAGAGAACAGGGCTTGTTATTTTAATGAACTCACAAAAAACGAGGGAAATTTAGATTGGCGGACAATAAAGAATTTAAACCGAAATCCAAGGGCAAGATCGTCGAGCGCGTCAAAGCGCTTGACGTGCCTTTGAATCAGGCCGAGGTGATTGCGGCGGTTGAGGAAGTGGTCGCGGGTGCGTCCGCCTCCGCCACGAAGCTGGCGGATCCGTCCTCCGGCGGAGAAGGCGGATCCTTGCCTGACGCGCAGGCGGGCCTGCCTGCCGGCGAGGCAGGCGCCTCTGGCCCAAAAGCGCCCGAACAACAGCGTCACAGAAGAACAAAAAGATTTTCGCGTGAGACCGGACCGCAGGAATTTGTCGAAAAAGTCGTCGCGGTGAACCGAGTCGCCAAGGTCGTGAAAGGCGGCAAACGATTTTCATTCAGCGCGCTGGTGGTGGTCGGCGACTTAAAAGGGCGTGTCGGCTTTGCGCTTGGGAAAGCCAATGAGGTACAGGACGCGATCAAGAAAGGCATTTTCCAGGCTAAAAAAAATCTTTTTCGAGTGTCCTTGAAGGGCACGACGATTCCTCATGAGGTGATTGGCCACTTTGGCGCCGCCCAAGTTTTAATGAAACCGGCTATGCCGGGGACCGGGGTTATCTCAGGCGGGGCTGTTCGGGCCATCTGTGAATCGGCGGGGATCAAGGATATTCTGACGAAATCTTTGGGCTCGGACAACGCGATCAATGTGGTGCGCGCGACCTGCGATGGTCTAAGAGGGATGATAGGGACTGAAAATGCTTCATAAGCTCAAGGCGCCGCATGGCAGCCGGAAAAGAAAAAAGGTAGTCGGGCGGGGACGCGGCTCAGGCCATGGAAAAACTTCATGCCGGGGAAACAAGGGCCAAAAGTCCAGAGCGTCCGGGGGAACAAGGCCGGGTTTTGAAGGCGGTCAGATGCCGCTTATCCGGAGAATTCCTAAAAGGGGTTTTACCTTTACGCCAAAAGCCAAATACCAGGTGGTTTCTTTGGAGAGTCTAAATTCGCTCACGCAAAACGCGGAGGTGACGCCGGAACTTTTAAGAAAGGCGCGCCTCGTGAATAAAGCGGCGATGCCCGTTAAAATTTTGGGAGACGGCAACCTGAGGCATGCCTTGAGCATCCAAGCGCATGCCTTTTCAAAATCGGCGCTTGAGAAAATAAAATCGGCCGGCGGGTCGGCCCATTGGATTAAGGCGGAATGATTCAGGCTTTCGTCAACGCGTTCAAGATTCCTGATCTTCGAAAAAAGATTCTATTTACGCTGGGCATCATCGCGGTTTACCGCTTGGGCACTTTTATCCCGACGCCTGGGATTGACGGGGCGAAGCTTTCGTTGTTCTTTGAAAATCTGGCACGCACGCAAGGGGGCACGCTCTTTGGCGTGATGAACCTTTTCTCCGGCGGCGCGATTCATCGTCTGACGATATTCGCGCTTGGGATCATGCCCTACATCTCAAGTTCGATCATCATGCAGCTTTTGACGGTGGTGATCCCCGCGCTTGAAAAAATGGCCAAAGAAGGCGAGATCGGAAGAAAAAAAATAAACCAATTCACGCGCTACGGCACGATTGTGCTCTCGATTATCCAGTCTTTCTTCATCTCGCTTTGGCTGGAGAATCCGGCGCATTTCGGGGGACTTGAGATCGTCGTGTTTCCCGGGTGGCCGTTTCGGCTTCTTACGATTTTGACCTTGACCACGGGGTCGGCATTCATCATGTGGCTGGGCGAACAGATCCAGGAAAAAGGCATCGGCAACGGCATGTCGCTTATCGTCGCGGCGGGTATTTTGTCACGCGTGCCTACCGCACTTTTTCAGATCATTACTTTGATGCGGCCCGGCGGACAGTCAGGCCGCGCGCAGATGGATCCTTTGACGGTGGCGTTTATGCTTTCGATCATGGTGGCGGCGATCGTGGCGGTGGTGATGCTGACACAAGGCGAGCGGAAAATTCCCGTGCAGTACGCCAAGCGCGTCGTGGGCCGAAAAGTTTTCGGCGGGCAGTCGACGTTTATCCCGTTTAAAGTCAATCAAGGCGGGGTCATGCCGATTATTTTCGCGCAGTCCATTATTTTGTTTCCGGCCACCATCGGCGTTTTTGTGCCCAATCCGTTGATACAGCAAGTATCGTCCGCGCTGACGCATGGGAACGTGACGTATACGCTTTTAACGATGTTCCTGATTGTGTTTTTCAGTTATTTTTATACGGCGATTGCGTTTAATCCTGTGGATGTCGCGGACAACATGAAAAAATACGGGGGGTTTATCCCAGGCGTGCGGCCGGGGACGCCGACAGCCGAGTTTTTTGATTTCATCATCAACCGAATCACACTGCCGGGTGGATTTTTTCTGGCGATTATCGCGGTGGCACCGGACGTGATAGGAAAGGGCTTGAATGTTCCGCATCAAGTGGCGGATTTTTTTGGAGGCACGGCGCTTCTCATCGTGGTGGGCGTGGCGCTGGATACGATTAAACAGATTGAGTCCCAGCTTTTGATGCGTCATTACGAAGGTTTTATGAAACGCGGGCGTATCCGTGGAAGACAGCAGCGGACGATATGAGGTTGGTGCTGCTCGGTCCTCCGGGTGCCGGAAAAGGAACACACGCGCAGGTTCTTTCTAAAGAGTTGGGTGTCGCGCATGTTTCTACGGGGGACATGCTGCGGGAAGCGCTAAAGAAACAGACTCCTTTGGGTGTGAAGGCAAAGGCTTTTATGGAAAAGGGGGCTCTGGTGCCCGACGAGATTGTGATAGCGCTTGTTAAAGAGCGTCTGTCGAATGGCGACGCCAAAAAGGGCTTTATTCTGGACGGTTTTCCGAGAACTCCTGAACAGGCGACGCGTTTGGATGAAAACCTTGAGGTGCTTCGCATGCCGCTGGATTTGGTGCTTTATTTCAAAACGAGTCTTTCGGTGATTATCCGCCGGCTTTCGGGGCGGCGGGTTTGTTCACGCTGCGGGAAAAATTACCACATTAAAAATTTTAAGCCGAAAAGGGACGGTATCTGTGACGCCTGCGGGGCTGCACTCGTGCAGCGTCCGGATGACCGCGAAGAAACGATAGAAAATCGTCTCAAAGTTTACGACAAAGAGACGTCACCGCTCATTGATTATTATAAGAGAAAAAATCTCCTGGCTGAGGTTTCAGGGGATCTGGAGGTGAAGGAACTCAATCTCCAGATGAAGAAACTTTTTCGGTCGAAGGATCTTTGAAGCAGACGGCTATGGGCGCTATTCCTTTGAAAACGAAGGAAGAGCTCGAAATCATGCGGCGCGCCGGACGTATCGTCTCAGCCCTTCTTAAGCTGATGGAGAAAGAGGCTAAGGCCGGTGTCACGACAAAGAGGCTTGATGAGATTGCCGAAGATTTTATCCGGCAGTCGGGGTCCGAACCGGCTTTTAAGGGTTATTATGGTTATCCGGCTTCGATCTGCATTTCTGTGAATGAGGAGGTGGTGCATGGCATCCCTTCCCAGCGCGTTTTGAAAGAGGGCGATATCGCCGGCGTGGATGTTGGCGTGAAGCTGGAGGGATTTTATTCGGATGCGGCCCGCACATTCGCGATTGGCCCGACGGACAAAGAAAGCCGGCGGTTGATTCAAGTCACGCGCGAGGCGTTGTTACAAGGGATAAACCAGGCGGTGGAAGGGAATAGGCTTTCGGATATTTCCTGGGCTGTGCAGAGTTACGCGGAAGGACACGGGTTGTCCGTTGTTCGTCAGTTTGTAGGGCATGGGATAGGCCGAAACCTGCACGAAGAACCGCAGGTGCCTAATTTTGGTCAGCCGCACGAAGGGCCGAAGCTCGTGGCCGGCATGACGCTCGCGATTGAACCGATGCTGAATCTCGGCACGCAGGATGTGGAAATTTTGAGTGACGGCTGGACGGTGGTGACGAAGGACGGGAAACGTTCAGGTCATTTTGAGCAGACCATTTTTGTAGGGAAAGAAAAAGCGGACATCGTAACGGAGTGATATGCCCAAAGAAGAAGCGGTACAAGTCGAAGGTACGGTGATAGAGTCGCTCCCCAACGCGATGTTCCGCGTGGAGTTGCAGAATCAGCATAAAGTGCTCGCGCACGTGTCGGGAAAGATGAGAATGAATTTTATCCGGATTCTTCCGGGAGACAAGGTGATGTTGGAACTTTCTCCGTACGATTTGACGCGGGGAAGAATCATTTACAGGGTGAAATAAAATGAACCCCGCCCTTCCTGAAGGGTTGGGTGGGAAATTAATTATTGAGAAAGGAAGGGCGGGGTGAAAGTACGTTCCAGTGTGAAGAAGATATGCGGCAACTGCAAAATCGTTCGCCGAAAGCGCGTTGTGAGAGTAATCTGCTCGAACCCTAAACACAAACAAAGACAAGGATAGTGGTTCGACTTCGCTCACCATCCTGAGCGAGCGAAGCGAGTCGAAGGAGAAATATGCCGAGACTGGTCGGGGTGGACATCCCCAAAGAAAAAAAGATTTATGTGTCACTCAGCTACATCTATGGCATCGGACGTTCGAATTCTGTGGAGATTTTAAAGAAGGCCAGCATCAACCCGGACGTGCGTGCGAAAGATTTGACGGAAGACGAGATCTCGCGCCTGACGGCGATTATTCAGAAAGAATACCGCGTCGAAGGCGCTTTGCGGCGTGAGATCGCGGCCAATATCAAAAGACTCATGGATATTCAGTCTTATCGCGGCATGCGTCACAAGAAAGGTTTGCCGGTACGCGGCCAAAGAACACGCACCAACGCAAGAACCCGAAAGGGCCCGAGAAAGACCATCGGCGCCCAGAGGAAAAAGGAAGGAGTAACACCCAGTGGCGAAGGCAAAAAAGTTTAAGTCGAGGAAGAAAGTAGCCCGTCATGTGACGGAAGGGGTCGCTCACATTTTAGCGACGTTTAACAACACGATTGTGACTATCACCGACCGGAACGGCAATGTGGTGGTTTGGGGGAGCTGTGGTTCTTCGGGTTTTTCGGGATCTAAGAAGTCTACGCCCTTTGCCGCGCAGGTGACGGCTGAAACGGTGGCCAAGAAGGCGACGGAACATGGCATGAAAACGGTGGAGGTCTATGTGAAGGGGCCGGGTTCAGGGCGGGAGTCCGCAATCCGCGCGCTTCAAGCCGCGGGGCTTACGATCAGCGTGATCCGGGACGTGACGCCTATTCCGCATAACGGCTGCCGTCCGCCGAAGAGAAGGAGAGTGTAAGATGGCGCGCACCCACACCTCGGTTTGCCGCCTTTGTCGCCGCGAGAAAATGAAGCTTTTTTTGAAAGGCACGCGTTGTTATACGCCCAAATGCGCGGTGGAGAAGCGCGAGTACGTGCCGGGAATGCACGGGCAGAACCGCCAGAAGCTGTCGGATTACGGCGTTCAGCTCCGCGAAAAGCAAAAAGTGAAAAGAATTTACGGCGTGCTCGAGCGGCAGTTCAAATTTTATTTTAAAAACGCGAGCCGTTCGAAAGGCGTCACCGGATCGGCGCTTTTGTCCATCCTGGAGAAGCGTCTCGACAACGTGGTATACCGTATCGGCGTGGCCGCTTCGCGAAGCGAGGCCCGGCAGATTGTGCGCCACGGCCATGTGGTGGTGAATGACCGGCAGGTCAACATCCCCTCGTTTGGGGTGAAGGTCGGCGACAAAATCCAGGTGAACGGCACGGACAAGATGAAAGAAAGGTACAAGGCGGCCTTGGAGCAGACTAAGGACCAGAAGAAGGTCGAGTGGCTGGACATTGACGCCGCGAATTTTAAAGCGACCGTGAAGAAACTTCCGGAACGCTCGGACATTCAGATGCCTATTCAGGAACAGCTGATCGTAGAACTTTATTCGAAATAAAAACAAGCACCGTCATTGCGAGGAGCGCAGCGACGAAGCAATCTGATCGATGAGATTGCCGCGCACCTTCGGCGCTCGCAATGACGAACAAGGAGAGCTAAAAAAATGGGGATTGCTTTAAGGTTATTTGAAATACCCAAGAAACTGGACTGCGACGAGGAGTCGCTGACGGATACGTACGGACGCTTTATTGCGGAGCCTTTTGAGAGAGGTTATGGGGTGACGATCGGGAATTCCTTGAGACGCGTTCTATTGTCATCGCTCGAAGGTGCGGCGGTGACCTCCATCAAGATTGATGGGGTGTCGCACGAATTTGGGACACTTCCCGGAGTGGTCGAGGATATGGCCGAGATCGTACTCAACATAAAGAGCCTGGTTCTTCGCTCGCACACCCGTGCGCTTAAAACTCTCACCATTGACGTCGATGAAAAAAGGGAAATTACTGCCAAAGACGTTGCCACGGACGACACAGTAGAGGTCATCAACCCTGACCTCCATATCGCGACCTTGACCAAGAATGTTTCGTTTCGGATGGAGCTCGAGGTGCAAAAGGGCCGGGGTTATGTGCCGGCGGACCGGAATAAAAAAGAAGGCCAGCCCATCGGCGTCATCGCGATCGACTCTATCTTTACACCCGTGAAGCGCGTGAATTTTCACGTGGAGGACACGCGTGTCGGGCAGATGACTGATTATGACAAGCTTGTGATGGAAGTCTGGACCAATGGCAGCATCGGCCCCAAAGACGCGATGCTGTACGCTTCGAATATTCTGCAAAGGCACCTCGATGTGTTCGTGAATTTCGGCAAACTGCCTGAAGAGGATACGGTGGCCGAGGTTTCCGATGAGAAGGAACGGGAGTTTTACAAGCGCCTGGCACAGCCGGTTTCCGAAATGGAACTTTCGGTGAGAAGCGCCAACTGTTTGAGAGAGGCGCATATCAAAACCCTCGGGGAGCTTGTCAAGAAAACCGAGCCAGAAATGTTGAAATACCGCAATTTCGGCAAGAAATCGCTCATGGAGATCACGAATATCCTCAAAGAAATAGACCTGGGCTTCGGCATGCAGGTGGACATGGAAAAACTAAAGAAGTACACGGAGAATTCGAATGAGGCATAATCGCCAGACGCATCGCTTCGGGCGAAATCACTCCGAGCGAAAAGCGCTTTTCAACAATCTGGTCTCGAGTCTCCTGACGCACCAGGAGATCCAAACCACGCTTCAAAAAGCCAAACAGGCCAAGCGCCTGGCGGACCATTTGATTACGCTGGGTAAAAAAGACTCGCTCGCCGCGCGCCGCCAGGTATTCTCTTATCTCCAAGATCACGACCTGACATCCAAAGTTTTCAAAGAAGTGGCGCCGCGTTTCAAAAACCGCCAGGGCGGCTATACGCGCATCCTTCATCTTCAGCGAAGAAAAGGTGACGGCGCGGAGCTGGCGCTCTTGGAGCTCACCGAGAAAGAAATCAAGGTGAAGGAAACCGCGAAGAAGGCGAAGAAGGAGGCTCCTACGGATAAAACCGGCAAAGCTCATGACCATGAACACAAACATCCTCACGCGGAAGCCGAGGCCAAGCCCCAAGCCGCCCAAGAACCGCATTTCCCCAAACACCCCGAACCCAAAAAAGAAAAGCCCAAGGGTGGGTTCTTTAAAAATATCACTAAATTTTTCCGCAACAAAGGTGGGGGATAGAGGAGGGTTTGTCATGCGCGCTGGTCTAATCCGTTCTGGTTCTTTGATTCTGGCTTTGCTCGGTACTCTACAAGTCGCGGCGTTTGCTGACACCCTTGAGGGTCGCGTCTCACAGGCAAGTTCGCAAGCGCTCGATGTGGTCGTCTATGACGCGCAAGGAAGGCCTTATCCCAACGCACTGCACCTGAAGGTTGACTACCGTACCCGGGTCAGAGGTGTCGAGTCAGTCTCGGATTTACGCCCCAACGATGCCGTGAGCGCCGATGTGCATCAAGAGGAATCGGGTATGTGGCGCGCTGACAGCGTCACGCTCTTTCAGGATTTGAACGTTCGTCCCACGACCCAAAAACCATCACCTTCCTTAAGGGACGCTTTGGGTAATCTTGTGGTACGGGGCGCTCTCGTCGGTGCCGCGACAGGCGCCATCGCCTCGTCCGCTTCCGGCGGCAAAGCCGGCAAAGGTGCCCTAGTCGGCGCCGGTGTAGGCGCCGCAGCCGGCCTCTTGGAAAACATTTTCAGCCAGCCTTCCAAAGATTCATCGGACTCCGACAACCAATAATCGCTTTCAGGCTTTCTTTGAGGTGCCAAATTGGCACCTCAAGTTTATACCGAACATATCACAAATTGTGATATGTTCGTGAACTGGTCACAGTTTGTGACCAGTTGCTTGAGGTTTCAGTTTGAAACCTCAGAGCATGGGTCAAGGTTGCTATCTGTGATTAGATATCAAATCTCCGATAACCCGTGTCCTTTTTAGCTTTTTCAAGAAGCGCTTTAATTGCTTTAAAGACAACCGCGAATTTCTCATCATAATGCTTTTCCAGGTTACCTATTTTTTTCTCCAAGTTCCTGTGGGTTAAAAAATACTCTCTTAATTTCATGAATGTTCTCATGATCTGGATATTAACCTCGATGGCACGATCGCTATTGAGGACACTGGATAGCATTGCCACCCCTTGTTCGGTGAAGACGTAGGGAAGATACCGTCTGCCACCGCGGCCTTTTGAGGTCACAAATTGTGACCTCAAACGTTTGGCCTCTTTTTTGGTTAATTGCCACATGAAGTCAGACGGAAAGCGCCTTGGATTCCGTTTGATGGATTGGAGCATGACCTTGGTCGAGACTCGGTAAAGTTCGGCTAAGTCGCTGTCGACCATAACTTTTCGGCCATGGATTAGGAGGATTTTTCTTTCAATTACCTCATGGGACACGAATGTGGATATTTCGATAGCTTTATTTTTGGGCATACTCTAGGCTCCTTTTAAACTTCTTTCCTATATTACAAGACGCACTGGGGCCTCATTTTCGTTCAAACTATTTCAAGATTTTTTATACGATTAACAAATTAGAGGTCACAAATTGTGACTTCCAATTCGGAAGCGTGCACGCAGTGAACTCAACCATCCGTTTGGGCGCCTGGAAGCGTGTATTCGGCCGCCAAACACACGCTTCCCTCACAGTTGGCGAGTTCAACGAGAGAATTCGCAAGCAATGGCAAGTTTTATTTTGAGTTTGTTTCTCGAGGGATGTTGCGGAAAGCGAGCAAACATATTTATAAATATATTTACGTTTGATTAGGACAGAAAAAAGAGGCACGGTGATATACCGTGCCCCTTTTTGTTTGGTGCGCCCGACTCAGTATTACTTACTTGCCCATCCAATTGCCCCAGTTCCAGGGCAACGCGTTGTAAAGCAACCCGCCGACAGAGTTCCAGAAACCCTGCCAAGCTGTGATTCCTCCGTCGGCCGCATAGGCGTTCACGCACCATGCCACCGCCAGAACAAGAATAAAGCCAACCAGTAACTGATTTTTACGCATTGCTCCTCCTTTTGATAAAAGCGGGAAAAATTAACAGTCTGCGGCTTTTTTGAGCGGACTGTTTAACAACTGGATGTATGATAACATAAGGGATACAAAAGAGGCAATTTTTTTGTTATAATAACGCTCTTATTTTGTTGTAACAACGGGCGATTCATGGATTTTACGATTGAAAAACAGGAATTTAAGATGAAAATTGCTGATCGGATGAGACAAGTCTCAGCGTCAGCGACGCTCAAGCTGACTTCCAAGGCAAAAGAGATGAAGGCCAGGGGGATTCCGGTGATCAATTTTGGCGCAGGTGAGCCAGATTTTGATACGCCCCAGGCCGTGAAGGATGAGGCGGTGAAGTGGTTGAACGCCGGTTTCACCAAATACACGCCCACTTCCGGGATTCCGGAGCTTAAAGCGGCGGCGTGCAAGAAATTTGAGGAAGACCAGGGTTTGAAATACTCAGCCGACGAGATCGTCGTCTCCTGCGGCGCCAAGCACTCGATTTACAACTTGATCCAGGTGTTGTGCGACCCGGGCGACGAGGTGATTATTCCGGCGCCTTACTGGGTGAGTTATCCGGAGATGGTGTATCTGGCGGGCGGCAAGCCCGTGTTCATTGAAACTTCTCAAAGTGAGGGTTTTCGTTTGACGGCCCAAGCACTTAAAAAAGCGATGACGCCAAAAAGTAAAATTATTATCATCAACAGCCCCTCGAATCCCACGGGCGCAATTTCAGAAGAAAAAGATTTGAAGGCCTTGGCGGAGGTGATCGTTGAAAAAAATCTCATCTGCATCAGTGATGAGATTTACGAATATTATCTTTACGGCGGTGTGAAGCATGTTTCCATCGCTTCTTTGAGCGACGAAATTAAAAGGCGCACTTTTGTGGTGAACGGCACGTCGAAGAGTTATTCAATGACGGGTCTTCGTATCGGGTATCTGGCGGGGGAGCCTGAGGTCGTGAAAAAAATAGGGATTTTGCAGGACCATTCGACATCCAACCCGACTTCGATCAGTCAAAAGATGGCCGTAGCGGCGCTGGGGCTCCCTAAAAGTTATAGAACCGGGGTGCGGGAGATCTTTGAAAAAAGAAGCACGCTGATGACGGGGCTTTTGTCAAAGGTGAAAGGATTTAAACCATTTATCCCGCAGGGCGCTTTCTACTCTTTCTGCGATATCGAGGGGATAAAAATTTCTTCGGAAGTTTTGTGCGAGCGGCTTTTGGAAGAGGCCAATGTCGCGGTGATCCCGGGAAAAAGTTTCGGGTCCGACAAGCATGTGCGCTTCAGTTTCGCCGCGAGCGACAAGGACATTGAAGAAGGCATTCAAAGGGTCTCGGATTGGGCCCAAAAGAACGTCAAATAAATGTCAAAGAGAAAAATCACCCTAATTCCCGGCGACGGCATCGGCCCTGAGGTATCCATCGCCGCAAGGCGCTGTATCGAGGCCACGGGTGTGGCGATTGACTGGGAGATTGTGCAGGCCGGTGCCGAGATCATGGTGAAAACGGGCACGCCGCTCCCGGACGAGGTTTTGGAATCCATTCGCCGGAATAAAATCGCGATCAAGGGACCGGTGACGACGCCCGTGGGCTCTGGATTTCGCTCCGTGAACGTGGCTTTGAGAAAAGAACTCGATCTTTTCGCGTGTCTCAGGCCCTGCAAGTCGTATCCCGGCATTGAGTCGCGTTATAAAATGATAAATCTCATTATTGTTCGTGAGAACACCGAAGATTTGTACGCGGGGATTGAGTTTGACGCGAATACCAAAGAATGCAGGGCGCTGATAGACAAAATTTTGGAATTGCACCCCAAGGCGAAGCTCCATCCGGACGCCGCGATCAGCATCAAGCCGATTTCCAAAAAGGCGACGGAGCGTATTGTGCATTTCGCTTTTGAGACTGCGATTAAGAACAAAAGAAAAAAAGTGACGGCGGTGCACAAGGCTAACATCATGAAGTCGACGGACGGCCTTTTTCTTAACACTGCTCGGGAAGTGGCGAAGGCTTACGAGGGAAGAATCGCGTTCGAGGACCGCATCGTGGACAACATGTGCATGCAGTTGGTGCAGAGGCCTTTGGAGTACGACGTCGTGGTGCTCCCGAATCTTTACGGGGATATTATTTCGGATCTTTGCGCGGGGTTGATCGGCGGCCTGGGTGTGGCGCCTGGCGCCAACATCGGCGATGAGGTGGCCCTTTTTGAAGCCACGCATGGCAGCGCCCCCAAATATAAAGGCATGAATAAGGCCAACCCGACGGCGATGATTCTCTCCGGAGTGATGATGCTGAGGCATATCGGCGAAACAAAAGCCGCGGACCGCCTGGAAAGCGCGGTCGCGAAAGTTTTGAAAGAAGGCCGTTCCGTCACTTACGATTTAAAGTCCGATCGAAACGACCCGACTGCTGTTGGTACCAGCCAAATGGCAGACGCGATAATCGCCGCGCTTAAATGACTCAAGACTTCGACCTGCTTGTCCTGGGGGGAGGGCCCGGAGGTTATGTCGCGGCCCTTCGCGCGGCGCAGCTGGGGCTTAAGACGGCGCTCGTAGAGAAAGAATTTCTCGGGGGCGTGTGCCTAAATCGCGGGTGTATTCCCTCGAAGACGCTTTTGGCGGGCACCGAGCTTTTCACTAAAATTGAAAAGGCCAAGGATTGGGGGATAGAGCTTTCAAGTCCTCCGCTTTGGAATAAAAAGCGGCTCTTTGAAAAAAAAGACGAAGTGATCCTCAAGATGCGAAAAGGTCTTGAGGCGCTTTGTGAAAAAAAGAAAGTATTGAGAGTCACGGGCACCGGAAAGTTAATAGGCGCGCACGAAGTCAGCGCCGGAAAAGAAAAATATTCGGCAAAAAATATTATTCTCGCTACGGGCTCGGTGCCCAAACGCATTGATTTTGGCATCGGCGACAGATCGAAAATATTTTCAAGTGAAGAAGCGCTGGATCAAAGCGACGTTCCCAGATCTATTCTGATTTTAGGAGGCGGCCCTGAGGGTTGTGAGTTTGCGCTGATCTATAGCGGCCTGGGAACAAAGGTTATTGTCATTGAGGCCAAAGAAAGATTGCTTCCGGGATTTGACCGCGACGCGGGCGCGGCGCTGAAACGAGTTCTTCTTTCAAAAAGTATTGAGGTTTACACCGGAGAAACGGTCGCTAAAGTTTTGGAGTCCAGCAAGATGCTTGAAATTGAGTTGAGCGGCGGCCAAAATTTTGAAGTCGAGGCGATATTGGGTTGCGCGGGGAGAGCGCCCAACACCCATGGCTTGGGTCTTGAGTCCTTGGGTGTTAAACTTTCCGAGAAAAAGGCAATTTCAGTAGATGCCTTGCTCAGGACGAATGTAGATTCTATTTATGCCGTTGGGGATGTGACGGGAAATCTCATGATGGCGCATTCGGCATCTTACGAAGGGTATAGGGTCGCGGGGAATTTGGCGGGCGAAAAGCGGGCGCTGGATTACAGCGCAGTGCCTTCCTGCGTTTATACGTACCCTGAAGTGGCTGAAGTGGGTTTGAACGAAGAAAAGGCGAAGGAAAAAAATATCCCGTACGAGATCGGGCGTTTTTCATTCATGATGCTCGGGCGTTCGCAGGCCAAGGGCGAGACCGAGGGTTTTGTGAAAATTATCGGCCATGCGAAGACGAACGAGGTGCTGGGCGGCGTGATCGTGGGCGCGGGTGCGGCGGAGCTTGTGAATATTTTTTCACTCGCGATCAAAAATAAATTGAAGGCCGAGGATCTAAGAGGCCATATCGCTCCGCATCCGAGCGCCTCGGAGGCGGTGGTGGAAGCGACGCATCTTTTTTTCAAAGAGGGGCTTCATTATGCCTAGGCGCTTTCCCGATTGGCTTAAGAAAAATATCGCGGTCGGCCATGAGGCGCGGCGCACGGAGGCGCTTTTAAAAGATTTGGGGCTTCACACGATCTGCGAGAGCGGCCGTTGTCCGAACCGCGATGAGTGTTATTCGCAGAAGACAGCGACGTTCATGGTGATGGGCGAACTCTGCACGCGGAGCTGTGCCTATTGCTCGGTCAGCACCGGAAGACCGGAGGCTCTGGATTTGGATGAGCCCAAACGCCTGGCCCAAGCGGTGAAGCGCCTCGCGCTCGAGCACGTCGTGGTGACGTCAGTGAGCCGCGATGATTTGGAGGACGAGGGTGCCGGGCATTTTGTTCATGTGATCCGTGAGCTTAAAAAAGTATCGACGGATTTAATCATTGAAATCCTGACGCCCGAGTTCAGGAAGAACCAAAAAAAAGCGGTGGAGCTCATTATAGACGCGGGCCCGCATATTTTTAATCACAACACCGAAACCGTCCCGAGCCTTTACAAGCGGGTGCGGCCTCAAGGGGCTTATGAGCGAAGCCTTCAGATTTTTAGGGAAATCAGGCAACGCTCAAGCTCAATTTTAACGAAAAGCGGTTTGATGCTGGGTTTGGGGGAAACTCGGGAAGAGGTGTTGCGGGTCTTGAGGGATTTAAGAAATGTCGGCTGCGATATTTTGACGCTCGGGCAATATCTTCAATCGAGTTCTTTGGGTTTACCGGTGGAGGAGTATGTTCATCCGGACGTATTTTTAAATTATAAAAATGAGGCCATGGCGATGGGGTTTTCATGGGTGGAAAGCGCTCCGTTTGTGCGCAGTTCTTTCCACGCCAAAGAAACTTTTGAACTGATGAAATCTGTCATTAGGAGAGAATAACATGCAAGAAGCCAATCGTTTAAAGAGACTGCCGCTTTATCTTTTCACCATTATCGATGATCTGAAAAGGCGCGCCCGCGAGCGGGGCGTGGACGTCATTGATTTCGGCATGGGCAGTCCCGATCAGCCCGCGCCTTCGCACGTGATCGACGCACTCTGCAAGGCCGCGCAGGTCACGGAGAATCACCGCTACTCAAGGCCCGACGGCGAAGTGGAAAGACGCCTTCGCGCGGCGATCGCCCGCTACTATAAGAAGAAATTCGACGTCACCCTGAACCCCAACACCGAAGTATTGCCGCTCATCGGATCGAAGGAGGGCATCGCGCATCTTTCTTTAGCCTATCTCAATAATGACGACATCGCGATTGTGCCAAGTCCTGCGTACCCCGTGCATTTCAACGGCGTGATCATCGCCGGCGGCATTTTGTACAACATTCCGATCACGGCGGACAAAGGGTACTTGCCGGATTTAAATTCCATTCCCAAAGAGGTGATGCGCATGTCGAAGCTCATGTTTTTGAGTTATCCGCATAATCCCACAGGTGCTGTGTGTGATCTTAAATTTTTTGAGCAGGTCGTCCAATGGGCGCACGGGAAAAACATCATTGTCGCGCACGATCTCACGTACTCGGACATCGTGTTTGACGGCTATAAGGCACCTAGCTTTTTACAGGTGAAGGGCGCCAGGGATTTTGGCGTCGAGTTTCACACGCTTTCCAAATCCTACAACATGGCCGGTTGGCGCATCGGGTATGTGGTTGGCAACGCGGATATTTTGAAAACGCTCGGTAAAACAAAAAGCTACATGGATTTCGGCATATTCCGCGCGGTGCAGGAGGCGGCCACAGCCGCGCTCGAGGGCCCGCAGGACTGTGTGGATCGCATGGTGAAACTTTACAAGGAAAGACGGGATGTGCTCGTGGATGGTTTAAATGCCGCCGGCTGGCCGACGGAGAAACCCAAAGCCACGTTTTATGTGTGGACGCGCATTCCACTCAAATACTCGGCTCTCACGGCGTTGGAGTTTGCCACGCTCATGGTCGATGAGATTGGCGTGGCGGTGGCCCCCGGCACAGGCTTCGGCGACACCGGCGAAGGCTGGGTACGTTTTGCGCTCGTGGAAGACACGGAGCGCATTAAATTCGCGCTTCCTAAGATTAAAAAACTTTTGGAAGTGAAAGGCTAGAGCTTTTGCGCCAAAAACGCATATTGCTCATGTACATTCATGAGTTTTCCGGCCATCACGAGGCGGCGTTGGCCCTGGAAAAGGCGTTTAAGGCGCTTCTACCGCACGTCGAATGCCGTCTGATCGACGCCCTCC
>Ga0209515_10001449_pt1 | contig 39716 bp, 45 predicted proteins | sample Subgroupgradi54m_FD_187454 | JGI IMG/M metagenome (GOLD analysis project Ga0209515, IMG submission 187454) | Subsurface groundwater microbial communities from S. Glens Falls, New York, USA - GMW60B uncontaminated upgradient, 5.4 m (SPAdes)... ... | reverse complement strand
AAAAAAATCCGGAAATACTGAAAGGTTATCAAGGAATTATTGTTCCGGGAGGATTTGGTTCAAGGGATATTGAAGGAAAAATTATAACCATAAAATATGCCAGGGAAAATCAAATTCCCTATTTTGGTCTTTGTTATGGAATGCAGCTGGCTACAGTGGAGTTTGCCAGAAATGTTTTAGGATATAAGGATGCCAATACCACAGAAATTGACCCAGAAACTGCTCATCCAGTGATCCATATCATGCCAGATCAGGAGAAAAAGCTGTTAGAGAGAAATTATGGAGCAACTATGAGACTGGGTGCTTGGGATTGTGTGTTAAAGAATGGTTCAAAGTCGCGTGAGTTATATGGGAAATCAGATATATCGGAAAGACACAGACACAGATATGAGTTTAATAATGAATTTAGAGTTGAGTTGGAAAAACAGGGCTTTTCGGTTGCAGGGACTTCACCTGATGGGAAGTTAGTGGAAGTAATTGAGCTTAAAAATCATCCATTTTTTGTGGGAACTCAATTTCATCCAGAACTTAAATCAAGACCGCTAGACCCCCACCCATTATTTGTAGGCTTTGTCAAAGCTGCTTCTGAGGTTAATCTTGTCTGATATGACATAAAATCTCTTAGAGCTTCACGAGGTCTCACCTTATGTGCCTAAATGATATTCCCTCTTGAAATTATTAGTTGGAATATGGTATAAATTATTCATAAACGCCTCAGCTAGTACCGCAAGGTCCGCTGAGGTTTTTTGTGGCATAATATATATATGTCTAAAACCATATTACTTATTGATGGAGAAAATTTTCTCCATAAAATTGAAGAGGTTTTAGAAAAGAAATCAGTAAAATTTGATAAAGATGAAATTGTAGATATTAACTTCAAGAAATTATTTGAATCTCCACTAAAAGGTTTAAAAGTAACAGGTAAACTGTTTTATGTTGCTAGGATTCACCTGCATCCAGATACTAAGAAAAAATCAGAAGAACTGATAAAATTACAAAGGAAGTTAAGAAATAATTTAGTTAATTTGGGATATGAATTTATTATTGCAGGAAATGTTAGAGCTCAAAAAGTTGGTATGAAGACCATTTTTAGGGAGAAAGGCGTGGATGTAAAAATTGCAGTGGATATGGTTTCTATGGCTTGTGATAAAAAGCTGGATACTGCTATTCTTTGTAGTTCAGATTCAGATCTTCAACCAGCTATCACAGAACTTAAAAAAAGAAATGCGGAGGTTATTTATTTGGGTTTTGAGATAGGTCCTAATAAAGGTTTAACTTATACTACAGATAGAACAATTCTTCTTCGTAATTCAGAAATTTTAGAAGTTTTTAATTCGAAAAGGAGATAACTAAGATATGAACTTACAAGGGGGAAAGTTGATTGTCATAGATGGGATAGACGGATCTGGGAAGAGTACTCAAATTGAGCTTTTAAAAAAATACTTACAAGAAAAAAATATTCTTTTTGAGATAATAAATTTTCCCAGGTATGGAGAAAATATTTATGCAGATTTAGTAACAAGATATTTGGAAGGAAAGTTTGGGTCTATTTCTGATGTTAATCCATATTTAATGGCCTTGGCTTTTGCAGGTGATAGGCTTTTGGCAAAACCTCTTATAGAAAATTGGCTTGTTGAGGGGAAAATGGTTATAGCAAATAGATATGTATCATCTTCCAAAGCCCATTTAAGTGCCAATTTAGATGAGGGAAAAAGAGAAAGCTTTATGGAATGGATTGACAGATTGGAATATCAAACCAATGGCATGCCAAAACCAAACCTGACTATTCTTTTAAATGTTGATCCAAGAGTAGGTCAGAAAAATGCCCTGGATAATAACAGTCCTGATATGCACGAGGAAAGCCTTAAACATCTGGAAAAAGCAAGAAAAATTTATCTTGAACTTTCTCAGGCAAACCCCGATTCAATTGGGGCAGAAGAAAATTGGGTGGTTTTGGATTGTATGGAGAATAATAAAATGAAACCACCTCAAAGAATTCATCAAGATTTGTTAAATATCCTTGAGTAGGCTGAGATACATCGGTTACACTTCCAAGGTAGAATTACACCTTGGGGAGGTGATTACAACCGATGAGAAAAGCAATCCAGTACAGAGGAACATTAAGAGCTAATCCTGTTTCAGTTCCGGATAAATGGACACTTTTAAGGTCTCTGGGAAAAGATAATTTGTCTCCTGCTGCTCAATTAAAACTGGAATGGATTATCTTCTACCATACAGTAGGAAATAGAAAGGTTAAAGCTACAGCTACTCATTTTGGCATCTCCAGGAAGACATTGCATAAATGGTTAGCTAGATTTGATGAAACTCATCTCAAGAGTTTAGAGGATCAGTCCAGAAAACCTAACAGATTAAGGACTTGGATGGTTTCTCAGACTGAAGAAATAAGAATCATAAAATTAAGAAGAGATAATATGGAACTTGGTAAGACTAAACTTAAAAAACTGTATTTTAAAGAATATAAAGAGAACATCTCTACCTGGAAGATTGAAAGAGTCATCAGAGCCTTTAAACTATTTCCTGATAAGACTACATATCAGAAAAGATACCTAAGGAGGAAGGATGTTGAGCCTAAATTAAGGATTCATAAGCTAAAGGATCAAATTAAACAGATTAACCAGTTTGGCTTGCTTTGGCATGTAGATGCAGTCATCATCTTCTGGAATAATCAAAGAAGAATCATATTCACAGCTCTTGAGGATGCTACCAAGATAGCCTTTGCCAGAGTATATTCATCTAGTACTTCTAACCAGTCAGAAGACTTCCTTAAAAGGCTGCATTACCTGGCAGATGGAAAGATCTCCATCATTCATCAGGATAATGGATCTGAGTTCCAGGGAAAGTTTAAAGATACCTGCCAGAGGTTAGGGATAAAGCAAATATACTCCAGACCATATACACCTAAAGATAATCCTGCCTTGGAGAGGTTTAATAGAACTATTCAGGAAGAATGGTTAAATTTCTCTGAGGTAGGGTTGGATGATATCCAGCAGGCTAATGAAAACTTAACCCTGTGGCTCATTAAGTATAACAGTATAAGACCACACCAATCACTTGACTATCTAACCCCACTGGAATATGCTCAAGCCAACTTCTTCCAAGTGTTACCTATGTACCCTGCCAGTACAATCCTGAGACAATATGGTATAATAAATCTATAATTATGAATATAGTTTCATCCAATAAAAAGACAACTAAGAAAACCACTCTTAAGGAGGGGCTTCTGGCCTGATGTAAATTAACATCATAACCAGAAAGAGATGCCCCTCAATGAGGGGTTTTTTAATGGGCAAAGCCCGCGAGCTTTGCTCAATGACATAAATATATGAGAAATACTGAAAGATATGAAGTTGCAAAGTTTGGTGGTTGGTCCTTAGCTAATGGAGAGAGGACTAGCTTCGCTATGGATTATGTCAGAGCAAATCCAGATATTCATTATGTTGTTCCTTCAGCTCCAGGATCTGTTAACGATGGTGATAGAAAAGTAACAGATTTTTTAATTGATATTGTGAAAGCAAGAAGATTGGATATTTCATATGAAGCTGCCCTACAGGTAGTGCGCACTCAATTTACAACCCTTGCTGATTTTGTAGGATACCATGATATGGGAAGAATGATAGATGCTCTTTCTGAAGGAATAGCAACAGGTCAAACTGATGAATGGGTTATATCAAGAGGAGAGGCAATCAACGGGAGAATGTGGGCAGATTTGCTAGATTATCGTTTTGTAGACCCAACTGAATTAATAAGGTTTAGAAAAAATGGAGCTCTTGATGAAAGATCATATGCCCAAATAGGAAGTAGGCTTAGAGGAGGAGATAGATTTGTCATACCTGGATTTTATGGTTTAGGTGCAGATGGAGAAGTGAGAACTTTTCCCAGGGATGGATCTGATATTACGGGAGCTGTTGTGGCACGGGGTGTTAATGCCAGAAAATATCAGAATTTAACAAATGCAGAAGGTGTCTTTTCAGCAGATCCTAGAATAGTAACAAACCCTAGATTAATTGATACACTCACTTTTGAGGAATATAGAGAATTGGGAAATGGAGGTGTGAAAGTTTTACACCGTGATACTATAGTTCCTGTTGCTAATGCTGGAATTCCAATAAATGTTCGACATTCATTAAAGCCAAATAGTAGAGGAACAATGGTTGTTAGTGAAAGGCCTGATGTAGGGAGGGATATCATAGGTATTGCTGGAAGAGGTGGTTTTGCATCATTTAATATTCATAAGTTTGGGATGAATGAGGAGAGGGGAATTGCAGATAGAATCCTCAACATAATTCAAAAGAGTGGAATATCAATTGATCATACTCCTTCTGAAAATGATCGTCTCTCAGTTACTTTTAATGAAGAGCAATTGAGCGGGCAAGAAGATGAAATTTTAGATAAAATAAGAAGAAGAATAAGACCACGAAGCGTTGAACTACAAAGAAATGTGGGATTTATATCTGTAGTAGGGCAGGGAATTAGGGAAAATAGAGGTAGGGTAAAAAGAGTATTATTCTCAGCCCTAAATGATGTATCTATTCAACATAAAGCAGAAACAAATGCGCTTTCAGGTATAAGTATTATTGTATTCGTTGATGGTGATAGGGTTAATGATGCAATCAGAGTTGCTTATGAAGCACTCATTGAATAAATTTCCCACTTGAAAAAAAAGGAGTTGCAGAATAAAGTATTCCCATGGCAAAAGGTAAAGCTGCAAATATTTTAGGAACCCTTCCTGATTGGGCAATTAAAGAGTCAATTAAAAATAAGATTATTAAAATTGATCCGCTTCCAAAAGACTGGGAAAATGCAGTGGATGAGGTGACCATTGATTTTCATTTGGGGAATAAACTTAAAGTTTTTTCCGGGGATGGCTGGGATATTATAGATACCAAACATACGACCAAAGAAGATATGGAAAAAATGATGAAGTTGGTTGAGCTAAAACCAGGCCAGCCATTTATCCTGACAGACCATGATTTTGTAATTGCCACCACCAAAGAAAGATTAACTTTGCCAGATGATATTGTGGGACATCTTCATGGTAAATCTTCTTTAGCCAGACTTGGGGTAGTTGTTCATTCAACTGCTGCCAGATTTGACCCTGGTTGGGACGGATGTCCTGTTTTAGAATTCGGTACTTTTTTAAAGGGTAAAAAATTGGTGATATATGAAGGATCTCCAATTTGTGCTTTTTCCTTTGAAAAACTATCTGCCCCGGTTGAAAGGTCATATAAAAATTCTCCCAATAACAGATATGGGGGATCTAATATGCCTCAGGTTTCAAATTTAATGGGGAAAGCAAAAGGGAAATGAGCGTACTGGGAATAAATGAAATTCACAAAAGAATTAAAAAGCACGGCTTAATTAAAAATTTAGGCAAAAGGGAGCTTAAAAACCCGGAAGGTGTGGGAATAGATTTAAGGCTTGGTTCAGTTCATAAAATTATTAAGGGTGGAGCTTTTATTGAAGCTGATGGTAAGGAACTAGGAAAAAGAAAAGGGGTGGAAACAAAATTAGTAGCTGAGTTTGTGGATGGAAAAGTGCAGGAAATTGTCATCAAACCAGGAGATTATTTTCTTGTCCAAACAGTGGAAGAGATCAATACACCATCTGATTTAATGCCAATTGTTCATACCAGAACTTCTCTTTTTAGATCAGGACTGCTGCTTTTAAATTCTAAAACAGATCCTGGATATGTTGGTCAATTGACAATGGGGCTTACTAACCTGAGTCCTTTTCCTGTTAAACTGCAACTTGGAGCCAGAATTTGTAATATAATCTTTCATAAAATAGAAGGGAAAACTATTAAATACAGAGGTCAACACCAGGGAGGAAGAGTCAGCCCAAAAAAAGTAGAAAGGCAGGTATGAAAAAACATCAAGAATACCAGTATTTAGATTTATTAAAAGAAGTCTTAAAGACAGGAATAAGAAAAGTAGATAGAGGTACAGGTATTGTGCTTTATAGTTTGTTTGGTAAACAAACCCGTTATGATTTGTCAGCCGGTTTTCCGCTTTTAACTACAAAAAAAGTTTACTGGAAAGGGGTGATCCATGAACTTTATTGGTTTATGAGCGGGCAAACAAATATTAAATATTTAGTGGATGAAAACGTCCATATTTGGGATGACTATCCGTATAAAATTTACAAATTCAAAAATCAAAAATCAAAAATCAAAAATATTTTAAGCAAGGAAGAATTTATTCAAAAAATTGCAGATGATAAGAAGTTTGCGAAGGAATGGGGAAATTTATCCAGGATTTATGGGGAGATGTGGAGAAATTGGCCCGCCAGAAAAAAGGGTAGGACTATTGATCAGCTAAAGTGGGTAATGCAGGAGATGAAGGATGACCCTGATGCTAAAAACTTAATTGTTAATTCCTGGAATCCGGAATATTTGTATACCATGGCCACTAACGAAGATGCATCCAGATTTCCCATTTGTCACAATATGTATCAGATTTCCAATAGAAACGGCAAATTATCGCTGCAGCTATACCAGCGCTCAGCAGACTTATTTTTAGGAGTGCCATTTAATATTGCCAGTTACGCTTTACTGACAATAATTTTGGCAAAAATTGCCGGGTTGCAGCCAGGAGAATTTATCCATACTTTTGGTGATGTGCATATTTATGAAAATCATATCCCACAAGTGAAAGAGCAATTAAAGAGGGTTCCAAAACCTTTTCCATTTGTAAAAATAGAGGGTAAGTTAAAATCAATTGATGATTTTAAACCGGAGATGGTAATGCTTGAAGGATACGATCCCTACCCAATGTTAAAAGCAGAGCTAACTGTTGCCGGAGGTTTATATGATCCAAAAACCAAGCAAATGGCAGGATGACATATTGTCACATATATGCTATAATGTGGTTATTATGTTAGTCAGGACTACCCTTAGAATAGAAGAAAATTTAAAAAAGACTGCTGAGTTAAAAGCCCTGCAGGATGGGACAACTTTGCAGGAAATCTTCAATAAAGCCTTAAGCAGCTATCTAAATAACCAAGCCAGGAAAGAGGCTAAAAAAATAGTTTTCAAGACATTCCACTTAGGCAAGGATCTGGATAATTTAACAAGAAGCAATTATTATCCTGATCCCAAATAAACCGCATGTTGATTGACACTAATATTTTAGTCTATGCAATAAACTCAGACTCTTCAAAACATAAAACAGCAAAGGAATTCTTAAAAGAATTTCAAACCGATTTAGAAGTTGCCCATCAAAATATTTTAGAAAGCTTGAGGGTTTTAACTCATCCTAAGTTTGCCCAGGTGATGAGTGTCAGTAATGCGATGGATGCTGTTTTATCTATAACTAGTCCTTGTAGATTGATTAGCCCTAACTACCAAACAGTTTATATTGTCTTAGAATTGATTAAGAAATATCACCTAAAATCAGATATAGTTTTTGATGCATACCTTGCAGCTACTGCATTAAGTAATGGAGTAGATACTATTGCCACAGACAATGTAAAGGATTTTAAAAAGTTCAAAGAAATTAAAATTTTTAACCCATTTATATAAAAATGAATAAGCCAAAAATTAGTTTAATAGCTGCAATAGCTTCTGAAAATAGGGCTTTAGGGCGGGATAATGAACTAATTTATAAAATTCCTGAGGATTTAAAAAGGTTTAAAGAGCTAACCTCCGGCCATATTGTAATTATGGGCAGGAAAACTTTTGAATCAATTGGCAGGGCTTTGCCTAATAGGACTAATATTGTTATTACCCGTGACCCTAATTTTTCCGCAGAAAATGTGGTGGTGACCCACTCTTTGGGTGAGGCTTTACACCTTGCAGAGCTAAAAGTAGGAAATGAGGAAATTTTCATAATAGGTGGAGGAATGCTTTATAAAGAGGCAATTCAAAAAGCTGATAAGTTATATTTAACTATTGTAGAAGGCAATCCAGAGGCAGATACTTATTTTCCAGACTATTCAGATTTCAAAAGAGTGGTTTTTGAAGAAAGTCATGAGAGTGAAGGTTTAAAGTATAAATTTTTAGATCTTGAAAGAAACACAAATTTATAGTAGACTTACCCACATTACACACCTAGAGGTTTTTATGTCTCTGACTACGGTTTTCTAGGGAGGTTTAAGAGACCATGTACAAATTACCTACATTAGAAGAATTGCTGGAAGCAGGTGTTCATTTTGGACATCAGGTCAGACGTGGTCATCCCAGAATGAAGCCATATATTTATGGAGCCCGGGATGGAGTACATATTATTGATTTAACCCAGTCTGAAAAGTATTTAAAAGAAGCAGCAGAGTATGTATATAATCTGGGTAAAGAGGGAAAAGTTTTACTTTTTGTAGCCACTAAAAAACAAGCCAGAGGAATTGTTGAGCCTTTAGCAAAAGAACTTGGAGCCCCATATTTGGTTGAAAGATGGATGGGTGGATTTTTAACTAATTTTGAAGAAATTAAGAAAAATATAAAACTTTTGAAAGAGTATAAAGAGCAAAAGATAAAAGGGACTCTTGCCAAATATACTAAAAAAGAACAATTATTACTTGAAAGAAAAATGGGAAAGCTAGACAGAGATTTTAGAGGTGTAATGGATTTGGAGAAATGGCCGGATGCGCTTTTTGTGATTGATGCTGTGACAGACAATATTGCAGTAAGAGAGGCAAATAGACTGGGGATAAAAGTTGTGGCAATTGCAGATTCAAATTGTAATGTAGAAGAATTAGATTATCCTGTTCCTGGAAATGATGATGCTATAAAATCTATAACCATTTTAGTGGAGGCTATAGCAGGGGCATATGGAGAAGGAAAAAAGGAAGCTGGGAAGATAAAAGTTGCAAAAGAGAAAAAAGATGCAGAAGATTTAAAAAAGGCAGAGGAAACACTACCGGAAGAGATAAAACTGGAAGTGGCAGAAGCAGAAGAGAAAGTGGAAAAGGAAACAGTTAAAGATTTTGAAAGAAAAACGCCATAATGAATCTGGATTTAATTAAAAAACTGCGTGAGGAGACAGGGGCTGGAATTGCTGATTGTAAGGAAGCTTTATCTAGGTCTGGTAATGATTTAGAAAAAGCCAAAGAGTATTTGAAGAAAAAGGGGTTTGAAAAAGGAAACCAAAAAGCAGACAGAGAAGTTAAGGCAGGGGTGGTGGATGTCTATTCCCATAATGGTAAGGTTGGAGTATTGGTTGAACTTTTGTGTGAAACAGACTTTGTAGCAAGGACTGATGATTTTAAAAATTTATCCCATGAACTCTCATTACAGATTGCTTCTATGAATCCATCTTCAGTTGAGCAGTTACTGGCTCAGGAGTATATTAGGGACAATTCGCTAACAGTGGATCAACTTATAAAGAGTGTAAGCGGTAAACTGGGAGAAAATATACAAATTGGAAGATTTGAAAGAATAGCTTTAGGTGAATCCTAAAATATGGATCCAGTACTTACTGCACCAAATGAAAAAATAGAAAGCACACTGCATCATTTTAAGGTGGAGATTGCAGGAATTAGGGCTGGTCGGGCTAACCCTGGCCTGATAGAAAATATCCAGGTTGAAGCATATGGTGGGAAGATGAAGCTTATTGAGGTGGGAAATATCTCTGTTCCACAGAGCTCTCTTTTAACAGTCCAGGTTTGGGATGCATCTATTTTGCAAAATGTAATAAAAGCAATTCAGGAGGCTAATTTAGGATTAAATCCTTCAAATGAAGGAACCCTAATAAGACTTCCCATTCCTGCTTTGACAGAGGAGAGGAGAGAAGAGTTTATCAAAATTCTTCACTCAAAGATGGAAGAAGCAAAGGTTGGGATTAGACAAATAAGACAGGATTTTAGGAATGTTTGGAAAAAAGAATCAGAAGTGGGAGTAATTTCTGAGGATGAATTTAACCGCAGGGAAAAGATATTTCAGGAATTAATTGATAAAAAAATAGCAGAGATTGATGAATTAGGAAAAGCAAAGACAGAAGAACTGACACAGATTTGATGATAATTTCTATTATTATTTTTATCTTCACACTCTTAATTTTAGTTGTAATACATGAACTGGGCCATTTTTTAATGGCCAAAAAATTCGGCATTAAAGTTTTGGAATTTGGTTTTGGTATACCTCCCAAAATTTGGGGTAAAAAGATCGGGGAAACACTTTATTCTTTAAATGCACTGCCTTTGGGAGGATTTGTCAGGCTTTTGGGTGAGGATGAAGATACAAAAGCAGTCAGTGAGAGGGATTTTAGGGTAAAATCACCGATTCAAAGAATCATTGTGGTTGTGGCAGGAGTGACAATGAACCTTTTTTTGGCATGGGTAATATTTTACTCTGTGATTTTCTATCAGGGCTTTAAAATAATTTATCCAACAATAGAAGCGGCTGTTTTTATAGGAGCGCTGGAAAGGGATTTCCCTGCTCAAGTTGCCGGTGTAAAAATTGGGGATAAGCTTTTGAAAGTAGATGAAAAGCAGGTCCGCAATTTTGATGATGCAAGAGGATTTATTCAGGAAAAAAAAGGAGCTTCGGTTAATTTAACCCTTGCAGATATTGACGGTAAAAATCCCCGGGTTATAAATGTTACTCCTAAAAAAGGAGAGAAGGGATATTTAATAGGAGTAGTTTTTTCTCCTTTTGCAATCAAAGCTTATAATACCCCAACAGAGAAAATATTTTCCGGTATAACTTACAGCTGGGATTTAACAAGGTATACTTATCTTGGCCTTGGGAAAACAATTTCTGATTTGGCTTTAGGAAATTACGGAAAAGTTTCCCAATCTGTCTCAGGTCCCGTGGGGTTGGCTCAAATGAGCAATGGGATTTTATCAGAAGGGGTAAAAGCAGCTCCAACTTATCTTTGGTTTGTGGGAGTTATTTCTCTAACTTTAGCAATTTTTAATGTGTTGCCAGTCCCTGCTTTAGATGGAGGAAGGTTATTATTTTTAGTAATTGAGGCAATTTTTAAAAAAAAGGTCAGGGAAGATATAGAAAGATCAATACATCAGATAGGTTTTATAGTTTTGCTTGGTCTTGCCCTTTTAATAACATATTCTGATATCTCAAAGTTGATCCACTAAGTGATATACTAAAATTTGTGGTTAAACTGCTCAGTACAATAAGTATTATTTTAGTGTTGGTTTTGTTTCCACCCGCAACTTTAGCAGTTATTTCAAACAATGCCGTACCAGGGGAGGTAACATATCCGATAAAAAGATTTTTAGAAGATGGAATATATGCTATTGCTTCTTTAAACTCTGTTAGTAAGGCTTGGTTTGCTCAAGCTAGGTCTGATAGGAGGTTTAAAGAATTCTCAACTTTGATTGCCCAGGGAAAATCTACTGAAAAAACTATTAACGAGCTAGTTTCTCAAACAGAAGTTGCAGCTAACCAACTGGAAGGGATTACAGACCCGGTTGAAAAGGAAAAATTTGCAAAACAATTAGTGGAGTCAATTCAAAAGTATGATCAAGGCTTAGCTCAAGTTACCCAGGTTGAAACTAAACCAGCTCCTGTTATTTCAACACCACAACCAAGCATAGAGCCTACTAAATCTGTCCCAGCTCCAACTCCAACATTAGCTCCTAAACCAACAAATACACCTATACCTTCTCCCACACCAACAAGTCAGCCTGTTGTTTCTCCTCCTTCATCAACTGGAGATGACCAGGCAGCAGAGGATGCAAGGAAAAGATTAAAAGAGATAGAAGATGAACTTAAGAAAAAGAGTAAGATAAAGTTAAATATAGAAAATGAAAAAGAAGAGCAGGATTTGACACCAAAAAAAGAGAGTGATAAGATTAAAAAAGATAAAAGCGATGAAAGGGATTCCCACCCTCGAGCTGGAGATGATGAATCTTCCCGTCAGCAACGTAATAGCTCAAATAAGAAGTAACTAAGGTGGTACCACGGTTAGCACCGTCCTTAAGATTTTAAGCAAAGCTTGATTTCTCGCTTTGCTCGAAATTAAGGAGGTGCTTTTTTGATGGAAGAGATAATAATAAGATACCCAACTAAAAAGGATCTCCATGCAATGTGGAAATATATAAATACCCTTTCCCAAGAGAGAACTTTTATCAGGTATCAGATCCAAGTTGGTGGGAATGGTAATAAACGAGGCAGAAACAAATCTGCCAGATCTTGAGATAATGATATTGGATGTATTTGCTAATAATAGTTTGGCAAAAGGGATGTATGAAAAATTTGGGTTTGTGGAATATGGAATGCTTCCCAATGGGATTAAACTGGAGAAAGGATATTCAGATAGAGTACTTATGTATCGGGTTATAAAGAGGTAAAATAAAATAATATGAAATATTCAAAATTATTTGGTAAAACAATTAAGGATACGCCAAAGGATGCAACCTTAGTATCTCATAAACTGCTTTATCAGGCAGGATTTATTCGTGAATCAACAGCCGGCAGATATTATTTACTTCCCTTAGGACTGAAGGTGCAGCAAAAAATTCAGCAAGTTATTAAAGAAGAGATGGATAGAGCAGGAGCACAGGAAATGATTACTCCGGTATTGCACCCAAAGGCTTTATGGGAAGAAACTAATAGAACTAACTCCGTTGGATTTGAACTGATGAGTATCAAAGATAGAAATGAAATGGAGTTTGTTTTGGGAGGAACAGCTGAGGAGATGTTGGTTGATTTAGTCAGAAAATTCCAGATTTCTTATAAAGATCTACCATTTAATTTGTACCAGTTTTCTTCCAAATTCCGTGATGAACTGAGAGCCCGCGGAGGGTTGCTTAGGGTTAGGGAATTTGTCATGAAAGATGCATATTCTTTCCACGGCTCTGAGGAAGATTTTAAGATTGAATATCAAAACATGATGGATACTTATACAAAAATTTTCCAAAAGATCGGGCTAAAAACTGAGATAGTTGAATCAGATAATGGCTATATCGGCGGAGAATATTGTCATGAATTTGTAGTTGAATCAGAAATTGGGGAAAGCAGATTTTTGGTTAACCCTGATATGAGTTATTTGGCTCATGAAGATATTGCGAAGTTTGTACCTGACAAAAAAAATATAACTGTGGAAGAAAAACCTTTAGAAGAAGTTGAAGCAGTCAGGGGAAAAACTATGGAAGATGGAGTAAGTTTGCATAAATTACCTTTATGGCAGCAGATAAAAGACGTCTTATTTGTTGATGAAAATGGTAGGTTTATCCTTTCAATTATAAGAGGAGATTTTGACATAAATGAAGTTAAACTCAAACATGTTGTGAAAGTTTACCAGCTCCGCCATGCAACCGAAGAAGAAATTAGAGAAAAGATCCATAGTGAACCCGGGTTTATTTCGCCTGTTGGCATAAAAGATATTGTTGAAAAAGGGGTAGAAGTTGTGATTGTGGCAGATGAGACGCTTTCTACGATTAAAAATGCTTATGGCGGAGCAAATAAAAAGCACAAAGACTTACTTAATATGAATATGGGAAGAGATTATAAGCCTGATATAGTTTCAGATATTGCTTTAGCAAAGGAAGGGTGTATGGCTCCTGATGGAAGCGGACCTTTAAAAGAAAAAAGAGGAATTGAAGTGGGTAATATTTTCCAACTGGGATTTCATTACTCTTCAAAAATGAAAGGTGCAAATTTTCGGGATTCGGATGGCAAAGAGAAGCCATATTATATGGGTTGTTATGGAATTGGCTTAGGAAGAAGTTTAGCTACCTTAGTGGAAGTGTTTCACGATGATAAAGGAATTATTTGGCCTGAAAGTGTGGCACCATTTCAGGTTCATCTAGTAGGTCTGGGGATGGAGGATGAAAAAGTTAGTAAAGAAGCTGAGAAAGTTTATAAATTACTGCAAGTTGAAGGAGTGGAGGTTTTATTTGATGACAGGGTAGATGTATCTGCTGGGGCAAAGTTTGCAGATTGTGATTTAATTGGAATTCCTTATAGGGTGGTTATTTCCAAAAAAACAGAAGATAAGCTAGAAGTCAAGAAAAGATCAGAAAAAGAAACCAGGTTTTTAGAGTTTAAGGATCTTCTGGAATTATTAAAACACTAGGGTGTCAACCTAAATTCACCCCAGGGGTGGATATCTAATTGATTTTAAGCATCATTTCTATTACAATACTTGCCAGAAATGATTACAAAAAATATTATCAAACAACCAAAATCTATAGTGGAAGTAACTGTGACTGCTCCGTGGGCAGATTTTGCTCAAACCTGGGATCAGACTTTGGCTAAAATGGCTTCCGATGTAGAAATCGCAGGATTTAGAAAAGGAGCAGCACCGCTTCCTATGGTGGAAGGGCAGCTGAATCAAAGACTGCAGGATGAAGTTTTGAAAAATGCTATGCCTAATTTCTTAATTGAGGCTTTGAAGGGTACAGATATTATTCCTATAGATTATCCTAAATATGATTTAATTTCTTTTACAAAAGGCACACAACTTCAATTTAAGGCAACTATTACCAACAGGCCGACTGTGACTGTGGGAAATTATAAAACTATTAAAGCTGTAAGGCCTGCTATAAAACCTGTAATTGATGAGGAAGTCAATAAGGTTATTGATGATTTATTCAAGAGATGGAAAACCAGACAGCCGGTGGGGAGTGGGTCAGGTGTCACGGGTCAAGGGTCAAGCAATCAAACACAAGGTCCAGCCGGATCAATAAACTTTCAGGGTGGAGCTCAACCACCTACCAATGGGCAAACATCAGGTCCTGATGATGAGTTTGCCAAAGCCATGGGAGCAATCTCTTTAGCTGATTTGAAAACAAAAGTAAGGAAAGATTTAGAAAGCAATGTGCAATATAACAATGAACTGGATTATGAGGAATCCATTCTTCAAGAAGTAGAGAAAATCACTACAGTTGAACTGCCTGAAATTTTAATCCAGGATGAGCTAAACAGGATGCTGGTTTCCCTTCAAAGAAGAGTGGCTGACATGGGACTTCTTTTAGAGGATTATTTAAAGGGTCAGAATAAAACACTGGACCAAATTAAGACTGAATGGAGACCTCAAGCTGAAAAAAATGTCAGGATGGAGTTGGGGCTTGCTGAGATTGCAAGAATGGAGAATGTAAGCATCAGTGATGCTGAGCTTCAAGCAGAAATAGATAAGATTCAAGACCAAAGGGTAAAGCAGCAATTTACTTCTCAGGAACCAAGATTGCATTTAAGGCATGCTTTAAGGCAAACCAGAACCTTAGACTTACTTAAAAAAATGGTGGGAGTGTAGATGGATTGTATTTTTTGTAAGATTATAAAAAAGCAAATCCCTTCTAATATAGTACTGGAAACAAAAAATTTAATTGCTTTTCCTGATATTAACCCTTCTGCAGATATCCATATTTTGATTGTCCCAAAAGAGCATATTGCTGATATGGGAAATCTTAAAGCTGAGCATTCTAAATTATTAGCTGAGGTTTACCAGGTAGTAAACAAATTGGTTTCGCAGTATAATCTATCTAATAATCTTTACCGCGTTGTTGTAAATGGAGGTAGAGCACAGCATGTACCTCACCTACATTTTCATTTATTAGGTGGTACTTGGAAAAAATTCATCTAAAGGAGGTGTAATTTATTTGTCAATTGTTGTTAAAGCCGGACCAAATGATTCAACAGATTCAGTAATCAGAAAATTTCAGAAAAAAGTAGTTTTAGAAGGTTTAGTTCAGGAAATCAGGGACAGATCAGTTTATAAAAAGCCTTCTCAAAAACGCCAGGAATATCTGGCAGAGAAAAGAAGAAAGATTATGAGAGCAAGACGTTATGGTGGTTAAATATGTTGCTGGATAAGATCCAATCTGATTTAAAGACAGCTCAACTTGCAAGAGATGAAACTCGTGTTTCTACTCTAAGACTTCTGATTTCTGAAATTAAAAATGCTGAAATAGCTAAAGGTGGGGTTCTTCCTGATCAGGATATAATTTCTGTTGCTCAAAAAGAGATTAAAAAAAGAAAAGAAGCATCAGTAGCCTTTAGGAATGGAGGCAGAGAAGAGCAGGCACAAAAGGAAGAAGCTGAAGCTAAGATTTTAGAAGAATACTTACCTCAACAATTATCATCTGAGGAATTGACTAAAATTGTTGAAACAACTATAAATGATCTAGGGGCATCTGGAATACAAGATATGGGCAAAGTGATTGGGGTAGTGATGGGAAAGATAAAAGGTAGGGCAGATGGTGGAGTTGTGAGTAGTATAGTAAAGACAAGACTTTCATGATTAATATTATTGTTAACTCAGATCCAAGATATAGTGTAAACAAAGATGCAATTAAAGCTGCAGTTTTGGATACTCTGCAGAAAAACAGGATTTATGGAAAAGTTGAAATTGGGATAAATGTTGTAGGAGATAGGAAAATGCATGAGTTGAATAGGCGATACAGAGGTATTGATTCAACTACAGATATATTATCTTTTGTCCTGGAAGATACAAACCCAACATCACTTCAGCATATTCCCAGAATTGGTTTTATCTCCTCACCGGATAAGGTCTTAAGGCTTGGAGATATTGTAATATCTTATCCTCAGGCTTTGGAAGATGCCTCATTAGATGGGATTTCTGTAGATGAAGAAATAAAATCTTTGGTTGAACATGGTGTCAGTCATCTGTTGGGAATACATCACGTTTAATGAAGAATGAGAATATTGCTTATTATCTTAAATACAGACCTCAAATACTAGAAGATCTTCTGGGACAAGACCCAGTTAAAAAAACTCTTTTTGGGGCTTTTCAAAATAACAAACTCTCTCATGCATATCTTTTTGTGGGCCCCAGGGGAACAGGCAAAACATCAACTGCTCGGATTTTGGCCAAGATGGTAAATTGTGAAGCGGAGAATCCTCCATGTAACAAATGTACTATATGTTTGTCTATTATTGATGGATCAAATTTGGACTTAATTGAAATAGATGCGGCTTCCAATAGAGGAATTGAGGATATTCGTTCTTTGAGGGAAAAAATAAAGCTTGCTCCTTCCGGAGGTAAAAAGAAAGTTTACATAATTGATGAAGTGCATATGTTAACTACAGAGGCTTTTAATGCTCTTTTAAAAACTTTGGAAGAACCACCCAGTCATGCTTTATTTATCTTAGCTACTACTGAGGGAGGAAAAATTCCCCAGACTATTGCATCCCGGGTGCAAAGGTTAGATTTTAAATTGGCCACAAGAGAGCAGCTTTTGGAAGCTTTAGAAAAAATAGTGAATGAGGAAAAAATTGATATAGATGAAGAAGCGCTAAAATTTTTAGTAAAAAGATCTGATGGATCTTTCAGGGATGGGATAAAACTGCTGGATCAGGTTTCATCTTTGGAGGGGAAAATTACCCCACAAGTTTTAGAAAAATTCTTAAAATCTTCTAATTTTGAAAAATTAGTAGAGCTTCTGGAAAGTTTTTCTAAAAAAGATACCACCAGAGCTTTGAGTGAAGTGATAAAAGAAGTTGAAGAAGGAGTGGATGTTAAAGAATTTATACTTGCTTTAATGGGACTTTATAGAAATATAGTTTTTATTAAAAATAATTTGGGAGAACAATTGGTTAAGGAGGATTATTCCACTGAGGAGTATCAAATCCTTATCAAAATTTCCGAAGGTTTTACTAACCAGGAATTAGTTAAAAATTTAGATAGTTTACAAAAGGCATTGGAGCAGATGAAAACAACATCTATTCCTTCTTTACCGCTGGAGTTAGCAGTGGTGGAGATATGTGGAGAAGCAATACCCGTCATTGCGAGGAGTGAAAGGGTCCCCGAAGGGGAGAAACAATCTGATTCTAGTAATAAGCAAGCTCTTTCCTTCGGAAGTGAGATTGCCGCGCTCCCTTTGGTCGCTCGCAATGACAAACTTACTAGCCGACCCGCCGATATTCCGATATCATCCGATACACTGAATTCCGATATCCAAAAGCTTAAAGAAAAGTGGACTTTTGTTTTAGAAACTATCAGGCCATATAATTTTTCCCTGGAAGCACTTTTAAGATCTATTAATATCTCAGAATGTAATGACTCAACTGTTATTATGGAAGTTCCCTATTCTTTCCACCAAAGAATTTTAGAGGCTCCTAAAAATAGGGATTTAGTAGAATCAATTTTATCTGAAATTTTAGGAAGGCAAATAAGGGTTAGTACTGTTTTAGGGATAAGGCCACAAAGAGCAGAAGATATAGCTAATATAGGAGTTGCAGTAGATGATGAAATAATCAGAGCCGCGGCAGAGATCTTTAGTTCAGATACTGTGAATTAAATATTATTATGACTGAAGAAAACTTGTCAGAAGTAATACCACCCGTTGATGAGGGAACTCCAAGCACTATTCGGATTTCAGAAAAAACACCTAATACGTGGCTTAAGGAGCATAAAAAAGAATGGGCTACTATGGATCTTAGGAATAAATTAGCAGATGATATTATTACAAATGCACGCGAGCTTACATCAGAAGTAAGCTGGGGTGAGATACTTGATGGCATAAGCTGGGTTTCTAGTGGTCAGAATTATAAAGGTAGATCCGCTATAGCAACCTCAGTAGCTACAGTTATAGGGACTGTTGCCAAGGAAATGGGGTGGAATATGGATAGTCCGCAAGTGGTATTTATGAGCGGCTCAGTATTTGTTAATTTTTTAGGAAGAAGACTTGCTCATTTGGGGGAATTGGTTAAGGGGTTGGAAGCAGGAAAAGGTGATTTTCCAACGGAAGAATTAAGACAAGAAAGATTACAGGAAAGGACTGCAGAGAATGCTAGGCTTGGGGTTTTTAGTCACAGAATTACGGAAGCGCTTGAGTCTTATATGGGAGCTAACTTGCCAGAAGTAACTAATCCTCAATATCAAGAAATACTGAGTATGTTACCATTTACAGGACACCAATCAATGACTTTGATAAGGGATAGAGCATTGACAGCATTTAAAAAAGGTAGACTAGAGCAAGCTATTTCTGAGTTGAACAGTCCACCTAAAAAAGGAAGAGGTATATCACCGTTCTCTTAAAATTTTCATCTTGACATAAAAGATGCTTTACGTGTAGCATTTGGGTTATTCTATGGCAACAAAAGTTTTTTCACTAATTAAAGAAGAAGCTCACAGACAAAAATATGGACTGGAGATGATTCCTTCTGAAAATTATGTTTCAGAAGATGTATTAGCTGCCCTTGGCTCTATCCTTACCAACAAATACTCAGAAGGTTTTCCAGGAAGAAGATATTATGGCGGCAATGAAGTTATAGATAAGATTGAAAATTACGCCATAGATTTAGCCAAAAAATTGTTTGGGGTACCGGCTGCTTTGGTTCAGCCATACTCCGGTTCTCCTGCAAATATGATTATTACTATGGCTGTTTGTAACCCGGGAGATGTAGTCATGGGATTATCTTTGGCATCTGGCGGTCATTTAACCCATGGGGCAAATCTTTCTTTTTCTTCAATTTTTTATAAAGCCATAAATTATAATGTGGGTAAAGACTGGAAAATAAATTTTGAGGAGCTGGAAGAGCTAGCAATAAAGTATAGACCAAAATTAATCTGGGTGGGGACAACAGCATATCCTTTTAAGTTAGATTACAAAAAGTTCAGGAAAATTGCCGATATGGCAGGCGCAACTTTAGTGGCAGACTGCTCACATATCACCGGACTAATAATAGGAGGTGTACATGAATCCCCTGTACCTTATGTAGACATAATTATGACTACTACTCATAAAACCCTAAGAGGTCCAAGAGGAGCTATGATTTTAGTTACTGAGAGGGGATTAAAAAAAGACCCGGAAATTAAATCCAAGTTGGAGCGGGCCTTAATTCCGGGGACTCAGGGAGGTCCGCATAATCATCAAACAGCTGCAATTGCAGTCAGTTTAGAGGAGGCATTAAAGCCCTCATTTAAAAAATATGCTGTGCAGATTGCAAAAAACGCTAAAGTTTTAGCAAGTGAGTTAGGAACTGTTTCCGAAACCCATTTAATACTTTTATCTTTAACAAAATATGGATATGGAATGGGTTATCAGGCCCAGTATGCACTAGAGGAAGCAGGTATAACTGTTAATAAAAATACCATCCCGGGTGAGCCAGCCGCTCCTTTTTACCCATCAGGTATTAGATTAGGAACTCCGGCTTTAACAACTAGAGGGATGAAAGAAAAAGATATGATCAAAGTTGCAGGATGGATTAAAAGGGTTTTGGAAGAAATTAGAGGTTTAGATCTTCCCAAAGAGCAAGATAAAAGAAAAGATTTCCTAAAAGAGGCAAAAGCCATCTTACATCAGAATAAAAATTTAAAACAAATAAGAAAAGAAGTAGAAGCTTTTGCTGGAAAATTCCCTGTTCCAGGTATACAATGAGTTATGGCAAAAGTTTCCGGCAAAGATGTTGCAGAGGCAATTTTAAAAAAACTAGATAAAGAAATTCAAGAAAATAATCTTCATCCAGCTCTGGCAATTATTTTAGCAGGCGATAATCCATCCTCCAGAATCTATGTTAACAATAAGATGAAAGCAGCCCAAAGAATTGGAATTGATGCACGTCTTTTTGAATTTTCTGAAAAAGATAGCAGGGCATGCTTAGAAAAAATCCATAAATTAAATGAAGACCGAAAAGTTAATGGAATAATAGTCCAATATCCTGTGTATGATTCCTGGAATTTTGGAGAGTTTGAACAAAGCATTAATCTTCTAAAAGACGTAGACGGATTTTTGGATAATTCTCCATATATTGGAGCAACAGCCTTAGGGATTTGGGAAATGTTAACAGCTTTTTCCTTAATAGAAGGATTTAAAAAAACTGAAGACTTTTTAAAGAACAAAAAAATTGTGGTGATAGGGAAGGGTAAAGCTGCAGGTGGGCCAATTACTAGATTATTGGAGAGCAAAGGATTTGATGTGACGTCAGTTGTCCGCGAAACAGAAAATCCAAACAGTATTATAGAGTCAGGAGACATAATTATTTCAGCAACCGGTGTTAAAAATATTGTGAATAAAGATAATTTAAAAGAGGGATCATATGTGATTGGCGTCGGAGTTGGGAAAGAAATGATTGATGGAAAAGAAAAGATTTATGGAGATATTAACGAAGAAGATGTTTCTAAAATAGCTAAGCTTTATTGCCCGACAATTGGCGGAATTGGTCCTTTGACAATTGTTAGCCTTCTTAAGAATGTGGTAAAATCTGCTTCTTCTTGACTTTCGGGTATTATATGGTATAGATTGGAAATATGGCTGAAATTACCGAAACTAAAATTTCCATCTTCAAAGGCAAAAACATCAGAAAGACTATTTATCAAAACGAGTGGTGGTTTTCTGTAATTGACGTGGTGGAAGTACTTACTGATAGTTTAAACCCCAATGATTACTGGTATAAGATGAAGGTTAGGGTCAAGAGTGAGGATGGAGTTGAACTATCGACAATTTGTCGACAGTTGAAATTAGAAGCACCAGATGGAAAAATGCGCGAAACGGATTGTGCTAATACTGAGGGAATTTTCCGTATTATCCAATCCATTCCCTCCCCCAAAGCTGAACCTTTTAAGAAGTGGCTCGCAAAAGTTGGATACGAGAGGATTCAGGAAATTGAAGATCCAGAGTTAGCAACAAAAAGAACTAGGGTTTTGTATAAAGCAAAAGGACACTCTGATGATTGGATAGAAAAAAGGATGAGAGGGATTGCTATAAGGGAAGAATTGACGGATGAATGGCAAAAACGAGGTGCAAAGATACAAAAAGATTATGAAATTCTCACAGCAGAGATTTCCAAAGCTACTTTTGGTGTTACTCCAAATGAATATAAAAAGCTAAAAAAATTAAAGCGGGGAAATTTGCGTGACCATATGGATGATTTTGAACTGATCTTTACCATGCTTGGTGAACGCTCAACCACAGAGATTCACCGTAATGAAAATTCTCAAGGCATACCTAAACTTAAATCAGATGCCAAAGCTGGAGGGGATATAGCCGGAGGAGCCAGGAAAAAGTTGGAAAAACGTTTGGGGCGTTCAATAGTTTCTAAGAAAAATTACTTAGCAAATAAGGCAAAGAAACATAGATTCCTGCTTTCGCAGGAATGACAGATGGTATATAATTCCTTTCATATGGGTTTAATGGATAATTTAAAACAGCTTGGGGATCTTAAAAAAATGAGAGATCAGGCAATGGAAATTCAAAAAAAACTGTCAGGGATTAAAATTACAGTGGAACATAAAGGAGTAGTAATAGTAATGACAGCTGATCAAAAAGTAGTGTCCATCTCAGGGGAATCAGATTTTGAAAAAATAACAGAGGCTGTTAATGAAGCCTTAAAACAATCCCAAAAAGTTGCAGCAGATGAAATGAAGCCCATGATGGGTGGTATGGGTATCCCAGGGATGTGATAAAATCCCTTCATGGCCAAAGTTCCAAAACCAGTCCAAAATTTAATTGAGGCTTTTGAGCGACTTCCCGGGATTGGGCCCAAAACAGCTGAGCGGTTAACTTTTTATTTACTTCATGCTCCAAAAGAAGAATCTGAAATGTTGGCAAAATCTGCGATAGAGATGAAAGAAAAAACTGTTATCTGCAAAACCTGTTTTAATATTGGAGAAGATACCCCCTGCTACATTTGTGCGGATTCTTCAAGAGACCAGTCTATAATAATGGTTGTTGAGAATCCGCTTGATGTTTTAGCTCTAGAGAAAGCAAATTTCAAAGGAATGTACCATGTTTTACATGGAGTGATTTCTCCTCTTGAGAATATTGGGCCTGATGAGCTGCATATCAGAGAATTACTCCCAAGACTTAAGGATGGAAAAGTGAAGGAGTTAATTTTGGCAACCAACCCTACAATGGAAGGTGAAGCAACTGCCATGTATATTCAAAGATTAATCTCTTCACTGGGAGTCAAGATCACCAGAATTGCCAGAGGTTTACCGGTTGGATCTGATATAGAATACGCAGATGAGACCACTTTATCAAGAGCGCTGGAAGGTAGAAATGAATATTAGTATGCTAAAATAAATTCATGGCTAATGTGATGGGGGGAATTGGACAAATTACCGGGGAGGTGGGAGAAGTGGTTAAAGAAGTGGCAAAAGATGTAAAAGATGCAGTGGGTGAGATGGTAGAGCAAGGAGTGCAATCAACTATATCTTCTCCCTTAACTCCACAACAAGTTCAGCAAAAACAACAAGAGGATCAAAAAAATTTGGCTGAAACCAGAAGAAAAATTGACTGGTTAAAAAACGTAGATCAGGAGCAGAGAAAGCTGCAGCAGGAAAATAAACAAAAAGAAGCCCAAAGACTTCAAAGTCAAAAACAAGAGGAGCAAGTTAAAGAGATGAAGTTGGAACAAAAGAAGAAACAACCAATAAATCCGGCCCTAGCTTATGCTGGTAAGCCAGAGAAAAAAGGAGGAGTAGGTGGTTAAACTTTATAATTATCTCACTAGAAAAATAGAAGATTTTACTCCAATAAATCCACCTAAAGTTGGATATTATTCTTGTGGTCCAACAACTTATGATTTTGTGCATATTGGAAATTTAAGAACTTTTATTTTTGAAGATATTTTGCAGAGAGTTTTGGAATCCCAGAATTTTGAGGTTAAACGGGTCATGAATATTACTGATATTGATGACAAGATTATAAAAGGGGCAGTTGCTTCTGGTTTAGGGATTGATGAATTTTCAAAACCATTTGAGCATGCTTTTATGCTGGATTTGGCTAAATTGAATATTAAATATGCCAATGTTTTTCCAAAGGCCACCGAGCATATAGGTCACATGGTCAAATATATAGAGGAGTTAATTAAAAAAGGATTAGCTTACAAGGAGGAAGACGGATCTGTGTATTTTGATATTTCTAAGTTCCCTGATTATGGAAAATTATCCGGCTTGGAAAGTAGAACACTAAAAACTGGAACCAGGATTTTATCTGATGAGTATTCAAAAGATGATGTATCGGATTTTGCTCTATGGAAAGCAGTAGAACCGGAGGAGGTGGGTTTTGATTCTCCCTGGGGAAGGGGTCGGCCTGGTTGGCATATTGAATGTTCTATGATGAGCCAGGAATATTTAGGAGAGACTTTTGATATACATGCCGGAGCAATTGATTTACTTTTTCCTCATCATGAAAATGAAATAGCTCAATCAGAGGGAAAAACCTCCCACAAATTTGTCAATTTTTTTGTTGAGGGGGAACACCTTTTAGTTGCAGATCAAAAAATGGCCAAATCAGCTGGTAATTTTTATAAACTTAATGATTTGATAGAAAAAGGATTTGAGCCTCTAAGTTTTAGATATCTTTGTTTAACCGCCCACTACAGAGATAAGTTAAATTTTACCTGGGAATCGCTGCAAGCTGCACAAAATGCTTTAAATAATTTAAGAGAAACTATTAGAGTATGGGATAGCCCGGATATTGGCTGTGCCGGATTTGAGCAGGATTTCAAGGAAGCTATAAACAGTGATTTGGGGATGCCGCAGGCTCTGGCAATCCTTTGGGACTTGGTAAAGTCTGATTACCCAACATCTGCTAAAGCACAAACTCTTTTAGAAATGGATAAAATTTTAGGTCTGGAGTTGGATAAGTATTTGGGAAAGAAATTAGAGGTGCCGGTTGAGGTTATGAAACTTGTTCACCAACGGGAAACTGCCAGAAAATCCGGAGATTTCAAAGAATCTGATAAATTAAGGCATGAAATTAAGAAGTTAGGATATGAAGTTAGAGATACGCCCACTGGTCCTAAACTAAAACAATCTTGATCTTCGGATAAAATTTGGGTATAGTAAATTGATATGATTCCACTTTCTGATAAGTTAAGACCCAAGACTTTAAAAGATTTTGTTGGTCAAAGACATTTGCTATCTGAGGATAAATTATTGTTTCAATCTCTTAAAAGCAAAAAAATCTTTTCTATGATTCTCTGGGGGCCTCCGGGAGTGGGAAAAACAACTATAGCCCGGATTATAGCCTCAGAAACAGCTTCTGAATTTTTGGAATTTTCAGCAGTTAATACAGGAATTGCTGAGGTTAAAAAAATTATAGAAGGGGTAAAAAGTGAAAGACAAAATTTGCTTCTTCCACCACCAATTGTTTTTATAGATGAGATACACAGATTTAACAAAGCTCAGCAGGATGCTTTCTTACCGTTGGTTGAAACCGGTCAAATTATTTTGATCGGTGCTACAACTGAAAATCCATCATTTGAAATAATTGCTCCACTTTTGTCCAGATCCAGAGTTTTAGTCCTGCAGTCACTTTCAGAAAAAGATTTATTAGAGATTATCAAAAGAGGCTTAAAGGAGCTAAATGTAAAAATAGACAAAAAGGCAAAGCAATTGCTTTTAGAATTAAGTGGCGGAGATGCCAGAGTGCTACTAAACACTTTGGAGATTGCTGCTGATTTAAATAAAAATATTGGGTTAAAGGAAGTTGAAGAAGCTTTTCAAAAAAAGGCCTTAATGTATGATAAAGCTGGCGAAGAGCACTACAATACAATTTCTGCTTTTATAAAATCCATGAGAGCCTCGAATGTGGATAGTGCACTTTACTATCTGGCCCGGATGGTTTTAGCTGGAGAAGACCCGTTTTTCATTGCCAGAAGAATGGTTATTTTTGCCTCGGAAGATATAGGACAAGCCCAACCAACAGCTTTAGTTGTGGCTAATGAAGTATTTAGGGCGTGTGAAACAATAGGCTATCCTGAGTGTCAGATAAATTTGGCTCATGGTGTTGTATATCTTTGTAATGCCAAAAAAGACCGCTCATCATATGAAGCTTATTTTAAAGCTTTAGAAGATGTTAGAAACTATGGTAATTTGCCAATACCGTTAATTATTAGAAATGCTCCAACTGAGTTAATGAAGAAGTTGGAATATGGTAAGGGATATGAAAAATATACAAAAGCAGACTTATTACCAGAAAAATTAAAAGGGAAAAAGTACTATATTCCAAAACCTAAGGATTAAATGGTAAACTAATAAATTGTGGAAGAGATTGTAACAATAGATGGTCCGACTTCATCCGGCAAGAATTCAGTTGGATTTTTACTAGCACAAAAATTAGGCTATCAATATATAGACACTGGTATGATCTATAGAGCTGGATGTTTAAAGATGATCAAACAAAATGTTTCCCCGGATAATCTAGAAAAAATTCTGGAAATATATAGAAATTTAGATGTTAGATTTGAAACTAATGATCACTGGAAAATGTTTTTAGATGGGGAAGATGTTACAGATTTACTACACACTCCGGAAATTTCAAAACTGGTTCCTGTTGTTTCTGCAATTCCTGAGGTTCGTGAAATTATGAGAGGGATTCAAAAAAGGCTGGGGGCAAATGGAAAAATTGTGATGGGAGGGAGGGATATTGGTTCTGAAATTTATCCTAATGCCAAGTATAAATTTTTTCTAACAGCATCAACTGAAATTAGGGCCCAAAGAAGATATAAACAATTAGTTGCAAAAGATCCTTTGATTAAATATGAAGAAGTTTTAAAAGATATGGAGCAGAGGGATCAACAGGATATTACCAGAGAAGCTTCACCCTTGCGTGTGCCGAAAGATGCCATCACAATTGATAACTCAGAAATGAGCATTGAACAAACAGTGGAGGAAATCCTAAAGTACATTAATGCATAAGATTAAAACTTTATCAAACGGTTTAACCTTAATAACAGTAGACATGCCTCATTTGGATTCCGTAACAACTTTAGTTGCAGTTGGGGTCGGGTCAAGATATGAAACAAAAAATATTAATGGCATATCTCATTTTCTGGAACATATGTTTTTTAAGGGCTCAAGAAAATACCCCACAGCTGAGCAAATTTCTAATTTGATTGACGGTATTGGCGCCATAAATAATGCCGCCACCTCAAAAGAGGTTACCTTTTACTGGATAAAATCAGCCGGTAAGCATATTGAACTTGCAACAGATATTTTATCTTCTATGATTAAAGAATCTCTCCTTTCTAAAGAAGAAATTGAAAAGGAAAAGGGGGTAATTGTGGAAGAGCTTAGGATGCTACGCGATATCCCACCAAGATTAATCTGGGATCTGTACGAAAGACTTCAATTTGGTGATCAACCTTTGGGTTGGGATTTGGGAGGGGATGAAAAAACAATAAACACATTTTTAAGGGATGATTTTGTTGGTTACATGGAATCTTTATATTCTGCAGATAATATGGCTCTGGTTTTTGCAGGCAAACTTCCTGCAAATATTGAAAAACTGGCTGAGGATTATTTTCTTGATATTCCTCAAAGATTTAAATCTAAATTTATTCCTTACAAAAATTTAAAGCAAACTAAAGCTAAAATTAATATTTGTTACAAAAAAACAGACCAGGCTAATTTAATATTGGGGGTGGAAGGTTTTGATAGAAATGATGATAAAAGATATGCCAGTGATATTTTATCAGTCATTTTAGGCGAAGGTATGTCTTCAAGACTTTTTATACAGGTTAGGGAGAGACGAGGGTTAGCTTACAGGATTAATGCCAGCAGCAGTTCATATTCTGATACAGGCACCTTTACAGTTTACGCTGGATTAAAGCTGGAAAAAGTTTATGAAGGTTTGGAGGTAATTTTAGCAGAACTTTTAAATGCAGTTTCGGAAAAAGTGACTGATATGGAGTTAAAAAAAGCCAAAGATATGTTAAGAGGTAGGATTGCCTTGCAGAGCGAGTCAACAAATTTTCTAGCAGAGTATTTTGGGACAAGTTTTGTTTTAGATCGCAAAATTGAAACTTTTGAAGAGTATTTAAAGGAGATAGATAAAATCACAAAAGAAGATGTGCAAATAGTTGCAAAGCAGTTATTTGTTAAGGATAGATTTAATTTACAAGTAATCGGTCCTTTTAAAAATAAGGATAAATTTGAGAAAGGTTTAAATGATTAATTTGTTTGATAATGCTTTAAAAAGATTAAAGATGGCCGCAAGAATAATTGACCTTGATGAGGATTTATTAAATGTGCTGTCAAGCCCGCAAAGAATAATAGAGCTTAATCTTCCCCTAAAAAAAGATTCCGGCAAACTGCAAATGATTAAAGGATACAGGGTTCAATACAATAATTTCTTAGGCCCATATAAAGGAGGATTAAGATTTCATGAGGATGTAGATATGGCAGAGGTAAAATCTTTGGCTTTGTGGATGATGGTTAAAAATGCCCTGGTTGATGTGCCATTCGGAGGAGGAAAAGGAGGGTTGGAGATTGACCCTAAAACATTATCAGAAGTCGAGCTGGAAAAACTTACCAGACAATTTGCCAAGGCGCTAGCTCCTAATGTAGGGCCAAAAATAGATGTACCTGCTCCTGACGTGAATACCAATGCTAAAATAATGGATTGGTTTGAGGCAGAGTATTCAGAAGTAACAGGTGATGAAACAGGTGCAGTAGTAACGGGGAAGTCACTAAGCAATGGTGGATCTTTAGGTAGGGAAGAAGCAACTGGTATGGGAGGCTTTTTTGTTTTGGAAAAACTGGTTGAGAAATTAGGGCTTAAAAAACCGCTAACTGTTGCAATACAAGGTTTTGGAAATGTGGGATCCAATATGGCAGGTATATTGCATGATAATAGTTATGAGCATAGCTCTAACCCTTCGGGTTATAAAGTGGTAGCTGTCTCAGATGTAAAAGGTGGAATTTATGATTACTCCAAGACTGGATTTAACATTGATTTAGTCAGAGAATGTAGACTGGAAAAAGGGGTTTTGGCAGGTTGCTACTGCATTGGTTCTGTTTGTGACTTGGCTAAAAAATATAATAATGGTGCAGTTACTAATGAAGAGTTGCTGGAACTTCCCGTAGATATTTTGATTCCTGCTGCCATAGAAAATGTTATAACTGCCAAGAATGCTTCTAAAATAAAAGCCAAAATTATTTTTGAAATGGCTAATGGTCCAACTACACTTGAGGCAGATGAGATTTTAAATGAAAAAGGAATTATGGTGGTACCTGATGTTTTATGTAACTCCGGTGGTGTGACTGTATCTTATTTTGAATGGTATCAAAATATGAATAAAGAGGTTTGGAGTTTAGAAAAAGTGAATCAAAAATTAAAGGAAAAAATGGAAAAAGCGTTTGACAGCTTATGGGAAATTTCCACAGAGAGAAAAGTAAACTTACGTATAGCAGCCTATATCTTAGCTTTACAAAGAATAGCTGAAAAATCTCCTTTTTAAAAACTTAAATAAATGCAAAGCTAAAATTAAAGATATTAGTCCGGTGATAAATCCGCCCAGTATATCCAGCGGGTAATGGACACCCACATAGATTCTGGATATGCCAACTAAAACCATCAATATTAAAAAGACGAGAGTCCACCTGGATTTTAAATAAGTATAGGAGAATGCAATTACTGCCATGATGGTTGCATGACGGGAAGGAAAAGATAAATCTACCTTATTATCTGCTAAAGGTATAAAGTTAAAAGTTACAAATGGTCTGGGTTCAGTAATAAATAAATGTATCACCATAATAAACAGTATGGAAATTGGGATCCCTAAGATTATTAATAAAAATGCCTTTTTTTCTTCAGATTTACCTTTAAAAGTTAACAGGAAAGCAAGTAACAAACTCAGATAAATTACATAATTAGTTATAAAAATCATTACATTATCCAACAGTGGTGATTGATGACTCAGGCTATAGATAAGAAAAAAGAGAATAGTATTATTATTATCCATATTTTATATATGGCAGGTAAATCATAATCCCGATTATGGCAGAAGTTAAAGCAGCAACTAATACAGCTCCGGCTGAGATATCTTTCGCCAGTTTTGCCCCAGGATGTGTACTTTGAATTACATGATCAACAACTGCCTCAAGTGCAGTATTGGTAAGTTCAACTGCAATTACAAAGCCAATTAAAAAGATAATAACGATCCAGTCGGATTTAGATATTTTAAGTAAAAAGGCCACAGTTAGTGCAATAAATCCTGCTAAAAAGTGGAATATTAGTTTAGGTTCTTCCTTTAAAGCTGCCATAATTCCTTCATATGCATATTTAAAAGAAAGGATATGAATCTTTTTTGATTCCATCAATTTAGTATACTATAAACTTGACTTCAAGGGTAATTTTAGTTATATTAGGCTATGGGAAACGACATACACGAAAAATGTGGAATATTTGGAGTATATGGTAAAGCTTTCCAGGCAGCCCGATTAGTTCATCCGGGCCTTTGGGCACTCCAACACAGGGGTCAAGAATCTTCAGGAATTGCTTCATCAGATGGTAAAAAGATTTATTTCCATAAAGGCATGGGACTTGTTTCTGCTGTTTTTGCAGAAGCGGACTTAAAAAAATTAAAAGGCTATTTGGCTATTGGCCACAACAGATATTCTACTTCGGGTGATTCATTGTTAAAACATGCTCAGCCTGTGGTGGAAAAAAGCAAATTCGGATTGATTGCTTTAGCCCACAATGGTAATTTACCCTCTACTCAAAAATTAAGACAATTTTTGACTGAGAAAAAAATCTCTATACAAGGGTTTAATGATTCCGAAATGATTGCCAAGGCTATTGCCTTTTATGTATCCTCCGGCCTTTCTTTAGAAGAAGCTGTTAAAAGTTCGTACCCTTTGTTTACTGGGGTATTTTGTTTACTATTAATGGAAAAAGATAAGATTGTGGCAGTTAGAGATTCTTTTGGGATAAGACCATTGTGTTTAGGAAAATTAAATGGCGGATTCATTGTTGCTTCCGAAACTTGCGCTTTGGATATTATAGGCGCCAAATTTTTAAGATATGTTAGGCCTGGTGAGATGATTGTAATTGATGAAAAGGGATTAAAAAGTGTTGTAATAGAGCTTGGCAAGGAACAGTTAGATGTTTTTGAGTTTATATACTTTGCCAGACCTGATTCAACTTTGATGGGTAAAAGCGTGGATGAGGTTAGGCAAAACTTAGGGGTACAATTGGCACGCGAATTTAAAGAAAAAGCCGACGTAGTAGTGCCGGTGCCGGATTCTGCAATTCCTGCAGCGCTGGGATTTTCTAAAGAGTCGGGAATTCCCTTTTACCCGGCGCTAATAAAAAATAGATATATCCACAGAACTTTTATTATGCCGGAACAGCATGCCAGAAACCAGGGAGTAAGACTAAAATTAAATCCTCTGGCGCATATACTAAAGGATAAAAAAGTTATCTTAATTGATGATTCAATTGTCAGAGGTACTACCTCAAAGCAAATTATAGATATGTTAAAAAGAGCCGGCGCTAAAAAAGTTTACTTCCTGATCTCTTCTCCACCCTATAAATATCCTGATTTTTATGGAATTGATACACCAAGACAAAGAGAGCTGATAGCTGCCAGACTTAAGGTAAAAGAAATAGAAAAAGAGATTGGGGTGGATGCTCTACATTATCTTTCTTACGGCGGATTACTCAAAGCAGTTGGTATTCCGGAAAGCTCCCTTTGTACATCCTGCTTTACTGGAAAATATCCGGTAGATTTGGGCGAGCGGGCAAAAGAGGTAAAACGGATTGATTAGTATGAAAAGAATTGCTGTACTTATTTCAAATGCTGGGAGAGGTACAAACTTACAAGCAATTATTAATGGGGTAAATTCAGGAAAAATTCAAGCAAAGATTGTGGCAGCGATAAGTGATACCCCAGATGCTCCAGGTTTAAAAAGAGCAGAGAAATATAAACTTCCTATAAAAATAGTTCCTAAAAAAGAAGAGTTACTGGCAGTTCTGAAGAACTTAAATCCTGATTATATCTGTCTTACCGGATGGAAACAGATTATTTTGAGTGATGTGATAAATGCATATCCCAATAGAATTTTAAATACTCACCCGGGATTAATTCCGGACTCGTTGGATGAAAAAGTTAAAAATCCGGATGGAACTGATGCATTGTGGAACAAGGGAAAATTAACAGATAAAGCCATACAGAATTTTTTGGAAAATCATGTTACATATGCCGGATGCACAAACCACTTTTTATCTCATGAATTTGATTTTGGGCCGGTACTTGGAAGGTGTTTTGAAAAAATTAAGCCGGGAGATACAGTGGAAAGTTTATATTCAAGACTTAAAATAAAAGAAAATAAGTTGTATGTAGAAGTATTGGAAAGGTTATGCAAATGAAAACAGTACTTATTACAGATGGCGGAGGAAGAGGTGCTGTACTGGTTGAAAAATATGGACAAAGTAAGCATGTTGGCAAAGTCTTGGTAGTACCGGGAAATGACTTAATGCAAATTAATACTAAAAAACAGGTTTTAACATATCCTAATTTAAAAACAACCTCAGTTAAAGAAATCCTGGAGATTTGTAAGAAAGAAAAAGTAGATTTAGTGGATGTGTCTCAGGATAATGCTGTGGAAGTAGGGTTAGTTGATGAGTTAAATAAAATAGGTATTCCTGCTGTTGGTCCAACTAAGTTAGCTGGACAAATTGAATGGGATAAAGCTTGGGCCAGAGAGTTCATGCAAAAGTATAATATTCCATCTCCAAAATATTATATTTTTAATTCTGAGAAAAAAGGACTGGAATTTATTAAAAAGAATTCGGGGAAATCATGGTTTGTAAAAGCCGCAGGATTAGCAGAAGGCAAGGGTGTTATTCCCGGAAAAAATGACAAAGAGTCTATTGCTGCTATAAAGCAGATGAATAAATTTGGGTCTTCAGGAGAAACTTTTTTACTGGAGGAATGGTTAATTGGTGAGGAATTTTCTGCATTTGCTCTTTGTGATGGGGAGAATTTTATATATGCAGGATCTGCACAAGACCATAAAAGAGTTAATGATGGAGATTTGGGTCCAAATACAGGAGGGATGGGTTGTGTTTCAAACCCTCTGATAATTACAAAAAGTATTAAGTATCAGGTATTAAGTATTATGCAAAAAGCAATTAATGGATTAAAAAAAGAAGAAAGGAAATATAAAGGGGTTTTGTATTTAGGAGGAATTGTAGTGAAAGATAAAGTGTATGTTATAGAATTTAATGCTAGGTGGGGAGATCCGGAAGCAGAAGTTATAATGCCCTCAATAAAAAATGATTTATATGAAATTGATCAGGCAATAATCCAGGGAAGGATTAAAGATTTAAAATTTAAGATTGATAAAAAAGTAAGAGTTGTTGTTGCAGCTTGCGCGAAAGGATATCCAGTTGATTATTCAAAAGTTAAAGGAAAGAAAATTACTGGTATAGAAAAGGCACAAAGATTGGGAGTTAAAGTTTATGGAGCAGGAATTAAAAAGAAAGGAAAAGATTGGGTGGTGAATGGTGGGCGGGTATTTTATGTAATGGCTGAGGGGAAAGATGTAATTAAGGCAAGGGAAAAAGCGTATAAAGTAATGAGTTTAATTAGTATTGAAGGAGATAATTTACATTATAGAAATGATATTGGATGGAGAGATTTAGAAAGGTTTGAGAAATGATAAACAAAGTCAGAGTTATTACGAAATTAGGCTCTGATTTAAAAGGGGATGGAATTTTATCAGAGATAAAGATAAGATTGAGGTTAAAAAATATTACCAAAGTTACAGTTGTAAAGGTCTACAGGCTTGAGGGAATAAATATAAACCAAACAAAGCTTTTAGCAGAAAAACTTTTGGCAGAATCAATAAATCAATCCTATACTATTAATTCACCAATTGTTTCAGGACAGGCTAAAGTGGTAGAAATTGCCTATAAGGCTGGTGTGATGAATCCTGAAGTTAGCTCTATTATGAAAGCCAGTTCTGATTTAGGGATTAAACTTGTTGCAGCTGATACAAGTTTTGAATACGGCTTTTTTGGAAATTTAAAAACAGAAGACGGCTTAAGTTTAGTTGAAAAATTAAATTTGTATAACAAAACTGTTGAGCAAATTTTAGAAAAAGATCCTCAAACCCTTGAGATATCAGGTAATCCAGGACAAACAGTAATTATTCCCATAAGAGGTATGAATAATAAGCAATTGATGGAGGTATCAGAAAATAAACTATTTTTAAATTCTGAAGAGATAAAGGCAATTCAGGATTATTTTATAAAATTGGACCGTGACCCGACTGATTTAGAAATGGAAACAATTGCCCAAACCTGGAGTGAACACTCAGGACATAAAACTTTTAAATCTGAGTTAATTGTGGATGGGAAGAAGAAAGAGGCATTATTTGTTAGAGTTAAAAAGGAAAGCTTAAAACACAGTAAAAATATTATTTCTGCTTTTTCAGATAACTCGGGGGTGATGAATTTTTATGATGGATGGGCTATTTGCGGCAAAGTGGAAACCCATAATTCACCTTCAGCAATTGAGCCGTATGGTGGAGCAATGACCGGTTCAGGTGGAGTTTTTCGTGACATTGCAGCAACAGGAATGGGTGCAAAAAATATTGCCTCCACAGATATATTTTGTTTTGCCCCTCTTAATTTAGAAGAAAAAGATTTACCAGAAGGATGTTTACCTCCTAGTTATTTATTAAAAAGAGTAGTTGCAGGAGTAAGGGACTACGGAAACAGAATTGGGATTCCTACTAATAATGGATCAATTCACTTTGATTTTGACTTTAGGGCAAAACCTTCTGTAATTGTTGGGGCATATGGAATTTTACCCAAAAAATATGCTTTAAAACAAAAGCCCAAAGTAAATGATTTAATAATTGTAGTTGGAGGGAAAACAGGCAGAGATGGAATACACGGAGCAACTTTTTCTTCAGCAGAGATGACACATAAGACAAAAGAAATGAGCTCTGCAGTGCAAATAGGTAATGCCATAGAGGAGAAGAAAATGCTTGATGCGCTTCTTGAGGCAAGAGACTTAAGCTTAATAAAGCTGGTGCAGGATTGTGGAGGTGGAGGGCTTTCTTCTGCAATTGGTGAAATAGGAGAAGAGTTAGGTGTATCTGTTGATATTAAAAATGCGCCGCTTAAATATCAGGGACTGTCTCCATGGGAGATTTGGATTTCAGAATCTCAGGAAAGAATGGTCGTAGTAATTGACCCTAAGAAATTAAATGTTTTTGAAGAGGTTTGTAAAAAACACAATTTAGAATATACAGTTTTAGGAAAATTTGATGGAAGAAAAAAACTAAATGTGAGTTTTGGTAAAGAGATTGTTGGGGAATTGGATATGGAATTTCTTCATCATGGGTTACCAAAACGCGTTTTGCATGCAAAACGCAAGTTCAAAGTTCAAACTTCAAAGCTCAAAGTTAAACCTCCTAAAACTGAAAAGGAATGGATTAATAGTTTAAAGAAAATTTTATCTTCCGGAGACGTTTGTTCCAAAGAGCCAATTGTCAGATTATATGATCACTCTGTGCAGGGAACAAATGATCTGCAGCCATATTCTGGAGTTAATTTAGATGGCCCAAATGATTCTCCGGTTTTAAGGCCGCTCTTGAATAAAAAATATGGAATGATAATTTCTCATGGGCTAAATCCTTATTTTGGAAAGATTGATCCTTACTGGGGAGGGCTTTGGGCAGGGGTAGAGGCATTGTCAAATTATGTTGCAGTTGGAGGAGATTATAAGGAAGCTTGTCTAATAGAAAATTTTATATTTCCTTTTCCTGATGAAGAAACTCTTTGGGATTTAGACCAATCTGTGACTTCTGTAATTGATCTGATGAAAACATTTAAAATTCCGGTAATTTCCGGAAAAGACTCACTTTCCTCTACCTTTAGAAGTAAAGAAGGAAATATAATTAAAATTCCACCAACACTTTGTATCTCAGTAATGGGAAAAATTCCTGATACTTCAAAAACCGTTACTTCTGATTTCAAAAAAATCGGGTCAACAATTGTTTTGATTGGAAAAATGAGTGAGGATCCTAATTTACCTAAGGTTAATTTAAAACATTTGCCAAAAACATATGATGCAATTTTTAAAGGAATTAATTCAGGAAAAATTTTATCCTGTCATGATGTTTCAGAAGGTGGAATAATTTCTGCAATTTTTGAAATGAGTGTGGGAGGAGATTGTGGAGTAACACTCACCCTCCCTGTCATTCTGAGCGGAGCGAAGAATCTATTATTTAATGAAACTGCAGGTATGTTTGTAGTAGAAGTAGAAAATGAAAAAATTGCCAAAGCATTATTTAAAAATGTCCCATATAAAATACTTGGTAAAACTCAAAAAGAAAAACAAATTAATGTGGAGAAACTATTTAAAGCAGATATTGAAGAGTTAAAGCAAGCTTGGCAAGAGCCAATGAGGAGATTGTTTTCATGAAACCCAAAGTTTTAGTTTTAAAAGCAGATGGAACAAACAGGGACGAGGAGATGGCTTATGCTTTTAAAATAGCCGGGGGTGACGTAAAAATTGTACATGTCAATCAGCTAAGAGATGGATCAGAAAAGTTGAGTAACTATCAGATTCTGGCGCTTCCCGGAGGGTTTGCTTATGGGGATGATATTGTTTCAGGAAAGATTTTAGCAATAGAGTTGACTTCATTTTTAGGAACACAGATGAAAAAATTTATAGAAAGAAAAAATACTGCCATTATTGGAGTATGTAATGGATTTCAGGTCTTGGTCAGAACTGGATTACTTCCCTTCAGGAAATTTGGAGAGATGGATGCAACTTTAACCAATAATGACTCAGGGCATTTTGAGTGCAGATGGATAAAAGTTAAAGTTAATGAAAAAAATACATCGCCATTTTTAAAAGGCATGGATGAAAAAATATTGATGTATCCAATTGCTCATGGAGAAGGAAAATTCTTTACGGATAATAAAACCTTAAGGCAAATAGAAGAAAAAAATCTGGTCGCTTTTAGGTATATTGATGCAAATGGAAATCCAACACAAGACTATTCGGATAATCCGAATGGAGCATTAAATGCAATCATGGGGGTGACAGATAGCACTGGCAGGATTTTAGGAATGATGCCGCATCCTGAGTGTTTTGTAAGGCAGGAACAACATCCAAACTGGAGGCGTGGTAAAGTGAAAATAGATGGTCTTCCTTTATTTGAAAATATTGTTAATTTTATAAAGAAACAAAAATGATAAACAAGTTTGATTCTTCGCAAAGCTCAGAAATAAAAGCTGTTTTAATTGATATGGATGGTTTGCTTATTAATTCCGAAGAACTTTATTTAGAAGCAAATAAAGTATATTTTAAGGATTTTGATTTTGAATTTACTGAAGATTTCCATAAACAAGGGACTGGCAAAAAATTTGAACTCTGGATAAAAACCATAGTACCGGATTCTGTAATAAATAAATCAGGGGAGGATATTTTAAAAGAAAGAAATAAAATCTTTTTTGACTTAGTAAGGAAAAATTTAAAGTTAATGCCTGGAGCTGGAAATTTTTTAAAATTAGCAAAAGATCATTTTAAAACTGCTCTGGTAACTTCCTCTAGAAGGGATTATGTTAATTTAGTTTTTGAAATCACTGATATTAAAAAATATTTTGATATCATAATCACAGGAGAAACAGTGGTTTATGGTAAACCGGATCCAGAGTGTTATTTGGAGGCTGCTAAATCCTTAGGGGTCATTCCTAAAGAATGTGTTGTAGTGGAAGATGCACCTACTGGTATTATGGCAGGTAAAAATGCGAACATGAAAGTTATTGCTGTACCGAGTTATTTTGTAAAAGATAGCCTAGAAATAAGAAGAGCTGATTTAATTTTAAATTCTCTAGAAGATATTAAATTGGATACTATATTAAATATATGATAATTTTGGTTGATTTTGGGTCACAAACAACACATTTGATTTCTCGAAGAATAAGAGAGCTGGGGGTAAATTGCGAAATTGTTAATTCAGAGGAAGCATTAGAAAAAGTTAAGCAGAAAAAACCAGATGGAATAATATTATCGGGTGGCCCTGCCTCTGTATACGAAAAAGATGCACCGACAGTAGATAAAAAAATATTTGATTTAAATATTCCCATTTTGGGAATTTGTTATGGGGAGCAACTAATTGCTCATTTATTAGATGGGGAAGTAAAACCTGGAAATAAAAGAGAATATGGACCAGCGGTATTACAATTGACAATTGACAATGGAGAATTGACAAAAAATTTACCTAAACAATCTAATGTCTGGATGAGCCATGGAGATGAGGTAGTTAGAGTGTCGGATAGTTTTGAAACTTTTGGTACCACAGAAACTATTCCTCACGCAGTTATTGAAAACCATAATAAAAAAATTTATGGCATACAATTTCATCCGGAAGTTGTGCATACAGAATTTGGCACACAAATTTTGGGAAACTTTTTGAAGATTTGCGGTTTAACTCCAAAAAAATCCGAAATAGATCAGGAGTTTGTAGATAATCTAATAAAAGATATTAAGGATTCTGTCGGAGATGAAAAAGCAATTTGTGCTTTATCCGGTGGAGTTGACTCATCTGTTGCTGCATTACTGGTTCATAAGGCAATTGGCAAAAACTTAGTGTCAGTTTATGTGGACTCTGGACTAATGAGACACGGAGAAACAGATACTTTAAAAAAAATATTTAAAGATCATTACAGAATGAATGTTGATATTGTGGATGCAAAGTCAGAATTTTTGAAAGCTTTAAGAGGAATTGTTGATCCGGAAGAAAAAAGAAAAATAATTGGCAAAGTTTTTATTCAAGTTTTTGAAAAAGAAGCCATCAAAACTGGAGCAAAATTTTTGGTACAAGGTACTATTTATCCTGATGTTATAGAAAGTTCTGGAACTAAACATTCTCAAAAAATAAAATCCCATCATAATGTGGGTGGATTACCAGAGAATATGAATCTTGTTTTAGTAGAGCCTTTAAGAAATTTTTATAAAGATCAGGTGAGAAAAATTGGAGAAATATTGGGACTGTCGGAAAGTATTACCCAGAGGCAACCTTTTCCCGGTCCAGGTCTGGCTGTTCGAATTATTGGCGAAGTAACAGAGGAAAAACTAGAAATATTAAGAAAAGCAGATGCAATTGTAACAGATGAATTAAAAGACATTAAACTTTGGCAGGCCTTCGCTGTTTTTACAGGGATTAAAACCACAGGGGTTAGGGGAGATAATCGGGCTTATGGAGAAACGATAGCAATCAGGGCAATTGAGGCAAAAGATGCCATGTCTGCCAACTTTGCCCGTCTTCCGTATGATATTTTAGAAAAAATTTCAGTCAGAATTGTAACAGAAATTCCGGAAGTAAACCGTGTAGTTTACGACATCACCAACAAACCCCCAGCCACAATGGAGTGGGAATAGTACTAAACTTGCATTTTCAAAAAGATTCTATTACAATATTCCCAATTATGAGCGGAAATCAAAAAGAAAGAGTTGGTCGAGGTCCTAATATTAGGGACCTAAGAAGATTCGATAAGGCTTCATTAGAAATAGACCCTACTGATGATGAACAATATAGAGGTTGGGCTAAAGCAGCTCAAAGGCTTTCAGATAAAGGATGGAAACCAAAACAAGTAATAGAGAGATTGTGGACACTTCGTCCTGATTTTCGTACACCTGGATTATCTCCAGAAGTAGCAGTGGGAATAGCTGTTCAAGAACAGAGAGGACAAGGTAGAGAAACTATTGGACCAGAAATTACGTTACATGATGAAATAGAATTTCATGGATCTATTATACAAACGGCAGCATTGATGGGTGAGCAAGTAGTTGTTAGAGGAAGAAGACCGAGTATGGAGGATTTACCCTCTCATGTATATCCTGCTGAGCGAAGATGGCCAGGTTATGTAGATCCAGTTGTTTTTGCGAGTGCTGTCACACAAAGTAGAAAACCACAAGATAAATAATTAAAGACTTATATATTCTTCTCTGGCTGGCCCAACTGAGACAATGGAAATTTTTACCCCCAGAAATTTTTCGATAAATTGAATGTATTCCTGACAAGTTTTTGGTAGATTAGCAAATTTTCTTATTTTTGAAATATCTTCGTTCCATC
>Ga0209515_10001445_pt1 | contig 39866 bp, 39 predicted proteins | sample Subgroupgradi54m_FD_187454 | JGI IMG/M metagenome (GOLD analysis project Ga0209515, IMG submission 187454) | Subsurface groundwater microbial communities from S. Glens Falls, New York, USA - GMW60B uncontaminated upgradient, 5.4 m (SPAdes)... ... | reverse complement strand
GCTGACGCGTGATGCCAAGGTGCTGCTGCTCGACGAACCGACTGCCACCCTGTCCGACAACGAGATCGCCAGGATGTCGGCCGCGCTGCGCTCGCTCAAGCGAGAGGGCCGTTCCATCATCTACATCACGCATCGCATGGGCGAGGTGTTCGACCTCTGCGACACCGTCACGGTGTTCCGCAACGGCAAGCACGTCTCGACGCGCGGTATCGAGGGCCTGGAACGCTCGGAGCTGGTCGAGTTGATGCTCGGGCGCCCGCACGACGCGATGTACCCACCCGCGCAGAGAACCAGCGGCGACGTGCGACTTTCGGTGTCGGGGCTCACGATTCCTGGACGTGTGTCGGATCTGAACCTGGATGTTCCTGCCGGCACGATCTGCTGCCTTGCCGGCCAGATCGGGTCGGGCGCCGAAGAGGTCATCCGTGCGATCGCCGGACTCGAATACGCAGCGCACGGCGAGGTCCGCGTGAACACCCGACGCATCACGCTCGGTTCGGCGGAGAGTGCGCTGCGCAACGACGTGATGTACGTCTCCGGCGACCGCGCCGCCGAGGGGGTCTTCCAGGAACTCAGCGTCGGCGAGAACCTCACTGCCCTGCGCCTGGACCAGCACACACGCGCCGGCGTGCTCCAACGTCGCAGCCTTCGCGACAAGGCGCGCGACCTGGCCCGTCAGGTCAAAGTCGACGTGGGTCGCCTTGGCTCACGGGCCAACGAGCTGAGCGGCGGCAACCAGCAGAAGCTCGCCTTCGGTCGCTGCCTCGATCGCGGGCGTCCCGGCGTCATCGTGATGAACGAACCGACCCGCGGAATCGACGTCGGCGCGCGCGCCGAGATCTACGCGTTGATGCGGCAGTTCTGCGCCAACGGGCATGCGGTGGTGGTGGCATCCACCGACCTGGAGGAAGTGATCGGCCTCGGCGATAGCGTGGTGACCCTCTACCGCGGGCGCCGGGTCGGGAGTTATCCAAGAGGGCAAGCCACGATGCAGCAGGTGGTGACGGACATCACTCACCCCGTCGCCTGAAACGGAACGCAGCATGACGTCTTCCGCCCAGCCTTCCCCGAGCGCACGAATGCCCGGCATGCTCGCCGCGATCGGCCGTCCCGGCGGTTTGGAAGCGGTGCGCATCGTGCGCATCGTCGCTGTGCTTGCTCTCGTGGGCTGGGCCGTCGCGACGCCCGGCTTCTTCTCGAAGACCAGCATCCTGGCCCTGCTGACGACGGTCTCCTTCATCGGCTGCGTCGCGGTGGGCATGACCTTCATCACGCTGTCCGGCAACATCATGTCGTTCAGCCTCGGCGTGACGCTGTCGGCCGGCACGATCGTGTTCGTCGGCATGTTGCCGCTCGGACTACTACCGGCCATCGCCATCACGCTGGTGTTCGGCGCCCTGGTGAGCGGTCTTCAGGGTTGGGTCATCGGGTACTTCAGGGCCAACCCGGTCATCGTCAGCATGGCCGCGATGGCACTCATCACCGGTCTCACGACCTGGCTGACGGGCGGGCGCGGTGTTTACCCGGAAGGCACCGAAGCGGACGTGCTGAAGGGGCAGGTCGGACCGGTCCCAGGTCCGGTGGCGGCGCTGCTGCTGCTCGCCTTCGCGGGACAGTTCGTTCTGTCCTGCACGCGGCTTGGACGGCAGGTCTACCTCGTCGGCAGCAACCCGCGAGCCGCGCGCGCGGTGGGCATCGAACCGTGGCGCACCGTCGTGTTCGCGTACGTGGCCGCGGGCGTGTTCACAGCCGTCTCGGCGGTGTTGATCGCCGCACGCTACAGCTCGGGCGACATGCAGCACGGCATCGGATACGACTACCACGCCATCAGCGCAGTGCTGCTCGGCGGCACGGCGATCCAGGGCGGCCGGGGCTCGGTCGTACACACGCTCGCCGGTGCGTTCCTGCTGGCCACCGTGCAGGGCCTGTTGTTGCTGCACGGCTTCAGCACGCAAATGCAGTACCTGCTGACCGGCGGGCTCGTGCTCGGCGCGATCATGCTTCAGTACCGCGGAGGCACGCGATGAATCCGCTGCAATCGATGCTTCGCAGCCCCATCGGGCGGCCAGTCGTTCTGCTGCTGGTGGTGGTCGCTGCGCTCGCTGCCGCCGACGGGGGTCACGGACGGGTGCTGTCGCAAGCCACGGCCTACAGCGTGCTGCAGCAGTTCGCGACGCTGGGCCCGATCGCGCTGGCACTCGGACTCACGATGATGGTGCGCGAGTTCGACCTCTCGATAGGTGGCACGCTGAGCTTCGCGGGGTGCGTGGCGGTGCTGGCGGGTGGCGTACATCCACTGCTCGGAGTCGTGCTCGCCCTGGCCGTCGGGGCCGCTTCAGGTCTCGTCCAGGCGGGAATCATGTGGCGGCTCGGCTTGGGGTCGATCAGCGTCACGCTGGGCGGACTGTTCGTGCTGTCCGGGCTGGCCTATGTCCTGACAGGCAACGAGACGATCGGCTTCGAACGCATGGATGTGGTCGAAGCGGTCAACCAACGGCTGGCCGGCGTCTTCTCGCTGCGCAGCCTGCTGGCCATCGGCGTCTTTCTGATCGCGGAGTTCGTGATCTCGTGGACCCGGGTCGGGCGCGACCTCATCGCGGTGGGCAGCGACCGCCGCGCCGCGCTGGTGGCGGGCGTGCGGGTCAAGGCGATCCTCTTCGCGACGTTTGCGGTGGCCGGGATGCTGACCGGTGGCAGCGGTGCATTGCTCAGCTTCAGTCTGGCGGCGGCCTCCCCGGTCGGCCTCGCTGACACGCTCGTGCCGGCAGCCGCCGCCGCCATCGTCGGGGGCGTTTCGCTTTCGGGCGGCAAAGGCCGACCACTCGGCATCGCCGCCGGCGCACTGGTGCTGTGCGTGCTGCGCTCGGGACTCACCGCCATCGGCGTGCCTCCCTTCATGCACGACATCGCCTCGGGGGTCGTGCTCCTGGCGGTCGCCCTTGTCGACAGCGACGAGCTCGGTCGCCGGCTGCATCCCTTGAAGTCACGGTTCACCCACCCATCCCTCCTCTGAAACCTGGAGATCCCCATGATTCGCTATCTGAAGAAAGGCCGCGACGTCGAGGCGCTGGCCGCCGCCGACGCCAAGGTCCGCGCCACCGTCGAAGACCTGATCCGAAACGTCTCCGAACGTGGCGATGCCGCCGTGCGCGAGTACTCGCAGAAGTTTGACAACTGGGCACCGCAGAACTTCCGCTTGTCGCCTGAGCAGATCGACGCTGCGATCGCCACCTTGTCCCCGCGCGAGCTGGAAGACATCCGCTTCGCGCAGGCCCAGATCCGCAACTTCGCGCAGAAGCAGCGCGACACGATGCTCGACCTCGAAGTCGAGACGATGCCGGGTGTCGTTCTGGGCCACAAGCATCTGCCCGTGAACGCCGTGGGCTGCTACATCCCCGGCGGCAAGTACCCGCTGATCGCTTCGGCCCACATGAGCGTGCTCACCGCCAAGGTGGCCGGGGTCAAGCGCGTCGTCGCGACGGCGCCGCCGTTCCACGGTGCGCCGCACCCGGCCATCGTTGCCGCGATGCACCTCGCAGGCGCCGATGAGATCCTGGTGCTGGGAGGCGTGCAGGCCGTGGCGGCGATGGCGCTCGGCACCGAATCGATCGCGCCGGTCGACATGATCGTCGGCCCGGGCAACATGTACGTCGCCGAGGCAAAGCGCCAATTGTTTGGCCGCGTCGGCATCGACCTGTTCGCCGGCCCGACCGAGACACTCGTGATCGCCGACGACAGCGTCGACGCGGAGATCTGCGCCGTCGACCTGCTGGGCCAGGCCGAGCACGGGCCCACCACGCCGGCCGTGCTACTGACCAATTCGGAAGCGCTCGCCAAGGCCACGCTGGCCGAGGTCGAGCGCCAGTTGACGATCCTGCCGACGGCAGACATTGCGCGTACCGCATGGGCCGAGAACGGCGAGGTCATCGTGTGCGACACGCTGGACGAGATGCTCGCCAAGGCCGACGAGCTCGCTTCCGAGCACGTGCAGGTAATGACGCGCGACCCCGACTTCTTTCTGAACAACCTCAGCAACTACGGCGCCTTGTTCCTGGGCTCGCGCACCAACGTCGCCTTCGGTGACAAGGTGATCGGCACTAACCACACCCTGCCCACCAACAAGGCCGCGCGCTATACCGGCGGCCTGTGGGTCGGCAAGTTCATCAAGACCTGCACCTACCAGCGCGTGCTCACAGATGAGGCGTCCGCGCTGATCGGCGAGTACTGTTCGCGCCTGTGCCACATGGAGAACTTTGCCGGCCATGGCGAGCAGGCCAACATCCGCGTGCGCCGCTATGGCAAGCGCGATCGTGTCGAGTGGTACCAGCCGGTCGACGCGCTCTGAGTCGCGCCGAGGATCCAACCGTGACCACCGCAATCAAGACGGCCGCTGCATTGCCCAGCACCCCCTCGTGGCGGCTCGATGGACGCCGCGCACTGGTCACCGGTGCGGGCCGGGGCATCGGCATGGCCGCCGCCGTCGCGCTGGCCGAGGCCGGAGCCGACGTGATGCTGGTGGCGCGATCGAGCGCCGAGACCGAGTCGGTGGCCCGGGCACTGCGAGCTGTCAGTCTGCTGGCTTCGGCCGCATCGCTCGACGTCACCGACTCGCGTCGGATGGCCGAGTTCGTGCATGACACGGGGCCGTATCCGGTGCTCGTCAACAACGCGGGCACCAACCGGCCGGCACTGCTCACCGACACGCCCGATGAGGACATCGACCTGCTCGTGGAGCTCAACATCAAGTCGGCGCTGCGGGTGGCGCGCGAAGTGGTGCGCGGCCTGATCGCGCACCGCCGTCCGGGGTCCATCATCCAGATCTCGTCGCAGATGGGGCATGTCGGGGCGCCCATGCGCACGGTCTACTGCGCGACCAAGCACGCGATCGAAGGCATGACCAAGGCGCTGGCCTGCGAAGTCGGGCCGCATGGCATCCGTGTCAACAGCGTGTGCCCCACCTTCATCGCCACCGACATGACACGCGCCCAGCTCGAGCAGCCCGAGTTCCGCGATCATGTGCTTGGCAAGATCGCCCTCGGCCGCCTGGGCGAGCTGAGCGATGTGATGGGCCCGATCCTGTTCCTGGCCGGCGATGCGGCAGCGCTGATCACCGGTGCATCGTTGCTGGTCGACGGCGGCTGGACCGCGGCCTGAACCAATGACGCATGGAGACTGCCATGACGCATGACCCCTTGCTGGCGGTCCACTCGCTCGACCGCTTCGATGTGAGCGTGCCCAACCTCGAAGAGGCCGCACGCTTCTACGCCGCCTTCGGGCTCGATGTGCAGCGCAGGGCGGATGGCCTGTACCTGCAGACCTTCGACAGCGGCCACGCCGTTTGCCGCGTCGCGCGCGGCGAGCGCAAGAAGCTGCTCGGGCTGCGCTTCGGGATCTACGCCGAAGACGTTCCGCGTTTCGCGGACCACTTGCGGCAAGCCGGCGTCGACATGATCGATGCGGGGTCGAACAGCGCGCTGCGCCTGCGCGACCCGGACGGCATGCTGATCGAGCTCGTCGTCGCAGGCAAGACCTCGCCCAGCGCCGCCGGGGATCCGCGGTCGGTGCCGCGCACGATGGCGCCCAAGCGCAGCAAGGCGCCATTCGTGAGGCCAAGGAGGTTCTCTCATGTCCTGCTCTTCAGCGCCGACGTGGACAGGGCGGTCCAGTTCTACTCGCGGGTCTTGGGCTTGCGCCTGTCCGACCGTTCCGCGAACGAGATCGCCTTCATGCATACGCCGCACGGCAGCGACCATCACCTGGTGGCGTTCGTTAAATCCGAAGGGCCGGGGTTGCACCACTCGAGCTGGGATGTGCGCAGCCTCGACGACGTGGGCCTCGGTGCGAGGCAGCTCGCCGCCAAGGGCTACGACCAGGGCTGGGGCGTTGGGCGCCACGTGCTCGGATCGAACTACTTCTACTACGCCAAGCAGCCGTGGGGCGGTTACTGCGAATACTCGTTCGACATGGACTTCATCGCCCACGGGTCCGAATGGGCAGCAGGCGACCACGACGGCGAAGACGCGTTCTTCGTCTGGGGTCCGCAGCCGCCTGAAGGCTTTGCATCGAACACGGAACTCGGCTGAAAACGAATCGGAGACAGCGATGACGGACAAGATCTACGACGTGATCCAGCTCGGCCGCGGCCCCGTGGGCATGACATCGGCCGCACTGATTGCGCAGTCGGGCCACAACGTGGCCCTGGTCGAAAAGCATACCGGCTTGTACGGGCATCCACGCGCCGGGCACATCGACCACGAGATCGCGCGCGTACTGGCGTCGGTCGATTGCGCCGACAAGGTGCTGGCCGACGCCGAGGCACCGATGGACTACGTGTGGAAGAACGCCAAAGGCGAAGTGCTGATCGAGTTCGCATGGGGTGCCAAAGGCGTGTCGGGCTACAACGCTGACTACATGATGTTCATGCCGCTGATCGACAGGGCGCTTGCCGACAAGCTCGAGCGCGATCCCCGGGTCGACATGTTCTGCGGCTGGCAGGCCGTCGATTTCATCCATCACGACGATTACGTCGAGCTGGTTCTGCGCAAGACGGAACATGTCGAGGGCTCACAAACCCCCGTCGTGACCGACGAAGAGACCCGGCTGCTCGGACGCTACTTGATCGCCTCGGACGGCGCCAACAGCCCCGTGCGCCGGCAACTGGGGATCGAGCAGGACGACCTCGGGTTCAACGAGCGCTGGCTCATCGTCGACGCACGGCGCAAGCGCGAGCTGCGTCGATTCGACCCCGACTGCGGGCAGATCTGCGACCCGCGCCGGCCGGTCACGATCCTGCCGCTCGGCAAGCGCCATCGGCGCTGGGAGTGGTGCATGTTCGAGAACGAGACGCCGGAGGAATTTCAGCGCCCCGAGAAGGCATGGGAGCTGCTCGCCGAGCAGGGGGTCACGCCCGACGACGTCGAGATCATCCGGCAGCTGCCCTACGTCTTCAGCGCGCGGCTGGCCAAGCGCTGGCGTGAGGGACGCATATTCCTGATGGGCGACGCGGCGCACACGATGCCGCCGTTCATGGGCCAGGGAATGTGCTCGGGCATCCGCGATGCGGCCAACCTCAGCTGGAAGCTCGATCTCGTGCTGCGCGGCGTCAGCGGGCCGGACATTCTTCGTTCCTACCAGGAGGAACGCTACCCGCACGTTCGAGACTGGACACTCATCTCGATCGAGTCCGGAAAACTTCCCTGCACCGTCGATCCGAGCGCGGCCGAAGAGCGCGACGAGAGGTTTCGCCAAGGCTGGCGTCCCCCGATGCCCGACTTTCCGAAGCTCGTGGGCGGCCTGCTGCATCGCGAAGCGGACGGCAGCCTGCGCGCACCCACCGGTGACCTGGCGGTGCAAGCGCCGGTCAAGGTCGGCGAGCGCTTCGATCTGCTCGATGCATTCCAGCCGCGCGGCAAGTTCGTCGTGCTCAGCACTGTCGCGCACCCCGCCTCGCGGCTCGCCCCCGCACAGCTGGCCGCGCTAGAGCCGCTGGGTGTCGTGTTCTGCCATGTCGGCGAGCGGCAACACGGCGCCGATGCCATCGATGTCGAAGGCAGCTACGCGGCTTACTTCGCGCAGCATGTCATCGAGGTGTTGGTCGTTCGTCCCGACTTCTACGTGTTCGCAGGCTGCAGCCTGGGCCAACTGCCATTGGTGCTCGACGACCTGATCGTTCAGCTGGGCATGCGTGAAGCGCGGGTGCCCACGGACGCGGTCGTCAACTTCTGAGCCGACCTGCGGACCATCGTTTCGCCGCGTTTGCGCAACGCTCGCGCTCCCCACATCGCTGTCCCGATCCGGCCCTGCCAGGTCGCCTGGAGATCCACCATGATCAAGTTCTCAGTCAACGGCAAGCCGGTCACCATCGACGCGGATGCCGATATGCCTTTGCTGTGGGCGCTGCGCGAGCAGTTGCAGCTGACCGGTACCAAATTCGGTTGCGGCATGGCGCTGTGTGGTGCGTGCACTGTCCACTTGGACGGCACGCCTGTGCGTTCCTGCCAGACGCCGCTGTCGGCGGCGGCCGGCAAGAAGGTCACGACCATCGAAGGGATCGGCAACACCCGCACCGGCAAGGCCGTGCAAGCTGCATGGATCAGCCACGACGTGCCGCAATGCGGGTATTGCCAGTCGGGCCAGATCATGAGCGCCTGCGCGCTGCTGTCCGACAAGAAGAAGCCGACTGATGCCGACATCGACGGCGCGATGAGCGGCAACGTGTGCCGCTGCGGCACCTACAACCAGATCCGCGCGGCCATCAAGGATGCGTCGGTCGCTCTTGCGAAGGGAGCCTGACATGAACCGCACCACCCTCGATGACGCCGCGCTGGACAACCCCTCGCGCCGGCGCTTTCTCGAGACAAGCGGCGCCGCGGCGCTGGTGGTCGGATTCGCGCTGCCGGCGGTGGCCGGGCGCGCGCTCGCGGCCGACCCGGCAGCCGTGTTTTCGCCCAATGCCTACTTGCGCATCACGCCCGACAACCGCGTCATCGTCGTGTGCGGCTCGGCCGAAATGGGGCAGGGCGTACTCACCGCCATCCCGATGCTGCTGGCCGAAGAGCTCGACGCCGACTGGAGCAAGGTGAGCGTCGAACAGGCACCGGTCGACAAAGCCTATGCCAACCCGATGTTCGGCATGCAGGCCACCGGCGGCAGCACGACAGTGCGCGCGCACTGGGAGCCCCTGCGCAAGGCGGGGGCGGCCGCGCGCGAGATGCTTGTGGCGGCCGCCGCCGCGCAATGGAAACTCGACGCCGCGTTGTTGCGGACCGCCAACGGTCAGGTCATCGCACCCGATGGCCGCAAGCTGAGCTACGGCGCGCTGGTGGCGGCCGCGTCAACACAGGCCGTGCCTGCCAACCCGAAGCTCAAGGACAGCAAGGACTTCAAGCTGCTCGGCAAGCCGCTCAAGCGGCTGGACACTCCGGCCAAGGTCAATGGCACAGCCAGGTACGGCATCGACGCGCAGGTGCCCGGTCTGTTGGTGGCCGTGATGGCGCGTGCGCCGATGCCCGGCGCCAAGGTCGCCGGCATGGACGACGCGAAGGCCAAGGCCGTCAAGGGTGTCAAGCAGATCGTCACGCTGCCGAGCGGCGTGGCCGTGCTGGCCGATGGGTACTGGGCCGCCAAGAAGGGGCGCGATGAGCTCGAGGTCCGGTGGGACCTGGGCGCGAACGCCGATCTGTCGTCTGCGAAAGTGAGCGCGATGCTCACCGACGGTGCCAACGCCGCCGAAGCGGTCGCCGCCGATGTGGGCAACCTGAGAGACGCTGCCGCCAACAGCGCCGCGACGCTCGACGCGCTGTATGAAGCCCCGTACTTGGCGCACGCCTGCATGGAGCCGATGAACTGCACTGCGTGGGTCAAGGGCGACGAGGTCGAGATCTGGGCCGGCACACAAAGCCAGGGCCCGGCGCAGGGCATCCTGGCGCAGGTCGCGCAGGCCACCCCCGCCAAGGTGAAGATCCACACGATGATGCTCGGCGGCGGCTTTGGCCGGCGCTTTGCGCCCGACTTCACGATCGACGCCACGCTGCTCAGCAAGATCAGCGGCAAGCCGGTCAAGCTGATCTACAGCCGTGAAGATGACATGGCCGCCGGCTTCTACCGGCCCGCGTCGGTGGCGCATCTCTCGGGCGCGATCGATGCGCAGGGCAAGCTGACGATGCTGAACATCGGCTTGGGGTCGCCGTCGATCATGGCGGCTTCGGGTTTCATGAAGATTCCGGAGAACGGCGTCGACACCTTTGCGCTCGAGGGCATTGCCGACCACCCCTACGACATCGCCAACCAGCGCATCGCCTACGGCCGGCGCGAGCCCGGGCCGCAGGTGTGGTTCTGGCGCTCGGTCGGGCATTCGCAGAACATCTTCTTCATCGAAGGCTTCATCGACGAGATGGCTGCCTCCGCGAAGAAGGATCCGTTCGAGTTTCGGCGTGGGCTGCTCAGCCAGCAGCCGCGCTACAAGGGCGTGCTCGAACTTGCGGCCGAGAAGGCCGGCTGGGGCAAGCCCGCGTCGGCCGGCGTATTCCGCGGCATCGCGGTGGCGCAGAGCTTCGGCAGCTATGTGGCCGAGGTGGCCGAGGTCTCGGTTGGCATCGATGGGGTGCCCAAGGTGCACCGGGTCGTCGCTGCGGTGGACTGCGGCATGACGGTCAACCCCGAGATCATTCGGCGCCAGATCGAGGGGGCGATCGTCTACGGCCTGAGCGCGGCGCTGTACGGCAAGATCACGCTGAAGGACGGCAAGGTCGAGCAAAGCAACTTCCACGACTACCCGGTGCTGCGCATGAACGAGATGCCCAAGGTCGAGGTGCACATCGTCGCCAGTACCGAGAAGCCCGGCGGCATCGGCGAGCCGGGCACGCCGCCGATCGCACCGGCCGTCGTCAATGCGATCTATGCAGCCACCGGCAAGCGTCTGCGCTCGCTGCCGATTGATATGTCGGCGTTGAAAAAGGCCTGATCGACGACCCCACCGGGGTTAGTTAGCGAGCGTCTGCCGCTGCGACGGCGGCAAGCAGCACGAACCCGCCGGAGAGAGCCAGGTTCTTGAAGAAGTGCAGTGCCTGGCCGGACCGGTCGGCCAGCGCGGCGCTCCAGAACGCATGCGAAGCGAAGGCATCGACGAGCAGGAAGATGCTGAGCGCCAACGCAATCCAGCGTGCCTGCCACCCCAGCAGCAGCGCGAGGCCGGCCGCGAGCTCGACGGCAGCGAAGGCGACCGCCGCCGACAGGCCCCGAGCGCGCCAACCGTCGAACAGATGAAGGCTGCCCGGCCCGATGAAGGCCAGCGCCAGCAAAGCGCGTCCGGCCACAAAGACAAGATCGTTTGTCATGGTCGGCGTGCTCAGACAGCGACGGTGCTCGGCTTGAGCAGGTCGGCGATGCCGATGCGGTGCGCGAACTCCTCGCGCACTCTTTCGGCCACTTCGGTGACCGCGCCGGCACCGTCGTCGATGAAGTCGATCACCGAGCGGAACGGACGTGTTCCAGCGGCAAGACCGACGATGCGCGTGATCTCGTCGGCGACCGCCGCAGGATCTGCATGCTCCGGCGTCAGTGCGCTCAAGCGGGCGCCGACTTGGTCCATCAGGCCGTCGTAGCGCGCGTAGGCCGCAGCGGTGGCATCGTCCGCGGGCTTGCCGGCGTTCGGGAAATGCGCAGTGCCTTTCGTGAACGCGCCGGGCACGACGATCGACGTTTCGATGCCGAACCGCGCCACCTCGTATGACAGCGTGATGGCAAGCGAATCCATCGCTGCCTTGGCTGCGGCATAGGGCCCCAGGAAGGGCGGGAAGCCGCCGCGTGTCGTCGTGCTGCTGACCCACAGCAGCAGCCCCGCCTGTTGACCGCGCAGCACCGGCAGCGCCGCCTTGTTGACCCGCTGGGTGCCGAGCACGTTGGTGTCGAAGACCTTGACGATCTCTTCTGGCGTGAAGGCTTCGGTGGGGCCGACGACGAGGTGACCGGCGTTGTGCACGACGACATCGAGGCGTCCTTGCTCGGCGACGATGGTCTGCACCGCCTGGTCGGCCGACGCCTGCGACAGCACGTCGAGCTCGACCGCGCGCAGGTCGTGTCCATTGGCGAAGCTCCAGTCGCGCAGTTCGCGCACCCTTGCCGCGTTGCGACCGTGGATGTCACGCATGCTGGCGTAGACGGTGTGGCCGGCGGCAGCCAGTGCGCGCGAGGTGAGGTGGCCGATGCCGGTCGAGGCGCCGGTGACGAGGATGACGGATTTCATGGTGATTCCTTTGCAGTAGTCGGGTTGAGTCGATCAGACGATGCCGCCGTTGACACGCAGCGTTTGGGCGTTGACCCAGGCGGCGTCGGGGCCTGCCAGGTAGGCCACCGCGTTGGCGATGTCCTCCGGTGTACCGAGGCGCTCGAGCGGGGCGGCTTTGGAAAGGCGCTCGATCACTTCCGGCGCCTTGCCGTTGAGGAACAGCGCGGTGGCCGTCGGCCCGGGCGCCACGGCGTTGACCGTGATGTTCCTGCCGCGCAACTCCTTGGCGAGGATGTTCGTCATGGCCTCGATCGCGGCCTTGGTGGCGGCATAGACGGCGTAGCCCGGCAAGGCCAGACCGATCACGCTGCTCGAGAAGTTGACGATGCGCCCGCCGCTCTGCATGCGCGCCGCCGCCTCGCGCATCGTGTTGAAGCTGCCCTTGACGTTGACGCCGAACAGGCTGTCGAAGGTCTTGTCGTCGGTGTCGGCGAGTTGCGGCAGCTTGGGCGGCATGATGCCGGCGTTGTTGACCAGCACATCGACGCGGCCGTAGATGCGCAGGGCCTCGTCGAACAGGCGGCGCACCGCGGCCGGGTCGGCCACGTCGGCCTGCACTGCCGTGGCCTGGCCGCCGGCGCCGACGATGCTCGCGACGACCTTGGCGGCTTCGTCGGCATTGCCGGCGTAGTTGACGATCACCGCATGGCCGTCCTTGGCCAGGCGCTGGGCGATGGCGGCGCCGATGCCGCGGGATGATCCGGTGACGATGGCGACGGGGGAGGAGTTCATTTCGGGTTCCTGGTGGGTTGGGGTGAGTGAATTCTTATGTTTATCCAGTTCGAGATAAATACGGTAGATTTGCCATCACTGTCCAATCCAGCCAAACAATCAGGATCCCCATGGACCGCTTCGACTCGATGCGCGTGTTCGTCAGGATCGTCGAGCTCGCGAGCTTCACGAAGGCGGCCGACGACTTGCAGCTGCCGCGTGCCACGGTCACCCACACGATCCAGCAACTGGAGAAGCGGCTCGGCGTGCGCTTGCTGCACAGGACCACGCGCCAGGTGAGCGCGACGCTCGACGGCGAGGCGTATTTCCAACGCTGTTTGCGGCTGCTGGCGGACGTGGAGGAGGCCGAATCCGCCTTCAGCCAGTCGGCTGTCGCGCCCAAGGGAAAGCTGCGCGTCGACCTGCAAGGCACGCTGGGCATGCACTTCCTGCTGCCGCAGATCGGCGGCTTCTTCGCGAAGTACCCCGACATCGAGCTCGAGATCGGCATGGGTGATCGGCTCGTCGACTTGGTGCGCGAAGGTGTCGACTGCGTGCTGCGCGCCGGCGAGCCGCGCGAGTCGAGCATGGTGGGGCGCCGCGTGGCGCTGCTGGGCCAGGTCACCTGCGCGAGCAAGACCTACCTCGAACGGCACGGAACGCCCGCGACACTGGACGAGTTCAAGAGCCACCGCGCCGTGAACTACGCGGGCGCCACCGGCAAGATTCTGCCGTTCGAGTTTCTGGTAGGGGATGAGAAGCGAACGATGCAACTGCGCGGCTCAGCCACCGTCAGCCATGCCGATGCCTACGTCGCCTGCTGCGAAGCGGGGCTCGGCTTCGTTCAGCTGCCGCGTTATCACGTGGAGAAGCAACTCGCAGCAGGAACGCTGTGCGAAGTGCTGGCCAAGCACACGCCTGCCGCGATGCCGGTGTCGGTGCTCTATCCGCATCATCGGCAACTGTCGCCGCGCGTTCGGGTGTTCGTCGACTGGGTGGCGGATCAGATGCGGCGTGCGCGCTGATCGTTCGCGCTCGAAGCGCGCGGTTGATGCGCAGCCACCCGTCGCAGCAGCGTCGCGAACGTCTCGGCAGCAGGGGTCAGCGGAAGTCTGGCCCGCGTCACCTCGACGATATCCGGGCCGATCAGCGGCTCGCGCACCCGGATCGGCTCGACCACATCCTTGAACAGCTTGGCGTCGGCCCATTGCCTGGGGAGCAGGGCGATCGCGTCGGATGTCGTGAGCAACGAGATCAGCCCCAGCATCGACTCCGCGATCGTCTTGAGACGAGGATTGCGCATGCCGAGCGCGACGAACTGTTCCTCGAACTCTTCTTCCACCCGTTCGCGCAGGCCCACCACGATCCACTCGGCCTCGAGCAGGCGCTCGAGGCTCTTCTCGCGCGCCAACGGATGGCCCTTGCGCGCCAGCACGAGCCGCTCGTTATGGAAAAGCAGTTGGACCCGGTAGCCACTGCCCAACGCACGTTCGGGCCGCGGCCCCATGTAGAAATCGAGCCGTCCGTCGCGCAGCCGCGATTCCACCGCCGGAAAAAGCCCTTCGACCAGCCGCAGCGACACCTCGGGACAGGTGCGACGGAAGTCCAGGTACACGTCGGGCAAAAGCGTCAGCATCAGCGCGCCGGACAGGGCCACGCTGACACTGCCCTGCATATTGCCTTCGAGCTGCCCGGCTTCTTCGACGCCGCGACGGATTTCTTCGAGCGCCACTTGCGCACGAAGCAAGAACCTTTGGCCTGATGGAGTAAGCGTCATGCCGCGCGAGTGGCGTTCGAACAGGCTCGTGCCGAGCTCACGCTCGAGCTCCTGGAGGCTGCGGGTGAGAACCGGCTGCGCGAGCCCGATCGAACGCGCGGCGCTGCGAACGCTGCTCGCGTTGGCGATCGCGACGAAATCCCTCAGGTGGTGGAGCTTGGGCATGCGATAGCGGGCAGGTATCACGGGATCATTCCTGTGATCTTCCCACGACCCCTACCTCTTGCATAGGATCGTGACAACGACCTGTCGATCGATGGAATATCAGAGGTGGAGACATGAAACGAACAAGCTGGCTCGCACTGGGCGTCGCACTCTGCGGCTGGGCTATCACGGTAGACGCATTCGCAGCCGAGGGTGTGCCGGTCGGGCCAGTGCGCATTACCAGCGCATTCGGCACCGGGAGTGGGCCCGATGCTGTCGCACGCCTGATCGCAGACAAGCTCGGCGCCCGGTGGAAGGTGCCGGTCGTCGTCGATGCGAAGCCGGGCGCCGCTGGCGTGCTGGCCATCAACTCGATGAAGCGCTCGCCGCCGACCGGCAACGACCTGGTCGTCGTTGATGTCGGCAATCTGGCCATCAACCCACTGATCTTTCGCAATCTCGCCTACGACCCCGAGCGCGATCTGACGCCGGTGGCCATCCTGTACAAGACCGCGTTTTTTATCACGGTGGCCGCGGACGGGCCGATCCGCTCGTTCAAGGACCTGGCCGGCGCCGCAGCCCAACCCGGCAAGGTGACCTACGGCTCCAACGCGGTTGGCGGTCCACTGCATCTGGGCGCTGCGCGGCTCGAAGGCGCGCTGGGTGTGCAGATGCTGCACGTGCCGTACAAGGAAACGTCGCAGCTCTACGCGGCCGTGTCGACCGGCGAAGTCACCTGGGCCTACGGCAGCATCGCAACCGCCGGGCCGCTGCTGCGTGCCGGCAAGCTGCGCTTTCTGGCGGTGGCCGATCACACGCGGTCGCAAGCGCTTCCCGACGTGCCGACACTCGAAGAGGCGGGTGGCCCGAAAGGGGTCGATGCGCTGACATGGGTCGCGCTGATGGCCCCGCAGGGCACACCGCCGGCGATCGCGAACGAGATCAACAAGGCCGTGGTCGAGGCTCTCGCGCTGCCCGACGTCAAGGAGCGCCTGGCCACCTTCGGCTTCTTCGCGAGCCCTGGGGCTGCGCAGCAGGTGGTCGACCTGATGCGTTCGGACAAGGCGCGCTACGCCGAGGTGTTGAAGCGCGTCAAGGTTTCGATCGACTGACACGGAGCGGAGCCAAGCGATGAAAACCGAGGTGGCGATCATTGGCGGCGGGCCTGCCGGATTGATGCTGGCGATCGAGTTGGGCTGCCGCGACGTGCCCTGCGTGCTGATCGAGCAGGCGGCCACCGGCCCAAGATTGCCGAAGGCCAACGCGACGTCGGCGCGGACGATGGAGCACTACCGGCGGCGCGGTTTCGCCCACGAGATTCGAGCGCTGGGGCTGCCCCCCGACTATCCGCAAGACGTCGTCTACTGCACCCGCCTGTCCAGCCATGAGTTGGCGCGCTTCGCGATTCCATCGGCCGACGTGGCCGCCAGCCGAGCCGGATTCGGCGACTACGGTGACAAGGCGTGGCCGACACCCGAGTTGCCGCATCGGGCCCAGCAGATGTACATCGAGCCGATTCTCCGCCGGCACGCCGAGAGTTACGCGAGCGTTCAGGTTCGTTTCAACACCAGGGCTCTCGCCATCGCCGAAAAGCCGGATGGTGTCGACGTCCAACTGCGCGAGAACGGCAGCGCCGCCGATCACACCCTGCACGCCCGCTACGTGGTTGGATGCGATGGCGCCCGCAGCCTGGTTCGCGAAACCATGGGCGTGCGCTACAGCGGTCGGGGCAAGGAGCAGCGCGACTTCCTCGGTGGCCAGATGGTCTCGATCTACTTCCGCTCGGCGAGCCTCTACTCCTTGCTCGTCAAGCCTCGCGCTTGGCAGTACTGGGCCATCAACCCGAGACAGCGCGGCCTCTTGAACTGCATCGACGGCATCGAGACCTTCGTGCTGCTGGTGCAGTTGAAGGAAGGCGAACGCGCCGAGTCGCTCGAGGTCGAGTCGGTTCTAAGCGGCGTCGTCGGCTGCACCTTTGAGCATGAGCTGATCGCGGTAACGCCTTGGAACGCGGGCTACGCACTCGTCGCCGACAACTTTCGGCGCGGGCGATTGTTCGTCGCCGGTGACGCGGCGCACCTGTTCACGCCGACTGGAGGCATGGGCTACAACACCAGCATTGACGACGTCGTCAACCTGGGCTGGAAGCTGGCGGGTGTCGTCCACGGCTGGGGCCCCGACGCGCTGCTCGATTCGTACGAAGCCGAGCGGCGCCCGATTGCGATGCGAAACACTGCATTCGCCCGGGCGATGGCCGACAGCATCGGCCGCCTGCCGGCGTCCGACTCGGTGGAACTCGAAGGCGCTGCCGGTGAGCAAGCGCGAAGTGCACTGGGCGACGCGCTGGCGGCTCACGTAGCGCGCGAGTTCAACATCCCCGGCCTCCAGCTGGGGCTCCGTTACTCGTCGAGTCCGATCATCTGCGCTGAAGACGGACCAGCCCCTCCCGACGATCCGAACCACTATGTCGTGACTGCATATCCAGGATCTCGCGCGCCGCATCTGGCGGTGGGAGACAACGCACTGTTCGATCACTTCGGCCGCGACTTCACGCTGCTGAGCTTCAAGCTCGAGGCCCTTGACGCGTGGTTCGAAGAATCGCGTCGAATGGGCTTGCCGCTCGCTTTCGTGCAGTGCCCCGACCCGGCCGGCCGAGACCTCTACGGTGCCGACTTGGTGCTGATACGGCCGGACCACCACGTCGCGTGGCGGGGCCCGCGCCATGCGAATGCGGCCGAGGTTCTGCGCATTGCGTGCGGCCGAGTCGAAGCCAGCCAGGATATGAATGGAAGCCAGACCCAAGCTGTATTGGACCGTTGCTGAGCCCACTCAGAGAATCACGATGAGAAATGTTCGGGAGAGATCGTTGGCAACTCAATTCACCGCAGCGGTAGTGGTCTCGCTGCTCACGCTTTCCTCCAGCACCGGCGCATCCGCGCAGACCTTCCCGTCCCAGCCGATCAAGCTCGTCGTCGGCTCTTCGCCCGGGGCGACGCCCGACGTCATCGCCCGTCTGGTGGCGCGCAAGTTGTCCGATCGCTGGAAGGTTCAGGTCTACGTCGAGAACCGCACCGGGGCGTCGGGCACGCTGGCGTCGGACCAGGTCGCGAAGTCCGCTCCCGACGGCTACACCTTCTTGCTCGCCGACAGCTCGTCCTGGGCCATCAACCCGCATCTGTACAAGAAGCTCCCTTATGACCCCGAACGTGACCTGGTGCCGGTGATCCAGTTCGGCACCTTGCCGATGTTCCTGATGGCCAAGGAAGCCGTGCCGGCGAAGACAACACAGGACTTGATCGTTCATGCGCGCAAGGCCGGCGGCGCCATGACCTATGGGTCTGCCGGCAACGGATCGATCCATCACATCAGTGCGGAGCTGTTCAAGTCGCAGACCGGTGTCACATTGATGCACGTGCCCTATCGGGGTGTCGGGCCGCTGGCCGTCGCGTTGATGGCCGGAGAGGTCGATGTGGCCTTCATGGGCTACACCTCCGCCGAGCCGGGAATCCAGGCCGGCAAGATCAAGATGCTGGCCGTCGGAACCGACAAGCGTGTTGCGTCGTTCCCTGATCTGCCGACTGTCGCCGAAGGCGGGCTGCCCGGGTTCTCGATGTACGCGTCGGTCGGCATCCTGGCACCGAAGGGAACGCCGGCCGACATCGTCGCCAAGGTCCACGCGGCCGCGGCTGCGGCCGTCATGTCGGCCGACATCAGAGGCCGCCTGTTTGCGATGGGCATCAGCGTGGCGCCGATCAATCCCGCGCAGTTCGATACCTCGATGAAGGCCGAGCGCGAGAAGTACGCGAAGCTCGTAAAGCTGTCGGGCGCGAAAGTGGACTGACCCCATGCAAGCCCGGCACTAGCACCCCATCAGCGGGGGCTGCTGCCGCCCAACCATCCAGACCGCCCAACAGGCTAGTGCGCGCCTGAACGGAGGTCCTTTGCCTGAATTTCTCATTCAACGGAGACACCATGACCCCATTGCCAATCCTGCTCGCAACACGCACGGCGGCGCTGGCCGCCTGTGCTGCCGCGCTGAGCGCTTCTGCACAGACGGTGACGCTGTACGGCATCATCGACGTGGGCGTCGAGCGGCTGAGCAACACCGCTCCGTCCGGCAAGAACCAGTACCGCGTGCCGTCGCTCACTGCCAGCGTCCCTTCTCGCTGGGGCGTTCGAGGAAGGGAAGACCTGGGTGGGGGCATGAGTGCCGAGTTCGTGCTCGAGTCCGGATTTGCGCCGGACATGGGGACCCTCGGTCAAGGTGGCCGCAGCTTCGGCCGGCAAGCCTACGTGGGATTGCTTGGCAGCTGGGGGCAACTTTCGCTGGGACGCCAATACACGATGATTGGCGCTGCCCTCGCAGACGCCGACGTGCTGGGTCCGAACATCTACGGGCATGCAAGCATCGACGCCTATCTGCCGAACTCGCGTGCCGACAACGCCATCGTCTACCGTGGCAACGTCGGCAGCTTCGTATTCGGTGCGCACTACACGCTGGGCCGCGACGCTGTCAACGCCGGCCCTGGCCCGTCCGGCACGAACTGCCCTGGCGAGCTCGCGAGCGATAGCAAGGCTTGCCGTGGCGCTTCGATCCTGCTCAAGTACGACGCCGCGCGTTGGGGGGCCGCGTTGGCGGTGGATCGCATCAATGGAGGACCCGGCGCGTTCGGTGGCCTGACCTCGAGTTCGTTGTCGGACACCCGCACGGTGGTCAGCGGCTATGTCAAGGTCGCCGACGGAAGGATCGGTGCCTACGTGCTGCACCGAAACAACGAAGGCAGCACCCTCACTCCGCGCAGCGACTTGTACTATGTCGGCGGCACTTATCCCGTGCTGCCGCTGGTTTCGATCGATGCCGCGATCTTTCGCTACGATCTGAAGAACAGTGACAACGATGCGACGATGGTCGTCGTGCGAGGCACGTATTTCTTGTCGAAGAGAACTGCGGTCTATGCGCAGGCAGGGCAAATGGCCAACAAGGGTGCTTCTGCAATATCGGTGAGCGTAGGCGGTCTAGCGCCAAGTCCTGGCCAATCACAGACAGGGCTCATGGCCGGCATCCGTCATTCATTCTGAAGCTGCCGGGCGAGGAACGTCGAACGATTCCCAGCAGGTCCCGAAGACAAGTTAGTTAGCGGCGCGCGTTGTGCGGACTGCCAGACACTCCAGCTTCACGCGCATGAAGCGCTGGGCAGTGTGGCGGAGGATCACCAGCGGGGAGATGGCAAGAGCACCGAATTCGACAACCATCTTGCCCATCAGGGCGTTCAGCTTCATTTCGTCGATCTGCATCGTCGCCTCCTGTGGACCGCTGTGCAAAGCCACATCGTGCGTACGTTGGTCGGCGTGCTGCGCGTGCGCCTTACATGCCTGTTCGCGGCGAAGTTTCAGACTGCGCGGCTGACCCTGTATGCGCAGATAGGCTGGAGAACCAAAGACTCCGAGCTGGCCGGGCGAGTTCGAGCGGATGTGCCGGGTGCGGGACGGGCAATGACTGCTTTGTGGCACGTCCGTCACGTGAGCGAGCGACAGCTTGGGGTCGCTCTGGTGAGTTCGATCGAGATCGCCGAACGACGCGTGATGAACGGCAGCAACGGGTCCGAAAGCGGTCGTCGTCGTGTCAGCCCTGGGATCGCGAAGCGTTCCCTTTCATACTGTCTTCCAAGGGGGCGGGTCAATGTCGAACTGAACCTTCGTCAAGACATCCAGTACATGAAGATGCGGAAAGGCCTTTCCACCGTCATCGGTCCGGTTGTAGTTCGTCAATCGCATGATTTCGACGTCATGGCCAAGGAACTGATCAATCAAGTGACCCTCCATCGGTATGCGCACGAGAGCCTGGTGGATGGTTGAGCGGAAGCTGTGAAATACCTTGCGCCTATGGACATGAACGCCCACCGCAACGGCGTGCTCATGAAAGTCGCGCCCCGGGTACTTGCCAAACCCCTCCTTGTCTCTCCATAGCAGACCTTCCCACAGCCACGCCTTTCCGGCATCGCGCCGATCGGCAACGTAGTCAAGCAGGCCGAGCTCGACCAACCTTGGATGTATCGGTATCGCGCGCAGCGAAGCGACGGTCTTGATGCGCGTCGTGATTCCGAGCTCCTCTTCAGTGCGGCCTGGCGCAACGTCGATGCACGCGACGCCTTCGATGGTCACAAAGTCCGCGGTCTGAAGCTGACTAATCTCAGCCAAGCGCATGCCCGTGTACAGGCCGATGAGCGGAATCCAGTAGCGTCGCGATTGACGTGCGCGCACCTCTTCCGGTTTTCCCGCATTGCAGCGTACATGCTCCACAAACTTCGGACCGAACAGGGCTCGAAGATCAGATGGGTTGAATGAGACGTAGCCGTTGCCTGGCAACACGCCAGGGGCCAATCGTTTCTTCGCGTCGGCTTGCCGGACCCGCTTCGTGTCCTTGTTGAGAACGAGTTGGATGTCCGTTTGGACGTCCGCAGCCACCCATGACTTCTCCACGCAATACTTGAGGAACTGATTGATGTGCGAGAGGCGGTTGAAGTAGTTCGCCAACGACTGAGGCGTTCCACCACCGGCGAGCGTCGCCCGGGCGTGTTCTCGCCGTTGGCCCTGACGGGCAGGGAAGGACCTGAACTCCTCGAGGAACGCGCTCATGCGAGTGCGCGTCAATTCCGACAATTGCAGGTCCGTCGCGGACGCAGGCTCTCCCCCCGTCGGCCCATCCGGCGGCTCGCTGACGAGTTCGCGAAAGAGAACAATCGAGGGTTCGTGCGTGTACTTGCGGGTGTTCTCAGACCAAGCAGACAGGCTGATCTGTTCCTTGGCATATCGCTCGAACGCCTCGGCAATTGAAGGGGTGGTCTTGGGAAGAGAGCCTGCCGCCTCGACCATCCGTCCGTCGCGTGGTGTCGCCGTGCGTGCGTCGATGTGAGCAAGCATCGCTGCTTGAAGCTCCCGCGCGGCCTTCAACGCGTCGTCCCATTCCTCGGGCTTCGCTTCGATCTCGACGAGCCGGCCCGTCCCGGGATCCAACTTCAACGTAAAGCTTCGGAGGGCGGCATCTTCAAATAGGTACCGTGTGTCGTCAGTGCTCATGTGGGGAACGGCCAAGGATGCGTGAAACGCCCGCGCACGCGCGCGCGCAGTTCGTATATCGGCAGTTCTTGTGGAACGCTTGAATTCTTTCGGAAGGTTCGGGTGCGTTGCGCGGATGCGCTTGGGCACGACCCACCGGTAGTACCAAATGCCGTGGCGGCTCTTCGTGAGGTATTGGGCGATGCGCATGGACTGTTCGAGTTGGACCACTTCTTTGGACCACTTCGACGCACGCGTACACCACAAAAGAAAAAGGCCTTGTGCGACAAGGCCTTAGGTGCAGGTTGGTGGAGAGGAGGAGGATCGAACTCCCGACCTCCGCATTGCGAACGCGGCGCTCTCCCAGCTGAGCTACCCCCCCACACTGCAAACCAAAGTTTAGCAAATGATCCGCGTCTTCGATTAGAAAGCGAAGAGTGCGGAGCAGTTCCGCGCCGCCGAACAAGGAGAACAGGCATGCCCCGCTTCGATCCCGCCTGGCTGGACCTGCAATACAACAACCGCGCCCGGATTCCCGAGCACGCCGCGATCTTCGAGCGTTGGCAGCGGGCGTCGGTGGCGGCGCGCGACGGCTTGGCGTGCGAGCTCGATGTGCGCTACGGCGACGGGCCGGCCGAATCGCTCGACGTGTTTCCGGCCGCCGAGCCGAACGCGCCGGTGCTGGTGTTCATCCACGGCGGGTACTGGCGCGCGCTCGACAAGAGCGACCTGTCCTTCGTCGCGCCGACCTTTGTCCAGGGCGGCAGCATGGTGGTCGTGCCCAACTACGCGCTGTGTCCGGCAGTGAGCGTCGAAACCATTGTTCTGCAGACGGTGCAGGCGCTGGCATGGACCTGGCGCAATGCAGCGCGCTACGGCGGCGACCCGCAGCGTATCGTCGTGGCAGGGCACTCGGCCGGCGGCCACCTGGCGGCGATGTTGCTGAGCTGCCTGTGGCGCAGCGTCGCGAGCGACCTGCCCGGGCAGGTGGTGCAGGCCGCGCTGTCTATCTCCGGCGTGTTCGACCTCGAGCCGCTGTGTCACGCGCCGTTCCTGAAGGACGATCTGCGCCTCACGCCGGCGTCGGCGCGCAGGCTGAGCCCGGTCCATTTCCCGCCGCCCCAAGGCAGGCTGTATGCCCTGGTCGGCGCCAACGAAAGCGAGGAGTTCCTGCGCCAGAACACGCTGATCCAGCAAGCCTGGGGCGACGAGGCGGTGCCGGTGTGCGAGAGCGTGCCCAACACCCACCACCTGGACGTGATGCACGCCTTCGTCGACCCCGAGTCGCGCCTGAATGCGCTGGCGCGCCGGCTGCTGGGGCTGAACCCGCGCATACCGCATGAAACGCTATCGTTAACCCTGTGAAGATAGGGTTTCGCAATTCCCCGCATTGAAGCTTTGTATTGGCATCGCGGAGCGCACTGCGTTAGGGTTGACGAGTGCCACCTGCGCCGCAGGCGGACGCGCTTCTTCCCCCTCACAACGCTAGGAGAGCGACATGGGCTTGAAAGGATCGAAGACCGAGCAGAACCTGAAGGACGCCTTCGCGGGCGAATCCCAGGCGAACCGCCGGTACCTGTATTTCGCAGCCAAGGCTGACGTCGAAGGCCAGAACGACGTGGCGGCGCTGTTCCGCTCCACGGCCGAAGGCGAAACCGGCCATGCCCACGGTCACCTCGAGTTCCTCGAGACGGTGGGCGACCCTGCGACCGGCTTGCCGATCGGCTCGAGCCGCCTGAACCTCGCATCCGCCGTGGCCGGCGAAACGCACGAGTACACCGACATGTACCCGGGCATGGCCAAGCAGGCGCGCGAAGAAGGCTTCGACGAGATCGGCGACTGGTTCGAGACGCTGGCCAAGGCCGAGCGCTCGCACGCCAACCGCTACATCAAGGCCCTCGACGCCCTGGTGGACTGAATCGAGACGCAAGCTGGTCGGACGAGGGGCTTCGTGCCCCTTGTTCATTTCCGCAGCGAGGACACTCCCCATGACAAAACGCGAAGGCAACCTCGACGCGCCGACCCGCCACGCCATCGCCTGGAAGTCGCCCGAGTTCTACGATGCGGCGGCCTGCGAAAAGGAGCTGGAGCGGGTGTTCGACATCTGCCACGGCTGCCGCCGCTGCGTCAGCCTGTGTCAGTCGTTCCCGACGCTGTTCGACCTGATCGACGCCACCGCCGACGGCGAGGTGCACGGCGTTGACAAGAAGGACTACGCCAAGGTCGTCGACCAGTGTTACCTGTGCGACCTGTGCTACATGACCAAGTGCCCCTACGTGCCGCCGCACCCGTGGAACCTGGACTTCCCGCACACGATGCTGCGCGCCAAGGCGATCAAGTTCAAGGCGGGCGGCGTCGGCGCCGGCGAGCAGTTCCTCGCGTCGACCGACAAGCACGGCCAGTTCGCGGGCATCCCGGTCGTGGTGCAGGTGGCCAACGCGCTGAACAAGACCAAGACGATGCGCAAGTGGCTCGACAAGAGCCTCGGTGTGCACCCCGACGCCTGGCTGCCCGAGCTCGCGACGAGCCGCTTTCGCTGGAGCGCGAACAAGCAGGGCAGCGCGACCGAGGTGCGCGACGGCCAGCGCACGCCCGGCAAGGTGGCGATCTTCGCGACCTGCTACGTCAACTACAACGAGCCCGGCATCGGCCACGACCTGATCAGCCTGCTCGAGCACAACGAGATTCCGTACACGCTGGTCGAGAAGGAAAAGTGCTGCGGCATGCCCAAGCTCGAGCTCGGCGACCTCGACGCGGTGGCGCGCCACAAGGAAGCCAACATCCCCGTGCTTGCGAAGTACGCGAAGGACGGCTTCGCGATCATCAGCGCGATCCCGAGCTGCACGCTGATGTTCAAGCAGGAGCTGCCGCTGATGTTCCCCGACTGCGCCGACACGCAGCTCGTCAAGGAGGCGATGTTCGACCCGTTCGAATACTTCATCGCGCGCAACCGCGACGGCCTGTTGAAGACCGATTTCAAGAACGACCTGGGCAAGGTCAGTTATCACATCCCGTGTCACGGCCGGGTCCAGAACATCGGCCGCAAGACCGAGGAGATGCTCAAGCTGATCGGCCAGAAGGTTGCTGTGCAGATCAACACCGTGGAGCGCTGCTCGGGCCACGCCGGCACCTACGGCGTGAAGACGCCGTACCACCCGGTGGCGATGAAGATCGGCCGCCCGGTGTTCAAGGCGATGGGCAAGGACGAGCCGGACGTCATCAGCTCCGACTGCCAGCTCGCCGGCCACCACATCGCGCAGGGCATGGCGCAGAACGGATTGAAGGTGCCGCAGCTGCAGCACCCCTTGAGCCTGGTGCGCCGGGCGTATGGAATTTGAATGTAGGAGACAAGCCATGACGAAAAGCATCACCCGTGACAGCCTCTTGACGCTGGAGGCGTACTCGAAGGTCCGCAAGACCAGCCAGCCGCATCTCATTGCGCACCGCAGGCAGCGCACTGTGCGGCTGGGCGATCACATCAGCATCCAGTTCGAGGACGAGGTGACGATCCGGCGCCAGATCCAGGAGATGCTGCACATCGAAAAGATCTTCGACGAGGAAGGCATCCAGAGCGAGATCGACGTCTACGCCGCACTGCTGCCCGACGGCAGCAACTGGAAGGCGACGATGCTGATCGAGTACCCCGACGTGCACGAACGCAAGCGCGAGCTGGCGCGGCTGATCGGGGTCGAGGACCGGCTGTTCGTCGAGGTCGAAGGGCATGCGCGCATCTACGCGATTGCCGACGAGGACCTGGAGCGCGAAAACGACGAGAAGACCTCGGCCGTGCACTTCGCTCGCTTCGAATTCCCGAAGGCCGCGAAAGACGCGGTGCGCGCCGGAGCGCAGGTCAAGCTCGGCTGCGATCACACCAACTATCCGGCGCATGTGGTGATCGCGCCGGACACGCTGGCGAGCCTGGCAGGCGACCTGAGTTAGCTCAGGCGGTCGACAGCTGCGGTGCCGCAGCGCGGCGCCGCGCCATCCACCAGCTTTCGGCGCTGTAGATCGCGAGCGCCAGCCAGATCAACGCAAAACCGACCAGCCGCGCGCCGCTGAAGGGCTCGTGGAACAGCCACACGCCGAGGCCGAACTGGATCGTCGGGCCGATGTATTGCAGCAGCCCGAGCGTGGCCATCGTGATGCGGCGCGCGCCGGCCGCGAACAGCAGCAGCGGCACGACGGTCAGCGGCCCGGCCAGCAACAGCCAGGCGATCAGCGCCGGGTCACCGCTCGTCAAGGCGCCGCCGCCTTGCGAGGTGATCCACAGCAGCAGCGGGATCACGAGCGGCGCAAGGATCAGTGTCTCGAGCGCCAGCCCTTCGAGCGCGCCGAGCGAGGCGGTCTTGCGCAACAGTCCGTAGCTGCCGAAGCTCGCGGCCAGCACCAGTCCGATCCACGGCAGCTGGCCGGCCTGGACCGTGAGCCACAACACACCCAGCCCGGCCAGCGCCACGGCAGCCACTTGTGCGCGCCGCAGGCGCTCTTGCAGCACGACATAACCGAGCAGCACGTTGACCAGCGGCGTGATGAAGTAGCCGAGGCTCGCGTCGATGACACGCTCGTGGTTCACGGCCCAGACATAGACCAGCCAGTTCGCGCTCAGCAGCAACGCACTGAGTGCGAACTGCGCGAGCTGGCGCGGCTGGCGCATCACCCGTGCGAGCCAGCTCCAGCGCCGCATCACAGTGAGTGCGATCACCAGAACGACCAGCGCCCAGACGCAGCGCTGCACCACGATCTCGAACGACGAGACTGCGGCGATTTGGCGGAAGTACAGCGGGAACAGCCCCCACAAGGCGTAGGCGAGGGCGGCGTAGAGGAGGCCGGGGTTCATGCGTGGCGCATTGTCCCGCGCGGCACCAGATCGCGCTCGCGAATGGGCATTGCAGCGCGGGCACGGCCCGGTGCATCATGCGCGCGTGCCGCACCTTGCCTTCACGTCCCAACTGCGCCGCTTCACCACCACGCCGGAGCTCGACACGAGCGCCACTACCTTGCGCGCGGCACTCGAAGACGCATTTGGAATCAACCCGACGCTGCGCAGCTACGTGCTCGACGAACAAGGCCATCTGCGTGCCAACGTCGTCGTCTTCATCGACGGGCAACGCAGCACCGACCGCACCGGCCTGGCCGATGCGCTGAACGCCGACAGCCGCGTGCATGTGATGCAGGCGCTGAGCGGCGGCTGACCCATCTCAAGGAGGACTTTCGCGATGAATGACCGTGCCTGGATCGCCACCCGCAAGGGCCTGTTCGAACTGCGCCGCGACGGCGCTGCATGGTCGGTCGCACGAACCATCTTCCTCGGCGAGCCGGTCAGCATGCTGCTGCCGCCGCAGCCCGACGGCCGAATGCTCGCGGCCCTGAACCTGGGCCACTTCGGCGTCAAGCTGCATGCGTCGGACGACGCCGGCGCCAGCTGGCAAGAGGTGGCGACACCCGCCTACCCGCCGCAGCCCGAGGGCGCGACCGGCGTGGCCTGGAAGCTGGTGCAGGTGTGGGCGCTCGAAGCGGCGAACGGCGTCGTCTGGGCCGGCACCTTGCCGGGCGGCCTGTTTCGCTCGGCCGACTTCGGCCGCTCATGGCAACTGATCGACTCGCTGTGGTCGCGACCCGAACGTGCCGAATGGCTCGGCGGCGGCTACGACGTGCCGGGCATCCATTCGATTTGCCTGCATCCGACGCGGCCGGCCGAGATGCTGCTGGGCATCAGTTGCGGCGGCGCGTGGGTGACCAAGGACGGCGGCGACAACTGGGCCTTGCAGGCAACCGGCATGCGCGCCGCCTACATGCCGCCCGAGTCCGCGGACAGCCCCAACACCCAGGACCCGCATCGCATCGTTCGCTGCGCCGCGAAGCCCGAGGTGCTGTGGTGCCAGCATCACAACGGCATCTGGCGTTCGGGCGACGATGCGGCGTCGTGGCAGGAGGTGAAGACTGCGCCGCTGTCCAGCTTCGGCTTCGCCGTCGCGGTGCATCCGCGAGATGCCGACACCGCCTGGTTCGTGCCCGGCGTGGCCGACCAGCAGCGCATTCCGGTCGGTGCCGCGCTGGCGGTCAACCGCACCCGCGACGGCGGCAAGAGCTTCGAGACATTGCGCTCAGGGCTGCCGCAGGAGCAGTGTTACGACCTGGTCTACCGCCACGGCCTGGCGCTCGCCGACGACGGCCGCACGCTGCTGATGGGCAGCACGACCGGCGGCCTGTGGTCCAGCGACGATGCAGGCGAGCACTGGGTGGCGGTCAAGGCCCACCTGCCGCCGATCCACGCGGTGCGTTTCGGCTGACTACTTGAGCGAATAGCCGCGCCCGTCCATGCAGGCGGCGACGGCGCGGTGGAACACGCTCGCGTCGGCCATCGCGGCCGGCTGCGTCGTCGCCCAGCGGTTGCAGTCCTGCCGGTCGGCCTCGATCTGCTGTGCGCTCTGGCCGTTGCGCGGATAGATGATCGGGTCGGGCGCGGGCTTCGCCGCAGGTGCGGGAGATTGGCCTTGCAAGTCTTCGGCGCCCGGCGGCGGCGCCACCACCCGGTAGCCGTCGTAACCGGCGGGCGCGTAGTACACGCCGTTGGCGTAGTAGTACGGCGCGCCGCCGAACCACACCGTCGTGTAGACCGAAGGCAGCAGCGGCACGATGATGCCGAACGGCGGAAAGCCGACGATGAAACGCGCGCCCCACGGCCGGTACCAGACGCCGCGGTGGTAGTAGTGGTGATGGCCGCCGTAGGCGATGTTCAGGCTGCCTTGCGGCAGGCTGCCGGTGACGTGTCCCTGCACGGGATACGCGTGACCGCCACCGCCGCCGCGAACTTGCGCGCCGCCTTGGCGTTCGGCCAGTGCCGAGTTGCAGCAAACCAGTGCCGCCGCGGCAACCACGGCGTGAAGAAGGAGGCTCGTCGACTTCATGGGATGGCTCCTGGCATGAACGATCTTGCAGGCGAAACGCTTGCTCCTCGATTCTCCCACCGCAGGAATTGAGTTGTGTTAACCGTTGTCGGCTGCAATGTAAAGCCAGCGCCCGCCTTCGCGCACGAAGCGGCTGACTTCGTGCAGCCGGTTGGCACGGCCGGCCAGCTTGCTGCGGGCGACGAACTCGACCGTCGCATGGTCGGCGTCGTGCTGCAGGTGGCGCCGCACGTTGAGGCCCAGCCACTTCAGGCCCGGTGGGTCGGGCTCGAGCGCTGGCGGTCGCGTGCTCGGGTGCCAGGTGGCGAGCAGGTAGTCGTGCAGCCCGAGCACGAAGGCGCTGTAGCGCGATCGCATCAGCGCTTCGGCGTTCGGGGCCTGCAGGTGCAGCGCGCCGGCATGAAAGCGCCCGCAGCAGGCGGTGTAGGCAATGCCGCTGCCGCAGGGGCAGGCTGTCGTCATGGCAGCGGCATTTCCCAGGTCTCGCCGACCAAGTCGTGGCCGAAGCTGTGGTGGGCTTCGCTGGCGATGAGTTGGTAGCCCTCGCGCTGGTAGATGTGGCGCGCTGCGCCGAGCAAGCTGTTGGTCCACAGGCGGATGCTGCGGTAGCCGGCTTGCTGCGCGAAGCGCGTGCATTCGGCGACCAGCCTCCCGCCCAGGCCCAGGCCGCGGGCGGCAGGCTCGACCAGCAGCATGCGCAGCTGGGCCACCCCGGGCAGCGGCTCGTGCGTCGTTTCGTCGCGCGCCTGGACCAGGAACACGCATCCCAGGTTGACGCCGTCGCGCTCGGCGATCCAGCAGGCTTCGCGTTGGGTGTCGAAACGATCGATGAAGTCGGCCGCGATGCGCGCCACCAGCGACTCGAAGTGCATGTCCCAGTGGTACTCCTGCGCATACAGCGCGCCGTGGCGTGCGACCACCCAGCCGATGTCGCCGGGCCGGTGCGCGCGCAGCAGGTAGGGTGCTTTCGCGGCCCGTTCGGGCGAGTCGTCGAGCAGGCGGCCGATCTGGCCGAAGGCCTGCAGCAGTTGCTGCTGCTGCGGTTCGGCCAGGCGCGCCAGCAGCTGGGTCACCTGCTCCTGCGAGCGGGTGTTGAGCGGCGCGAAAGCACGCCGGCCGGCTGCCGTGAGGCTCAAGTGGGTGCTGCGCGCGTCGTCCTTCGAGCGGGTCGCCTTCACGAGGCCGCGCTCCTTGAAGCTGCGCAGCAGGCGGCTCAGGTAGCCGGCGTCGAGCTCGAGGTTGCGCGCCAGCTCGGTCGCGGTGGTGTTGTCCTTGTGCGCCAGCTCCCACAGCAGGCGCGATTCGGTGAGCGTGAAGCCGCTGTCGAGCAGGCCTTCGTGCAGCACGCCGATGCGCCGGGTGTAGAAGCGGTTGAACTCGCGCACCGTCTCGACGCGCTCGGAAGTAGGGTCGGCCATGCAGGCATCTTGGCCATGTGGTTGCCAAAGGCAAGTAGTTTGTTGACTGATCCGGATGGCAATTCATCACACCGGGCTCGGGTATGCAAAGAAAAATCCACCGCGTTCGCCGATACTGTATAAAAATACAGTTATCAAATGGACGCCATGCCCCCTGCCGCTTTTCAGCCTGAGCTTTCTGTCGCTGCCCGGCCGCCTTTGCGCGCAGTGGCGGGGGGGCAGGTCGCGGGCGGAAATTCTTTGTTTCGCGCGCCGTCGCGCCCGGCGCCACGCCTGCCGGCACCGGCCCCTGAAAGCCTGCACCCTGCGCTGTGGCTGGGCCACCAGCTCGGCCGCAATGCCGACCAGGCGGCGCCCAGCGGCTTTGCCGTGCTCGACGCACAACTGCCCGGCGGCGGCTGGCCACGCAGGGCGCTGACCGAGCTGCTGCTGCCGCACACCGGCGTCGGCGAGATCCGGCTGCTCAGCGCCTGCCTGGCTGCCACCCAGCTGGCGGGGCGGCTGGTGATGGTGTTCGACCCGCCCGAGAACCTGTCGGCGCGGGCGCTCGACCAACTGGGCCTCGACGTCGAGCAACTGCTCGTCATCTCCACCCGCACCAAAGTCATCCCCGGCGCCGACAGCCTGTGGGCGCTCGAACAAGCGCTCAAGAGCGGCCACGTGGGCGCCGTGGTGGCCTGGCTGCCGCCACGCCTGCGGGCAGAGCGCCTGCGCCGCCTGCAACTGGCCGCCCACGCCCACGACGGCCCGGCCTTCGTGCTGCGCGAGTTGGCCGCGCAGCAGCGCCCCACCGCCGCGCCGCTGCGCATCGCGCTGCGTCCGGCCGGGCCCGATCTGCTGAACTTGCGCCTGCTCAAGCGGCGTGGCCCGCCGCTCGAAACGGCGCTGCGCCTCGAGCTGTCGCCGGTGTTGTCGGATCTGGCGCGCAGCCGGGCCGAGTCGGCGCCGTTGCCCGCAGAACGGGTGCCCGATCTGTGCGCCGCCACCTTCATCAACCTGGCCTGACGGTCGTGCCCTTCGTGTCTCGCCGTCATGCTGTGGATCGCGCTGCACTTGCCCCTGTTGTCGCTGGAATCCTTTGCCGCGACCTTGCTGCAGCGTTCGGGTGAACTGCCCGGCGAACCGAGCAACCAGCCGACTCTCGCCGCGCCGATCGCGTTGATGGATCTGCACCACATCGTCAGCGCCAACCCGGCGGCGCAGGCACTGGGCGTGAAGGCCGGGCTCAAGCGTGCCACCGCACTCGCGCTGGCGCCGCAGATCACGCTCGGCCAGGCCGATGCTGCACGTGACGCGCAGGCGCTGACCAGCGTCGCGCATGCGGCGCTGGCGTTCACGCCCGCGGTCTGTTTCGAGCCGGCCGACGCGCTGCAGGCGAACACCGTGCTGCTCGAGGTGCAGTCCAGCCTGCGTTATTTCGGTGGACGCAACGCCTTGCTCAAGCGGCTGCGCGCCGCGCTGGCGCCGCTCGCACACGCCGTGCAATGCGCCAGCGCCCCCACGCCGCAAGGCGCGGCGCTGCTGGCGCGCGTGGACGCTCCGCGCGAAGGCCGGCATGCCGCCGACCCGGCCACGCTCGAGCGCCTGCTCGACGCCGCGCCGGTGTGGCTGCTGGGCCCCGGACGCGAACATTGGGAGGCGCTGCAAGGCATGGGCCTGCGCACGCTGAGCGACCTGCGCCGGCTGCCGCGCTCGGGCATCGCGCGGCGTTTCGGCCAAGGCCTGCTCGACGAGCTCGATCGCGCACTCGGCAGCCGGCCCGACCCGCGCGACTGGGTCACGCTGCCGCAGGTTTTCCAGAGCCGGCTCGAGCTCTTTGCCCGCGCCGACACCACCGAGCAGGTGCTGCACGGCGCGTCGGTGCTGCTGGCGCGGCTGGTGGCCTGGGCCTCGGCGCAGCACGCGCAGGTGCGTCGCTTCACCTTGCACATGCAGCACGAGCCGCGGCACCGGCACGACGCCAAGACCCCGCCCGACAGCACGCTCGAAATCGCGCTGGCCGAGCCCTCATGCGACGCGGCCCACCTGCTGGTGCTGCTGCGCGAACGACTGGCCCATTTGCAGCTCGTCGCACCGACACTCGAGCTGCAGCTGCATTGCAGCGACGTGTCACGCCGCGCGCCGCCCAACACCGAGCTCTTCCCGACCCAGCGCAGCGAACGCGAAGGCCTGACCCGCCTCATCGAACGCCTGCAGGCGCGGCTCGGTTGCGAGCAGGTCCAGCGCCTGGCACTGGTCGAAGACCATCGGCCCGAACGCAGTAGCGTGCTGAGCGCGGCCGAGGCCAGTGGGGTCGCGCCGGCATCGTCACGCAAGGCCGGGTCGCGGGCCGCGGTCGCGGTGGCCGCGCCGGCAGTGCAGCCGGTGTGGTTGTTGCCCGAACCCACGCCGCTGGCCGAACGCCAGTCGCGCCCGCTGCTCGACGGCCACCCGCTGCATCTGTTGTGTGGCCCCGAACGCATCGAAGCCGGCTGGTGGGATGCGGCGCTCGCCGCACGCGACTATTTCATCGCCCAGGCGATCGACGGTGCGCTGGTGTGGATCTACCGCGCGCGGCTGCCGCTGTCGGCCGCGAGCGAAGGGGAAGGGTGGTTTTTACAGGGGCGGTTTGGATAGGAGGCTCGCGCTTTGCGGCGCGGCGCCGTCGCCATCAATCGTCGCCCGGCAGCGAGTACTCGAACTGGTACGAATGTTTGCCGTCGACGATGTCGATCGTCATCGTGCCCTCGAGCCCCACCAACCGCCCGGTGCCCGAATCGGGCACGACGCTGACGCTGAGTTGCGGCGCACCGCGCGTCATCGTGCCGCTGTGCTGCAGCGCAAAGCTGCCGTCGAGACCGTTCAGCGTGCCGCTGACATGTTCGATCGCGACATAGCCGGCCGAGCCTTTCATCGACGTCATGGCGCTCAGCATCTCGCCGCGGCTGACGCCCGACAGGCCACCCTGGAATTGCTTGTCGATCGACATCCGGCCGAGGCCGGCCGTGTCTTCCTGCCAATGTAGCGGCAAGGGGTTCAGCTTGACTTCGAAACTTCCGCTCGCGTGATGTGTCACGGCATCTCCTTGGTATGGCGATCAGGCGGGCCAGTGACGCTCGAACACCGGCGCCACCCACGGGTGGCTCTCGATCAGCTTCAGCGTCGCCAGGAACTCTGGCCGCGCGCGGCGCAGATGCGCCCGAGTACCCGACCACTTTGACACGACGGCGGCCAGAAAGTCCAGACCGCCGGGCTGCGCGCCGCCGAAAAGCGGCCGGGCCACGAACTGGTCGGCGAAGATCTCCCAGTGCCGGTGCAACTGGGCCCGCGCGCCGCGCACCAGGCGCTCGCGCGCCGGGGCGTCGATGTCGGCGCACCAGCGTTCGGGATAGTCCGAGATCGACACCGCCGAATAACAGCTGGCAGCGATGAACACGAGCCCGCGGATCGCCTGGGCGCGCGACGCCGCGTCGGACGGAAGAAGCGGCGAGTCCGGGAACACGAGGCCCAGGTGCATCAGGATGGCCGCGCTTTCGGTGAGCACGCTGCCGTCGGGCAATCGCAGCGTGGGGATCTGCGCCAGCGGGTTGACCTGGCGCAGTTCGGCCTGCGCAGAGTCGGGCTCCCACGACGACGCATGGACGACGCGGTACGGCGCGCCCACGCGCTCGAGCGCCACTTCGATCGCCGCCGACCCGGAGCCTTGGGTGCTGAACAAGGTGAACATGACAGCCGAGCTTGTACTCAAATTCATCGAACCTTGTAGGCAGGCTTGGCTTTCGGGTCGGACTGGACCACAACGACGGCGTGCTGGACCTGCGGCGTGGCCTTGACGAACGCTTCGATCTGCGCCGGCGACTCCCGCGGCGGCACACAGCCCTCCACGAACACGACGCCGTGCTGCACGGTGATCCACAGGCTGGCGTCGGTCATGAACGAGGCCGCCTGCCAGCGCGCGCGCAGGCTGTCGGCGATCTGCGAATCGTGGGCATAGGCGCTGGCTTGTTCGCAGTCGCCGTTGAGCCAGCAGCAGGTGCCGCGCTCGGCGCGGTGGTGCGCCTGGACGCGCCGTTCGGTCTCGGTCAGCAAGGGGCCCGCGGGCAGCGGGCAATTTGGAATGGCGTCGGTGACCTGGAAGAACGGATCGTTGAACCAGTTTCGCGGCGCGTCGTCGTCGGCCGCGGCGGCCATGCTCGCGGCCAGCACCACCAGCAGCGCCGCCGAGCGCCCAAGTGCGTTCAGGTGTGCAACAGCCGTCCGCCGCCAAACGACCAGTTTTCCCACGTGGTTTCCTTGAAGCAGAGCATGACGTTTTCGGGATTCAAGCCCAAGCCCGCCAGGCTTGCCATCAACTCATCGAGCAGCTTCTTCTTGACCTTCACGCTTCGCCCGACCGACCACAGTACCTCGATCAATACGAAGTCGTTGTTGCGCTCCGATTTGAGATCGGGATAGGTGAGGTCGAAGCGAAAGTCTTCGGCATCGAGTTCGATGACACGCTGGAACTTGTCGGTCGTCGGCACGCCGCTCGAGACCAGTGCGGCATGCACCGCATCGAGGACGCCGGACTTGAATTCGAGCGACTTCGGCTTGCGCACGGTCAGCGTGACGAGCGGCATGGCGAGTGTCCTTGGTCGAGTTGGGCGCTGTCGGTTCGGCGCCTTGAGATGAAGCAACAACGGCGGCGCCGCTCTTGACGGAGGGACATTGTGCCCCGCCGTTGCGTGGCCGTTCGATGCAGGGGCGGGCGTCATGTCGCAAGCGGGGAGCCTACCAAGCGAAGTATTGAGAAAGCCAGGCGTCAACAAGATCGAAGCGCAGGACCATGAGCGAACTGTCGTCACGCCAAGCGATGCGCATGCCACAAAGCGTCACTCTTGGGTGATCGATTCTTCCGCCGATTGCAAGTACGGGTCCCCCGCTCATTCCCCCCAGCCCTTGCGGCAATTCCAGGTTGGCGTGGCCCAGGTCGGAGGTATGGAGCGCGCGGCGATCTATTGGAAACGAAAGGAAGGGAAGGGCTTGATCGGCTGACTCCAACCTGGGCTTGGTCCTCCTCCACAGCGGCGTGATGCCAACATCCCACTCCGCGGAGCAGAAAAAGTCTGACTTCGAGAGGTCAACGACGCCCTTGCGCCCTCGCGTTACCAAGAAGGCGCCTTCCCCCCGCTGGATGCTCCCCGACGCGTCATCGAGAACGTGCTTCGCCGTGACGAAGAAGGGCCATCCGTCCTTTGAGTAGAAGAATCCGGTGCCGAAACTTTCTACTCTTGGGCCTGGAACAACGCGTACAACCATGGCGACGCAGCCACTTCGCCCGTCGATGCAGGCATCGATTTTCGCGTACCAGCGCCTTAGCAGGTCATCGGGACTCTCGATGCGTGACGCACTCATATACGCCCAACGTTTGACATGAGGGGTGGCCGACAGCTGGCGAAGCCAGATCACGCCTTTGATTGCTTGAAGGCTGTGACCTCGACTTCGATTCGCATTCGAGGATCTGCCAGACCTGCGGAGATCATCATGGCGGCGGGTCGGACTTCACCGAAATACACTTCCATGCGGGCAATCGAACTCGACGCTCGATGCACCAAAGGGTCTGTTAGCCACGCTGCCGGCGCCTACCGAGTGAATCGCTACAGTACTCGGTTCATGGTCCGTGTGTGGGTCCGCTCGGAACACCGGGCTTCCATCACTGGCTCTGGTCGCGATCAGCCGCACATTTTGGTGAGCTTTGCTTCCCGCTGGAGAGACTTGCATTCCCCATGACGCGACCGGGCCGACGCCCCTGTGTGATGTGTGCAACTTGATCCGGAGGTGTGTTATGCAGGGTCTGACTGTGTTGGATCCACGTGCGGCGTTTGTCGACGTGGGCAGCGAGCACATGCATGTATCGGTGGGCGGCGACGAGCCGGCCGTGTTCGGCACGGTGACGTCGCAACTGCACGCGCTGCGCGACTGGCTCAAATCTCAAGACGTGCACTCGGTGGCGATGGAGGCTACCGGGGTGTACTGGCTGGCGCTGTACGGCGTGCTGGAAGCCGCGGGCTTGGAGGTGCGCATGGTCAACGGGCGCCAGACCCGCAACCTGCCTGGGCGCAAGAGCGACATCCAGGATTGCCAGTGGGGCGCCACGCTGCACATGCACGGCCTGCTCAAGGCGGGCTTCGTGCCGCCGGCCGACATCCGTCGGCTGCAGGACTATCTGCGACTGCGCGCCGACCACGTGGCCAGCGCCGCGAGCCACGTGCAGCACATGCAAAAGGCGCTCGAGCGCATGAACATCAAGCTGCACCACGAGATTGCCTCGCTGGCCGGCATGAGCGGCTTGGCGGTGGTGCGCGCCATCGTCGCTGGTGAGCGCTCGCCCGAAGCTCTGCTGGCGCTGTGCGACCAGCAAATCCGCCGTGCCAAGGCCGAGCAAGTCAAGGAGGCGCTGCGCGGCACCTGGGAGCAAGAGCACGTCTTCGCGCTGCGTCAGGCGCTGCAAAGCTGGGACCACTACCAGCAGCAGATCGCCGAGTGCGACCGACAGATTCAAGCCGTGCTTCCTCCGCACGACCCCAAGCAGCCGGCACTGCCGCGCCCGAAGACGCCCAAGCGTGGCGGAGTCAATTCGCCCGACATCCCCATGCTGGGCGAGATCCTCGCGCAGATGCATGGCGGGCGCGACCTCACGCAACTGCCCGCGCACACGCACTACAGCGTGCTGCAACTCGTCGGCGAGGTTGGCACCGATCTGACCAAATGGGCCACCGAGAAACACTTCACTGCGTGGACCGGATTGGCTCCGGGCAACCACGACAGCGGCAAGCGCAAGAGCCATGTCAAGCGCGGACGCAACCGCGCAGGTCAGCTGTTCTGCATGATGGCCCAAAGTTTGGTGCGCTCCAAGGACATCGCTCTGGGTGGCTTCTACCGGCGCATGTGTGCACGCCGCGGCGGGCTCATCGCCACCATGGCCCTGGCACGCAAACTCGCCGCCTGGTACTGGCGCATCATGGTCAAAGGCGACGACTATGTCGAACAAGGATTGGCTCGCTACGACGCGCAAGTCTTGCAGACCAAGCAGCGTGCGCTCAAGCGCCTGGCCAAGGAGCTCGGCCAGCAGCTCGTGCCCATTACCCCCGCTCCTTGACGCTCGTTGCATCACCCTACCGATTTCAACGAAATCAAGGACTTAGCCTATGGGTTCATGGAGAGGGTTAGGCGTCACCGTGGACCCTTGTGAGGTTACGCGGGGCCCAGCACGGCAAGACGCGGGAAGTAGCTGGTGTAGCCAGTAGGGTCGCGAGTGAGCACGCTTAGGTTTGCTACCGCCGCGTGAGCGCCAATGAAGAAGTCCGGCAGCGGCAGCAGCCGCGCGCCGCCTCGGCGCCGATATAGGCCGAAAGCCGTGGCGGCTAACGCAGCACACGACCAAGGGAGCGGGCTGCGCAGGGTGTCGTACACACCCAATAGGGCGTCGAGTGATTCGACATCGGGGCCTGGCACCAGCAACTCCGTGTAGATGATGAGGTTCACGTGTAGCGGAGACTTCTCGCTGCACGTTTGAAGCTGTTCGATCGCCCACTCGTGCCAAGCACTGTTCGTGTCGATGCAATCAACCCAGATGTTGGTGTCCACCAGTACGCCGGCGCTGCCGTCATAGCTGGAAAGGCTAGCGACGGCCACGGCGCGTGCTGTCGCGGACCTCGGCACCGCCGCGAAGGAAGTTCATGATTTCGTCGGCACCTAGCTGCCTGAACTCGGGGTTCAGACTGCTGCGAACGCGAGAAGCGGCCTCACGAAGTTTGGCGCGCCGGTCGTTCCGAATGCTCGTGGCGACTGGTGTGATGACGATCTTGCTACCTTCCAGACTGAAAGACACCTCGCTGCCAGGCACCACACCTGCGGCAGCGCGAATGTGTTTGGGGATAGTGACTTGACCCTTTTCGGTGACGAGCATGAGCAGTCTCCACGGCTAGTATGAATCGGAAGTAGGAATCGTACCAGTGATGAGCCTCTGAGGCAACAACGCCGGCCGTTTTGACGCCTAACGTTTGACATGAGGGGCGGCCGACAGCAGGCGAAGCCTGATGTTGGACGTCCCCTCGATGGAAGGGTGTGCGCCCAGCATGGCGCGAACTTATGGGGTGGAAGTCCCCTGTGGGAGTACCGACTTGGACTCATCGTGAGCGAAGGATAACCACGAGCCGAGGGCAAAGGCGAGACCGCGAGGGATTGTCCGAAGGAAGCCGTAGGCAAGAGGTGCGAGGCGACGAACAGAAACCGCATAGAAGGCCGAAGGATGCGAGGCGAGCTGGCACATGACAGCAAAGCCCATCGGTACGCAGCCTACGGTAAATGCGGCGCTTGTGCACCGACAGTTCGCGACCCTTACCTGGGGAGATCTGCGCTCCATGGCGGCGTGGTGCTGATGGTCAAGACGGCCCGGTCGTGCCGTACCCCAAACGAACCAGGCGCGAGATCGTGGTGTCCGATCTCAACGCGAGCGAACCGACACTGACCCATCAGGCTACGCAGCGCGCTCTGCAGTGATGCATCGCGTGAGGCCGCAGAAGTCAGCAGACGCCATAGTAGGTGAGCCAGGAGTCGGCCGCCGAAGGGCTGAACAACGAGACACAAGGAGCAGACGATGACGATCTCGAACGCATTGCCGAACCCGCCCGGGGAAGATGCGCCGGCGGCCGGCACGCACCGAGCCTTGAAACCAGACGAAGCGACAAACCAAGACCTGCTGCAAGCGGTGCTGGGCAGAGACAACCTGGCGCGGGCGTGGAAACGGGTCAAGTCCAACAAGGGAGCGCCTGGCATAGACGGTGTGACCGTGGAGGACTGGCCTGACCAAGCACGCGCGCACTGGCCGGCGCAGCGAGAGCAGATCGAGGCGGGGCGCTACCGGCCGCAGGCGGTGCGAAGGGTGGAAATCCCGAAGACCGGCGGCGGCCTGCGGCTGCTGGGGATACCCACCGTGACGGATCGGGTGGTCCAGCAAGCCATCGCCCAGGTGCTCACGCCGATTTTCGATCCGACGTTCTCGGACTCGAGCTTTGGCTTTCGACCGGGCCGCAATGCACACCAGGCGATCAGGCAGGTGCAGGCGTATGTGAATGACGGCTGGCGCATCGCGGTGGACATCGACTTGGCAAAGTTTTTCGACACGGTCAACCATGACCTGCTGATGAACCTGCTCAAGCGCAGCATCGCCGACAAGCGACTGCTGGCATTGATCGGACGCTACCTGCGCGCCGGAGTGCTGGTCGGTGAGCACATCGAACCCAGCGAGGTCGGCACGCCGCAAGGCGGGCCACTGTCCCCGCTGCTGGCCAACATCCTGCTGGACCAACTCGACCGTGAGTTGGAAAGGCGGGGCCACCGCTTCGTGCGCTACGCTGACGACATGATCATTCTTGTCAAGAGCCCACGCGCGGCGAAGCGGGTCATGCAAGGCATCACGCGATACCTGGAGGGCACCCTCAAACTCACGGTCAACCCAGCCAAAAGCAAGGTTGCGCCGATGAGCGACTGCAGCTTCCTGAGCTTCACGATCAAGGGCAAGAAGCTACGCTGGACCGACAAGGCGCTGGCGGACTTCAAGCACCGGGTCAAGGAGTTGACGAGCCGCAGCTGGGGTGTATCGATGGAGTCCAGGCTGCAAAAGCTGGGTCAATACGTGCGGGGCTGGACGGCGTACTTCGGCATCAGCGAGTACTACCAACCGGTGCCCGGGCTGGACGACTGGATCCGAAGGCGAATACGGATGTGCTACTGGAAACAGTGGCGCTGGCCGCGCACGAAGATTCGGAACTTGTTGGACCTGGGCGTGAGCCGGGAGACGGCAATCCAGCATGGCACCAGCAGCAAGAGCTATTGGCACATGGCGAGAACCCCGGCGGTGCAGCAGGCACTGTCCAACGCGTGGTTGAAGGTGCAGGGCTTGGTCAGCGTCAAAGACCTGTGGTGCAAGGCCCAGGGCTACACGACCTGAAAGGACATCGGCTTCGTCGAGCGAGCCAACTTGTTGAACCGCCCACTGCGGACCCGCACGGTGGGTGGTGTGGGGGCTGGGAGCTAGAAACTCCTGG
>Ga0209515_10001444_pt1 | contig 39897 bp, 35 predicted proteins | sample Subgroupgradi54m_FD_187454 | JGI IMG/M metagenome (GOLD analysis project Ga0209515, IMG submission 187454) | Subsurface groundwater microbial communities from S. Glens Falls, New York, USA - GMW60B uncontaminated upgradient, 5.4 m (SPAdes)... ... | reverse complement strand
AACTCCAATTGTGAAGGGGGGTGAATAGTAAATGGCAAATTTTCAAGATCAAAACTTAACATGCAGAGATTGCGGTAAGCCCTTTGTATGGACAGCTTCAGAGCAAGAATTCTACCAACAGAAAGGTTTTCAAAATGCACCGGTTAGATGCCCAGCATGCCGTGCGTTAAAGAAAGCTCGTATGGATGGAAATCGCGGAGGAATGTCCTCTGGACAATCTTTCCCGATAACTTGCGCAAACTGCGGCAAGAGCGATACAGTACCTTTCGAACCGAAAGGAAATAGACCAGTCCTTTGCAAAGACTGTTTTAGAAAACAAAGAGAATCTGCATAAGATTTTTCTTTGGTATCGAAAGTATCACGGCGTTGAGATTTATCTTTTCGTGATACTTTTGCTGCTTCTTCTTGGCAAATCCGAATTTCAAAATCCGAAATCCGAAACAAATCATAATTTTCTAAATTCAAATGTTCAAAAGTTTCGAATTTCGATATTCGTGCTTCGAATTTGGAACTATCGGGAGGATTCGGTTGCGATGGATAGAGCGGGGATTTTTACAGGCGGATTTTGCAAAGGCAACTGTGCCGGCGGAGTATTTATATTAAGAGCTTGATTTGTACTGCCTGAAGTCTTGCTTCCTTTTTCGGCTTTACCCTGAAGAGCGGCTATTTCTTTGTCTATCTGTTCCAAACTTGCTTTGTCCTGAGCAACCAAGCTTTTTACAACCTGATACTGGACAAGTGCATTCTGCGAATCTCCTTTTTGTTCCAATGTGTGTCCCAAATTGTAGTGAGAGTTTGCATAATCAGGTTTCAAAGCTATGGCGATTTGGAATTGGTTTTGAGCGTTATCCCATTGTCCCAACTGATAATAAATTCCTCCAAGACTTATGTACTCCTGAGGATTATTAGGGTCAAGATTTATGCTTTGCTGTGCAGTTGCAACTGCAAAACTTTCCGCATTTTGTCCAAAACCGATAAGGCCCCTATAAATTGAGGATAAATTTTGCCAGTTAGTATAACTTTGAGGAGCAACTGTCGTAGCAGCCCGTGCGGCGTTGATAGACTGCTGTATAAGGGTTGTTATATTTTGCGAAATAGTTGCGCTTGGGGAAGAACCTTTTGGGCTCTGAGAAGCAAGAGTGTTGGCCAAAGCAAGATTTGTCTGTGAAAATACTCTATAGAAACCATCTCTATAAGGGTAGGTTGAAATTGCTTGGGCCTGCTGTTGATAAGTTAAAGATCCATTATTTTGCGCAGCGGCAACAAGAGATTTTTGAAAAGTAAGATCTGAAGTTGCGTATAGTATGCCTAAATATCCTATCCATCCAACCAAAAGAAGAATTAGTACGCCGATTGTGGAGGGAAGAATCAAGCTTTTGTCGTTTTTCGTGTGGGGAGCTTCCATTGCAATAAGTCCTTTTCTAAATGCAACCAGCTGAAGCTCAATATCAAAGAATCTGTTATTTGCTTTGGTTATCAGACCTTGATTTGCTGCAAAAAGTCCTAGGATAATGAAAAATAACGTTTGAGTAACAAAACTCAAAGGTAGAAGGAAAGAAAATATCAATAGAGCAATTAGAGAGATAAGCATTTTATTTTGAGGAACAGAACGAATTTCTTTTACAGCTCTAATTAATAAAAATATGAATGTACACAAGCCTAGCACTCCGGTTGTAGCCAATAGTTCCAATACAAAATTTGATGATCTAAAAAAGCTTAGATTCCACAGAGTTGGATCTTGATTGAATACGGCCTGCTTCCATCTCGCAAAATCAACTGCATATGTTCCAAATCCGCTACCTAAAAGAAAACCCTGCGCTATTCTCCCTGAATCAAGAGAGATTTCTGAAAAAGCAGTTTGAAATCCTGTTTCAATAGGGAGGATAAGAGGTTTGTCCAATGTAAAAAGAGCATAAGTCGTAACAATTATACCCAAAAGGATAACAAAAGATGATACGCCAAAACTAACTGCTTTTGTCATTTCCGAACTTGACATTTTATTCGCATCTTGTGAAAAAGCGTCTTGTTCTTTTGCACGAGCTTTTGATCTGAAAAATCTCCATAAGTAATAAAAAGATATACTAAATACAAGAATAAGATAAATTTCCTGTTCCAGAAGCGACCCTAGGGGGGTAAAAGTCTGGGCGTGAGTTCCCGGGAAAGGCAGAATGTAGATTTTGAAAAACGACAATACACCGGATAAAGAAAGTAAAACTGCGCCTATAATTAGAGAGAACATTAGAAAAAGGAGAGAATTTTTGTCTTTTACTATATTTACAATGAGGAAAAATCCCAATATAGCAAACAAATAAGGAACAAATGCAGTTAGAGAGTCAGCTCGGTTTACAGCAAAAATGCTTGATAATAATGAAAAAATTGCCAACAAAATAATTGGAATATCAAAAGATGTTCTTCGAAGTTTTACAGATTTTTCCGAAAGCATTTTTGCGCATTGCAGGACCAAAAGTAGAATTACGACTCCGCCTAGCAATACTTGTTTCGGAAGAACAATTGGATTGGTAGTAATTGTTGTAAAAATAACAGGAAAGGCCATGAAGAGAACCCCGAGAAGGAAGAGGGAAATATTTTGAATATAGCTGCGAAGTTCGTTCTTTTCTTCCATTAGTTTAGGTTAACAAGGTCTTCATATAATGTCAAGGAGAAAAAATTTAAATTACGGTCAATTTTTTCGACGAAGACCCCGCCTAAGCGCTCTTCGAGCCGTATTCGAATAGAATTGAAAAGGCGAGAAGTAAGCTTGTGTGGGGTCAAGAAGTAAGTTAAAAAATAAAAAATATGCCGGAACTATGGAATCAATTATAACCTGTTTTCGTCTTAGAAGATATTTATTTAACTTTTTTGTATGCATTAAGAATTTCTGGATTCCTTAAAAGAATAGTTTTATTGGTAGTATAAGCAATCCCCTTGTTTGGATTTGTTTCAAAGCCTAAATAAACGACTTCTACTTTTCTTTTCCTAAGTTCTGCAATTGCAGGTTGAAGATCGGAATCGGAACTGCAAAGAATTGCAGTATCCAGCTTTTTATCGCAAGCCATAGAGACTAAATCAACCGCTATTTTTACATCTACACCTTTTTCTCTAAAAACCACCTTACCATCCACTCTCTGAGCCCTTACGTTACCCGCAATTATAAATTCGTAACCTTGGTTAATTAGAGTATTTCTTAATTTTCTCTGTAGCCTAATTAATTCTTTTGATTTCTTTGGCGTATCTTTATGGAAATGAAGCCTTGCATTATAAAATATCTTTCTTGAAATATTAAAACCTTTTAAAGGCTCTTTGAAGATCTCGTTAAAATTCACTGAGGCAAGATCAATCTTATGTTTGCCAATTCCTTCTTCCTTCAGAGCTTCCTCAACCTTATAAATGAAGTTTTCTCCGTCAATAAACAGTATTGTTTTAGACATAGAGAAGATATTAAAAACCTCAGCGGGTCTTTTGGACACTAGCTGAGGCGTTTATAAATTCAATATACCTCAATTTTAGTCAAAAATCAAGAGGCGAAAACCTTGGGCTGCGGGGCAATGGAATCAATCAGGAATCTTAGTTAACAATGAGCCAGTTGAAGGGGATTGGGTTTTTGTTTGGAGATTCTACTCCGACTGTAAACGAGTCATTCGCGACCTGACGCATTAAAAATGGTGACTGGGCGCTGGGTGTTCCTACAGGAGTTATGTAAATCACAGATTTGTCTGTTACTAAAGTGTTTTTTATAGTTACTTCGTCCTGATAAGAACTGATATTTGCCGATCCTGCAGAAGAACTTGCAATTAATTCAGTAGATGATATTGCTAGCGCCGGCTCAACAAAGTTGAGATTGAGTTTTGCGAATGTTCCGGATCCTGAAGCAACAATATCTCCCTTTTGATTTATAGACAAGACAGCTGATCCGCTTGAATTATTTACGACTAAATTAGAAGTGGGTAAAGGAGAAATAATATTTACAGCAAGTTTTCCTGTTACTGAAAGATCGCCTTTGACTTTAATATTGCCTTGGGTATCTACATAAACCAAACCTCCCATAATTGATAATCCGCCTTGGCGTAAACTCTGAAGAGACAGATCTGTGCCAAGGGTTTCGATTGAATTTTGCGTGACAAACATTGTTCCTCCAATTGATAGTTGACCGTTAACTGAAACATCCAAGAGACTTGTAGAACCAAAAACCATGAGTCCCTGATTAAATTGCGCTCGTTCTGCCTGCAAGGCTTCAACAAAAGCCAACTGAGCAGAGTAAGAAGCAATATTTATGAAGTTTGTATTAGGTATTAAGTATTTAACTTTTGCTTCAAGACCACTGATAGAATCGGCGAAAATGTTCCTTGCCCGTAATGTTCCGCTTATCGAAGCGTCTTCAAACTGACCGCTAGAGGCTGATAGCTGACCGCTGAATGAGGCGTTACCCTTTACTTCAAGCGCTATGTCATTCTGAGCCGAATGCGAAGAATCTAGATCCTTCGTTTCACTCAGGATGACAAGTTTACCATTAACTGTTATTGCAGAGCCGGATGCAAGGGGTGAGATAATATTGGTTGAGATTTGGTCAGTTCTTATAATCGGAGAAATTATTCCTGTTTGCCTCCCAACAACGCTTACAATATAATCTTTTAAATTTTGTCCGTTGACTATTATAGAATCAGCAGTAACAACTAATGAACCTGTAACAATCTCTTGAGCATGTAAAAATCCTGCGTTGATCTGCGCTGCAGCAACTTCAAAAAATCCTCCTACATTGGTTAGAGTTTCATTTTTGGAATTAGAAATAGAATAGCCGTTTGAGCCGGTACTACTTATAATAAGATCGCCATTTGCTGCTAAATAAGACGATGGGTCCGACCAGGAAACGTTTGCAAAAGCATAGATTTTAACAATCGGGATTATATTTGGCTTTTTCGGAATATCCGTAGGCAAACTGGTTCTACTTCTGTACTCTTTATTATCAGGATCATAAAATCCCACAGCTTTTGACTCATCTATACTATATATATCTTCCAGGGCCTTACCAACAATAGGACCTGTTTTTGTTGCTTTCATTGCAACCCCTGGAATTGAGGAAGAGGTCAACAAATCTCCGGCAAGAATTGGTCCATTTTCCAAACTAATTTTTACTGGAATTCTTCCAACTAATGCCACCGGGAATGAGTATTCATTATTGCTAAAGTCTTTTCCAAATGCATCATAGGGATTGGTAGAGACAATACCAATTATCCCTCCTTGATAACTTGAATTGGATTTATTCACGTACGCTTTGCTGTTTGATCCTACATTAACTGCACCAACGGCCGCAACAACTACGTCTCCTGCCTCAATAGTTACATCTTTTGACCCGTAGTACTCTGCAATATCAGCTCCGCCTGAGGAACAATCTCCCAGAAGGACGTTTTGAGTGTTTGACACATCTGATCCGTTGTGGCAAAGCCTTTGGGAGTATTGAGTCGAAATTTCAATCTTTGTCTGTCCGCCGGCAACTTCAAACTTTGCTCCCGGAGTAACTGTTCCTATTCCCACATTTCCGCCATTAGCAGCGTAAAGAGAGGGCGTAGACGAGGCTGGAGACAGAGCGATTCCCCCTGTTGTTGTGCCTCCTATTGTCAAAACCTGAAGCTTCGTAGTTCTTATAACTCCTGTGGCATCAAGAGTAAGATCGCCGGAAATAGAGGCTGTTGGAGTTCCCGATGCAATATTTATAAAACCAATTTTCGCAGAATTTGTACTGGTTGATCCTAGTAAAAGATCGTCTGTTATATTAGTTGGGATAACAGCTCCATTTGACCTTTGCCAGTATCCGGAGGTACCGGTTAATCCAGCGTATAAATTATTAATATAAGCATTATCCCAGGGAAGATCAGATGCTCCCAGATTGTTAGTTCCGCTCGTAGTTACCGGGATAAGGCTGGAATCTTGCGCAACCCGGCCAGTAAAAGTAATAGTGTTAGTCATTGCTGCTCCAAGTGTTATATTGCCTTGTATAACTGCGCTCGCATTCCGTATAGTTATCGTGCCTGTTGAGGCTCCCAGAACAAGATTAGTTGCTGCGCCTGCAAAATTTAGCGTTGTAACAGTTGAGTTTAAAAGGTTAAAAGTTGTTGCTGTTGAGGTTAGGCTGCTGCCGTTAACTCCAACGCTTCCGGCAAAAGTTCCTGTTCCATCATTATCAACAGTGAATTTGGCAGTGCCCGAGGTGCTGGCGCTAATAAGAGGTCCTGTCGAGTTTTGATTGATATAAAAGGCTGATTGTGCACTTGTCGTTGCCAGTATTGCCACGTTGTCATCAAACTCTACCGACCCTACTGCTACGGACAGGTTGTTATTGTTTGTGCTATTCTGAATGGGTTTTGAAAGATCAATTTTGCCAATACCGTCAGGCACGATTTCAACCCTGCTGTTTGATCCTGGAATCGTAGTCAAAGACAACACGCTTCCTGAGATAACAAACTGACCTCCGATTGCTTGAAAAGTATGTGCTTTTGAGCCTGCGATACTAAGATTGCCTGAAGAGTCAAGAGCCAGAACAACATTACTTACTTTTGTACTATTGGTTATGGGTTCCAAGCCTTGCAAAGTTTCGGCATTACTTGCGAAAGGGACAGTTGCCAATTGCTGACGAGGTCTTAGCTCCGGACTATCTCCAACTGTAATTCCCAAAAATAGCTTTGGATTCTGGCTAAAAATAGTATCGGGAATAGGAGTATTCTTGCCTATAAACGTTGAGAAAACGCCATCGGAATCGGGTTTGACCGTGTCATTCTCATGCCACAAAGAAGCGGAGAATGATGCTCCATCGTCATTATAAAGAGAAAAGAGAATGTTTGCTTCTTTGTTAACTGGATTATTAGCTGAATCAGTGAGTTTTCCCTGAAAAGATAAAACATGGGGCGGAGCAAAGGATGTTGCGGCAAGTGTAGATCTTTTTTGTTCATCCGCGAAAAGTCCGTTATACATTCCAAAACCTACGGCAGAAGTTAGGATAAATAAAATTGCAAAGTGAAAGTAATGTACGATTGAATATGAATGATATCTTTTATACCAGTTTGGACGTACGTGGCGAAGATAATGCCAGATTTTTGCATGGGTTGGTAAATATCTCAAGGAAACATTTAAAGGAGCATAAAAATCCTTTTTTATGTTGGAAATTTTCGCAATGACATTTTTTTTAAATATCCTTTTGCCGGATGTTTTCCAGAATAAATATTGACCACCCTGAATAGTTTTGGCAATTGGCAGGATAAAAAGATTGTCAAAGAGTAAATTAGCTCCTTTTAGGCTTTTTTGCATCAGCCTTATTGGCGCAAAAGAAGAGTAAATAGCTTTGTCATTCTGAATGCCCTGGGCATCTTCGACTCTTTTCAGAATCTCATTTTTGATATGTTCAGGCTGAGATGCTGAAATAAATTCAGCATGACCCGAAGAAATTAGTCCTTGACTTGTCGCCCACTTTACGTAATTTCTTAATGAAGAAAGTTTCCTGTTTATTGTTCGGGGAGAGAATTTGGAAGAAAGAAGTCTTTGCTTATACTCATCAATTACGGAGAAATTGATCTTATCCAAGAGATTTCTTTCCGACACATCCCATGCGTATTTAGTAAGGGAAACTTCCGAAAACCATTGGAAAAAACTTTTTATATCATTGATGTAGTTTTTTATAGTAAGATTGGATTTTTTATATTCGTAGAGAAAATTCTTAAAGTTTCTAAGCTTCCACGGATCAGGCAGGATTTTTTCTAATGTTTTAACTGCAAATAAATCAAAGTCAATTAGCCCTTTTGTCTTTAGGAAACTTGAGAACTTACGCAAGGAAGATATGTGTCTTTCTATAGATATTGATGAGAGATTCCTCGATTTTTTATACTGCTGTAAAATTTGAGGAGTAATTTTTGAAGGATCAAAAACCAGCTTAAATTCTTTTTCAAACCAACCTATAAATTGACCTATATCCGCCTTGTAGTTTTTTACAGTTAAAAAAGACGGTTTATCTTTCTGGGTTTTAAGAAAATCAACAAATTGTTCTAGTAAGTTCATAAGATCCTTCGACTTTGCTCAGGATGACAAGTCAGCTACGAAATTATACGGATTATATAAATTATTTTTAATTGCCATGCATACAATTAGAATAAGTAATAACAGTGTTGTTGTCAATAGGCTAAATTCAAAAATAATTGATGTTTTACGATATCTTTTGATTTATTTTAAGAAGAGAGAGATTTCTGTGAAAAGTCAGTGAAAATGTTTTTTTGATCTAAACACTAATATTTTCGAGAAATATTCACATATTGTAAGATTGATTAAAAATTTTAAATATATCAGAAAGTGTCAATCTCTATAACCAGGTGTTTCAGTTTTTGCTAAGTTTTAGTTTGTTTGTTACATGTTTTTTGCAAAATAAAAGTATATAATTAGCAGTTTTTGCATGTAAGTGACAGACAATACTCAAACTTAGTTTGGATTATAAATAAAACATAATTTTGAAAAATATTCTCAGAAATAAGAGCTATGTATATAAGTTTTATGCAAGAATAAAGACGCTAAAACAGAAAAGGTCTTGTGTTATTCATGCTTTAGAATTGACTAAGACACAAGAGATTATGCAGATTATCTAGAAAAGTATGTCGGTTTAGATTTTCACGGTGATTATAGTTGTTTTGAGTGCTTCAATAAGAAGTTTTTCAAGCTCAATTATACATGCAATTATATAGCGGTTTCGACTTTTTTCCACCAGATTGGGGGATTATTTCTTCATGTAAATCTTGAGTCTATTTCTAATAACAATAACAGCAATTGCTATAATTACAATCAGGATCATGCCCTCAAAAGGAAATGCAAAGAAGTGGATAGACCTGGTAAATACGGGGCCGTTATCCGATAAGGAAAGATTAAGAGTTGCCGTGTAAAGTCCCAAAAGAAAATCTTCTTTCCACAATGCGTTTGGGATCCCGCGGGTTGAATCAGATAAGATGTTGACTCTTAGTAAATCCAGCTTTCCAATATTTTGACCAAACATATTTTTTATTAAGATTTCAGCCTTGGGTTTAATAAAGTGCGCTCCTTTATTTTTGACTCTTACGGTAAAGGGCACAGGTCCTTTTTCAAAAAAGAGTCCGGATGAGAACTCCTGAAGCACTGCGTTGGGAGCTTCCTTTGCGCCAACGGACAGGAGAACGTTGGCCGCTATTCCTAACTGATTTAAAGATGCATTTGAGGTCGGGCTAGTATTATTATCAGATACAAATATGATTGAGAAGTAATAGTCTGATATATTTGTATCTTGGGGAATACTTACATTTAAAGTTAAGTTTTTTTCTTGCGTTGGGCCCAAAGCAATACTTTCCGCCGGAACTCCATTATCCAGCATCTGAACATTTTTAAGAAGAAGTGAACTTTTCAGATATTCTCTTGATGAGCTTTCCAGATATTGCAATTCTCCGTTTTCAAGCTTTGCCTTAAAAGGAGTAATCCGTATTCTAAGTACAACTTGGCTCTCACTCTTGTTTTGAATAGCTAAATTACTTGTTACAGTTGATGGGGGAAGGGCATTTATCTCTATGATAGGTGGATTGATACTCAAGGATAAAGAGCCTGCTCTTGCCCTTGGGGCAATAAGCAAATAAGCAAATAAGCAAATAAGCAAATAAAAAATCTTCATAATCTAGAAATTTGGAACAGCAATATAGGTAACAATATTTGTATAAGTTCCTTGGGCTTGATTGCCGGAAATATTTACCTTGTAGGATAAACGAACATCTTTATTTTTCGAGCCTATTCCTAACATTACAGATTGCGGAGAAAGGCCTGCGGAAATATCGGCAAAGTGTTTAAAAAAATTAGAATTAGAAAAAGAATTGTCGCAATCAATTCCTGTAGTATTATCACAGCGATAGCCAAAACCATAAGTGAGCGTATTTGTCCATTGGCCGGAATTTTCTTGGTTACATTCGCCATTATCGCAGGTTGTATCAGGAATGCTCTCTTTCTCGCTTCTCAAAGGATGATCTTCGGATGCCAAGACAGAATATCCATACAATGAAAGACTGTACACGCTTAGATCAACAGTGCGGATTATCGGATTAGTTGGGCTAAGAGCGCCAAAATCAACAAGGTCGGAAGATAAAGAAACGGAAAAGGGAAGAGCGGATACGATATTTTCAAAGCCGGATCTTACTTTGAAATTTACTCCTTCTGAAACAATCGGGCTAAGTTCTCCGACTGTAGACCGTAATTTGTAATCTGTGCTGCTGGTTACACCTGAAATCGTATTAAGCCCCTGCGTTTTTATGATGTAGTTTTGGTTGGACATGGTTTGTCCCCAAGCGGGAGGGGGAAAAAATAACCCAATAAACAAATAAACAAATAACCCAATAGCCCAGTAGCCAATCTTAAACCTGCCCGTCCGGCAGGCGGGTCTTAAATCATTAATCATAATTCAATCGTAGATAATTTTATTTAAAAACGCAAGCTGGTATGATATACTCAATACAAATTCAAAACTCAAATGTCAAAACTCAAAAATAATAATTACAATCCGTCAGAGATTGAAAAGAAGTGGCAAACTGTTTGGGAGAAGGAAAAGATTTACTCTCCGAATTTAGATACGGCGAAAAAACCTTTTTACAACCTCATGATGTTTCCGTATCCGTCAGCCGAGGGAATGCATGTTGGAAATATGTATGCTTTCACAGGAGCGGATGTTTATGGCAGGTTTCAAAGAATGCAAGGACAGGATGTTTTTGAGCCGATTGGCTTGGATGGATTTGGAATCCACAGTGAAAACTACGCTATAAAAATTGGTAATCATCCGGTTGAGCAGGCTAAAATCTCGGAAAAGAACTTTTATAGACAGTTAAAAAGTATTGGAAATGGCTTTGATTGGACCCATTCTCTCGAAACATACAAACCCGAATATTACAAATGGACGCAGTGGTTATTTATTCAATTATTTAAAGCAGGTCTTGCATATCGAAAAAAAGCGCCGGTTAATTTTTGTCCATCTTGTAAGACTGTTTTGGCAGATGAGCAAGTAATTACGAAAGTCAAAGCTCAAAAGTCAAAACTCAAAACTTCAACTCAAAACTCAAAAGTTGAAGAATCTGTTGGTGTTTGCGAACGATGTGAAACGCCCGTTGAAAAGCGTGATCTGGAACAATGGTTCTTTAGGATTACAAAGTATGCCGACCGTTTATTAGCCAACATTGACAAGCTGGATTGGAGCGAAAAAGTCAAAATCGCCCAAAGAGAGTGGATAGGACGATCAGAGGGACAAATTATCAGTTTCCCTGTCATCCTGAATTCATTTCAGGATCCCAAAAAAGGTTCAAAAGAGATGCTGAAACAAGTCGAAGATACCCCGAGGGGCATTCAGCATGACAATGAGTATATAGATGTTTTTACAACAAGACCGGAAACTATGGACGGAGCTACATTCTTGGTTCTTTCCCCACAGCATCCAAAAGCAGGAAAGTTTAAATCGAAAGAAGTTATAGATTATATCAAACTGTCAAGTAACAAAATCGATGAGGAGAGACGAAAAGAAAAAACGGGAGTTTTCTCAGGAGAATATGTTACTAATCCTTTAACGAAAAAGAAAATTCCAGTTTGGATAGCGGATTATGTCTTAATAGGCTATGGAACAGGAGCAATCATGGCTGTGCCTGCGCAGGATGAAAGAGATAGGGAGTTTGCAGAGAAATATAAAATTCCGGTTGAAAAAACTTCACTTTCTGCAAAGCCAGTTGGTCAAAAAGTTGTGAATTATCATCTCCGGGATTGGTTGATTTCAAGACAACGTTATTGGGGACCGCCGATTCCAATGATTTATTGTGGTCCGCCAGCTGGCGGATGCGGATGGCAGCCGGTGCCTGAGAAAGATTTACCAGTTAAACTTCCATTTATCGAGGATTACAAGCCTTTGGGAATCCATTCGGCAGGCTCAGGACAAGCAGTAAAAGGCCCTCTTGCAAGCCATCCGGAATTTTATGAAACAAAATGTCCGAAATGTGGCATGAACGCGAAAAGAGAGACAGATGTTTCAGACACATTTCTTGATTCCTCATGGTATTTCTTAAGATATGTTGCGACAGAGTTTGATAAGGTTCCTTTTGATGACTCACGAGTCAGAAAATGGCTTCCGGTAAATATGTATATTGGGGGAGCGGAGCATTCGGTTTTGCACCTTTTGTATTCTCGATTTATCACAATGGTTTTAAAAGATTTAGGATTTATTAATTTTGAAGAGCCATTTGCGAAATTCCGCGCGCATGGATTGATAGTCAAAGATGGCGCAAAAATGAGCAAAAGCAAAGGCAATGTGGTTGTTCCAGATCAATATGTAAAAAAGTTTGGCGCAGATACACTTCGTACTTATCTAATGTTTATGGGTCCTTTTAGTCAAGGAGGAGATTTTAGAGATACGGGAATTGAGGGAATGCACAGATTCTTGAAAAGAATCTGGTCGTTAGTCGTTAGTCGTTTGTCTTTAGACCAAATACCAAAGACCAAAGACCAAATGCAAATGATGCATAAGACGATTAAGAAAGTGACAGAAGACATTTCAAGTCTTTCTTACAACACTGCAATTGCTGCTCTTATGGAATGGTACAATTACTTAAGTGAAAAGTTAAAAGTGAAAAGTGAAAAGTTGACGAGGGAGGAAATGGAAACTTTTGTAAAACTTATTGCGCCTTTTGCGCCACATGTTAGCGAAGAACTTTACCAACTGCTAACCCCGCCAAAGGCGAGGCAAGGTGAAAAAAAACAATTTTTTTCAATTCATAATTCTTCTTGGCCAACTTATGATTCCAAATTTTTGGTCAAAGACGAGTTTGTAATTGTAGTTCAGGTGAATGGAAAACTACGAGGAAATCTAGTCGTTGATTCTAAAACTTCAAAAAACAAGGCTAAAATTGAGGAATTAGCCAGACGAGATAGTAAAGTACAGAACCATCTAGAGGGCAAGAGTGTTAAAAAAGTAATTTACGTTGAGGGTAAAGTAGTCAATTTCGTGGCCATTTAAAATGGATACAAGTGACCTGGTTTCAAGATTTCTTCCTCTTGTAAAAAAGCACTGGCTTCCTCTGAGCTTGGGATCCTTGGGAATGATATTCTTTACGTATGGTTTGATAGGGTTATTTGTGGCTAACAAGACGAGCTCAGATAACATAGTTTTTGAAGCTTCTTCAGAGAAGAATTCCGTTGAAGCAAAAACAATAGCAATTGACATAGAAGGAGCTGTGGTAAGGCCGGGATTGTATAAATTGCCACAGGATTCAAGAATGCAAGATGCTCTTATTGTAGCTGGTGGTTTAGCTGCTTCTGCAGATCGTCAATTTATTTTCAAGAACCTTAACTTGGCAACCAAACTAACGGACGGAGCAAAAATTTATATTCCATTTGTCGGAGAATCAGTCATAGGTAGTGGAGTGCTAAATACTTCTTCTCAAGTTGGTACGGTTGGAAGTTTAGTTAATATTAATAGTTCCTCGCAATCTCAGTTGGAGGCGTTGCCCGGCATTGGTCCTGTAAGCGCTTTGAAAATCATTGGAGCTAGGCCTTATACTTCTGTAGATGAACTTCTAAAGAAGAAAATAGTAGGCGGTAAAGTATTTGATCAGATCAAGGATAGAATTACGCTTTACTAATTTTTAATTTTCATTGAATATCTCAAATTTCAAATTTCAAATTTTTGGCCTCATTTTATTGTCCATTCTTGCTGTTCGCTTCTATTTGTTTTATAGCAATCAGTCTCAATATGCTGATGGACAGATGCTCAGTTTTGAGACAATAATTTTGTCTCAACCATACAGTATTGGCAGTCAGCAGGTATTTACTGCTAATTATAAAAATCAATCCGCCAGCCGGCGGATTAGAATAACAACCGGCCGTTTCCCGGAGCTTAATTATGGTGAAAATGTGCGTATTTCTGGCACTCTAAAATTAAGAGTGATAAATAAAAATAGTTTTTTGGTAATGTATTTTCCCAAAATAGAAATGGTAAAAATCAATTTTAACTTATTGGACAAAAGTTTGAAAATTGTGGACGGCTTACGTAAGAAGTTGATTTCTTTATTTTCCAAAACTCTTCCGTCTCCATCTTCAAGTCTAATGATTGGAATAATTTTTGGAATAAAAGAACAAATGCCAAAAGATTTTTCTGACAACTTAAGAACCTCAGGAGTTTTTCATGTTATTGCTGCATCCGGAATGAATGTCACATTGATCGGAGGATTTATTTCAACCGTCCTTGCTTTTTTCCTAAAGCGGCAAATTGCAATAATCTTAAGTATTGCTGGAATCATATTTTATGCTGTTTTGGCCGGATTGGAGGCCTCAATCATTAGGGCATCAATCATGGGAATACTTGTTTTTTCCTCTCAAATTATGGGCAGACAGACGCTGGCAGCAAATGGATTATTTTTGGCGGGATTTGTCATGCTTTTTATTTCTCCTAACTTAGTATCCGACATTGGATTTCAGCTTTCTTTTGCATCAACGGTTGGAATTTTATACATAAAACGGCTTCCAACCACCGTTGCCGCTCAGATAGCAACTTTGCCAATTCTTTTGGCTAATTTCGGGATTTATTCTATCTACTCTATTTTGGTCAACGGCTTAGTGTTGTGGACTGTGCCGATATTGATGATGATAGGAGGAGTAGGAGCGCTTCTTGGCTTAATTTTAGAGCCCATAGGGCAATTATTAATTTATCTTTGTTACCCTCTTTTATTATATTTTGAAAATGTTGTAAATTTCTTTGGGAAAATAGGAGGAGTAATTGTTATCCAAAGTCTTCCTTGGCAATTTATCGTCGGCTATTATTGTTTATTAGGATCAGTATTAGTCGCGTTTAAAAAGACCCATTCGGCAGGCTCAGGGTGATATGAAAAAAGTTTTTTTGATCGTAGCTGCTCTCTTCTTTCTGTTAGGATGCGTTTTAATATATCAAAACATAACTTACAATAACAAAAAACTTCATGTTGTAATTTGTGATGTTGGACAGGGAGATGCAATTTTCATAAGAACGCCTCAGGGGTCGGATATTTTGATTGACGGCGGACCGGATGATAAAGTTTTGTCCTGTTTGTCAAAGCACATGCCTTTTTGGGATAAAGATTTGGAACTTGTTATTCTAACTCATCCTCATAGCGATCATTTTACCGGACTTTTCTCAGTATTGAAAAATTACAAAGTGAAGGTTTTTGCAACAGAGGATTTGGAAAATAAAACCTTGAGCTTTGGTGAACTTATGAAAATAATCAAGGATCAAGCTATTCCTACTCGTTTTGTTTTTGCTGGCGATAGATTTAGGCTAAAAGATGGAGTTGAGTTTGAAATAGTTGGTCCAACCAAAGAATTTTTGCTCCAAACATCTCCCGGAGGAACAATCGGAGAAAGCAGTGAGTTTGGCTCTGTGGAAACTTTGATGAGCTTTGTAAAATTTTCTATGCTGCTCACCGGGGATAGTCAAGCTGATGAATTAGAACAGGCCATTGGCTTGACTCAAGATAAACTTTATAATCTTTCCGTTCTTCAAGTTCCGCATCATGGATCCAGATTTGGTTTGACTGCCGAAATTTTAGACGTTTTGAATCCAAAAATCGCAGCAATTTCTGTTGGCGCAAAAAATAAATACGGCCACCCAACGCCGTTCATTTTGGACTTATTAAAATCCAAAAACATCAAAATCCTGCGCACAGATCAAAATGGGGAAGTAGAAATCATTTCGGATGGAATAAACTTCTCAACAAAAAATTAAATTGTTAATTAACTGTTCTTGTGAGTTTGGAGAAAGGAGAAGGATTGGGCTTGGGAGCGTCATAAGATGTCTTGGCATCATCTGTAGTGGGAAGGCTAAAAGAAAACGTTGTGCCTTGTCCTACCGCGGATTTGACCCATATTCTTCCGTCGTGTGATTCGACAATTCCTTTGATCAAATAGAGTCCGAGTCCTGTACCTTGTATAGCTAAATCTTGCGATGTATTTTTGGCCTGTGTGTATTTGGAAAACAGAAATTTTTGCTGTTCTTTCGCAATTCCGACCCCAGTATCTGAGACAGAAACAACAATATATTTATCCAGACTCAAAAATTTTTCCGTTGGAGGAATAACTTTGTAATCAATTTCAACTTTTATTTTTCCATCTACCGGTGTGAATTTGAGGCTATTTGATAAAAGATTATCAATTACTTGGCTTATTCTTATCTCGTCATATGAAATTTCCGGAAGAGAAGGTGTAACAACATCAAAACTCAAAGAAATATTTTTGCGCTGCGCTTGAGGCATAAAGGATTTTATTTCTTCTTTGATAAGTTTTGCAATATCCCCTTTTGTTTTTTGCAGAACAAGTTTTCCTGCGTCAAGTTTTGCAGTATCCAAAATGGAGCCGATTTGACCTAAGACTTTTTTTGCCTGCTGATGAACTATCTCCAAAAATTTTAATTTCTTGTCTTCCGGAAGTGCATCTTTACTTGTAATAATAAGCTCTGCTGAGTCTTTGATAGTTGTAACCGGTGCTCTTAATTCGTGAACCATAATATGGATTAAATCTTCTTTTAACATCTCTTTTTTCTTGTAATCTGTCATGTCATGTAAAATAATCGATACTTTATCATTCTCAATCGGGTTTATGAAAATATTAAATACCTTATTATTAATTTGGATTTCTTTTTCAGCATATGGATTTTTACTCAACATGACTTCCTGAATTTTGGGCGTTAAATCTAAATTTTGGGAGAAAACATTCTTAACATCAAAAAAGCTAGGATTGCCTGTCATTCCAAGTAATTTTTTTGCAGAATCATTTATGACCAGCAAATTATTTTTATTGTCTACCATTAATATTCCGTCGGGAAGACTTTCTATTAGGGAAGAAAATTTTTGTGTTTGCGCATCAATTGCCTGGTCAAAATGTGTCAGGGAAGATGAAGCAGCATCTATCAATTCATGCATATCTTCCATATTTTTGTAAGCGTTTTCTTCATTTGATGATAGGTGTATGAGAGCGAGAACTTTGTTTTTGGCAATAAGAGGAATATGAAATGATGAAGAATAGGTTGATTTAACTCCGGAAGCGTGCGGATCATTTAAAGGAAGCCCATAAAATTTTTTTTCAACTGTGTCTGGTAATTTTCCGATAAGTTTTTCAAAGGACGAAAGCATACTTTCCTCAACTTTTTTTATATACGCGCTCCCGATATTTTCTTCGATGTAAACCTTAAAAATAACATTCGCATCTTTTATCACCATAGATGAGGCTGTGGAATAAGTAAAAAAATTGCGAAGGGAAGTCATTATGACATCGACTACTTTTTCCGGATCTGTAGCGTATGCGATTTTTTCCTGAATCTCTTTTAGAACTGAAAGTTTGTAAATCCTATCTTCTTCTACCTTTTTCGCCTCAATAGAGTTTTTCTTTAACTTATCATTTTCCAAAGAAAGCAAAACAGCAATTAGGCCAAGCACTATGGTGATAAACAAAGCAATTTCCATAGGTATCAAGCGGCGGATTGCATTTTAAGAGCTTGTTTTACTTTGCTAACTAAATCTTGAGGTTCAACTTGATATTTAAAAATATAATCCATCGCACCGTTATTTATCGCTTCTTTTACAAGTTCTTCCTGGCTGAAGTTGGAAAGTATCAGAACTGGAATACTTTGAGTTTGGGCATCCATTTTGAGAGTTTTGAGGACTTCATTGCCGGAGATATCCGGAAGAACTTGATCCAGAAGTATAAGATCTGGTTTCTCTGATCGGGCTTTATCAAGTCCGCTTTTTCCGTTCAGTGCAAAGACAGTTTCTAATCCATTTTTCTGAAGCGCAGTTTCAAAAACCGCACTTATATTTTCATCATCATCAATAATAAGAACCTTCATAAGTGACAAGTGATAAGAGACAAGTGACAAGTAGTTCTTATTCTTCTTGTTACTTTTTACTTATTTCTTATCTCTAATGAAAGGCTATCAGTTGTAGAAAGCCTTGTCAAGAAGGTGGATTTTATTTATAATGCAATACGAATCTATGAACGAAATACTTTCCCCCTCTGTCATAGTTGGTGAAACAAGAAGCTTTACTGCAGATATCCAGGAAAAAGGATATTTAAGGCATGTTAATTACAAATTTGATTTTGAAGAACTTCAAATACAAGATAAGCCTATTATATTTGCTGCAAATCATTTTGTAAGACAACGGAAAGATCGGCGGACTATTAATCTAATGAATATTATTTTCAATACCAGGGAATCAATGCTAGTTGCAGGAATTATCTCAATTGGGGGAGAAAAGATTGGCAGGCGAACAATATCTTGGGTAATAGAAGAAGAATTGGAAGTAAAAGTCGGAGAGGCTGCAAAGCAAAAAAGTTTTATAAAAACTTATGATCATATCCCTATGTCTAAATATAAACACGAAAAGAAAACATTGGGCGGAGGATCTGAAACTTATACTGAAATAGCAAAAAGGTTAACCCGAGGCAAAAACATTGCGGTATTCACAGAAGGAGATCCAGGTCAAAAGATGAGAGGTAAATCTGAGTCTCTAGCCGCTCTTCTTACTGTTCTAAGGAAAAGAAAAAAGATTGATTTTCAGGTAATTCCTGTTAGCATTTTTTATGAAGATAGGACTTTCAAAACTATATTTTCAAAACCTGTCCAATCCGGAGATAATCCGAGACAAGACGCGGCAGATGTTATTTTAGCTATCGCCTCAAAACTTCCTCATCCCCTTAGGCCTTAATGTTTGTGATAAAATAAAATTGTGAAGGATATAAAACAAGAAATTATAGCGGTTCTTAAGAGTGTTATTAAAGATTTGACAGATCAGGAAATTGTTCCGCAACTAGAACATCCGGTGGACGAAAATCACGGAGATTATGCGTCGAATATAGTGCTCACTTCATTTAATGATAAATTATTAAGTATTAAGGATAAAAAGCTTAAAACCCCGTTAGATCTTGCTCAAATTATTGCGGAAAAACTTAATCATTCATCATTAATCCCTAATCCTTGCGAAAAGGTTGAAGCAGTGAAACCTGGATTTATCAATTTTTTTCTTTCAGAAGAATATCTTCTTTCAAACTTAAAAAAAGTTTTAGAAAAAAAAGAATATGGTTCAAAAGTGCAAGATCCGAACAAGAAAGTTATTGTTGAATATTCCTCGCCAAATATAGCCAAACCCTTCACTGTCGGTCATCTTAGGTCAACAATTATTGGAGACGCTGTTGCAAATTTATTGGATGCAAACGGATGGAAAGTATATCGGGATAATCATTTGGGGGATTGGGGAACACAGTTTGGAAAACAAATTTATGCAATAAAAACTTGGGGAGATGAAGAAAAAATTGAAAAATCAAAAAATCCTGTAAAAGAATTAGTTGCTTTGTATATTAAATTTCATGAAGAGGCAGAAAAAAATCCGGAGTTGGAAGAAAAAGCAAGAGAATGGTTTAAAAAACTTGAAGATGGTGATTTGCAGGCTAGAAAACTTTGGAAGAAATGTGTTGATTGGTCTCTGAAAGAGTTTGAAACTATTTATAAAAAGTTGGGAGTTAAATTTACAGAAAATAATGGTTTGGGCTTTGGTGAAAGCTTCTTTGAAGATAAAATAAAAGGAGTTTTAGATGAGCTTAATAGTAAAAAACTTCTTAAAGAAAGTGAAGGAGCAAAGCTGGTATTTTTTGACAAAGACCCTTCGACAGGCTCAGGGCAAGCTAAATTTCCGCCTCTTATGATTATGAAAAAAGACGGAGCGAGCTTGTATGCAACTAGGGACTTGGCAACTGATAAATTCAGGCTCAAAAAATATGGAAAAAATGTTGTGATAATCAATGAGGTTGGAGTAGAGCAGACTTTGTATTTCAGACAGCTTTTTGAAGTTGAGAAAATGCTTGGATGGTACAAAGAAGAACAGAGGATTCACAAAAGACATGGCCATTATCGATTTAAAGAGACAAAAATGTCTACAAGACGCGGAAATACAATTTGGCTCACGGATGTTTTGGAAGAGGCCATCAAGAGAGCGGAAAAACTGGGTTCGGAAGGAAAAGAAATTGCGCAAAAAGTTGGAATCGGCGCTCTCAAATGGAATGATTTGAAAAGAACTTCAGAGCAGGATATTGTTTTTGATTGGGATGAAATTCTAAACATGCAGGGAGATTCGGGACCATACATTCAGTATACATTTGCTAGGACGCAGAGTGTTTTAGGAAAATCCGAAATCCGAAATCCGAAATCCGAAGCAAATTCGAATGATCAAAATCCAAATAAGAAAAAAGTTTCGAATTTCGATATTCGAGATTCGAATTTAAGTCTTGAGGATGAAGAAATCATGCTTTTAAGAGCAATTAACAGGTTTCAAGAGGTTATTGAGCAGGCGGGGGAGAAGTTTGCGCCAAATATTTTATGCAATTATTTGTTTGATTTAGCGCAAAAATTTAATTTGTTTTATCAAAAACACAAAATTTTGGAAAGCGAAAATGAGGAATTTAGACTTGCATTGACCAAAGCAACAGGAATTATTATTAAAAAGGGTCTTTTCCTTCTTGGAATAGAATCACCGGAGAAGATGTAGCCTCACGTTTTTTCTTTTTCTTTCTTCTTACTTCTTGCTGTAAGGAGTCTTTTATTATCCTATATTCTGGATTAGAGAATCTCATTTCATCTTTTTTTCCTCCATAATTGGATTTTCCTTTAAGATCTCTAATCCCCATTTTTGCAAGGGCTTTTCTGACATCACTTTTGTCAGCGCCTAGGTCTTTTGCTATATCGGTAAGATTATAAAAAGCTTTTTCTCCTTTGGGCGTTGAATAAAATTTGGGATCAAATTCTGGCTGAACATCTTTAGGTTCAAAAACCACTACTTCAACTTCCTTAGGATTCTTACGTGTTTCGATTTGCTTAGGAGATGAAGTAGTTTCTATTTGATCAGAAGACATGTTGTAGGGTACCAAGCTATACAAGCTTTCTTTACCCCTGAATCTATGTCCATGGTTTCTTGCATTTCTTATTGTCCATCCGTAATCTTTTAATATTTCTCTAAGGTCTTCAAGATGTTTTAACACTCTATACCTTTTCTTGTCAATTGAGCTCTCCTTACCATCCCTATAGTTAGATAGGAGTTCGTGCATTGGTACTGGCTTGCCTTGCCTGTAAGATTCCAATAATTGTTTTAAAATCTTTCTCCTAATCTCTCCATTTACCTCAATGGGCTTATTGTTCTCGGGAAGGAGTATGGGCTCTCTTTTGGAATTTATGGAGGAGATCAATTTATAAAATGTGCTTCCTTTAAATAAGATTCTTTTGCCTTTTTTTCTCTCTGATTTGTCCTGAGGGACAATATTTTCGTCTCTGGCCATTGCAAATTCCATCTCATGTTGTAGTTTCCTGCGGTTAGTTATTCCCGTTGCTTTAGTAACGTCTTTAATAGAATATAAGAAAAAATCTGGATAGATTGGTATCGAAAGATGTTTAGATACATAATCGATAACTTGTCTAATTTTATAACCCTTTTTACGTAGTGCTGAGCAGTGTTCTGAAAGTCTCTTTTCTTTTTCGCCGAGATTCCTAGTATCTGTTACATTCCAACTTTCTGTTAATGCTGAAGCAAATACTCTGGTAAAAAGTGTAACTTCTTCTTCTGGCTTCATAAATCTATCAAGAGTCCGAAGTTTTGGATAAAGAGGAAGGACAGACAATAACTCATTAGATCTTTTAGGTAGACTTCCTAATAATCCTAAATTGAGATTGGATACTATTATGCTTGTTAAATCAATTCCCACTGTTCTTTCCAGAGATTGTTTTTCACTGTCGAATGCAATATTGGAGCGGCTTAGGAAATCAGCGCTTCCCATCAGTTGGATACTTCTTGATTTTTCTGCAAGCATATTTAAAAGGAATCATGCTGATTTTAGCTGTTTTGTAGGCGAATGTAAACTTTATTAAAATGGATTAGATCTTCTGGGAATTAACGCCCCAGGAAAAATGTAGAAAATTTAGTTCCCGCCTTTGGCATTTAGATTTTTTTGGATAAAATATCCTTTACTTTATCGAGGATAAAATCTAAATCTTGTCCTTTCTTTTTGAGTTTTTGATAATCCGTTACAAGGGGCAACAGGGCTGTTGGAGTTACGCTTATGTCTAAATTCCAAGAACTTTTTAATACTCTTTCGGCAATTTCCATTCCTTTCTGATGATCTAATTTTGCCTTTTTTAAGGCAGTAGTGAGCCTATTTTTATTAAATTCTGGTTGTTTAATCAAAGAAACTAGTTGGGTTGCAAAATTAATTTCACGTTCCCACCTCGACCTTTGTGCTGTATGTTGTGGATATCTTTCCAGCATAGTAAAAAAAGAAGTATACACAAGATTTCTTATCTTGGCAAGAGCCCGCCTAAGTGTTAGAATAGACTTATGAAATTTCATAAAAAAGTTCTTCCTAACGGCCTTAGGGTTTTGACAATTCCCATGCCGTCTTTTGAGTCCGCAACAGTTATGGTCATGGTTGGAGCAGGCTCAAGATATGAAACAAAGCTTAATAACGGAATTTCCCATTTTTTAGAGCACATGGCTTTTAAAGGCACAAAAAAACGCCCTTCCGCATTAGACATAACGAGTTTGATAGATGGAATGGGAGGCGAATTCAATGCTTCCACAGGAAAGGAAGTCACTGCTTACTACATAAAATCAGAAGCCAGCAAAATAGAAACCTCGATGGATGTTTTGTCAGACATGCTCCAAAACTCAAAACTTTTGGAAAAAGAGATAGACAAGGAGAAAGGAGTAATAATTGAGGAAATAAATTTATATGAGGATACTCCATCAAGAAATATAGGTGATGTTTATGAGAGACTTGTATATGGAAATACTCCTCTTGGTTGGGATACTGCTGGAGAAAAAGATGTAATTAAAAAGATACAAAGAGATGATTTTGTATCCTACCTGAAAAGTCTTTATAGTCCTCACAATATGACTGTTGTTATTGCCGGAGGAATTGAAAGAAAAGAGGGAGAAGAATTGGCCCAGAAGTATTTGGGAGCCATGTTGCGGTTTGATACATTAAAATACAATAAGTTTGAAGCTAATCAAAGTAAACCCGAGATTTTTGTCAAGACTAAGAAAACAGAACAGGTTCATATTGCAGTGGGTTTTAGAACTGTCAAATCAGATCATCCGGACAAATATCCCCTTGAGGTCTTGGCAGCGATTCTGGGCGGAGGAATGAGCTCAAGACTTTTTCATGAGGTTCGGGAAAAAAGAGGACTTGGATATTATGTCAGTACGAGTGCCGAAAGTTATCAAGACGCGGGAAGCATAGTTTCTATGGCAGGAATTGACCCGAAAAGAGTGAAAGAAGCGATTCAAGTTATTTTGGAAGAACACGCCAAGATTAAAGATGGAAGATTAAAGATTAAAGATCAGGAGTTGAAGAAAGCTAAAGAGTTTCTGAAAGGACATATGGTTTTGGGTCTTGAAAACAGCCGGTCTGTTGCATATTATTATGCGGCTCAAGAGCTTTTGGAGAGAAAAATTGACAATCCGAATGATTTAATTAAAAAAATAGATGCGGTAACTATAGAGCAAATTGAAAAAGTGGCTAAAAAGTATTTTGTAGAAAAAGGTTTGAACCTTGCGGTTATCGGGAATTTTACTTCTGGACAAGAGTTTGAAAATTTGCTAAAGCTTTAGAGTTAAATTGCAGAAAAGCTTGTAAAAGCAGTCTATTTGTGCTATATTCTTTCCTGCTATGGTGATTAAAGAAAGTCTAAGAGTAGTCTTGTCTGCAGAAGTTACAAAATTACATCCCAAGGATCTGACTCCGAGAGAAGAAGAAGTGCTGCGCTCTTTGCATACAGGATCCAATAAAACAATTGCAGACAGAATGGGAATTTCTGAACATACCGTACGTGCTCATCTGCGTTCTTTTTTTGCAAAAACGGGTATTCACTCAAGAGGAGAGGCTTTTATTTGGGGCATGAAAAATGGAATGGTGGATATAGAAAAGGCTGTTGAAGGCCGGGATATAAGATTGGTAAATAAGTTAACACATAGAAATAAAGAAGTGTTTGAGGAATTCATAGGCAATGGTTTTAATTATAAAAAGACTAAAGATAGATTACGAATAAGTTTTAGCACAATAAAGGGTCATGCGTATAAGACAAGATACATATTGGGCGCAGAAAATAATATCCAGGCAGGAGTTATTTTTATGGCGGCGCGAGGAAGAGAGAAATAGAAAAAAGTTTTGACAATTGCCGCATAACATGCTAAGGTTTAATTATGGAGAGAAGTGTAATATTGGTAAAACCGGATGGAGTACAAAGAGGTCTTATTGGGGATATAATCCATCGGTTTGAGAGAAAGGGTTTGAAGTTAGTCGGACTCAAAATGGTTGCTCTAAATGACGCTGTTTTGGATGAATGGTATGTGCATCACAAAGACAAACCATTCTTCGGCGGACTAAAATCATACATGAAGTCTTATCCGGTTGTTGCAATGCTTTGGGAAGGAAAAGATGTGGTTGCAACAGTAAGAAAAATGATTGGCATTACCAAGGCTCGGGACGCAGAGCCGGGAACCATCCGAGGAGATTTTGCAATGAGTCAGCAATACAATCTAATCCACGCTTCAGAAAGTGTCGACTTGGCCAAAAAAGAGCAAGGTTTAATATTCAACAAAGAAGAAATTTTTGAATGGGATAAATCCGACCTCAAAAACATCTACCTTCAAGACGAGCTAAAAGGGTAACTTGACTTCTTCTATCACTATAGGGTATAATCGGCTGATGAATGAACGACTGTGTACAGAGTGTATTCCTCAAAATAAATGTTGGTTCGTGAATAAATTTAATGAAAGAATGCACGCATTGCCTCCTTCGGATGAACAAACGCGAATAGCTCCTGGTGACAAAATTACGAAAGAGGCTTATGAAGTCAGTGTGTTAATTGAGAAAGATAGAATAATAGCTGAGTCCTATGGGTGTACACAAAAAGATTATAATCCTGAAGTCTTAAGATTTCGGCGAAATCTATAGCCTTTGAAGCTTAAAATAAAAATTGCAAGAATAATTATCTCGGATAAAAGACAATATTGGCAGAAGGCATGAAGAATAAATGCCTGGATAGAAAATAAAACAATGGAAACCGCAACTCCTTCCAAAATTAAAAGTTTAAAATAACGGAAAAATCCCAAAAGTAAAAGAATAATTAAAGTTAGAAAAAAAAGACTTCCGACAAGAGATATAGGAATCCCGAAAATCGTTGAAAATTGGCTTGTAAGCACAGTTTCACAGCCTTTTGCGATAGTACATGGAGGAATGATGTGTTTGTAATGAAAGATGGTTAAATAAACACTGTCAAAAAAGCCGGCAAGGGAAAGAAAAAGCAGGAAAACAAATGATTTACTTTTCATTAATCCTTAATCCTTTATCATTAATCATTTGGCCAATTCATCTTGGATAATTTTTCTGAAGGTATCATAGCCTGCAGGATTTTGTATGTGAACTCCATTCACAAAAAATGTGGGAGTAGAATTAACGCCTATAGAGATTGCCTTGTCGCTCTGGCTATTGATAAATTGCTTTGTTAAATCGGCATCAAGATCAGTTTTAAACTTAGTTAAATCCAATTTTAGAGTTTTTGCGTAACCGATAAATGTATCTTTGGCATCAGTATCTGCCCATGAATTCTGGTTTTCAAAAAGCATGTCGTGCATTTCCCAGAATTTATTTTGAAGTCCTGCTGCATATGCTGCTTGGGCCGCAACCATAGCATTTTTGTGAATGTTGGTTAGAGGGAAAAATCTGTAGACGACTTTTAAATCGCGTGCATAATCGGATTCAAGCTTTTTTATTAGCGGATAATACGCTCCGCATGCAGGACATTGGAAATCTCCGTATTCAATTAGAGTGACTTTCGCATTTGGATCTCCTCTGACAAAATCATCTTTCGAAACTTTGGGAAGTCCTTTTATTTCTGCTGGGGTGGGTGTGGATGGGGAATTATTAACAGCTGCAACCAAAGCCCACAATCCTCCAATTAATACAGCTATTACTGTAACCCATATAGCTATTTCCTTTGCTTTCATTCAACTATTCTGACACAAAATTTGGGAAAAATAAAGAGGTTTGTTGTTATGCGGCAGGAAGGTTAGTCTTGCTATTTAAATTTTTTGCTGCGGCAGATTTGTAAGCAAGGTATAGTAATGCGACTTTTGGTTTGCCGTGAATGCCTAATTTGTCATATATTTTTCCAAGACGTTTTCCTATTGCTTTTATAGATACTCTACACTCCTCTGCTGCATTTTTGTATGATGATTTACCATTACCAGCTGTTATTGTTTCTAAAACTTCTACCTCTTTTTCGGTTAGGTTAGAAATAAGAGTGCCTAGGTTGTCCGATATATTAGATTTTTTTAGAATCTGTTCTGCACTTTCTCTCAACTTCGTTGCCTCTCTTTTGCCTATCCGTACAATCAATTCTGTCTGGTCGGTAGCATCAAAGAATGTAAGAATTCTTCTTCGATATCTTCTGATCACAAGGAGGTTTTCATCAAATTGCTGAGATAATTCACTTTCTGAATAGCCTTGAAGGTAATGCTTTAGAAATTCCTCATGATTGATGTTAACTACATGCTCTTTTGGTTTATAAGTAACCAGATTTTTCCTTTTAGCTTCCATAAAAATTAAAGCAGATTGCATTCGAGAAGCGTCTAATTTCTTATAAATGTTTCCGAAGTGGATGCGGATTGTGTTTCCGCTTATGCGTAATGAAGAGCCAATCTGCTTGTTGGATTTTCCAGATACGTCATTTTTAACCAGAGCTTCCAAAACTTCTATCTCTCTTGGACTAAGATCTTTTACTTTTTGTAGTTGCGCATCAGTTACAAATGTCTTCGGCTGTAAATAGTTGCTGCTAACCGCGGCTATAACAGCTGATATTCTATCATTTACTCCAAAGTAATTAAAAATATTGGTAACATATGAGTGTACAGTACTTCTAGAAATAAACATGGCTTTTGCTATCTTTTTATAAGAATTTTTTGTAAACATTAGCTGCAATGTTTCCTGTGCTCGGGGTGACAAGCTTGGTCTTTTAAGGACTCTTAATTCAGAAGGAACAGGTGTTTTCGGACTTTCAAATATGGGCGTTACTCTTAATCTTTCCATAGCTATCGGGGAATTATATCAAATTGTGTGTTTAAATCAAGGATTTTAGGTGAAGTCTTTTGTTGTGTTTTGGGAGAAAAGAAAGTAAAATGGCTCCTGTAGGCGGCAGGGAAATAGTTTAGAGAGTATTTTCAGGAGATTTTTGTACAATTTTTGCTTCGATCGTTGCCAATTTACTTTCATCCCACGGCAGTAACCATCTTTCGTGGAAAATTCCATTTCCAGGTTCTAAATCATCTAGAATGCTTTTGTCTTTTTTCAATCTTTCATGTATTTCCCATTCATCATATTTCTCGCTGAGAGATAAGAGTAATTTAGTATCTCCCATAGATAGCTTTATTCCTGTTTTTTCTAGTAATTTATATTGGCTTAAGCTTGTAATTTCTGCAGTAATAGAAAAATTTAATGGTGTCTGCTCTAAAACTTCTCCTTTTTCTTTAACAAAATATGTAACTCGCTTTACTTTTCCCAAAGGGGTTTCTTTCTCTTCATCAGCTTCGATTTCATCGGCAATAGAAGATAGCTTAAATTCAATTTTTACCCCTTTAAATCTAAAGGATGTAAGGTTTATTGTTTCATCCCGATAGTTGTTAACTTGGGAGGGGAGAGCTATCTCCTTAAAGGGATTAAAGGTTTGACCAATTTCAACATGTTTAAGTCGTTTCTTTTTTTCTTGCGGTTCAGTTTGTTCTTGCAATGGCTTCGGTGTTTCACTCATAATCCAAATTATACCAGTTTTAGATTGAAGAGTCAAGCTTTGTCGGGGTGGAGGGAATTGAACCCTCTGTTTCTCGATCCCGAACCGAGCGTGTTACCGATACACTACACCCCGTTTCGCAAAGCAGAATTTATTTTAACCTCTTTTGTGTTAAAATACAAACTAAGCTTGCCCTGAGCGTAAGTCGAAGGGTCCCCGTAGCTCAACGGATAGAGCAGACCCGTCCTAAGGGTAAGATGGGGGTTCAATTCCCTCCGGGGACACCACGTACATTGCTCGCCATTCCCGTGGTCTACGTCCACGCGTCATGGTGTAGCATATACGTGGCAAGCATGACAAAGGGAGATACAGTACGTTTTGTAATTATCCGGAGCATCGGGAATTTTTTGGTGCTTTTTGCAATTTTTGGAGTTCTAGCAACTTTTGGTCCTGCTTTATATTACGAAGCGCAATACAGAGTTATTCAAATTAGAGGAATCCATTTTTCCATTAATAGTAAGGTTTCTACAGAAATATCAAAACCTGAAATTAGAAAACCGTCCTTTGGTTTTGCTGATGTTTTATCTGGTCCAACAGAGCAAATCTTGACACCTATTGATCCATTGTTTGATATTTTGATACCTAAAATTGGGGCAAATGCGAGAGTTTTTCCAAATGTAGACCCATCCAATCCAAATATCTTTCTTCCTGTTTTGCAAAATGGAGTAGCTCATGCCCAAGGAACATTTTTCCCAGGACAAAAAGGAAATATTTATTTGTTTGCGCATTCAACTGATAACTTTTGGGATGTTGGAAGATATAATGCTGTTTTTTATTTGCTGAAAGATTTAAAAGAAGGGGATGATATTGTGGTTTTTTCCCAAAACGTCAGACATAACTATGTAGTGACAAAATCCAGCATTATAAATCCTTCAGAAGTTTCTTTTATAACACATTCGCAGACTGGAAAAGAACTTTTGATTCTTCAGACTTGCTGGCCGCCAGGAACAGCTTGGCAAAGGTTAATAGTATTTGCCGAACCAAAATCATAATGTCATCCTGAGGCAGAAGCCGAAGGATCTAGATTCTTCGCTTCGCTCAGAATGACATTGCGGAGTCTATTTCAACCCGATCGTATACAAATTCGGGGAGATTGTGGGGTTGCCAAGGTCAGTTAGCATTACGATTTTGGATCCATCCGGCCAAGCAAAAGCATAAGTGTCAATAAACGGGCCTGCATAAACAGTTGTTTTATTTTGCCCGTCATAATCCATAATGCTTATCTTTTTGTCATCGACATAAATTAAGTGTTTTGAGTCGCTAAACCAAGTCAAAGGAAGAGGATCGGGCATGGAATCCAAAATCTTAAAATTCTTGTCTTCTTTTATGTCATAAGCATATACAGCTCCCTTATTAATTGTGCGTTCTTCAAGAGTTGAATTTGTGCCTATCAATCGCGGAGTAATTATTAGTGGGAGAGCAGCTGATTGGCTTGCTGAATAAAGGATTTTTGATTCATCAGCAGACCAAGATAAAATTTTGAAATTCTGCTTAATCATGTCAATTAAGTTTGCTCTGAGACCAAATATTTGTGATTTCTCCTGGCTCTCTTTTTCCTTGTTCCAAGAAGCATTTACGCTTGCGAGGGTTTCTGTAACATCTTGCGGATTTTGATTAAAATTTGTTTTTAAAAGGTAAGTGGTTGAGATGTTAGCAGGTGCCGAGATTGTCGCAACAAGCTCTTTGGCATCTGGAGACCAAGATAGCCTAGCTTTGGAAAATGTGTCGATGGTATCATCTGCTATTTGAGTAGAGGAGCTTTGCAAAGTAAGTATAGGGCGCAGACTCATGTCCAATATATATATCCCATTTTTTCGCGGTGTATCAGAAGATGACACAGTATAAGCTATTTTGGTACGGGATGGATCTACAACAGGATTGCCAATCCCGGTGTCAGTTATATTTTCAAGTTTTGGGGCGGTTGGAAGTAATAATGCGAAAGCAGTCGACACAACTTCTTTTTCTATTTTGATTTTTTTCTGCCATGAAGAATAGCCTGATTTGGCAATCTTTATTTGATATTCGCCTGGGGACAAACTAATTGTATTATTGGTAGCAGAAGTTAGATGATCGTTAATATATATGCCCGCTCCATCAGGAACGCTCGCTGCTGCCAGAAGTCCTGTGCCTGATATTCCTATCTTGCCCTCTCCAAAGCTGAAATTATAACCCTTGCCGTACAGAATAACAGCTACTGTTCCCGTAACCAAAAACAAAAAGGTCGCGATATATATAATTATCTTCTTACTCATGCAAGGCTATTATATACTAAAAGAGATAAAAATAAAATGGTCCTTGCAATGATATACATTGGAGTTCTATAATCAAAAATACAAGGCTAAAACCTTTTTTGACCTACTAATAATATAGTTTGACATAGATTACGGTTTGTCATTCTGAACGAAGTGAAGAATCTCAGGAGATCCTTCGTTTCACTCAGGATGACATTAAAAATAATTATGTTTTCTTTTTCAGGTAAAAGAATTGGAATAGATCTGGGTACTGCTAACACATTAGTTTATCTTGTGGGAGAAGGAATAGTGCTCAATGAACCAACAGTCGTAGCTGTAACAGCTGAAGACAATAGGGTTGTAGCTGTGGGGCGGGAAGCAAAAGAAATGCTGGGAAGAACACCGGGAAATATAGTGGCGCTAAGACCTCTTAGGGATGGAGTTATTGCAGATTATACCATAACTGAGGCAATGCTTTCTTATTTTATAGATAAAGCTGTAGGGAAATCCAGATTTTTCAAGCCAGAGGTAATGGTATGTATTCCATCGGGCGTTACTCAGGTTGAAAGACGCGCAGTTTTGGATGCAACAATGGCTGCAGGTGCCAAAATTGCATATTTAATCGAAGAACCATTGGCTGCAGCAATCGGAGCCAAGATTCCCATCGCTCAAGCAGCAGGCCACATGGTTGTTGATATTGGAGGAGGTTCAACAGAATCTGCAGTTATATCTTTGGGAGGAGTGGTTGTTCACAATTCAGTTCGCGCCGGAGGAAATAAGATTGATGAGGCAATAGCAAGCTATACCAAGAAAAAATTCAATCTTTTGGTAGGAGAGCGAACTGCTGAGGAAATAAAAATTGCAATTGGAAACGCCTACATTGGGGAAGAGGCTCACGAGCCGGCAAAAATGGAAATAAGAGGACGAGATACTATAACAGGTTTACCTCGGACAATTGAGCTCACAGAAGTGCAGATAAATGAGGCTATTTATCCTGTTTTGCTTCAAATTGTTGGCGCAGTCAAAGGAGTTTTGGAGCAAACTCCGCCTGAGCTGGCAGCAGACATTATAGATAAAGGTGTTGTAATGAGCGGCGGAACCTCACTTATTAAAAATTTTGATAAACTTATGACAAAACTAACCGGAGTTCCTTGTCATGTTGCAGAAGATGCGCTTTTGTGTGTTGCCAAAGGAACAGGTGTAGCTTTGGAAAATATCGAATTGTACAAGAGAAGCATTAGTAAGAAGTAATTTTTCAATGTCATTCTGAAGGAGCAAGGCGACTGAAGAATCCCATGGGATCCTTCGTTGATACTCAGGATGACATGACAATTTTTTAGTCTTATAATATTTGTTACTAATTTTTTGGAAGCTGTGAAAATTTACAAAAGTAATGAATTTTCACAAGATAGTAGATTTATAGTATTATCATTATTAGATCAAGCAAAACTCAATATTTTTTAGCCTTGTAAGTATGAAATTTAAATAGAGAATTTGAGTATATTAAATATTCAACTTAGTAGAAAATATAGACTTTGAAATAAAATCAAATTATCTCATAGTGGTAAATGTATGATTGAGAAAAAAAACATACTTGGTGTCGGTCTCACAAACGCAACCAATCAAGAAGTCCTAGAGTATATCATTAGAAGTATTGAAAATTTCAAAAAAAAGCTCTTTATTGTAACTCCCAACCCCGAATTTTTGGTCCTCGCCAACAAAAATCCAACATTCAAAAATATCCTAAATAGGGCAGATTTAGCCTCGGCGGACGGCATTGGAGTAATAATTGCAGGGAAATTTTTGGGCAAATCTTTAAAAGAACGTTTTACGGGAATAGAGTTAGTGGAAAGTTTGTGTGAAATGGTTGCAGAAAAGCCTATAACAGTGGGCTTTTTGGGAGGTCGGGCTCACGTAGCAGAGAAGACTGCCGAGTGCTTACAAAAAAGGTACCCTGGATTAAAAGTTAGTTTTGTTCGAGAAGAATGGCCAAATGGCGAAAAAAAGAAAGCAGACATCTTATTCGTTGCGTTTGGTGTACCCAAACAGGAATTTTGGATTAATGAAAACTTGGATAAAATTCCTGTCAAAATTGCAATCGGAGTTGGGGGAGCTTTTGATTATATAAGCGGTAATGTAAAACGTGCGCCGGTTTGGATGCAGAATATCGGACTTGAATGGTTGTTTCGTTTGATACTTCAACCCTGGCGTATAAAGCGTCAGCTTTCCCTCCTCAAATTTATTTGGCTTGTTATTAAAGAAAAATTAAGTAAGAACTGATATATTGCTTAGCCTTTAGATATATTGCGATAGCTTTTATTATAGTAGTCAATTGTGGATAGTTTAGTCCTCCGCTTGACAAAACAAAATTATGTTATAATTTCTACAATGAAAATTTTATATTTGCAAACGTTTCCTTTATTTGGTTCGGGTTCTGGAACTTACGCAAGAGAGCTTGCGGAAGAAGTTGCCAAAAAGCATGAGGTTGCCATGGTTGCGCCTGAAGACAGACAGATTCCAGGTGTAAAAATGTACAAAGTTAATCTTCCCGTAAAGATTGCATTTACAGGTCATCCGGAATGGCCGGATTGCAAAATGTACACAAAAGTTGGAGGAAAAGACCTGTCCGCCAATTATCTTGCATATTTTCAAAAGACTATAGAAGCTGTTAATGACTTTGGGCCAAATATCATTCATGTTCATCATCTGATGCCTCTTACTTGGATTGCGCGATTTGTCAAGATTGCATATGGACTTAATTTTATAGTTACTGTTCATGGGTCTGAGTTGCCAACTCTTGAGAAAGATAAGAGATATCCCTTTTTGACATCGGAAGCCTTGCATAAGGCTGTTCGTATAATTCCGAATAGTTTTTGGACAAGAGATTGGATGAATAAGGTACTCAAAGACGGGTTTGGCGATCAGATAAGAGTAATACCCGGCGGCGTTGACATTGATGAATTTAAGAAAGTTGACACAGAGGACATAGATAAAAGATTTAATCTTAAGGGCAAAAAAGTGGTTGTTTTCGCCGGAAAACTCACGCCTTACAAAGGCGTTAAATATCTAATTTATGCTGCCAAAAAGATTAAAGGAGAAGTCTTAATTCTGGGAGATGGCTCTGAAAGAAAAAACTTGGAAGAAATTGTAAGCAAGGAACAAATTAAAAATGTTAGATTTATAGGGCATTTGGGAAACGATACGAAATTTCTTGTTAAATTTTACAGCCGGGCAGATGTTTTTGTTGCTCCCAGTGTCTGGGATGAGCCTTTGGGACTTGTTATTCTTGAGGCGATGTCATGTCAAACGCCCGTGGTTGTTACTAGAAAGGGAGGAATTCCTTTGGCAGTCAAAGATGGTAAAAACGGTTTATTTATAAGATCAAGAAATGCCAGTGATATTGTCGAGAAGGTAAATTATCTGTTTGTAAACGATAGTAAAAGAATAAAAATGGGTGAAGAAGCAAGGAAAATAGCAGTTGAAAGATTTAGCTGGAAAATAATTGCGCAAAAATTTATAGAGAAATATGAAAAGTTCGCTACTTATCCTAAGAAATAAACAAGCCTCCTTTACTTAACCATAAAATTGCTCTATTATTAAATCAATAATGAGAATTGCCATTCTTGGCTCAGTCGCACTTCCAGTTCCGCCACCCGCTCAGGGTGGCACAGAGTGGATCGCGTATCATCAAGCAATTGGATTATCCAAAAAGGGTCATGAAGTTATTCTTTTTGCTGCAAAAGGAAGCGCTCAAAATTTTAGAGATTCAAAGGTTAAGGTAATCGAGATTGGTGGCGGAGATGTAATTGCCGGAAGTATTCAAGAGCAGAAATTCGACCCACAATATACAGAAGCCTCTCGAAAATTGCGGCTTGAAATGGTGTATCTCTCGCAAGTTTCTCAAAAACTTATTGAGAACAAAGATTCATATGATATTATTTTCAACAACATGAGAGGAGAAGCTGTATTTTTGCCAATCGCTAAGATTCTCAATAAGTCATTTGTAAACGTAATGCATCTTAATCTTTTCCTCGAGCTCGCAGAGCTTTTCCAAGCCTTCAATGCCAATATAATAACCATCAGTAACGCGCAAAGAAAAGAATTCCCAAATCTAAATTACCTTGCGACTGTTTCTAATTGCGTAGACATTGATAAGTATTTATTTAATCCAAACCCCGAAAATTATCTTTTGATGGTCGGTACTATTGGCCGGCACAAAAATCAAGGAGAGGCAATTGCGGTTGCAAAAGAGCTTGGGATGAAGTTGGTTTTGGCAGGCAAAATTCGCGATCAGGATTATTTCGAGGAACTCAAAAAAGATATTGATGGAGAAAAAATCAAATGGTTTGGTGAGATCGGGTTTGAAGAAAAGTTAAAACTTTATCAAAACGCAAAGGCGTTTCTTTTTCCAATTAATTGGGAAGAGCCTTTTGGCTTGGTGATGATTGAGGCAATGAGCTGCGGGACTCCGGTTATTGCGTTCAATAAGGGAGCAGTAAGTGAAGTAGTTAGAGATAATCTGACTGGTTACATAGTAGATAATCATATTCAAATGGTCGAGGCTGTCAGAAAAATTGATTCGATAGATAGGTCAGCTTGTAGAAAGCACGTTGAGGAGAATTTCAGTGTTTCTAAAATGATTGATTCTTTAGAACAAGCTCTGTTATCATTAAAATAAATGAGAATTGCTGTTATTGCTCCTTCGGTTTACATGTCAGAAAAGACCTATCCCGAAAGAATTTTTGCTCCTCGCATAGTTGCTCTTCAGCTTGTTGACGGTTTGGTAAAGAAAGGGCATGATGTTACTCTTTTTTCAGCCCCCGATATAGAAACAAAAGCAAAGCTCGTAGGTGGTGCAGTAGATCTTCTTAAGGGAAATTTAATACGAGATAAATTTTTAAACAGAGAGTTGTTAATTGAGTATAAGCTTGAGTCTGGATCAGAATCTCGAGCTTTCTATGCTCTTGATCTTATGGGTAAGGCATTTCAAGAAGATAAAAAACAAAAGTTTGATATAATTCAAACAGATGATCCCTTACTGCATCCGTTAGCAGATTTGTCAGATTCGGCTGTTATCTTTACGTTTCATGATCCTCTCCCACGCAGAGAGTCGATAGATTTCTGGTTTTTAAATACCTATAAAAAACACAATTTTATTTCTATTAGCATGGGTCAAAGAAAGGGAGAGCCTGCGCTGAATTTTGTGGGTAATGTTTATCATGGATTAGACCAAAAGCTATATGTTCCATCGTTTGAAAAGGGAAAATACCTTGCATATTTTGGAAGATTGTTAGTTGAGAAAGGACCGGATGTTGCTATAAAAGCGGCAAAAGAATCAGGAGAATCTATAAAAATTGCCAGCGACAAAATGCATTTTAACACCGATTTTGTTAAAAAGAACGTTCTTCCTTTTATTGATGGGAAAGCTGTTGAGCATGTTGGGTTAATGAAGACTGCGGAGGAGAAAAGCAGTTTTCTTGGCAATGCGAAAGCAATGCTTTTTCCAATTCAGTGGGATGAGGCTTTCGGTTTGGTTATAATTGAATCTATGGGATGCGGTACCCCTGTTATAGCATATAATCGTGGAAGTGTTCCAGAATTGATAAAAGATGGCGTAACAGGTTTTGTTATAGATCAGGATAACGAGGATCGTCCGGGAAAGGGGAGCTGGGTTATTAAAAAACAGGGGATTGAAGGTTTGGTCGAAGCAATTCAAAGAATTGGAGAGATAGATAGAAAAGCCTGCAGGAAACACGTTGAAGAAAACTTTACTGTTGAAAAAATGATTGAAGGCTACGAAAAAGTATATCAAAAGATGATTGATAAGACAAATTATGCTTAAAAAACTTCGTATTGCCCAAATTGCTCCGATTTGGAACAGCATTCCGCCGAAACAGTACGGAGGGATCGAGCGGGTCGTTTATCAGCTTACCAAAGAGCTCGTCCGTCGCGGGCATGAAGTAACTCTGTTTGCCACTAAAGATTCTAAAACGTCAGCCAAGTTGGTTTCAGTAGTTCCAGCTCCGATGTCCGGGAAAATTCCATGGAGTAATCCAGCTTATACTCTTTTTAACATAGCCAAAGCATATAAAATGGCTGGGGATTTTGACATCATCCATAGTCATGCTGATTTTTGGGCTTTTCCGTTGGCGACTTTGGTTTCAACGCCAACTGTTCACACGCTTCACAACCGACTGCCAGTTGATAAAGAAAGTTCAGATTATCAATTTTACCTTCGATATCCGGACCAAAAGTTAATTTCGATAAGCAATAATCAAAGACAGCATCTGCCGTGGAATTTTGTTGCAACCGTTTACAATGGCGTTGATACCAATAAGTTTAGTTTTTCTTCTAAAAAGGGAAATTATCTTTATTGGACTGGAAGAATTAATTATCTAAAAGGAGCAAAAGATGCGTTACTTGTGGCAAAAAAATTAGGCTTACCTCTTATTTTTGCTGGCGCTCATAAAGAAGGTAATATAAAATTTTATGAGGAGGAGTTGCAGCCGCTTATGAATGATCCGCTTATTACCGATGTTGGCAGTCTTACAGCTGAAAAAGAGCATTATTATTATCAGAACGCACTTTGCACATTGGTGCCGATCCATTGGGAAGAGCCTTTTGGACTGGTTATGGCGGAGAGTATGGCGAGCGGCACTCCAGTTATAGCCTATGATCGTGGATCTGTTCCGGAAATTGTCGTTAACGGGAAAACAGGCTTTATCGTGAAGGAGGAAGCGGGGGTTAACGGTTTGGCAGCAGCCATTAAAAAAATAGATCAAATAAAGCGCGAAGAGTGTCGCAAGTACGTTGAAGAACACTTTACTATTAGTAAAATGGTCGACCGTTATCTGGACATATATTATAAAAATATATGAATGTTCTTTTTGTTGCATCAGAAGTTGCTCCTATTTCTCAATCAGGAGGGTTGGGTGATGTCGTAAGTGCTTTACCACAGAGATTGCATGAATTGGGAGTGACTACTCGTATAGTTATTCCTTTTACAACCTCGATAGATCTTAAGCTTTACCATTGCGAGAAAGTACTTGAGTATTCGGTTCCTATTGCAGGATTGGAAGAGCGGGTTATTGTATGGAAAACAAATTATATTCCTAATGTACCAATCTATATTTTGGAGAACAACCGGTATCTTTCCAGTCGTGTTATGTATCGTGACTTCAATGGATTCACGGAGGCGGCCCGTTATGCTTTTTTTTCTAAAGCGGTACTCGAGCTTATTCTTCAATGGGATTTCCAGCCTGACGTCATCCATGCTCATGACTATTATTCGGGATTGATTGCACTATTTCGTAATACCGCATATAAGCACAATCCAATTATTAGTAAATTTGTAACCGTTTTAACGATCCACAGCATTAGAGCCCAAGGCAAAGCAAATGATTCGATTCTCAATTTTGCAGAAATGTCAAAAAAAGATCTTGCAACATACAAGGAAAATCAATGGGGAGACATAAATTCGTTGGAGCAGGAGATATTAAATGTTGACATACTTACAACAGTTAGCCCAACATACGCGCGAGAAGTTTCTCTTCCCGAAAACGCCTATGGATTGGAAAATGTAATAAAAAAAAGGAGAAGGGATTTTTACGGGATATTAAATGGGATCGATATTCATGAATATGATCCAAGGAAAAAAAATGATTTGTATCATTCGTATGGCATTTCAAATGTTTTTGAGATAAAACCTAAGAATAAAGAAAAACTTCTTCATCATTTCAAACTACAGCATAGAATTAATCAGCCAGTCATATCAATGGTTACGAGATTGGACGATCAGAAAGGCATAGACTTACTTCTTGAAGCGTTTCCGAAGTTTATGGAGTTGGACGTCACATTTTTTATATTGGCGCAAGGGAGACTAGACTACGTAAAGAGCTTTAAAGAAATGACGAAACGCTATTCTAACAGAATGAAAGCAATATTTACGTTTGAACATCCGCTTAGCAAGCTTATTTACGCAGGCAGTGACATGCTCCTAATGCCTTCACGATTTGAGCCATGCGGACTCACAGATATGATTGCCATGCGTTATGGAACTTTACCTATTGTTCATTTAGTTGGAGGTCTTAAGGATGTTGTGAGGGACGAATATAATGGCTTTGGCTTTGTAGAATTCAACAAGGAAACACTTCTTTCCACTATAGCTCGTGCGGTTAATTTGTATTCCGATTATCAAAACTTAAAAAAGTTACGAAAGGTACGAGAAAGTAAGTGGGCAGGAATGATTCTTCATGCTATGCGTAAGGATGTATCGTGGAAAAAGTCAGCTCGGCAATACAGGACAATTTATAGAAAAGCTATTGAGAAGCGGCAATCGTTAAAAAAATAATGTATAGTACTAAATATGCCCGATTTTGAGTTTTTGCAAAACCCGATTTCCAAAAAGTGGGTTATTTTGTCTCCCAGACGCGCAAAAAGACCTGATGTTGCTTTGGGAATTGAACCGGTGTGTCCTTTTTGCATTGGGAAAGAAAGTGAAGGAAAAGAAGTTTACAGATTTCCAGAAGTATCAAATACCCCATGGCTTGTTAGAGTGGTAAACAATAAGTTTCCCTTTGCTCCGATTCATGAGATCATAATTCACTCTCCTGATCATCACAAAAATTTCGGTGAGCTGCCGCAGACATCAACAGAATTGATATTGAAAACTTACAGACAGCGTTACAATCAACATTTGGGAAAAGGACAAGTTTATATTTTCCATAACAGACAGGAAAAAGCAGGAGAGAGTTTGCCTCATCCTCACACTCAGCTTGCGGTAGTGCCAGAAGAAATAAAGCTGGATATTCCCCGTCTTGCAACATTTACAGAAATGTCGGTTGCAGCCGCAGACCAAAAAGTCCATGCAACCAATCATTTTGTAATTTTTTGCCCCAGAACAAGTCAATGGCCGGATGAAACTTGGATCGCTCCAAAACAAAGAGGACGAGCATTTGGAGAAATAACAGATGAGGAAATTAAAGATCTTGCGTTTGTATTATCAAGACTTATACAGATTTTTGATCTGCGTCATGGTTTGGAATTTCCTTTTAATTTTTATATTTATCCGGGAGGGGACTGGTACTTACGCATTATTCCGAGAGTGAAAGTTTTGGGAGGGTTTGAAATTGGAACAGGCGTTTATATTAATACGCAGGATCCTACAGAAACGATCATATTTATAAAAGAACATTTCGATAAGCCGAATGAAGAAAAAATAAAAACCCTCCACCGTGCCCGCTACCACAAGAGAGTTTAATCAAGTTTGTCATTCTGAGCGTTAGCGAAGAAACTCTAATAGCAATGGGATCCTTCACTTCGTTCAGGATGACATTATGAATACTACGACTTGAAGTTGACGTAGATGTAGACTTTGTCTTTGTAGTTTCTTAGGATTCCGTTCTCGATTTGAATTTCCTGCTTTTCGCGCGTGTTTTTACGAACCGTAACCTTGTCTTTTATTAAAGAAATAAAACTTTCATGTTGAGGTAAAATATCAAAAATCCCGCGGTCATTTACACCACTTACTGCATAAGCCTGTCCGCTATATAAAATTTTGTCTTTATTGCGCACAACAACAGTGAGACTGGCAGTATTATCAGCCATTTTTTACATCCTTTATGCTTCCTATGAAGCTAAATTTATCATCGGTTATCTCATCGTATTTTCCGTTTAATAAATCATTGACATCGTTGACAGTTGTAACGCGAGGCACATAAACTCCTTTTTTCCCTGTCTGATTTTCAGTGA
>Ga0209515_10001443_pt1 | contig 39968 bp, 30 predicted proteins | sample Subgroupgradi54m_FD_187454 | JGI IMG/M metagenome (GOLD analysis project Ga0209515, IMG submission 187454) | Subsurface groundwater microbial communities from S. Glens Falls, New York, USA - GMW60B uncontaminated upgradient, 5.4 m (SPAdes)... ... | reverse complement strand
GGTGGGGGAATCGGGGTGCGGCAAGAGCGTCACCGCGCTCTCGATCCTGCGCCTCGTCCCCGACCCGCCGGGGCGGATCGTCGGGGGCAAGATCCTGTTCGACGGGCGGGATCTCCTCACGCTGAAGAACGAGCAGATGCGCCGTATCCGGGGCAGGCACATCGCGATGATCTTCCAGGAGCCGATGACCTCGCTGAACCCGGTCTTCACGGTCGGGGACCAGATCGCCGAGGGCATCCGCCTGCACCAGGGCCTCAAGAGGAAGGAGGCGTGGGACAAGGCGATCGAGATGGTGCGGATCGTCAAGATCGCGGATGCCGAGCGGCGGGTCAAGGATTACCCGCACCAGATGTCGGGCGGCATGCGCCAGCGCATCATGATCGCCATGGCGCTGGCGTGCGGGCCGCAGCTCCTCCTGGCCGACGAGCCGACCACGGCCCTGGACGTCACCATCCAGGCGCAGATCCTGGAGCTGCTGCAGGGCCTGAAGGCACAGTTCGGCATGGCCATCATGCTGATCACCCACGACCTCGGCGTGGTGGCGGACACCTGCCAGCGGGTGGTCGTCATGTACGCCGGGAAAGCGGTCGAGGAGGCCGACGTCAAGACGCTCTTCTCGAACCCGAAGCACCCGTACACGCAGGGGCTCCTCAACTCGATTCCGAAGATCGAGAAGCACGAGCGACGCCCCCGGTTGCAGGCGATCCCGGGCATGGTCCCGAGCCTGCTCGACCTGCCGCCCGGGTGCAAGTTCGCGCCCCGATGCTCGAAGGTCATCCCGGCCTGTACCGAGGCCGAGCCGGAGTTTCGCGACGTTGGGCCCGGGCAGAAGGCCCGGTGCATCCTGGCCTGACGGCCGAAGGAGCGCTCGCGATGACGATACTGCTGGAGGTCAAGGATCTGGTCAAGTACTTCCCGGTCAAGCGCGGTTTCTTCTTCGGCGAGGGGGGGAGCGTCAAGGCCGTGGATGGGGTGTCGTTCTTCATCAACGACGGCGAGACGCTCGGCCTGGTGGGCGAGTCTGGGTGCGGCAAGTCGACCACCGGCCGCCTCATCCTGCGCCTGCTCGAGCCGACCGCGGGCGCCGTCTCCTTCCAGGGCAAGGACGTCTTTGCCCAGGGCAAGAAGGAGATGCGGGCTCTGCGCAAGGACATGCAGATCATCTTCCAGGACCCGTACTCGTCCCTGAACCCCCGCATGACGGTGGCCCAGATCGTCGGGGAGGGGCTGATCATCCACAAGCTGTGCGCCAAGAAGGAGCGCCGAGCCCGCGTGGCCGAGCTGCTCCACAAGGTCGGCCTGACGCCCGAGCACATGAACCGGTACCCGCACGAGTTCAGCGGCGGCCAGCGCCAGCGGATCGGGATCGCCCGCGCGTTGGCGCTCCACCCGAAGCTGATCATCTGCGACGAGCCGGTCTCGGCCTTGGACGTCTCCATCCAGGCTCAGGTACTGAACCTGCTCGAGGAGCTCCAAAAGGAATTCGGGCTCACCTACCTCTTCATCGCCCACGACCTCTCGGTAGTCAAGCACATCAGCGACCGGATCGCCGTGATGTACCTAGGCCGGATTGTCGAAGTGGCCGCGACCGAGCAGCTCTTTGAGAATCCCCAGCACCCCTACACCGAAGCGCTGCTGTCGGCGGTCCCGATCCCCGATCCCGCGATGCGCCGCGAGCGGATTATTCTCCCCGGGGACGTGCCGAGCCCCGTGAATCCTCCCAAGGGCTGCCGGTTCCACACGCGGTGCCTGTACGCCCAAGAGAGCTGCCGGGTCGACGATCCCGCCCTCACGGACTACGAGAGCAATGGGCACGAAGTGGCGTGTCCGATTCTGCCGTTCAAGCACCAACGCAGCAAGGCAGCCGTCCTCAAGCAGTCGGCGAGTTGATTCGCTGAGCTAATTGAGACGGTCGAGCCAAAAGGGATGAGCGCCGACCTCTGCCCGCTCGTTGCGCGGCGACATCAACATGTCGCGGACCTGGATCCAAGGGGGGCCCGGCACCACATTTATCTCCTGGTACGGTGACCGTCTCGGGGTTGCGATCTTCCTCTTCGTGCTTGTGTGGAATCGTCTTGGGGATGCCTTCCGGGATACCCTCGATCCACGCCTGCGGGGAAGCCGCGAGGGGCGTGTCGAAGATACTCACGAACGCACTCCGCTAGTCCGAGGATCGCCCTCAACCGCTGGGCCGCCGATCTGATCGCCGCCCAGTGCGGGTCGCGCGGGATCCCTGGATGGGCGATCAGGGGCTCCGTGAACCCACCCCCAAAGCGGTAGGGGAGGGCAGCCCGGAGGGTAGTTCACTCGCAATCAGGTTAGGTGGGGGCACCGTGACGATTGATCGCAAGACCGTCAACCAGGTCGCGCGCTTGGCCCGGCTGGATCTCTCCGAAGACGAGCGCACTCGGTTCGCCGAGCAGCTCGGACGGATTCTCGAGTACTGCGCCAAGCTCGATGAGTTGGATACCTCGGAGGTCGAACCGACCTCGCATGTCATCGCGATGACCAATGTCTTCCGTGACGATGTCGTCGCGCCCTCGCTGCCGCGCGACGCGGTGCTCGCCAGTGCCCCCGCGCACGAATCTGGCTTCTTCAAAGTCCCGCCCGTCATCGAGACCGAGCCCCAGCCGTGATCGGGCACTCCGCGACCGAACTCCTCGGGCAGTTGCGCCGGCTCGAGATCACCCCTAGCGAGCTTGTCCAGGCGGCCCTGGAGCGCATCGACGCAGTTGACGGGAAGGTTCACGCGTTCCTCTCGGTGAACCGCGAGAGCGCGATGTCGGCCGCGCACGAATGGGACGGTCGCTACAGCCGCGGCGACACGATCCCGCCCTTGGCGGGAATCCCTATTGCGCTCAAGGACATCATCTGCACCGCCGGCACGCCCACGACGTGTGGATCCCGGATCCTCCAAGGGTGGGTGCCCCCCTATGATGCGACCGTAGTCACGCGGCTGAAAGCGGCGGGCGCGATCATCGTCGGCAAGACGAATCTGGACGAGTTCGCGATGGGGTCGTCGACGGAGAACTCGGCCTTTGGCCCCACCCGCAACCCGTGGGATCTGGACCGAGTGCCCGGAGGCTCAAGCGGCGGCTCGGCTGCGGCGGTCGGAGCCGGGATGGTGCCGATCGCGCTGGGGACCGATACGGGCGGCTCGATCCGTCAACCGGCAGGGTTCACCGGGGTGGTTGGCCTCAAGCCGACCTACGGGCGGGTCTCCCGTTACGGGTTGGTGGCGTTCGCTTCGTCGCTGGATCAAATCGGTCCCTTGACCCGGACGGTGGTGGACGCCGCTCTGGTGCTGGGCATCATCGCCGGCCACGATCCCTGCGATTCGACCGCAGCTAACGTCCCCGTGCCTCTCTACCGAGACGCGCTCGACCAGGGCGTGCAGGGGATGCGGATCGGGCTCGCGCGCGAGGCGTTTGGGGATGGTCTCCATGAAGATGTGAAAGACGCTGTCCTGAAGGCTACGCACGTGCTGGAAGGGCTGGGCGCCATGGTCGAGGAGATTTCGTTGCCCACTCTACCCTACGCGCTACCGACCTACTACTTGCTCGCAACCTCCGAGGCGAGTTCAAATCTCGCCCGCTACGATGGCGTGCAGTACGGTCTGCGAGTGGCCGCGGACGATATCTACGCGATGTTCACCCGTACCCGGCGGGACGGTTTCGGGCCGGAGGTGAAGCGGCGGATCATGCTCGGCACCTACGCCCTCTCGGCCGGCTACTACGAGGGGTTCTTCCTCAAGGCGCAGCGCGTCCGGACGATGATTCGGCGCGATTTCCTTCGCGCCCTCAGCTCCGTGGATCTGTTGGCGATGCCGGTCTCCCCAACGGTCGCGTTTCGCGTGGGCGAGAAGGTCGAGGACCCCTTGCAGATGTACCTCGCCGATGTCTACACGATCCCGGTCAACCTTGCCGGGCTCCCAGGCATCTCCATCCCCTGCGGGTTTGGCCAGGGCCTGCCGATCGGGTTCCAGCTCATCGGCAAACCGTTTGATGAGTCGACCCTCCTACGAGCGGCCGCCGCGTACGAACAGGCCACCCCGTGGGGGAAACAGCACCCCCCGCTTGGGTGGACGTGAGCCGACCGATGACCTCGCCGGAATCGAGTCCCTACGAGACAGTCATCGGGCTGGAGATCCATGTGCAGCTCCTCACTGTCTCGAAGATGTTTTGCGGGTGTTCGGTCGCGTTCGGTGCGGCCCCCAACACCCAGGTCTGTCCCGTGTGCCTGGGGTTGCCCGGATCGTTGCCAGTGATCAACCGCGCGGCGGTGGAGCTCGGCGTGCGAACCGCGGTCGCGCTCAGGTGTGAAGTGCACGCCGCGAGCCAGTTCCATCGCAAGAACTACTACTACCCGGATCTGCCCAAGAACTACCAAATCTCCCAGTACGAGTACATGGTGCACCCACCGCTTGCGACGAGAGGGGCGTTGGAGCTGGCGATGGACGATGCCCCGCGGCGGATCGGTATTCACCGCGTCCATCTGGAAGAGGACACTGGGAAGCTCGTGCATGCTGAGCGGGACGGTCGAGTCGTCCACTCGCTGATCGACTACAACCGCAGCGGAGTGCCGCTGATGGAGATCGTCACCGAGCCCGATCTCCGGTCTCCCCAGGAAGCCCACCTCTTCCTCGGGCAGTTGCGGGCGCTCCTCCAGGCGATTGGTGTGAGCAGCGGGCGGTTGGAGGAAGGGACGCTGCGCGTCGATGCCAATGTCTCGCTGCGCCGACCGGGGGCAGAGCTCGGGATTCGCACCGAGGTCAAGAACATGAACTCGCTCCGCTCGGTCGAACGGGCGCTCGCGTTCGAACGGGATCGGCAACGGGAGCTCCTTGACCGCAATCAGCCGGTAATCCAAGAGACGCGGCATTGGGATGACCGCCGCGAGGTGACGTTCGCCTCGCGCAGCAAGGAGGAGGCGCAGGACTACCGCTACTTCCCCGAGCCGGACCTGGTCCCGGTCGCGGTCATTCCGGCGCAGGTCGAGGCGACGCGTGCCAGTCTCCCCGAGTTGCCCGATGCGAAGCGCCGCCGCTATGAGCGGCGCCACGGGCTCACGGCCACTGACGCGGCGCTTGTCACGTCGTCGGCGGTGATGGCCCGTTTTTTTGAGGAGACGCTGGAGGCGTTTCCCAATCCGAAGATGGTCAGTTCCTGGCTCACAGGGGAAGTGGTCGCCTACCTCCATGCGCGCGGGAAGGAGTTGGAGGAGCTTCCGATCACCCCCAGCCACCTCGCGGAACTCCTGCAGCTCCTTGATCGGGGCACGATTAGCGGGCGCACCGCGAAGGATGTCCTTGTCGAGATGTTGGAGACTGGTGTACGCCCGCAGGCAATCGTGCAGAGTCGGGGCCTGGTCCAGATTAGCGACCTCGCTGCGCTTACCCAGGTGGTCCAGGAGGTACTCAGCGTACATCCCGGGCCCGTCGCGGACTACCGCGCCGGGAAGGCCCAGGCGTTGAGGTTCCTCGTCGGGCAGGTGATGGCGAAAACACAGGGGCGCGCGAACCCTGAGCTCGCCACCAAGCTGTTAAAGGAGCGCCTCGGCGCATGAGCCGCCCCCGGCCATCGGCTGTTCCCTCAGCGCGCGGGCGAGCTCCCCGCCGGCCGTCGCGCGGCAAGGCCCCGACGCCGTCAGGTAAGCGCTCCCCGCGCCCCGCGTCCGCTGAGACGGGTGAGCGCGTCTTGCGCCCCGGCCGCCGCGTCACGCTGACCTTTCGCGCCATGAATCTCGATGGAGCGGGCACCGCCACCGTCGCCCACCAGGTCATCGCGGTCCCGTTCGCCCTCCCAGGTGAGGAGGCCGTGGTCGAAGTCACGGCAGTCAGCCGGCGCCACGCCGAAGGGAAGATCGTCTCCTTGTTGCGCAAGGCCCCGAACGTGATTGCGGCCCGCTGCCGCCACTTCGGCCGATGCGGCGGCTGTCAGTGGCAACACTTGCCGTACCCCGCACAATTGGAAGCGAAGACTGCGCTGGTGCGCGACTATCTCAAGAGCATGATCGGCCTTGCCCCGGAGGCGATTCGGGATGCCGTGGGGGCTGCGCCGTGGACCTACCGGAACCGGATTCAGGCGACCTTCGCGGTGCGGCGGGACCGTCTCGTCGCCGGCTACTACGCGCTGGGCGACCGCGCCATCATCAACGTCCAGGAGTGCCCCATCCAGCACACAGCCAACCTCGGGATCCTGGCGGCGGGACGAGCGGTCGTGGAGGAATTGGACTGGCCGATTTACGACCCAGCGACCGGGCGTGGGCTGGTCCGCGGGGTCATCGGCCAGGTAGGGTTCTCCACCGGTGAGGCCATGCTCGTGCTGTGCACGACCCGCGAGGTGCCCGACCGGATGGCCTTCGTGCGCGCCGTGCGAGATCGGCTTGATGGGTTAGTGAGCGTGATGCTGTCAGTCCAGCCGAAGCATTCGCCCGAGTTGCTCGGGCGTCTCTACCTGCTGTGGGGAAGGGGGTTTCTCGAAGACGAGGTCGCGGGCGTCCGATTGCGCCTCTTTCCGACGGCGTCGATTCCCCCCAACCCGGGTGCGCTCCAACTGTGGGTGGATGCAATTGCCCAAGCTGGCCGGCTCCGCGCCGCGGACACGGTCTTCGACGCCACGTGTGAGGAAGGCTTCCTTCCCCTGGCGCTTGCCCCCCGTGTCGCCAAGGTGATTGGGGTTGCGCCTGACCGAGACGCCATGCATCGGGCATGGGACAACGCGCGCGGCAACGACCGGGACAACTGTGTCTTCTACACCCGGGATCCTGCGGGTGTGCTGCGCAAACTACGTGCCAAGGACGACCGGATCGATGTCGTCGTCTTCGCGTCGCGAGGCCGGGCCCTGGGCCCTGACTTGCTCGCCGCCGCGCACGAGGCCGGGGTGGCCCGCCTCATCGCCACGGGGCACGCGTTGCCGCAGCTGGCTGCGGACCTTGCGGCGGCCGCCGCCGCAGGGTATCGTGCGACCGAAGTCTACCCCGTGGATTTGTTGCCGCAAACTAGCCACGTGCACTGTGCCGTCGGGTTGAGTCGCGATGCGTAACCCTCGCGACTGCCCCGCGTCCCTCCAAGCGATAATTTACCGACCACGTCCGTGAGGTCGACGGGGAAACGGAGTGCCAGATGCGCGAGCTCGCTCAGCAAGCGGTGCAGGCTGCTCTTGATCGGGGTGCAAGCTACGCCGACGCCCGCGTCGTGCGCACGGAAACGCAGTCCTTGAGCGTAAAGAACGCGACGCCCGAGGAGGTCACCACCTCCGAAGATGTGGGGATCGGCGTGCGTGTGCTCGTAGATGGGAGTTGGGGGTTTGCGGGGACCGCACGTCTCGACAAGGCCGAAGCGACTCACATCGCGGACGTCGCGGTTGCGATCGCGCGCGCGAGTGCGCTCGTCCGGCAGCGGCCCGTCCAACTCGCCCCAGTCGAAGTGATCCGCGCGTCCTGGCGGAACCCAGTCCAGCGCGATCCCTGGGACGTGTCCCTGGACGAAAAGCTCCGAGTTCTGAGCGCCGCGACGGCGACGATGGTCCGCGTGAAGGGGGTGCGAGTTGCCTCCGGATCGATGAACTTCTGGAAGACAACCAAACTCTTCCTCAGTAGCGAAGGGGCAGAAATCGAGCAGGTCATTGTCGAATCGGGTGGAGGGATCGGTGCGCTCGCTGTCGGGGAGGGAGAGGTCCAGCGCCGGAGCTACCCCGCTTCGAGCCGAGGGCAGTTTGCGACCGGCGGCTACGAGATCGTTGCCGCACTGGACTTGCCCGCCCACGCGGAACGGACCGCGGAGGAAGCCGTCCAATTGCTGCGGGCTCCCCTCTGCCCCACCATGACGACAGACCTGCTTTTGGACAGCGACCAAGTCATGCTGCAAATCCATGAGTCCATCGGGCACGCCGTCGAGTTTGATCGGATCCTCGGCACCGAGGCGGCCTATGCGGGGACCAGTTGGGTGGATCCCGCGCAGATTGGCTCGCTCCGCTATGGATCGGACAAGCTCAATATTGTCTCGGACGCCACGTTGCCTGGGGGGCTCGGAACGTTCGGGTACGATGATGAGGGCGTCCCCGCGCAACGTGCCATGATCGTCGACCACGGGACCCTCGTCGGCGTGCTCACTAGTCGGGAGACGGCTCCCGTCCTCGGCCAGCGCAGCAACGGAACGGCGCGCGCCATGGCGTGGAACCGGATCCCCCTGATCCGCATGACCAACATTGGATTGCTGCCCGGCGAGGGCACCCTCGCGGAGATGATCGCCGACACTCGCGAGGGGATCTACATGAGTACGAACAAGAGCTGGTCGATCGATGACAAGCGGCTGAATTTCCAGTTTGGGTGTGAGATCGCCTGGGAGGTGAAAGGGGGAAAGCTCGGCCGCATGTTCCGGCAGCCCACGTATGGCGGAATGACCCCCACGTTCTGGGGATCGCTGGACTGGGTTGCGGGGCCCAGTGAGTGGACGATCCGGGGCACGCCGAATTGTGGAAAGGGGCAGCCCTCCCAAGCCGGGCACACAGGGCACCCCTCTGCGCCATGCCGCTTCCGCGGGGTCCGGGTGGGTGTCCGATGAAGAGCGCCGACGCACTGGCCATCGCCGACCGCGCCCTGAGTGTCTCTCATGAGGGGGAGACTGAAGCGGTCGTGATCTCTACAGTTTCGGGGCTCACCCGATTCGCGGACTCCGCCATCCATCAAAACGTCTACGAGGAGAACGCTTCGGTCATGGTTCGGGTCGTCATCAGCGACCGGGTGGCGGGTGCGCGGACCAACCAGGTGACCCCGAACGCGTTGGAAGAGACCGTGCGGCGGGCGGTTGCCACCGCGAAGATGACCCCGCCGGATCCTGATTATCCAGGGTTGGCGCCCCCCCAGCCAGTACCCCCGGGCGGGCGGTTCGTCGATGCCACCGCAGAGGCCACGCCGACCGACCGGGCCAGCCGGGTCCGCACGTTTGTCGAGGCGACCCGGGGCCTCCGGGCTGCGGGTGCGCTAGAGACCGAAGCCCATGAAATCGTGGTCGCCAACTCGCGCGGGGTCCGGGCGTCCGGGCACTTCACGTTGACGTCGTTCGTCGCGGTCGTGGATGGAGGTGATGCGACGGGTTACGTCGAGGCGTCCGATAGCGCCCTCGATGCGCTCTCCATGGAACGCCTCGGAGAACGGGCGCGCACGAAAGTCAGTGCGGGCCGCTCTCCTCGCGAGTTAGCGACGGGGCAGTACCCAGTGATCCTAGAACCCGCGGCGGTCGCCCTCATGCTGAACTACCTCGGGTACGGCACCCTTAACGGCAAAGCCGTGCACGAGGGGCGGAGCTACCTAACGGGGCGGCTCGGGCAGCGCATTATCGACGAACGGTTGTCGATCTGGGATGATGCGACCGATCCCCGGACCGTGGGCGTCCCATTCGACTTCGAGGGTGTGCCCAAACGCAAGCTGGTGCTTATTGATCGGGGCGTCGCGCAGACCGCGGTCTATGACCGGCGGACAGCGAAGCTCGCCGGGACGGAGAGCACCGGCCATGCGCTACCGCAACCGAACGCGTTCGGGCCCGTCCCCACGAACCTGTTCCTCTCCACCGGCACGGCGTCAGCAGAGGAGATGCTCGCCTCCACCGATCATGGCGTGCTCATCACGCGGTTCCACTATGTCCGCATCGTCGACCCGGTTCGGACCACCATCACCGGCATGACCCGCGATGGGACATTTCTCATCGAGGGCGGGCGCATCGTGGGCGGGGTCAAGAACCTCCGGTTCAATCAGTCTATCGTCGACACGCTGGCCTCCGTCGAGGCGATTGGGGCGGAGGGCGTGCTGTCGGCGGAGAGCTTCTCGGGCGCGAGCTGGGTTCCTTCGCTCAAAGTCCGCGCGTTCAACTTCTCGAGCGCGACCACGTTCTGACAGTGTCCCCCTCCTTCGGATGGTGCGCGTGTGGGAAAGGCAATGGACCTCACGCATGGGGCCCCATGTTACAATGACGGCAGTACCCCCCCGAGGTTGATCGATGGCATCCCAGTTCGTGCATTGTCACCTGCACACCGAATACTCGCTCCTGGACGGTCACAGCCGCATCATCCCCTTGATCGATCGCGCGAAGCAGTTAGGGATGCCCGCGATCGCCATTACCGACCATGGGGTGATGTACGGGGCCGTCGAGTTCTACTTGGCGGCCAAAGAGGCGGGGATCAACCCCGTTCTCGGGGTCGAAGCGTATGTTGCGCCCAGGAGTCTGGCTGATCGTGACCCGAAACTCGATAGCACGCCCTCGCATCTCGTCCTTCTCGCGGTTAATCAGGATGGCTATCGCAATCTCATTCAATTGACGACTGCGGCGCATCTGGAGGGTTTCTACTACAAACCCCGCATTGACGCGGAACGATTGAGCCGGCACAGCAAAGGCTTAATTGGCCTGTCCGGTTGTCTCAAAGGTGAGGTAACGCAAGCAATTCTGCGCGGTGACCTGGCCGCCGCTCGGGTGAGTGCTGGGCGGTATCGCGAGATCTTTGGGGCGGGCAACTTCTACCTCGAGATTCAATCTCATGGAATGCCCGAGCAGCAGCAAAACATCGCCGGGATGCGGGATCTCAGTGCGGACCTTGGCCTCCCGCTGATCGCGACCAACGATGTGCATTACGTCCACCGGTCTGAGGCCGACGGCCAAGACGCGTTGATGTGCATCCAGATGAACATCGCGCTCGAAGCGACGGACAAGCCCCGGATGGGGACCGTGCCGGAGTTCTACCTCAAGTCCGCCGACGAGATGGTCCACCTCTTCCCAGAGCTGCCCCAGGCCCTCACGGCGACGCTCGAGGTTGCCGAACGGGCGCAGGTCGAGATCGACCTCGGCACCACGCGCCTGCCCCACTTTCCCGTCCCAGAGGGGGAGACGGCGGAAACCTATCTTCGCGCCCTATGTGAGACGGGGTTGCGGCGGATCTTCTCCCACGTTCGGCCCGAGCTGACCCAGCGGTTGAACTACGAGCTCTCGGTCATCGACAGCATGGGCTATGCGGCCTACTTCCTCATCGTGCAGGACTTCGTGAATTTTGCCCGCCGTAGCGGCATTCTCACGACCGTTCGGGGCTCAGCCCCCGGGAGTCTGGTGCTCTACTCACTCGGGGTCACCGACATCGATCCCATCGCCTACCGCTTGCCGTTCGAACGGTTCCTGAACCCGCAGCGGTATACGATGCCCGACATCGACGTCGACTTCATGGATAGCCGACGTGATGAGGTCATCCGCTACGTGATCGAGAAGTACGGCGCTGATCACGTCGCCCAGATCATTACCTTCGGGACGATGGGCGCACGGCAAGCCGTGCGCGATGTGGGGCGGGTCATGGGGCTCCCCTACGGGGATGTGGACCGGATCGCGAAATTGATCCCCTTCTACGCGACGCTCGAGGACGCCCTGCGCAGTGAGCCGGAACTCGGTCGCGCCGCGCAAGAGAACCCCCAGATCCGCCACCTCCTCGAGCTGGCCCGGAAAGTGGAGGGGGTCGCCCGCCATGCGAGCACTCACGCGGCGGGGGTGATTATCTCGCGGGACCCGCTCACCGAGTACGTCCCCCTGCAGAAGGCCACCAAGGGCGACTTGGTGATGACCCAATTCGACATGACCTCCGTCGAAAAGATCGGGTTCCTGAAGATGGACTTCCTCGGACTCGCGAACCTGACCATCCTCGACAGCGCGATGAAGATCATCGAGCAGACGCGGGGGACCCCAATCGATCTGAAGACGATCCCCCTCGATGATCCTAAGACGTTCGCCTTGCTCTCCGCCGGGGAGACCGTCGGCGTCTTCCAGTTGGAGGGCGCGGGGATCACCCGGTACATCAAAGACCTCAAGCCCAGCAGCATTCAGGACATCATGGCGATGGTCGCGCTGTTTCGGCCCGGACCGATGGCGAACATCCCCAGTTACATCCGGCGCAAACACGGGCGGGAACCGATCGACTACCTGCACCCGGTCCTCGAACCAGTCCTGCGCGAGACCTACGGGGTGATGGTTTACCAGGAGGACGTTATGGCGGTCGCGCAAGCGGCGGCCGGGTACTCCCTGGCAGAAGCGGATGTCCTCTGCTACGCGATTCGGAAGAAGATTCGCGACGAGCTGCAGCAGCAGCGGGCGAAGTTCATCGCAGGCTGCGTCGCCCAGCGGATGCCGGTCCAGATCGCCGAACAGCTCTTTGAGCAATTCGAGCCGTTCGCCCGCTATGGGTTCAACCGCGCGCACGCCGCGTGCTACGGGTCGATCGCCTATGCGACCGCGTACCTCAAGGCCAACTACCCGGCGGAGTACATGGCGGCCGTATTGAGCAGTGAAGCGGGGGACATGGAGAAGGTCGCGGCCGCGGTCGCGGAGTGCTACCGCATGGGCATCAAAGTGCTCGCCCCCGATGTCAACGAATCCGGGGAGAACTTCCGGGTCGTCGGCGAGGCGATCCGGTTCGGGTTGGCTGCGGTGAAGAACGTCGGGCTAGGGGCGGTCGAAGCGATGCTCGCCGCACGGGCCGAGGGCGGGCCGTTCCGGTCACTCGCCGACCTGCTCGCGCGGGTAGACGCGCGGGCCCTCAACAAGCGGGTGATCGAGAGTCTCGTCAAAGCCGGGGCGCTTGATTCTTTGGGCACGGCGCGAGCGCAGTGGCTCCAGGCCCTCGATGCGACCCTCGAGGTCGCCCAGCGGGCCCAGCGGGCCCGGGCGTCGGGGCAGACCGGCCTCTTCAGTCTCTCCGGGCCGACCGATGCCACGCCCCCCCCGGCCGCAGTGGCCGTGGAGGAGTTTTCCAAAGACGAGTTGCTGGCAATGGAGAAAGAGATGTTGGGTCTGTACATCTCCGATCACCCGCTGCGTCACGTCCGCGAGACGTTGCTGAGCCGGAGTAACACCCCCATCCATCACTTGAGTGAACTCCCCGACAAGGCGGAAGCGATCATCGGGGGGATCATCACCGCCGTGAAGCGGACGACGACCAAGGGTGGGTCGGCGATGGCGTTCCTGACCCTCGAAGACCTCACAGGAAGCGTCGAGGTGATTGTCTTCCCCAGAACCTACGAGCAGGTGCACTTCCTGCTCAAACGGGACGCCGTCATCGTGGTCCGGGGGAAGGTGGACATTCTAGACCAGCAAGCCAAGGTACTGGCTGAGCGGGTGATGGCTCTCGAGGAGGCCGACGTTATCGAGTCCTCAGTCGCGCCCGTCCCGGCGCCGGCGGATGGGGGGACGCTGCACGTGCGGGTCGACGCGGTCCAGTTTGGAGAGGCAGGGTTGCACCGGCTCAAGACGGTTCTCGGGCAATGCCAGGGCGAGCAGCCAGTGGTCTTGCACCTCTTGAGCGGGGGCGCGGAGGTTGTCCTCCAAGCCCGTGAGTTGCGCGTTTCCGCCAGCGCGGAGCTGCAAGTCGAGCTCGAGGCACTCGTGGGCACGGGGAACGTCTGGCAGGACTAGCGATGCGTCCCTTCCGCGTCTCGTGGTGGCATCTCCTCTTGACCCTGACCTTGCTGGTCATGGGGTTCCTCGTCGCGGTGCAAATCCGCGCTACCCGCATGCTGGCGAGCCAAGGCCAGGTCCCGACCCGGAACGTCTATGCGATGGCGACGCTGTTGCGCGAAGAGCGACAGGCACGTGAGGCCCTCGAGGGACAAGTCAGCCAGCTGCGGAGCCAACTCGAAGACTACGAAGGGGCGGCCTCCCAGGGACGGAGCGTTGCCGAAACGATGAACCGGGAACTTGAGACCCTGCGGCTGGCCCTAGGGTTGAAAGCGATGCGAGGGGCCGGCGTCGTCGTCCGGCTCGAAGATCCGAAGGTGCAGTCCAAGGAGCATCCCCCGGTGGTGGTGACCTACCAGGACGTCGTCACGGTGATCAACGAGCTCTGGGCGGCGGGAGCCGAGGCGGTTGCGATCAATGGGCAGCGCATTACCGCGACGACCGGATTCAGCCAGGTCGGCGGCACGGTCGTGGTCAATCTCCAACGGCTCGGTCAACCGTTTGAAATCGCCGCGATCGGGGATCCCGCGACGCTCGAAGGCGCGCTCAGTATCCGTGGGGGCCTGGTGGAGGGCCTCCGCGCGCTCGGGTTGCGGATTACAATCACGCGCCGCGAGAGCCTCCAGGTGCCCGCATCCAAAGGGGCGATCACGTTCGAGTTCGCCCAGCCCGTGCCCTGACTGTCCGCACTATCCCGCCGAAGGCAACGTCGCGCAGGGTAGAGCATATACGCCCGGATTTCCGATGTGACGACGGAACGGAAACTGTAGATGCGTCGAACGTCTTGATCTGTGCGGGTTTGAGCGCGATGGCGACGCGGCGGAGGTCTGCATCCTAGCGACCAACCTCGTCACGGCGCGAGCGTTGAGCGCCACTCCGACAGAGGTTCCCGCTCGCGCGTCCTCGAGAGAGGGTAGGTAGGGATTGCGCAACAAACACATGCTTGCACGGCTGCTCCTTGAGGGTACCGTCACAGGCACTACTCTCCTCCGATGCCACTTTGGGATTGGAGCGGGCCGTCGGGGGATCCAGTGTAGTAGAGGCGGAACGATGCGATACAGTCTTCCGGTGCTCGTGGCGGCCGCCATTTTCGGCCTACTTGTTCAGCCTTTCCCCGTTCCGGCCCAGCCGCTGCCGATCATCGACCTGCACTTCCATCCAGCTCCAGGTTGGGATCTTGGTGCACTCGTCTCCACGTTTGATTCAGTGGGCGTGGCCCGGGCGGGCAACGGCGCCGTCGGCCCAGATAGCGTGGCGCTCCTCTTTGGCGAAAAGTATCCGGATCGATTTCTCCCATTCGCGGGACAAAACTTGATCAGCAGCTTCGTCCTGAGGGAGGGCCCGCGAGCGTGGAAGCTTGAGAGTGAGGAGCTCGTCGGTTACCTCAATCGAATCGAGGGCCAATTGCGGGATGGTAGGTCCAAAGGGTTGGGAGAGTTCTACCCCAACAACCTGAACTCGCATCCCGACTCTCGACAGCCCACTCGGTATCCGGCCGACTCGCCGCTGATGCAACGTCTCTGGCTGCTCTCGGCGACGTACGGGGTTCCGCTCAGTGTGCACATGGAGGCGGAGGGGCAGTCGGTTGCCGAGATGGAACGTCTGCTCGCCTCCGATCGCCGAGGCACTTGGGTCTGGGCGCATTGCGGAAACTCTGCGCAACCGCCGCTTGTTCGCAGGCTGCTTCAAGTACATCCAAACCTGCACTGCGAACTCTCACGCCGGCTCAGCGAGCAACTTGGGCCCGGAGTTCAAGCCTGGGCGATTGACGACACAGGGCGGCTGCAGCCGCCCTGGCGAGCGCTCATTGAGCAGTTTCCCGACCGCTTCGTCATCGGCACAGACTGTAGCTGCACCCAGTCGTCGACCTACGTGGCGTTCGTGAGGCAGTGGCGGCAGATCCTCGCCCAACTCTCCGACCAAACTGCCGCGAAGGTTGCCCACGAGAATGCGGAGCGGATTCTGCGGTTACCTCCGACCGGCCGTTGAGCAGTCGTCCATGCCATGCACGGTGAGTGAGGCGGCCTTTTCCGAGGGAAATTACAACATCCGTCGTCCCGCTGCTCCCCTGGGCGCTGCTGTCTAAGTCCAGCGATTCTGTCACCTTCTCTGTTCAGCGAAAATGTCACATACGCTGGTATCCATAACGTTTTTCGCCTCTCGGAGGTGCGGAGGATGGGTCAGCCTGCCGGCGGGAGCTTCGGGGCACGAGGCTCGGCGGGAAGGGAGTGCTGGCGCCAAAACGAAAATGTCAGACAAATGATGACGGGCGGCGCCGCGGCCGCAGGAGCGAAGGTTGCGCACACAGGTCGGGATTGTCGGCGCAGGACCGGCCGGGCTCGTGTTGTCGCATTTCATTTGCAGCGCGTTGAATCCGTCGTGCTGGAAGCCCGCAGCCGAGAATACTGTCAGGAGCGGGTGCGCGCGGGCGTACTTGAGCAGGGGACGGTGGATCTGTTTACAGAGATGGGTGTTGGCGAGCGGATGCATCGCCAGGGGCTCGTTCACCGCGGAATCAAGCTGCGTTTTTGCGGCCGCACGCACCGCATCGATTTCGATGACCTTGCCTGCGGCCGTCGCATCATGATCTACCCGCAGGGTGACGTTATCCGGGACTTGGTGGATGCGCGGCTGGCTGCGGGTGGCCAAGTCATCTTCGAGGCCGATGCGGTTGGCGTCCACGACCTCGATTCCTCCCGACCGAAGATTCACTTTCAGCAAGACGGCGAAAGCCACGAACTGGAGTGCGACTTCATCGCCGGGTGCGACGGTTTTCACGGCGTGTGCCGGCCGTCCATTCCAGCGGGGCGCTGAGCGTCTACGAACGATTTTACCCATTCGGGTGGCTCGGCATCCTCGCCCAAGCGCCTCCGGCTTCCGACGAAATCATCTACGCTTCCCACGAGCGCGGGTTTGCGCTACTCACGATGCGCACTCCGCAGCTCAGCCGCCTGTACATTCAGTGCGCGCCGGACGATGATGCCAACCGCTGGTCGGACGAAGCCATCTGGCGCGAACTTCACGTGCGGCTTGCCTCCGAAGGCTGGAAACTTACCGAGGGGCCGATCGTGCAGAAAGGCGTGACCAAGATGCACAGCATCGTGGTCGAGCCGATGCGATACGGGCGGCTGTTCCTGGCTGGCGACGCCGCGCACATCGTACCGCCAACCGGCGCGAAGGGGCTCAACTTGGCCGTGGCGAACGTGCGTGTGCTGGCGCGGGCGCTGTGCGAGTACTATGCGTCGGGTCGTGCAGATTTGCTCGCGCACTATTCAGACACCTGCTTCCGCCGCATTTGGAAGGTGCAGCGGTTTTCCTGGTGGATGACGGCCATGTTACATCGGTTCGACGATGACAACGCGTTTGACCGGCGGCGGCAGTTGGCGGAACTGGAATACGTCGCCAGTTCGCAAGCAGCGGCGCAACCCCTGGCAGAGAATTACGTGGGCCTGCCGATGGAGTAGTCCCCCCTGGTGGTTGAGCACCTTGACGTTTCCGGATTGCCGCGAGCTTGCCCGAATGTGCTGGCTTCCGGAAGGGATCACCTCCCTGCCGGACGTCCCGTTCTCCGGGCCCGCGAGCCCACCGCGCCCATCAGAGGTGAATCCCCAAATCCTGATTTACCGCTTTTCGGGCCGGACCAAATCGAGAAACTCTGTGACCCTTTTGGAGAGTCTCACGCGGTAGCGTGTTCGCCGACCATGACCGCTATTATCAGTAGGAGAGTATGTATGAGGTTTGAAGCCGAGAGAGGTCATCATGTCGAAGGCGTCATGAGCAAGTTGGGGGATTACAGATGTGACCATCACCATCGGGTAACCCCTGTCATTGTAGATGCAACCATCGGTTTCTAACAAACCCCGCAAACAAGGGATCTTGTACTTATCATCCTGTTGTATCCACGAAGGCACAGATACGTTCTGCTTCACTTTGGATCCCTGCTTCGCCCGCCACCCTAATAAATGATTCCCAGTGATTCGAGTAGCAGCAGATGTCCACGCAGCGGGAGGTCTGACGGACGATATATATCTTGTTCTTCGGTAAGAGACGCTGAATAGATTCATTGATCTTGTGAATCAATTGCGGATACTGTGTGTCGCAACTGATTCTTAGGCGCACTGCCCTCTCTAGTCTTGAGAGGTTGCCATCGCCCAAAGCGATTCCAATCACATACGCTTGGAGAGATTTGTCTTGGTTGAGGGGTCGTGGCGATTTGGATGTGGTGCCGGGGGAGGGAGTCGAACCCTCACGGACCTTTCGGCCCACGGGATTTTGAGACCCGCGCGTCAGCCAGTTCCGCCACCCCGGCGATTTGTCGCACCTCATTATAATATGCGCTAGCCTTCACTCAAAGGGGTATGAACCACGCACAATATCGAAATCGCTCTTGACGAGATTCTGAACGACAACATATCATCAACTCGCCTTACTGTCAACCGAACCGCACCCTCCCTTCTTTACCTCAAGCCCTGTATTATAGAATGGAGTTATCTGCACTTGATTCCTGCGTTACTCAAGATTTGGTATAGGTGAACGGGGAAAATCTATCGAACTGGGCTTGTTGCAGATTGGGGAGCGTTCAGTGCCAGAGTCTCGCAAACTTGTTCTAATTGATGCCAATGGGTTGGTCTATCGAGCTTTCTTTGCGCTTCCATACTTCACAACAACGACCGGTCGACCCACGAACGCTGTCTATGGCTTTACTAACATGCTTCTGAAGATCCTTGACGAAGAGCAACCCGATTTCCTTGCCGCCGCCTTCGACAAACCCGCGCCCACCTTCCGTCATCGCGCTTACGAGCAGTACAAGGCACAGCGGGAACGGATGCCGGACGACTTGCGGCCGCAGATCAAGACCGCAAAGGAAATTGTTGAGGCACTGGCCATTCCGATCTTTGAGATTGAAGGGTATGAGGCCGAAGATGTGCTCGGGACGATCGCAAAGAAGGCGGCTGCGGCCGGTTTCGAGGTCCTTATTGTTACGGGCGATCTCGATACCCTCCAACTGATTGATGATCGGACCAAAGTCATGGTGACAAGCCGGGGGATCTCCGAGACGACAGTCTATGATCAAGAGAAAGTGAAGGCTCGGTTTGGCATTACCCCTGCTCAAATGACGGATTTCAAAGGCCTTAAGGGCGATACGACCGACAACATTCCCGGCGTCCCGGGAATCGGTGAGAAGACGGCCTCGCAGTTGATTCAGCAGTTTGGATCTGTTGAGGACCTTCTCGAGCAGCTCGAACGCGCGCCCGAGAAATTGCGAGCGAAACTCCAGACGCATACGGAGCAAGTGCTCCAGAGCAAGCATCTCGCCACTATTGTGACCGAGGTGCCCATCCAATGGTCATGGCCCGATCTTGCCCGCAAGACACCCGACCGAAAGCGCCTGCAAGCGCTGTTTACGGAGCTGGAGTTCAAAAGCCTGATCGAACGGGTCGGGGTGGTCGAACCCCAAGCCCCGGGGGTGTATGAACGGGTCGAAGATGAGGCCAACCTCATCAAGCTCGTGGGTGGTGCGAGCGAGCTAGGGGTTGCCTTTGCGCATCAGGAAGGCCATCCGCTTGTCGCCCGAGTGAGCGGGTTGGCCGTAGCTCCCAGTCAAGGACATGCTTATGGTTTCCTACTCTCGAATGGGACGGTCCCCCAGCATATACGCAGAATTCTCGAAGATCCCGCCATTCATAAAGTGAGCGCCGACGTGAAAGGCGACACCCTAATGCTTCGTGCCCTCGGGATCAAGCCGGCTGGGTTCGACTTCGATGTCGCCATCGCATCCTATCTCCTGAATCCCGGCAAGCGGACCCACACCGTCGCTTCGGCAGCATGGGACTATCTTAAGTGGCGGCTGCGCAGTGCTGAGGAAGATCAGAAGGATAAGCTTGCCCTCGACCATGATGAGGCCATCGTAGCCGCTGAAACAGCTGATGCCGTGCGAAGGCTGCGTTCCGTGCTCGAACCCCAACTGCACGAAAAGGAAGTCTACGACCTCTTCCTCAACATTGAGATGCCGTTGGCCGCCGTCCTGGCGGAGATGGAAACTGCCGGCGTCGCGGTGGACGTCGGCGCCCTCGCGGCGCTCTCCAAGGAGATGGAGCGACGGCTGGACGAGCTTACATCCGAGATTTATCGACTTGCGGGGACGGAATTCAACATCAGTTCTCCCAAGCAGCTCGGCTTCGTTTTGTTCGAGAAGTTGCAGTTGCCAGCAGGCAAGCGGACAAAGACCGGGTTTTCGACGGATGCGGATGTATTGGACTCCCTTGCGCCACACCATGCCGTCGTGGCCAAGATCCTGGAACACCGCGAGCTGACAAAACTCAAGAACACGTATGTGGACGTTCTGCCCAAGCTGCTCGATCCAAAGACTGGACGCGTCCATACGACCTTCAACCAGACCGTTGCAGCGACCGGACGCCTGGTTACCACCGATCCGAATCTCCAGAATATTCCTGTGCGAACAGATGAGGGCCGGAAGATCCGCCGAACGATCATCGCCGCACCAGGGGCCCGTCTTGTTGGTGCCGACTACTCCCAGATTGACCTCCGGGTCCTCGCCCACATCACGGGGGATCCGCGATTGGTGAGTGCCTTTGAGGCGGACGACGATATCCATGCGGTCACGGCGAGTGAGATCTTTGGGGTTCCGCGAGCGAAGGTCACGCAGGATCAACGCCGTCGTGCGAAGACGATTGTTTTTGGGGTCGCCTACGGCATGAGCGAATTCGGCTTAGCGACTCAACTGGGCATCAGCAAGACGGAAGCCAAGGAGTACATTGAGCGCTACTATGCCAAGTACCCGAAGGTGAGGCAGTACATGCTGGATATCGTCGCGCAGGTCCGACGAACCGGTTACGTTACGACGTTGTTGAACCGACGCCGCTACATCCCAGAAGTCCTGACTCGCAATCGGCCCATCCGTGAAGCGGCGGAGCGTACAGCCATCAATACCCCGATCCAGGGGACCAGTGCGGACATTATCAAAAAAGCGATGATTGAAATCGCCCAGGACGTTTTGCCGCGATTTCCTCATGCGCTGATGACCCTGCAGGTCCATGATGAGCTGCTCTTCGAAGTCCCCGAAGCTGACGTCGAGGCGGTCGCCGAGGCGGCCAAAGCGGTGATGGAACGGACCTTCCCTCTGCGGGTGCCGTTGCGTGTGGACACGAAAGCGGGGCTCAATTGGTGCGATATGAACGTTGTGAGCTGACCCGGCCAGATGCGCCTTATCGGGCTGACTGGGGGGATCGCCTCGGGCAAGAGTCTCGTCGCCTCGCTCTTCCGATCGTTAGGGGCCACGGTGTTGAGCGCGGATGAGGCCGCTCGTGACGTTGTCGGCCCTGGGTCCGAAGCGCTCCAGGAGATTGTGCAGGCGTTTGGGCCGGAGATGATCTGTCCGGGTGGCACGCTGGATCGGCAGCGGCTCGGGAACCTGATCTTCCGCGATCCGTCCGCCAGAACTCGACTCAACGCCATCATGCATCCGCGCATCCACCACATCCTTGCCGCCAAGCTCGAAGGGCTCCGCACAGCAAATGGCCCTGCGATTGCTATTGTCGAGATCCCGTTGCTTCTAGATACCGCCACGCGAGGCTATCTGGACATGGACGGGGTCATCGTCGTGGCAGTCGATGTGGAAACCCAGTTGGCGCGCCTGATGAGCCGGGACGGGTTGATCCGTGAAGGTGCAGAGGAGCGGCTCCGGGCCCAGCGGCCCCTGGCCGAAAAAGTGCGAGAGGCTGACTGGGTCATCGACAACTCCGGCTCCCTAGCGCAGACCCGAGAGCAAGTTGACGCCCTCTGGCATGAGCTCCAGAAATCGCGTTAAGGGTGTTCGGTAGACCCCGTTCCGGACGCGATGATATAATCGCTTTATGCCCTCTCGCAGCCCAGAAGCCCCGGCGACGCCGTTGTTTGAGATGGTCACGGACATGGCCCCGCGTGGAGACCAGCCCGCGGCGATTGCTGGTCTTGTCGAGGGGCTTAAGGCAGGGTCCCGACACCAGACCCTGTTGGGAGTCACGGGATCGGGGAAGACTTACTCCGTCGCACGCGTAATTGAGCAGGTACAGCGACCAACACTGGTGTTGGCGCACAACAAAACGCTCGCCGCGCAGCTCTACAGTGAGTTTCGCGAATTCTTCCCGCACAATGCTGTGCGGTACTTCGTCTCGTACTACGACTACTATCAGCCAGAAGCGTACGTCCCGCAAACGGACCTCTACGTCGCCAAGGATGCCTCCATCAATGACGAAATCGACCGACTTCGTCACGCTTCGACCAAGGCACTGATGGAACGGCGGGATGTGATCGTCGTCGCCTCGGTCTCCTGTATCTACGGGTTAGGTCGGCCTGATGACTACAAAGAAGTCACGCTGGTAGTCCGCAAAGGTGAGCGGCGGACCCGAGACGAGATTCTCCGGCGGCTGGTCGACATTCAGTATGAGCGGAATGACATCGACTTCGCGCGCGGGCGATTCCGGGTCCGAGGGGATGTGGTGGAAGTGCATCCCGCCTACGAAGAACTGGCCGTCCGGATCGAGCTCTTGGGCGATGAGGTGGAGCGGATTCTCGAGCTGAACCCGCTGACTGGAGAAGTGATTACCGAGAAGGCCGCGATCGCCATCTGGCCCGCCAAGCACTGGGTGACGACGGATGAGCGGCTTGAGCGCGCCGTGCAGACGATTGAAGCTGAGCTGCGAGAGCGCGTGGCCGAGTTCAAGGCCCAGGGCAAACTCCTGGAGGTGCAGCGGCTGGAGTTCCGGACCAAGTATGACCTCGAGCTGCTCCGGGAGACGGGGAGTTGTCCCGGGATCGAGAACTACTCCCGACATCTCGACGGCCGCGCACCCGGGGATCGGCCGGGGTGTCTGTTAGACTACTTCCCGAAAGACTTCCTGATGTTCATCGACGAGAGCCATGCGACGGTCCCCCAGGTTCACGGGATGCTCGAAGGCGACCGGTCCCGAAAGCGAAACCTCATAGATTTTGGCTTCCGCCTCCCCTCGGCGTACGATAACCGGCCGCTCTCCTGGGAGGAGTTTGACAACCTCATCCAGCAGGTGATTTTTGTTTCCGCGACGCCTAGCGACTACGAGTACCGGGTGAGTCAGCGGGTAGTCGAGCAGGTCGTCAGACCGACCGGGTTGGTCGACCCGCGCGTCGAAGTGCGCTCCGCCAAAGGCCAAGTCGACGACCTCATTGCGGAGATCAAGACCCAGGTGGCCAACGGGGAGCGGACGCTTGTCACGACGCTGACGAAACGGATGGCCGAGGATCTCACCGCCTATCTGGCGGAGATGGGATTGAAGGTCCACTACCTTCACGCCGAGGTCCAGACCCTCGAGCGGGTGCAGATTCTCAAGGACCTGCGCCTTGGGACCTACGACGTCATCGTAGGGATCAACCTGCTGCGCGAAGGGCTGGATCTGCCAGAGGTATCTTTGGTCGCCATCCTCGACGCGGACCGGGAAGGATACCTGCGCTCCGAGACCGCTCTCATTCAAACGATGGGGCGCGCGGCGCGCCACCTTGGGGGCCGGGTTTTGCTCTATGCTGATGAGGTCACCGACTCAATGCAGCGGGCGATCGCCGAGACCAACCGGCGGCGCGAGATCCAAGTCCGCTACAATGCGGAGCACGGCATCACCCCGAAATCGATCGTGAAACCCATTCGCGACCTCATCGACCTAGTGGGCGTCACCGACGAGGTCGAGGCTCGCGAGCCAACGGCGGAGGTCCTGACCGCCCAGGAGCTGATCAAGCTGGCCGAACAGCAGCGGGCGAAGGTTCCCTGGGAGGTCGCGCGGCTGCTGATGCTGTCCCCGCAAGAACTCGAAGCGACGGTGGAGACATTGGAGCGCGAGATGCGCCGCTCAGCCGCCGACCTGGATTTTGAGAAGGCCGCCGTGCTCCGGGACCAAGTCACGGAACTCCGGAAGGGTTTGGGCGAACCGTTTTTCGCGCGCGCAGGACGGGGACGCGGCCGTCGCGGTCCCGGGCAGGCTCGGCGGTCCGGTCGGTGGCAGAAGAGGAGCTAGGGGCGCATGCCGTTTGATCGCATCATCGTCCGCGGCGCGCGGGAGCATAACCTCAAGAACATCACCGTCGAGCTCCCCCGGGACCGCTTCGTCGTCTTGACCGGCATCTCGGGATCGGGGAAATCCTCGCTTGCGTTTGACACCATCTACGCGGAAGGGCAACGGAAGTACGTCGAGTCGCTCTCCGCCTACGCTCGGCAGTTCCTCGGGTTGATGGAGAAGCCCGATGTGGACCACATCGACGGCCTCTCCCCCGCGGTTTCCATCGATCAAAAGGGAACGCCCCGCAATCCGCGCTCGACGGTGGGGACCGTGACCGAGGTCTACGACTACCTCCGGCTGCTCTATGCTCGGATCGGACAGCCGCACTGCCCTCAGTGCGGGAAACCCATCAGCCGACAGTCGCGCGAACAGATCGTCGATCGGGTGCTCGCCCTCCCCGCGGGGACGCGGATCCAGATTCTGGGGCCGATCGTGCGTGGCCGCAAGGGCGAGTACCGCCAGCTGTTTGAGGACCTCCGCCGGCAGGGGTTTGTCCGCGTGCGGGTCGACGGTATCGTCTACGAACTCACCGAAGACATTCCGCTCGAGAAGAACAAGAAACATTCGATCGAGGTGGTCGTCGACCGGATCGTGACCAACCCCGAGGTGAAGACCCGGCTGGCGGATTCGGTGGAAACGGCCCTCAAGTTAGGGCAAGGGATTGTCTACGTCGACGTCGATCCCGTGCCCTCCGTTGATGGAGATGGCCCCACGCCGTCGCGATCACACTCCCGCAGCGCCCTCTCCTCCGCCAGCCAGGATCCCGATGCGAACCTCCTGATCTTCAGCCAGCTCTTTGCCTGTCCGGACCATGGTTCGGTTCTCCCCGAGATCGAGCCGCGCATCTTCTCATTCAACAGTCCCTACGGCGCCTGCCCGTCGTGCAGTGGCTTGGGGTTTCGCCAGGAGCTGGATCCGGACCTCGTCATCGACTGGGAGAAGTCTCTATCAGACGGCGCGGTCGTCCCGTGGGCGGCGTCAACGAGTGAGTACTACTACGAGCTGCTGCAATCGATCGCCGCGCACGCGAAGGTGGACATGAAGACGCCCGCCAAGCGCCTCCCCAAAGCGTTCATCGACGTCCTCCTTCACGGCTCGACGGAGTCGATTCGGATCCGCTACCACAACAAGTGGGGGGCGCTCCGCGTCTACGACACGCAGTTCGAAGGGGTCCTCAACCAGCTCGAGCGGCGTTACAAAGAGACCGATTCCGAGTACATGCGGGACGAGATCGCGCAGTTCATGCGGACGCTGCCGTGTCCCACGTGCAACGGCGCACGGTTGAAGCCCGAATCTCTTAGCGTCCTGGTGGGGGGGAAGAACCTCGCCGAACTCACCGCGCTGACCGTCCGCCAGACCCTGGACTTCATCAACGTGTTTGTACCGACTCAGCGGGAGCAGTTGATCGGCCAGCAGATCCTCAAGGAGATCAAGGCGCGCCTTCGGTTCCTCGTCAACGTTGGTTTGGATTATCTCACCCTCGACCGCGCGGCGACGACGCTCTCGGGCGGAGAGGCCCAGCGGATCCGGCTCGCGACCCAGATCGGCTCAGGGCTCATGGGGGTCCTCTACGTCCTGGACGAGCCGAGCGTCGGGTTGCACCAGCGGGACAATCGCCGGCTCATCGACACCCTGATGCAGCTCCGAGATCTCGGGAACACGATCCTGGTTGTCGAGCATGACGAAGAGACGATCCGGGCCGCAGACTGGGTCGTCGACATCGGTCCCGGCGCGGGAGCCGCTGGTGGTGCCATCGTCGCGGCGGGGACGCCGGAGCGCATCGCGCAAGATCCGAGTTCGATCACGGGGCAGTACCTCTCTGGGAGGCGGCGGATCCCGATCCCGGCGCGGCGACGGGCGGGAGGTGGGAGGGCCCTCACCGTCCGCGGCGCGCGCGAGCACAACCTCAAGGACATCGATGTGACGTTCCCCTTGGGAACTTTCGTGAGTGTGACCGGCGTCTCCGGGTCGGGCAAGTCCACGCTCGTAGATGAGATCCTCTACCGGGCGTTGGCGTCCCGTCTGCATGGCACGCGGGTGCGGCCGGGGGCGCACGCCCGCATCGAGGGGATCGAGCACCTCGACAAGGTGATCAACATCGATCAGTCGCCGATTGGACGGACGCCGCGCTCGAATCCGGCGACGTACACGAAGACATTCGACCTGGTGCGGGATCTGTTCGCGCAGTCGCCCGATGCGCGGATGCGGGGCTATGCCCCCGGGCGGTTCTCATTCAACGTCCGCGGCGGCCGGTGCGAAGCCTGTGAAGGGGATGGCATCGTCCGGATTGAGATGCACTTCCTCCCGGATGTCTACGTTCCATGTGAGGTCTGCAAAGGCAAGCGGTACAACCGTGAGACGTTGGAGGTGCTCTACAAGGGAAAGAACATCGGCGACGTCTTGGAGATGACCGTGACGGAGGCGCTCCAGTTCTTTGAGAACATTCCGCGGATCCGTCGGAAGTTGCAGACCCTGTTCGATGTGGGGCTCGGGTATGTCGCGCTCGGGCAGGCCGCGACGACGTTGTCGGGCGGCGAGGCCCAACGCGTGAAGCTCGCGACGGAGCTCTCGCGCAAGGATACCGGTCGGACCGTCTACATCCTCGACGAACCGACGGTCGGGTTGCACTTTGCCGACGTCGAGCGCTTGTTGACGGTCCTGCATCGGTTGGTGGACGCGGGGAACACCGTGGTCGTGATCGAGCACAACCTCGATGTCATCAAGACCGCGGACTGGATCATCGATCTCGGCCCCGAGGGGGGCGAGTTGGGCGGCCAGATCATCGCGGAGGGCACGCCAGAAGCGGTTGCGCGAAGCGGCGGTTCTTACACCGGACAGTTTCTCAAGCGGGTGCTGGCAGCGTCTCCGTCTCTCGTGCTTGCGACCGACGGGCAGGGGGGAGGGCGTCGGACCCGGTCGAGGCTGGGTGGGGGGACAAGGACGCGGTCGGAGCGCGGGCGATGAAGCTCGAGCAGTTGGCCATGCTGTTGGACGCGATGCAGGTAGGGAAGGATGTCCACTGAGAGACTCCACGAGAAGCTGAAGCTCGTCCCCGACCGGCCCGGCGTCTACCTCATGAAGGATGCCGCGGGGCACGTGCTCTATGTGGGCAAGGCCGCGCAGCTGCGGAACCGCGTGCGGCAGTACTTCCAGGATAGCGGGCACAGTGAGAATGCCCGGATCCGCCACCTCATGGCACGGATCGCGGACTTCGAGGTCATCATCACCGAGAACGAGGTCGAGGCGCTCATCCTCGAGACGAACCTCATCAAGCGGCATAGCCCCCTCTACAACGTCCGGATGGCGGACGACAAAGCGTTCCCCTACATCAAAATCACAAACGAGCCCTACCCAAAGATCCTCATGACCCGCAAGGTCGTGCGCGACGGCGCGCACTATTTCGGCCCGTACCCCTACCACGAACCGAAGCTCGTCACGCGCACGATCCGCGCGGTTCGCAAGCTGTTCAAGGTCCGCTCATGTGCGATCGAGATCACCCGCGACCTCCCGCGCCCGTGTCTTGATCACGCGATCGGGCTGTGTACCGCCCCGTGCGTCGCGTGGGGGGCGAGTCCCGAAGCCTATGCCGAGCAGGTGCGCCTTGCTGCGTTGTTCTTGGAGGGCAAGCAGGGCTCGCTGGTCGAGGAACTCCGCGCAGAGATGGCGCGCGCCGCCGAGGCGACGGCCTACGAACGGGCCGCGCAGCTGCGGGATCAGATTCAAGCGATGGAGGCCATTGCGGAAAAGCAGCGGATTGCGAGCACCGGGCTGGAGGATCGGGACATCGCGGCCGTCGCGCAAGTCGGTGCCGCCGCCGGCGTCCAGATGCTGTTCGTCCGGGGAGGGAAACTGCAGGGCCAAGAGCAGTTCCCCGTCGACGCCCCCCGTGGGGCCACCCCGAGCGACATCCTCGGCGCGTTCATCAAGCAGTACTATGAGGCCGCGCCGAGTGCCCCCCGGGAGGTTCTGCTCCAAGAGCCGATCGAGGACGCGCCGCTCATTGCGCAGTGGCTCAGTGCGCGCCGCGGGGGGAAGGTTGAGGTGGTCGTCCCGCAGCGCGGGGAGCGACGCCGCCTCGTGGAGTTGGCGGCGGAGAACGCGGCGTTGTTCTTGCACCAGGAGCGCGCCCGCGTAGCGGGGCTCGAGGGCGCGGCGATCAAGGAGCTCCAAGAGGTCCTGCACCTGGAGGTCCCCCCCTTTCGCATTGAGGCGTATGATGTGAGCAATTTTCAATCTGGCGAGACGGTGGGGTCGTTGGTGGTCTTTGAGGGCGGACGGCCCAACAAACGGGACTACCGGCACTTCAAGATGCGGTGGACGGAAGGGCCCAACGACTACGCGATGCTCCAGGAGATGCTGCGGCGCCGCTTCGCGCGCGCACGGGAGGAGCAGGAGCAGCTGGATCGGGACGAGCCCGCACCGCTGAAGTGGTCGATCCTGCCCGACCTAGTGCTCGTTGACGGAGGACGCGGGCAGCTCAACGCGGCCCTCGAAGTGCTGTTTGAGTACAACCAGACGATTCCGGCGATCGGGCTCGCCAAGCGAGAGGAGCTGGTCATCACCCCCAGTCGCCCGGACCCGCTCGCGCTCCCGCGCGCCTCCCACGCCCTCCAGCTCCTCCAACGGGTCCGGGACGAGGCCCACCGGTTCGCCAACAGCTACCATCAGAAACTCCGGGCCCGCCGGATCGTCTTTTCGGTGTTGGATGAGATCGCCGGCATCGGGGAGAAGCGGAAGCGCGACCTGATCCGTGCCTTCGGCTCGGTCCGCCAGCTGCGCCACGCGACCGTCGAGCAAGTGGCGGAGATCATCGGTCCGAAAACGGCGCAGAAGGTCGTCGACTACCTCGCGGCCCACCCCGACGTGCGCTACAAGGACGAGGCGATTCGCTAACCGTTCCGTTCTGCCCCTTGACGTCGATGAGGCCGGCGTCTATTATATAGCTATGAAAATAGCTATGACATTCTTGGGGGTGAGGGGATGCGGGTTGCCAATACGGTTGAACTCAAGAACAAGACCAACGAACTGCTCCACATCGCGATGGTCGGCGAGCCGGTCATCATTACGCTTCGGGGCAAGCCGGCGGCCGCGCTGACGCCGCTCACGGAGGAGGATTTGGAAGCGTTTGTGCTCCGCCACGCGACGCCGACCGCCGCCCGCGGGGCATCCGAGGCGCGCTCGGCCTATCGGTTCACCTCGGTACCAAGCCCCTTGGGATCCGTCTACGTCGCCTACAGCGACCGCGGGGTCTGCCGGATCGATCTCGCTCGCGACGCCCAGCAGTTCGCCCAGGAGCTCACCGAGCGCGTGGGGGAGACGGTCCGCCGGGATCCACACCCCCCGACCAAGCTCCGCCGCGTGCTGACCAAGACCCTCGCCTCTGGGGCCCGGTTCTCCGGGGCCGTCGATCTGTCAGGGGTGGGCCCGTTTGAGCGGCGGGTGCTCGAGCAGCTGCGGCGGATCCCGCGCGGCGAAGTGCGGACGTACCGCGAGGTGGCGCAGGCGATCGGGTACCCCGGTGCCGTTCGGGCTGTCGGCAACGCGTGTGCAAAGAACCCCATCCCACTGTTGATCCCATGCCACCGGGTAATCCGCACCGACGGGGGCCTCGGCGGCTATTCGCTGAGGGGAGGGCTCGCCCTCAAGCGCCGGCTCCTAGAGCAAGAAGGCGCGGATCTGACGCGGATCAAGCCCCGCGCTCACGCGGCGGCCGGTGATTGAGCGCTCCCAGTTGGGGACGGTCGCGCCGCGCGGGCTCACTGATGATGAGTTCGTCGCCGTCCAGGCGCTGGTGTCGCTCTGCGACCGGCACGAAGGCCTGAACCTCACGCTGCACCTGGAACGCGCGCAGGCGCACCCAGCCGACCCGAACCAGTTCCTCTCCTACGTCGGAGAGCTGTTGGTCGGGGTCCTGAGCTTGCGGCCAGGCGATCCTATCGAGGTGTGTCTCGCCGTGCATCCCGACCATCGACGGGCAGGCATCGGACGAGCGCTCCTTGAGGCCGCCCGCAGCGAGTGTCGAAGGCGGGGTCGGTCAAGCTGGTACTTGATCTGCGAGCATCAGTCACGTTCCGGGGCTGCCTTCGTGCGTGCGGTCGGGGGACACCATCGACAGTCTGAATACCGGATGCAGCTCGAGCGGGGGAGCTCGCGCGCGGTCACCGTGCGGCCCAACGGCATCGTGCTCCGCCGCGTCCAATCGGACGAGAGCGAGGTCCTTGCCCGCGTCATGGCCAGCTGCTTGGGGCGTCCGGCGGAACAGGTCCACCAACGGGTCCTTCAGGAACTCCGGGCCCCGACGCACCAGTTCTTCTTGGCGAGGGACGCGGGAGAGCCGATCGGGAGCTTGGGGGTCGTCCTGGAAGGCCCGTCACCGTATGTCATCGCCTTTGGGGTTCTTCCCGAGCACCGCAGGCGAGGGTATGGCCGCCAGATGCTCGAGCAAATCGTAAGCATGCTCTTTGCCGAGAGGATCGAGCGCATTCTCCTCGAGGTCAACGCGGGAAACACCCCCGCGGTGTTACTCTATCGGTCAGCTGGATTCGCTGAGTTTACCTCCTTCGACTATTACGTCATGAAGTTCTAAGTCCGCCCTCAAGACCCAACGATCCTTGAAAGCGGTCCGATTCGCCGTCCCACACGCCAACCTTACAAAACAGCAAATATCGAACTCATGTACGCTATCTTGATTACGTTTTAACTTTTCTCTTGACAAATATCAATCTTGATATTAATGTTTTGATGTGAGAGTTGAACGAATAGCACAGGCAGTCGGCCTTGAACGGAATGGAGGTAAGTTCGATGGAGAATCGATACGCTATGGAAGAAATGGCCCGTCAGAGGACTGAAGAGCGCCTGCGGGAAGCTGCCCAGGAGCGGCTTGCGCGTCAGACGTCAAACGGCTCGGCGAGGACCGCGTGGAGTGCACTTCCCCGGGTCCTTGCGTCCGCCAGGATGCGTTTGATCCCCAGGGTCGTTCGTAACTAGGTACTTCTGACTGATGGAGGCGCGTTTCTGATGGCCCACATGCCTGCGAAATGCCCAGTGTGCAGCCAGGCACTGGAGTCGGTGCGACTCCAGTGCCCGGCGTGTGCCACTTCGGTCGAAGGGCACTTTGAACTATGTCGGTTTTGTCGGCTCGAGCCAGAACACTTGGTCTTTCTCGAGCTCTTCCTCAAATCCCGAGGCAACATCAAAGACGTCGAGCGCGAACTGGGTCTGTCCTATCCGACTGTGCGAAACCGGCTTGACACTGCGCTCGCGGCGTTGGGGTTCGCCCCGGAGCCTGAGGTTGTCGAAGAAGGCGGGAAACGCCGCCGGGAGATCCTTGACGCGCTCGACGCTGGCACGATCGGTGCGGAAGAGGCCGTGCGGCAACTGCGCGAGCGCAAGGGATAGGAGGTTCGCGGAGTCCAGTGTACGCAGCGAAGCCAACAGTGGCACGCGGCGCCCAGGTACGCGATGAGACTTGGGAGGGGGCGGGAAACAGATGAGCGAGGAAGGCGAGATGATCCTACGGATGTTGAAGGACGGCAAGATCTCCGTCGAGCAAGCGGACGCACTCATTGCCGCTCTTAAGGAGGACGTTGTGGAAGCAGATCCTCAGGGGGCCCGAGCGCCGCTGCGCCCCCAAGCACCTCTTCGCCCTCAAGCACCAGTGCATCCGGGCGGCGAAAGGCGGGCGGAGTGGAGGGACTTGGTCACTGAGCTCAGCGCAGCCATTCCGCGAGAGGCGCTCCGTGAACTCGCTCGGACGCGAGTCACGTGGGGACCGAGTTTTTCGCACATGCTTGAAGAGCTCTGGGGGTTGGTCGAGGGGCATGCGGAGACGGTCGCCGAAGAACCAATGACAGCGGGAGACACCTTCGTGCTGTTGAACGCGAGGGGGGATGTCCGCGCGCTCGCCTCAGTGGACGATCGTCTGCACGTGAGGGCCCACAAACGCGTGTGGGCAGGAACAGGGGACGAGGCGGCTCGCCTGGCAGAAAAGCTCCCCATCGAACTCCACCGATCCGGCGCGACGGTAGAGCTGGAGGTCCCGCAATTCCCGGGGCGGCGGGTTCGGGTAGATCTAGAGCTCGCCATTCCCCTAGGCGTGGCGACCAAGCTGGAGTTGGCCAGAGGGGACGTGCGGGGCTCTGCGCTGCGAGGGGACGTGACTATTCAAGTCGCCCGGGGTGATGTGCAGATTCGTGAGCATCAGGGCTCATTCGAGCTCGATGTTGCGAAGGGCACGGTCCGAGTCCGGGATGTTACAGGAGATGTCAAGGTCGGAGTTAAGCACGGCGATGTGGGTGTTGCCAAGGTTACCGGGAAAGTCGAGGTGAGCACGGCTCACGGCGACATTGCGGTGGAGGAGTGTGCCAATCTTGCGCTGAGCTCGATCCATGGCGATGTCTCGGTCTCACGGGCGAGTGGCGAGATCCTGGTCGACGGCAGGCACGGCCAGATTGACCTCGGCGCCATTCGCGCCCACACCATCAAGGTGCATACGAAGCATGGGGACGTCGCGGTAGCGGTCGAGGAACTCGAGGACAACGGGTCAGTGACCGCAGGGACGGTGCGAGGCAACGTTGAGCTCGTCCTTCCCGAGCACGCGCATGCGAGTATCGACGCTGCGGTTCGGTCCGGCCGCATCACCTGCCTGCCTCCGCTTCTCGAACAGAGCACCGACAGGTTTAGTCTTCGAGGACTGCTCAACGGGGCCGGGGGGAGGATCGTGATCCGAACGACCAGCGGCGACATTGACATCCGGACCAGGGCATGAATGATCGAACGCGGATCCTGGAAATGGTCAAGGAAGGGAAGCTCACCCCCGAAGAAGGGGCGCGCCTCCTGGAAGCCTTGGATCGGCAGCCGCGCGCCTCGCCGCGGACCCTCCGGGTCAGGATTCTCAGCCCTAGCGGCCAAAAGGTGGAACTCAATTTGCCGCTGACAGCCGCGCAGACCCTGCTCGCGGTTATCCCGCCCCAAGCGCGGGCGCGACTCGAGGCCATGGGGTTCAACCTCGATGACGTGATCCGTGCGGTCAAAGAGGGGACGGCGTCGGGTCGGCTCGTCGACATTCGTGATCCCAGTGGGGCGGAAGTGTCGGTGGTAGTCGAGTGATGAGCGAGATGTCGGCGGCCGCGGTCGAGCTAGCGGCATTAACGAAGCGGTTCTCGGTGCGAACGGCGAACGAGAACGGCGGACGCCGCCGGGTGCAGCGGCAGGACATCCTTGCCGTCGATCACGTCGATCTCGTGATCCGCCGAGGGGAACTCTTTGGCCTGCTGGGACCCAACGGAGCGGGGAAAACGACGACCATCCGGATGTTGTGCACTCTGCTCGAACCCACCTCCGGCAGCGCGAAGGTCTTGGGCGCTGACGTCCGTGAGGCCGCGGAGGAGGTCCGTGCCCGGATTGGCGTGGTCTTGATGGGGGAACGCTCCGTCTACTGGAAGCTCACCGGCCGCGAGAATCTGGAGTACTTTGCCGCCCTCTACCACGTGCCCAGGTCGATCGCTCGCCAGCGGATTCCCGCGCTCCTCGAGGAAGTCGAGCTCACCGCACGGGCTGATGACCTCGTCGAGCGCTACAGCACGGGCATGCGGCAGCGTCTCGCGCTCGTGAAGGCGATGGTCCACGACCCCCCGGTCCTTCTCCTGGACGAACCGACGACGGGCTTGGACCCGCAGGCGGCCCGCAACATCCGGGACCGCATTCGCCAGCTCCATCGTGACGAAGGGAAGACCATCATCCTCACGACGCATTACATGGAAGAGGCGGATCAACTCTGCGAGCGCGTCGGAATCATTGACCACGGGCGCATCATTGCGCTCGATAGTCCCCAGACCCTCAAGCGGTCGTTGAGCCCGGGGCCGATCCTTCGCTTGGAACTCGAGGGAGCGGCCGAGACCGTCACCCCGGCGCTGCAGAATCTGCCCGGGGTCCGCGAAGTCGTCAGCCGGCAGCCGTCAACGGAGGGGACGTGGGAAGTGGATCTGCATCTTGCGGACACGCACGATGTGCTCCCGCGGGTCGTTGACACCCTCAGTCGCCATGGCGCGCGGATCCGGCATTTGCAGGCGCTGGAAGCGTCCTTGGAAGACGTGTTCATCACCCTGACCGGGCGGCGGCTCCGTGATTGACCGCGTCGAGGACGTTCGACGCGGCGAAGAGCGCTCGGCGGTGCGTTGGCCCGCGCGTGCGTTCACCCGGTGGCTTGTCCCTCTCGGGGCCGTGATGCGGAAGGAGACCCGAATCTTCTTCCGCTATCGGAGCTGGGTCGTCGGGTTGGGCCTCTGGCCCGTCCTGTTCCCCCTCAGCTACTTGTTGGTGGGACGGGCCTTGGCTGGGCCACACGGTGAGGGGATGCTCGCGTTTAGCCAAACAGCCGGGACGACCAACTACACGGGCTTCATTGTCATCGGCACGACGGCCTGGATGTGGCTCAACATCACGCTCTGGATGCTGGGGCTCAGCTTGCGCCAGGAGCAAATGCGAGGGACGTTGGAATCCAACTGGCTCGCGCCGACGCCACGGTTGCTGGTCTTGCTGGGCACGAGCGCGACGCAAGTGCTCACCGCAACCGTGTTCCTCCTCGTGAGTCTGCTTGAGGTCACTCTCCTCCTCCGCGTGCGTTTCTCCGGGAGCGCGAGCACGGCGCTCGCCCTGACCGCGCTGTCGATGCCGTGGGTCTATGGGCTTGGGATGGCGTTTGCCGCGTTGGTCTTGCGATTCAAAGAACCTACCGCGCTCGTCTATGTGGTCCGTGGGCTCTTCCTGGTCTTCTCGGGGATGACGTTTCCGCTGGCGGTCCTGCCGCAGTGGATGCGTCTCGTGGCCGGGTGGCTCCCGCTGACCCACACGATCGAGGGATTGCGGCAGGCGCTGCTTGCGGGCGCCTCCTTTGCGGTGGTGCGCCCTCAACTCGTTTTCCTCACCTGGTCGGGGATGGCGCTGCTGCTTGCGGGCTACGTGAGTTTCCGGGCCGTTGATCGGCACGTGGCACGCGCGGGCGCCGTAGGCCACTTTTGAGGCTGATGGACACCTACCGGTGGTCGAGGGGCGCAGCGATTCTTGCGGTGGCACGCAAGGACATCCTGTTGATGTCCCGATATCCATTGTTGCTGGTCTCCCGCATCGTGGAGCCGTTCGGGTGGCTCCTGCCAGTCTACTTCTTGGGCCGGACGTTCTCGCAAGGTCGACTGGCCGCGGGCTTCGCCGCATGGGCGGGGACAGGGGACTACATGGCGTTCGTGATTGTCGGGTGGATCTTGTCGAGCTATGTGAGCGCGGTCATGTGGGGGATGGGGTTCGCGTTGAAGAACGAAATGGACTCGGGCGTCCTGGAGGCGAACTGGTTGACCCCCCATCCGCCCCTCGTGCTCCTGGTCGGGCGCACGGTGGCCAGCATTGTGACTACTACCTTGGGGTCGGCGGTGTTCGGAATCCTCGCGATCACCCTCTTTGGGCTCTCCATTCGCGGCCAAATCCTCCCCGCGATCGGCTTCGTCTTCCCGGTGATCCTAGGACTCTACGGACTGGGGTTTGCCCTCGCGGCGATGATCTTGCTCCTGCGGGACGCGAGCACATTGATTGACGTCTCGAATTTTGTGCTCGGGTTGGTGAGCGGGAGGGACTATCCGGTCGTAGTGCTGCCGCGTCCGGTGTTCGCGATTGCGCTCCTGCTGCCGCTCACCTATGGGTATGATGCCCTGCGGGCCCTGCTGTTGGGGACCCGCCCGTTAGTGTCCTTGCCGGTCGAGGGCGCGGTGGTCGGAGTGTTCATGGTTGCGATGCTGGCGGGTGGAACCTGGGTCTTTGGACGGGTCGAGCGTCACTGTCGGATCCATGGAACGTTGGCCCACCACTGAGAAGCGCTAGACTGTTTGCTCGCGCTGACGAGTCTGCTCCGTCAACCTGCACGGTTGATTCCACACGGCCAGGGGGACGCCGCGTGCCCTAGACACTGAGGACCCGACGAGGAGATCTGCGTGAGTGCTGTGGTCGTGTCGCAGTTGACCAAAACCTTCTACGTTCCCGTACGGGAAGCGGGAATGGCGGCGGCGCTAGCGAGCCTGTTCCGGCGCCAGGTGCGCGCGGTCCGCGCGGTCGACGACATCGCGTTTACCCTCGCGCCTGGGGAGGTCGTAGGCTTCCTCGGCCCCAATGGCGCGGGGAAGACCACCACGCTGAAGATGCTCTCCGGACTCCTCTACCCAACCTCCGGAGAAGCGCGGGTCCTGGACTATGTCCCCTGGCGACGGCAAAAGGACTTCCTTCAGCAAATCGCCTTGCTCATGGGAAACCGGAGTCAGTTACAGTGGGACATCCCGGCCCTGGACTCGTTCGACCTGAACCGGGCGATCTACCGCATTCCGGAAGCGGACTTCCGGCGCCGGCGCGACGAGTTCATCGCGCTCCTCGACCTGCAGGACCTCGTCCACAAACCGGTCCGCACGCTGTCGCTGGGCGAGCGGATGAAGGTCGAGTTCGTCGCAGCGTTGTTGCACCAGCCCAAGGTCCTCTTCCTGGACGAGCCCACCATTGGTCTTGATGTGACCATGCAACGCCGCATCCGGGACTTCATCACAGAGTACAATCGCCGGACGGGGGCGACGGTCCTCTTGACGAGCCACTATATGGCTGACGTGGTCGCGCTCTGCCGTCGGGTCATCGTCATCCACCATGGGCGCATCCTCTTTGATGGGGATTTGAGCACGCTGACCGAGCGATTCGCGATCTACAAGACGATCGGAGTGACCCTCGACGATGGCGCCATCGACTTGAGCCGCTATGGGGTCATCCTCAACCGCGATGGGGCGAAAGTGACACTGCGCGTCAATCGGGAGGACGCGCCGCGCATTGCCGCGCAGCTGCTCGGCGCGCATCCGATCAGCGATCTCACAATCGAAGATCCGCCGATCGAGGAGGTCATTGAACAGGTCTTCGCTCAGGAACAGATGCCATGAGAGGGTTGCTCGATTTCTACTGGACGAACATGCGGATCGCGATCGCGGTCCAGTTCCAATATCGGGTAGCCAACTACTTCTACATGATCGGTATGGTCGCCGAGCCGGTGATCTACCTCGTCGTCTGGTCGACCGTTGCCGTCGCGCGGGGCGGGAGTGTGGGCGGCTACACGCCCGCGCAGTTCGCCGCCTACTACCTCGTTTGGACGCTGGTCCGCAACATGAATATCGTCTTCACCCCCTACGGCTGGGAATGGCGGATCCGTCACGGGCAGCTCTCCGCGATGCTGCTGACGCCGGTCCATCCCCTCCACTACGATCTCGCGTACTTCGCTGGGTGGAAGGTCGTCGTCATCGTGCTCTGGCTCCCGCTCGCGGCGCTGCTCGCGCTTGCGTTCCATCCGGCGATCCACCCGACGATGTTGGAAGTCGCGGTCTTCGCCGTGGCGATTTGGGGCGCGTACCTTATCCGATCGATGTGGCAGACGCTGGTCGGAATGATCACATTTTGGACCACCCGCGTCAGCGCGATCTTTGAGCTCTACTTCGCCGCGGAGTTGATCCTCTCAGGCCGACTTGTTCCCATGGCATTGCTGCCAATGTGGGCGCGGCGGGTGGGCGACTTCCTGCCGTTTCAGTGGACCTTCGGCTTTCCCATCGAGGCGCTCGTGGGCCGACTGACCCCGCACCAGCTTGCTGTGGGTCTTGGGATGCAGGCGCTGTGGATCGGCCTGGGCGCCATGCTGGTCGGGGGCATCTGGCGCGTAGCCATCCGCCAGTACACAGCGGTGGGGGCGTAGGAGAGGCTGATGAACCTAGTCCGGCTGGCGTGGCTCTACTTCCGCGTCGGGGTGATGAACGAGGTCCAATACCGCCTGAACTTCTTTGTCCAGGTCCTCCAGTCGGGCGTCGCGCTGGTCACGGGACTCGTCGTGCTCAACGTCGTCTTCACCTACGCCAACACCCTCAATGGCTGGACGCATGCGGAGCTACTCGCGGTCATGGGCGTCCACATACTTATGAGTGGGATCATCAAGTCCGCGATCCAACCGAACATGCTCCGTGTGATGGAGGATATCCGCGAGGGCACGCTGGACTTCGTGCTCACCAAGCCCGAAGATGCCCAGACGTTGGTCAGCATACGTGAGATCCGGATGTGGCAGATGGTCGATATCGCGCTTGGCGCGATTGTCCTGGCAACCGCGGTGACCCAACTGGGCCGGGCCATCGGGGTGGTCGAGGCCCTGCTGTTTGGCGCCACACTGTGCGCGGGGGCGCTGATGATCTACAGCTTCTGGCTGATGCTCACGACGGTCGCGTTTTGGGTGGTGCGGATGGACCATGCCGTCGAGCTCTTCCAAGGGATCTATCAGGCGGGACGATGGCCCGTTGGGATCTATCCGCCCGCGCTCCGTCTGAGCCTCACGGTCCTGGTCCCCATCGCGTTCGCAGTCACGGTGCCGGCAGAAGCGCTCACGAAGCGATTGACCCCGGCCGCGCTTCTGGGCGCCATCGCCCTCGCGGTTGCCCTTCTCGTGGTCTCTCGCAGGGTGTGGAAGTTTGGGCTGAGGCACTACACAGGTGCGTCGGCCTGAGAGGTTCTTGACAATGCCCAATGATTCGAATCAAAGCCTCGCGTTGCTTGGTAGTCGTAGGGCCATTGATCGTTCGTTACCGAACAGTTCTAGAATCAGTGTGTGAATTCGAAGAGAAGGTGGAGTGAAGGTGATCTCCGCACTGCTGTTGCGAGCTCAAGAAGCATCCGCCAGGTTATCACCAAGCTTGGGCTGGTCCCGGCTGGGGGCAACTATGCTCAAGTGCGAAAGTACATCAAGGCACTTGAGATCGACACCGCCCATCTGAAGGGTTGTGCTTGGAATCGAGGATTGAGAGGGACCTTCAGGTCTGGGCGTTCCCTCGAGCAATTGCTAGTCGATGATAGCTTCGTCAAGAGTTTCGCCCTGAAGAGAAGGTTGATAGCGGCTGGCATCAAACCAGCCTATTGCGAAGATTGCGGATGGTCGCGGAGGACAGATGACGGATATTTTCCTCTCGAAATCCATCACATGAATGGGAATCCGAGAGATAATAGAATAGAGAACTTGCGGGTCTTGTGCCCAAACTGCCATTCATTGATGCCGTATTACCGCGCCAGAAAACTAAAGGCAATCTAATCAGTGCCCGGGTGGCGGAACTGGGATACGCGGGGGTCTTAAAAGCCTCTGGTCTGTAAGGACCGTGTGGGTTCGACTCCCACCCCGGGCACCAGCCTTGATCTTGGTCAGAGAGAGCTTCGCGCGTAGGGGAATTTGATGGAGGCGGCGCCCGGATTCGAACCGGGGGATGGAGGTTTTGCAGACCTCTGCCTTGCCTCTTGGCTACGCCGCCATCGGTCCTGGTCGAACCAGCCCTTTGTTGCGAGGTCGATGGAGCGGGAGACGGGATTTGAACCCGCGACCTTCTCCTTGGCAAGGAGACGCTCTACCCCTGAGCTACTCCCGCAAAACTGTCCACTATTATAGCATCCGCGCGGTCGGACTCAGTCAAGTGGGGTTCCACGATTCTAAACCTTCCGGCCACCGTGACCGCCAGCGATGCCCGGGATAGGCATCGTCGAGATCCGTGTGGAGATCGGGACACAACGAGGACGCCCCAGGCGGACTACACGCGGCGGAAGAAGAGGAAGTAGATCAGAAGAAGGACAACAACAACCGTGACGGTGTCGACCATAGGGTGCTCCGATGCGAGAAGGTTCGTCGTTGATCGGGGCTTTCCTCCTCACCGAGTTCGGGGAGTCGAACGCTTGCAATGGCTTCCGGGCGCCGCCTATAATACGGATGCAATCTGCCCACGTAGCTCAGTTGGCAGAGCGTGTCCTTGGTAAGGACAAGGTCACCGGTTCGAATCCGGTCGTGGGCTCCACAAAGCGGGACGCAAGCGAGGGAATCGTGAATCGTGCTCAAGACCTCGATTCACGGTTCCTCTTTCACGAAGCGACTGGAGGATAGCATGGCGAAGGCGAAGTTTGAGCGGACCAAGCCGCACGTGAATATCGGGACGATCGGGCACGTGGACCACGGGAAGACGACGTTGACGGCGGCGATCACGCACGTGCTGGCGGGGACGGGGATCACGAAGCCGTACGGGTTCTGGGAGATCGACAACGCGCCGGAGGAAAAGGCGCGGGGGATCACGATCGCGATCAGCCACGTGGAGTACGAGACGGCGAAGCGGCACTACGCGCACATCGACGCGCCGGGGCACGCGGACTACATCAAGAACATGATCACGGGGGCGGCGCAGATGGACGGGGCGATCCTGGTGGTCTCAGCGGCGGACGGGCCGATGCCGCAGACGCGGGAGCACGTGCTGCTGGCGCGGCAGGTGAACGTGCCGCACCTGGTGGTGTTCTTGAACAAGGTAGACATGGTGGATGACCCGGAGCTGCTG
>Ga0209515_10001442_pt1 | contig 40029 bp, 50 predicted proteins | sample Subgroupgradi54m_FD_187454 | JGI IMG/M metagenome (GOLD analysis project Ga0209515, IMG submission 187454) | Subsurface groundwater microbial communities from S. Glens Falls, New York, USA - GMW60B uncontaminated upgradient, 5.4 m (SPAdes)... ... | reverse complement strand
GACGCGTTCATTTCGGGTAGTTCCCGGGCGCTACAATGCGGTTGCTTATTTTGAGAATCATAATAAAAATACAGTAGTCAATAAAATAAATTACAGATTTCGTTTTGCTGATGCGAATAATGTTTATATTGGCAAGCGTGAAGGTAGCGCATATATACCGCCATCCGGCAAATTTGCCATTTTTGAACCGGCCATAGATGTCGGTAATTCTATTCCTGTTTATACCACATTTGAGTTTACTCAAACTCCGAATTGGATTCAAATTTCTCCCGAAAAAATCAAACAACTGGAAATTTTAATTTCCAGGATAAATCTGATAAATGAGGATACGAGTCCAGTACTCTCTGCCACAATAAAAAATAACTCACTCTTTACTATTCCAGAAGTAGACATCGTAGCTATTTTATATGATGCCAATCACAATGCCGTTTCCGCTAGCCGGACTTATCTGGATTCACTTAGAGCAGAAGAAGAGAAAGACATTACTTTTACTTGGCCAGAGCCCATGCCAGCCAAGATTGTTGCAAAAGAAATAATTCCGATGTATAACATTTTCTTAGTTAAGTTAAAATGATAAAAAAAATCGGGAGCGGAATAGATTGGATGCTCGTTTTTTTTGTTTTGCCAATAATCGCGGCCGGCTTGGTGACAATGCAAAGTTTCACTCCGCTCGAAGGCGCTAGCGATTTTTTCAATAAACAAGTTACTTGGATTTTAATCGGTTTTGCCGTCTTTTTTATTTTTTCTTTTATCGATTTTCGATTCTTGAAAAGAACTGATGTTTTGGTACTCATCTACCTTATCAGCACAGGAATTTTACTTCTGCTTTTCATTTTAGGATATGTTGCTCACGGTGCCAAAAGCTGGTTTAACTTAGGTCTTTTTTCCTTTCAGCCGGTTGATATGATGAAACTGGTATTGGTGCTTATTTTGGCGAAATATTTTTCTCGTCGTCATGTGGAGATTCGGGACATCAAACATATTTTTATCTCCGGTTTCTATGCATTTGTGCCTTTAGTTCTAGTCCTCCTGCAGCCTGACTTTGGTTCGGCGATGATTATCGGTCTTATTTGGCTCGGCATGGTCTTCGTTTCTGGAATTTCTAAAAAGCACTTACTGGCAGTATTTATCTCTGGTTTATTAATTTTTCTGTCACTCTGGTTTTTTGTTTTTGCGCCTTTTCAGAAAGCTCGCATTCTAAACTTTATAAATCCCTTGGCTGACATACATGGTTCCGGCTACAATGCTTTTCAATCCACTATCGCTGTCGGCTCCGGGCAAGTTACCGGCAAGGGTTTAGGCTTTGGCACGCAATCAAGATTGAAATTTTTACCTCAGCCACAGTCGGACTTCGTCTTTGCCGCTTTTGCCGAAGAGTGGGGGCTTGTCGGTTCCGCACTTATTCTCCTCCTTTATGGTTTGGTTATTTGGAAAATTCTTTATTCTGCAACTCGTGGAGCATATAATTTCGAAATCCTTTTTGGGATGGGGATTGCTATTTTCTTCATGAGCCATATACTCATAAATATCGGCATGAATCTGGGGCTTGCGCCGGTGACCGGCATTCCATTACCTTTTATGAGCTATGGTGGTTCACACTTACTCACCGAATTTATGGGCTTGGGTATTCTGATGAGTATGAGGAGATATGCTCGGACGGCGCATAGAGATGAAATGAAAAATGAATTCTTGGGGGTATAATTACAATGATAATTATTGACGGAAAAAAATTAAGCGAGAAAATTTTATCTAAAGTAAAAATCGAAGTTTTAACGCTTTCTTTTCAGCCTGTTTTTTGCGATGTGTTGGTGGGTAATGATCCGGCATCTCGACAATATGTAGATATGAAAATGCGTAAGGCAGAATCTATAGGTATATCTTTTCACAATGCGAATTTCCCAGCTTCCATAACCACAAATGATTTAATAAAAGAGATAAAAGTTTTAAACGAAATTCCGAATATGTGTGGGATTATTGTGCAACTTCCGTTACCTGAGCCCCTAGACAAGGGAGCAATACTCGATGCTATTGATCCAAAGCTGGATGTGGATTGTTTGGGAACTTTGGCTAGTCAAAAATTTTACAATAATTACAGAGGTGAAAATGATTTAGGGTATCCAACAGCGCTAGCCTGCATGGCGCTTCTTGATTCGATTAATTTAGATTTAAAAACAAAAAAAATAGTCGTTTTAGGTCAAGGAGACTTAGTGGGCAAGCCGGTGACAGCCTTATTAAAGTTTCGGGGTTTAAATCCAAATATAATAAATAGTCAGACCGAAAACAAAAGAGAACTAATGAACCAAGCAGATTTCATAATTTCCGGTATCGGGAAAGGCAAATATGTAACGGGTGCTATGATTAAAAAGGGAGCAGTTCTCATAGACGCGGGAACTTCTGAATCTAATGGTGGTATCGTGGGGGATGTGGACCTAGAATCAGTCAGGGATGTGGCGGGCTTTGTCTCGCCTGTGCCAGGCGGAGTCGGCCCAGTAACAGTCGCTATGCTTTTAAATAATGTGCTTAAAGTAGCTAAGTCCCTCAAAAGAGTTCGGGATGATTCTACTGAATCAAAATGATTATTTTTTTAAGTTACTTATATTATTTTATCGCTTCGAGTGTGTCTTCGCTCCAAATAAGATGGTTGACGAAGAAAAAGGATCTAGAAAGTAGCGAGCAAGTGCTTTTTACATTTCAGATCATCTTCATACTATTTTTAGGCAGTCTCACTTTTCCATTTTTTAGCCGTTTCTATTTAGCAGGAAATTATTTTCATCTTTTTCTTCTCTCAGTGACTTGCGGAATTTTTGGAGTCGGAGCCAATTTATTTAGTATTATCGCTCAGAAACATTTAGAAGCTGGGGTTACTACCTTAGTTAACAATATTTACACTCCGATAACCATTATTTTGTCTTCGGTTCTGCTTCATGAAGGCCTCACTTTAACTCAAATATTTGGAACCATACTTTTACTTTTTGCTGTAGTTATAGTTTCCAAGCAGCACCGCATAGGAAGATTTTCCTTTGATAAATATTTTATGCTTATGCTTGTCTCCGGGATAACATTAGGGTTTCTCTTAGTAGCAGAAAGAGCCCTGCAGAAAACCACCGGCTTTTCTGCAGGGATTATGATGTCCTGGGGTTCACAAGCCTTTTTCTTGGGGTTGGTTGCGTTATTTACAAAAAGCAAGCGCACTTATACTAAAGTTGAAGTTATAAGCACCGGTATCATTAAATTCTTTAGTGCTACTTCCTGGGTTACCCTTGTGTATGTTGTGGGGAATCTAAGTTTAGTTTCTTCCATTACCACTTTTAAAGTCATAATTGTGTTTATTTCTGCCGCTATCTTTCTCAACGAAAGAGAAGATATGCCCCGCAAAATTTTCGGCAGTATCCTTGCAGTGATAGGGCTTATTTTAATGAAATGATATAATGTAAAGATCATGAACGAAACAATCTTTTACTTTTTTTATAATTTGGCGCATCAATCCCAAATCTTTGACCAGATAGTCATTTTCTTTGCTGTCTATTTTCCCTATGTGGTAATTTTTTTGGCGGGAGTTTTCTTGCTAATGCATCATGAAGTTTTCAAAGCTGAAAATCCTTACCAAGTTTTTCTGCAGAAGAAGAAAGAGATATTGCTGGTATTTTTCTCCGGAATTCTGGCCTGGATTTTAGCCAATACCTTGAAATTTTTTCTTCATATTTCTCGACCCTTCGACCTTTTGACTCAGGTTGATTCTCTTCTTACTCCAGAAAATAAATATTCTTTCCCGTCCGGCCATGCCGCTTTTTTTATGGCGCTGGCAGTTTCGATTTTCTTTTCTCATAAAAAGGCCGGTTATATCTTTATGTTCTTTGCGCTCTTGATCACTCTGGCGCGCATTATCGCGGGAGTTCATTTCCCGATAGATATTTTAGGTGGTTTCTTCCTAGGCTCGCTTATTAGTTTAGGTTGTCGTTACTTCCTTCCTTGATTTTTCTGTCTTAACGTTTTCAATGATTTTAAGTTTAATAGAAAATTTTGGATTAATAGGAATTTTTTTTATGGTGTTTGCCGAGTCCGGACTTTTTTTCGGTTTCTTTTTTCCGGGTGACTCGCTTTTATTTTCTGCGGGACTTTTAGCATCTGCCGGCCATTTAAATATTTCCTACTTATTTTTTGGCTCATTTGTCTTTGCGGTTTTGGGCGACAGTGTCGGATATTGGACCGGAAAGAGACTCGGTCCAAAAATTTTTTCCAAACCAGATTCTTTTTTCTTTAGTAAAAACAATCTTGAAAAAGCTGAAAGATTTTATGAAACATATGGGCGCAAGACCCTTATCTTAGCTCGCTTTGTGGCGGTCGTGCGGACATTTGCCCCCATTCTTGCCGGTGTCGGGAATATGAAATATAATAATTTTATTTTTTACAATATTTTAGGAGGATTTTTTTGGACTTTTAGCATGATTTTCGCTGGATATTTTCTAGGTAGTTCTATAAAAAATATTGATCAATATGTGTTACCAATAACCGCAACAATAATAATCTTGTCATTTGTTCCAGTTCTTATTCATTTCTTTCAAAGAAAAAACGAGTGATTAAACTCTTTAGAAATAAAGTTGCATTTTCCGTAAAAAGCATATAGAATAACTCTATCTTTATGTCGAAAGTGATAAGGAAAATTATTTTAGCTTTTATAATACTTATTTTAGGCGCTGGAGTGGCCTTTTTTGTCTATAAAACCGAGCCTAAATTAAATAAAAATTTTGAGACCCAAAAAGCTTTCTTCAAGAAGTTTCCTTTTCGCTTGGGCCTAGACCTCTCTGGCGGTAGCCACTTGATATACAAAGCTGATGTTTCTGGCGTGCCTTCTGGTGAAGTAACACAGTCAATGGATGCGCTTCGTGATGTCATTGAACGGAGAGTAAATCTCTTCGGAATTTCCGAGCCGGTGGTGCAAATTCAGCATGGTGGATTTGTTTCTGGCGCAGATGAACAATTGATAGTTGACTTGCCGGGGATCACGGATATCAAAAGCGCGATAGCGATGATTGGTCAGACCCCACTTTTGGAGTTTAAAATACAAGCGCCGGAAGGCGCTCCGCAAACTGCGACAGTGGGTCCAGATGGTAAAGTAAATCTAGATATCAATTCTCAATTTGTAGCGACAGAGCTTACGGGCAGGTATCTAAAGAGGGCTTCACTAGAGTTTGACAGAAACACTCGCGAGCCAAGAGTCAGCCTGCAGTTTGATGATGTGGGGACAAAACTTTTTGCCAAAATTACGAAAGAAAATGTTGGTAAGTTGGTGGCGATTTATCTCGATGGCGCGCCGGTGTCAACTCCGGTAGTCCGTGAAGAGATTCCAAATGGCCAAGCAGTCATCTCAGGAAATTTTACTCCCACTGAAGCCAAACTTTTAGTCGGTAGATTAAATTCAGGTGCTCTGCCTGTGCCTATTTCTCTCCTTTCTACCCAAACGATCGGAGCTACGCTCGGAGAGTCTGCAATCACTGCTGGGGTCAAAGCAGCCATTATCGGATTCTTACTGGTCGTGCTATTCCTCATTTTTTGGTATCGTTTGCCGGGGTTAATCGCTACCCTTTCTCTTTCTATTTTCGTAGTAATAATTCTAGCGCTCTTTAAACTTTTACCGGTGACACTAACGGCGGCCGGTATTGCGGGATTTATAATTTCGATGGGTGTGGCGGTGGATGCAAATGTGCTTATTTTTGAACGTGTTAAAGAAGAACTGCGCTCCGGCCGCACGATTTCCGAGGCGGTAAAACTTGGTTTCTCGCGAGCATGGCTCTCTATTCGTGACTCGAATATCTCAAACATTATTACCGCCTTGATTCTCTTTTGGTTTGGCACATCCCTCATCAAAGGCTTTGCCCTGACGCTCGGTATGGGAGTGATAGTATCAATGTTTTCCGCAATTATGATTACCAGAGTCTTTTTATCTTCGCTTGTTTTCATCGGAGAAGGGAAGGTCGCCCGATTCTTATTTTCGAGCGGTATGAGTAAGTAATTCCTCAAAATAAAATTATGTTTATTGTCAAATACAAAAAAATATTCGTTAGTATCTCAATAGTATTGGTCTTCCTTTCTTTCCTTTCCTTACTTGTATTTGGTTTGAATGTCGGTATTGATTTTAAAGGCGGAGCCCTGACGGAAGTGGTTTATAAAATCTCTCGCCCCACACAGGATTCTTTAAATAAAGATCTGGAGGCTCTTAACTTTGGTACAATTCTACTCCAGCCGACAGGGGATTTGGGTTATATAGTGAAGTCTCGCGACTTAAATGATTCTCTACATGCGCAACTATTAAAAACTCTCTCTGGTGTTGACACAAATGTCCTGACCGAAACGAGTTTTAATTCTATTGGACCATCAGTCGGACGTGAACTCACTAGAAAAGCAATAATCGCAGTTATTTTAATTTCACTTGCCATCATTTGTTTTATCGCTTTCGCTTTCAGAAAAGTCTCCCGCTTCTCCGCTCTGGGTCGCCAGGGCGTAGCTTCTTGGCAATATGGTTTGATAGCTATCGTCACACTTCTACATGATGTTGCGATACCAGTTGGTCTTTTTGCCACTCTTTCGCACTTCTATGGCGCGGAGTTGGACACTCTTTTCGTAGTTGCTATTCTCACCATCCTCGGTCTTTCTGTTTCTGACACAATAGTTATTTTTGACCGCATTCGGGAGAATCTAAGAAGTGAAACAAAGATAGATAAAACAAACTTTAACGAAGTAGTGGGGAAAAGTTTGGAGCAGTCCTATGTTAGGTCTATCAGCACTTCTTTTACCGTCATTTTGGTGCTTCTGGCGCTCTTTTTCTTTGGTCCTGTAACGACAAAGTATTTTGCCCTAATGTTAACCACAGGAATGTTTTTTGGCACATATTCCTCGATATTCCTGGCTTCTCCGCTTTTAGTGATAGTATCTGAGTGGCAAAAGAAAAAATAGGTGATACAATATAGAGTATGAAATACTTTCTGATTATTTTAGGGGTGATAGTTTTGTGGGTGGTGTATGCCTATAATGGTTTTATTACTTTGGTAAATCGCGCTAAAGAAGCTTGGGCGGACATCGAAGTGCAATTAAAGAGAAGATATGATTTGATTCCGAATCTCGTAAACACAGTCAAGGGTTATGCGACTCACGAATCTACAGCATTTGAAAATGTCACTAAGGCGCGCGCGATGGCTATGGGCGCGAGCTCTCTAACGGATAAAGCCGGAGCAGAAAATATGCTCACCGGAACTCTCAAATCCGTCTTTGCAATATCTGAAGCTTATCCGGAATTAAAAGCCAATACAAATTTTTTAGCTCTCCAGAACGAACTTTCTGATACGGAAAATAAAATTCAAGCGGCGCGTAGATTTTACAACAACAATGTCCGAGATTTGAACACTTCGATGGAAGTTTTCCCTGGAAACATTATTGCCGGTATGTTTCGTTTCTCAAAAATGGAATTTTTTGATCTGCCGGACGGGGATGTCGCGCAAAATCCTGTGGAAGTGAAGTTTTAGTCAGTTTCTAACTTTTTTATGGAAACATCTTCAGAGCACAAATTACTTTTTACGATTATAGCTTTGCTTTGCGTTGTGCTTTTTTGGTTTTATAAACCACAGATACTAAGTTTTTTCCGTTCAGTCAATATCAATAACAAAGCGAGCGCATTTAGAAATTGTGGAGAAACTAGTGCTCCAGACCCGAAAAATCCTTCTAGTTACTTGAACAATTCGGTTCTGGACTGCTTCGGGGAAAGTGCGCTTCGCTGTCAAAGCGCCAAAGGTGTCCTAAACAATGCCCTATTTCCGACGAATTTTCAAGTTGCTAAAGATGAAGAGGGGACATGTTATTTTCAATTGGCATACAAGAAGGATAGTTCTCTAGTTGATATTACTGGCCGAAAGTTGGTAGGTCAATATATGTTTTGTCCGCTAAGTATCGTGAAGTTTGTCGATGAAAGCAAAGCAAATGCTCCTTTATTTAAAGCTCCGGATACAGAGAACCCGGGCAAATATGCAAGCCAGATATATTTTTATGGAACCCTTGGCGTATTTATGGAAAACAATGTTGATAAAAATAAAATCCGAAACATTGGTTGCAGTGGTCCCTATCTTGATTCTGTGGTAGCGGGTTATCACAAAATGCAGGAAAAGAAATAATTTACCTGTCCCGTACTAAAATTTTGATTAAGTGCGTGACCATTATAATTAACAATATAAATTTTTAGTACCGGGATGGCGACACTTTATACCGAGCAATCAAAAAATGTAACGAAAACATGGCTACTTATGGCGGTGTTTTTTGCCGTGGTGATTCTCTTCGGCTGGTTTTTTGGTTTTTATTATAATAATCCGAATATTATTTATTTTTTTATTCTCTTCAGTCTCTTAATGAATTTTTTTTCATACTGGTTCTCCGATAAAATCGTGCTTAAGCTCGCAGGAGCTAGATTGGCCAAAAGGAAAGAGAATTTTGATTTATATAATACTGTTGAAAATTTGGCGATCACGGCAGGTTTGCCGAACCCTAGAGTCTATCTTATCAATGACTCGGCGCCGAATGCTTTTGCAACCGGACGGGATAAAGAACATGCCGTAATAGTTGTTACTACTGGACTTCTTGCACTTTTAGACAAAACAGAATTAGAGGGCGTAATCTCCCATGAACTTTCTCATATTGGTAATCGTGACATGTTGCTCTCAACGGTGGTCGTAGTGCTTGTCGGCTTTGTGTCTATTTTGGCCGATGTTTTCAGACGCAACCTATTTTGGGGAGGAGATAGTGATGATGATAGTAAAGCGCAAGGGATACTAGTGTTAGTCGGAATTATTCTTTCGATTTTAGCGCCAATTTTTGTAACTCTGATTCAACTCGCAATTTCCAGAAAGCGGGAATTTCTGGCTGATGCTTCTGGCGCTCTTCTGACCCGTTATCCGGAAGGTTTGGCTAGCGCGCTCAAAAAAATTTCAGAATATAGTAAGCCAATGGCTCGCCAATCTAGCGCTATCGCGCATCTCTACATTGCTGACCCGAAAGGTGACAAGAGTTCAAAAGTCGCCAAAAGAGCTGTAGTTTTTTTGGGCGGATTTTTTGCCACTCATCCGCCGGTATTCGAAAGAATTAAAGCTTTGATCGGCTAGTTTAAAGCAGCGTAGTTTTTTTGTTTTTAACATCTACGCTATAGCGTAGATGGATTTTTGGGTATATAATTTAGATTATGAATAGCGCAAGAAAGCTTCGTTATAAGGGCATGTCGGTGAATATATTTGGTTTGCCTAGTTTTAGTAGTTCAAAAAAGAAAAAGCATATTCGAATTCAAAAGCGTCAATATTTGCATTCTTTTATTTCTAACTTCAAAAAAGATGCACCAAAAAATTTACTTCTCATATACGATATTCCCGAAAGAAGAAAAAAGGAAAGAGATTGGTTTCGCCGTCAACTAAAGAATTATGATTTTATTATGATTCAGAGAAGTGTGTGGATCGGTCCCTCACCATTGCCGGAGAATTTTCTTTCTTACTTAAAAAGGATTGGATTACAAAGTGAATTTAAAACATTTAAATTAGCTAAATCATATCCAATCCCATCTACGCTATAGCGTAGATCAAGTCTGGTAAAAATTATATATATTTTATATACTATAAATATGACCTTTGATTCATTAAAAAATACACAAGAAGGTCTTTTTAGGATAGAAGACGCTAGACCAGAAGATGTAGAAGCTATAAGGATAATTGCGAGAGATGCTTGGTTGGAAATTTATCCTAGTGAAAAATATGGAATTACCCGAGAAGAAATTGCAAAGATTGATTGGCTTAATCCCGAAGAGCTAGAAAAGCGTAGGAGAAAAATAAGAAGTACCGTATCATTTTGGGTGCTTTTTCTTCCACTTTCTCTTTTCTAAATTAGCGACTTTTTCCATAATTTCTCCATAAACATTTTCCAATTTCTCTTTTTCATCAATAACTTCTTCTAAAGAACATCTGCCGTTTAAATATTTGAACTGACCGCGGCAATCGGTAAAAGGTTTGGTTCTTCTGCGTACCATCCAAGCATTAAGCCATCTCTCAGCCGAACGAAAAGACTTAAAACCTTTAATGGTTTTAAGTCTGCCGTTTAAGTGCGAATTAAAAGCTTCAATGATATTGTTGGTCGAGGGACAATTCGGAAAATGTTCAAAAGCGAACAGGAATGGGTATTTGTCTAAAATCTGATTGATAATATGCTTGATTAAAAAATCATTATCATATTTTTCTTTTTGCATCTCCAAAACAAACAATCTTTGTTTGAAGGGCGTACCTCTTTTAAATATTAGAGAGAGCTCCCTGAAAAACATTCGGTATTTTTCTTCCGTCCTGACTTTCAAGAGAGTTCGGATATTTTCCAGAAAGTGGACAAGGCATAATTGCTGTCTAGACCTTGGAAAGACTCGCTCTAATGCCTGGGGCAACGAAGGAGCCTCGTCGGAAACGATTACGGCTGGATCATAGCCTAGGTCTTTCAGGGTGTGGAAGAGTTTTAGATATGCTCCGTAACTTTCTCCGGGAACCAGTATTCCAGCCGGAATGTCGTGTTTGTAGTAATCGATTGCATAGATAAAGGGAATCTTCTTTTCGTAACCCAGCACTTTGATAAATTTTCCATCAATGTTTAGTATCTTTCCTTTTCTTTTAGAGTATTTCTGAGTGACCCATTCATTCGGTGGCAGGTGATTCATTTCTTTCTTCACGATTTTGTACACTTCCATCGGAGAAAAAGAATATTCATTGGCTAGTTTTCTGAACGGTAAGCCATCAACATGCGGAATCCAGAGCGGTGGTAGTTTTCTAGTATGGTCAACACTGAAGGATTGCTTGCATAAATTGCATAGAAATCTATTCACTCCTCTCCGAGAACCTTTTTTAATAGTCTTCAAACCATCGCAATGCGGGCAGGCTGGGTTATGTTTTTTTTCATAAAATATATCAAATTAACTGGTTAATGAGCCATTTTACTCTTCTTTAGTCTTTAATTACAAGGATAAATTAATTGAATCAAGCACCCAAAAGTATACGGTGTCAAAATAAGAGAAGGTGGGGATGCTGCACATACCTGGGTTGTTAAAGACTATAAAGATAATATTGTCGGGTTTTGCAAAGTGTCCAAAGATGGGCACAAAACAGACACACAAGGGCAACTAGAAATTGATGCGATGTATGTTGTTAAGGAACTTCAAGGGAAAGGTCTAGGAAAAAAGTTGATGCAGAAAGCAATAGAATGGTTAGGTAATGATGGGGATATTAGGCTGGAGGTAGTATCCTATAATTCTAATGCTATAAACTTTTATAAAAGGTTTGGTTTTCAAGAAACAACAAATTCAGTTAGCGATAAACGTACACAACTTCCTAGCGGAAAACAAATACCTAGAACTGTAATGGTTAAAGATAGGAAAAAGAAGTTATAAAATAGTTTTTAACATCTACGCTATGGCGTAGATGAGTTGATAATCTATTTGACTATTTGTTACATATATTTATTTTTCCACCTAATTTTGTTATACTGATCATATGAACATTAGAGACGTAGAAAATCTGGCAGAACTGGCACGAATTGATTTATCACGAGAGGAAAAGGAGAAAATCCTCATAGATATGGAGGGTATTTTGGGCTATGTCAAACAAATTGAAGAAGTTAAAGTGCCGGATACTAAAGTGGATTATGCGCTTTATAACATTTGGCGAGAGGATGAGCTGGCGCCTAGAGAATTCAAAAGAGAGCTGATCATCGGGCAATTTCCAGATGCGCAAGATGGGTTTTTAAAAGTGAAAAAAGTATTATAATTATGAAAATTCAAAAAATTTTGGCGCCTTCGCCCTCGGAGACAAAAGGACAGGGAACCCACGACGCTTTAAATTTTTTAATTTTCATAGTCTAAAATAGACATATGATAGACCTGAAAAATCTAACAATCAAAAAAACGCATGAGAGCTTGTCCAAGGGAGAGTTCACTTGTCGTGAACTAGTCGAGGCATATTTGAAAGTTATTGCGGAGAAAAATCCGGAGTTGAATGCATACCTCGAAGTGTATGAAGATGTGTTCGCGCAAGCCGACCTAGCACAGAAGAAATTTGCTGACGGCAGTGCCACCTTGATGACGGGAATTCCAGTTGCCATCAAAGACAATATTTTATTCGAAGGCCACATTGCTTCGAGTGGTTCTGCGATTTTGAAGAATTATACGGCCACCTATGATTCCACAGTTGTTAAAAAATTAAAGAACGCTGGCGCTGTAATACTTGGGCGGACAAATATGGATGATGGCGCAATGGGGGTTTCCACTGAGACATCAGTTTATGGTGTAACAAAAAATCCACATGATATAAAAAGAGTGCCGGGTGGTTCTTCCGGTGGTTCTACTGCGGCAGTGGCAATGTCTGGGACATTGGTTGCCCTAGGTTCAGACACTGGAGGCTCTTGCCGTCAACCCGCCAGCTTTTGTGGAGTAGTGGGGCTCAAGCCTACTTATGGAACAGTGTCTAGAAACGGCCTCATCGCTATGGGTTCGTCCTTAGACGTTATCGGTCCTATTGGTAAAAATGTTTCAGATGTCGAAATTGTTTTTAATTTAATCAAAGGTAAAGACGAAATGGACAGCACATCTATTACTCCGGACTTTTATAAAAAAAAGGTTATTGATAAACCGGTTATCGGAGTACCAAGGCATTTCTTAAAAGAGGGCGTGGATGCCCGCGTACTTCTCAACTTTGAGGAAACTATCAATAAATTGAAATCTATCAATTATGAAGTTCGTGACATAGAACTGCCTTATGTTAAATACGCCGTGCCCGCTTATTATGTTGTTACTCCGGCGGAAATTTCAGCCAATCTAGCTCGCTTGGATGGGATGCGTTATGGTTACGTGGGCGAAGGTAAAGATTTAAAAGAAGTTTATATGAAAAGCAGGGGAGAAGGTTTCGGCAAGGAAGTTCGTCGCCGTATTTTACTCGGAACCTATGTGCTTTCACATGGTTACCATGACGCTTATTACAACAAAGCTAACCTTGTCAGAAGATTAATTATCAATGACTACAACCAAGCCTTTGAGAAAGTTGATTTGGTTTTGACTCCTACCACTACCGGACCCGCTTTCAAGATTGGTGAAAAAGTCAATGACCCGGTCAAGATGTATTTGGAGGATATATTTACCGGTCCTGCAAATATGGCCGGACTACCGGCCATCTCTATCCCGTCGGGTTTTGTTGAAGAAGAAGGGAAAAAGTTGCCGCTCGGTATTCAATTTATGGCGCCACACGGCAGAGAAGATCTGCTTTTTGCAGTGGGTAAGAAATTTGAAGAAATAAAATAATAATTTATGATACAATTTTAGTATATGCAACCATCACCAAACCCTATTCTCGGGAATTCAACTCTAGGCTCTCAATATTTCAATCCGGACTACTTATTTAATCAAGGCGTCAATTTTTTTCACCGACTTTCTACTACTGGTGTTAGCAGTGATGCGGTGTCTTTTTTTCATACTATTTTATTCTTTCTTGCTATTTTTTTTCTGACCATTATTTCTTACACTTCAATTCGAATGTTTGAAATTAGAAAAAAGGAACACAGGCATTTACAGCATGAGATAGAAGAATATGCGCATCATCAAAGAGAGCGTGAGAAAAAGTTACAAGAGGGGGAAGCGGTGTCCAGAAATCCAAGATGGCTTAAAACTCTAAGCTACCTTTTCTCTCAACATGAAAGTGATTGGAAGCTTGCGGTCATTGAAGCTGACTCAATGCTCGAAGAACTGATGAATCAGCTTGGATTTCAAGGTGAAACCCTAGGTGACAAGCTCAAGGGGGCGACTCAAGAAAAGTTTCGTAGCCTGACTTCTGCTTGGGAAGTGCATACAGTTCGGAACAGAATAGCTCACGAAGGAATGAACTATCAGCTTACTCAGCGAGAAGCGAAAAGAGTTATCGCTCTTTACGAGCAGACTTTCCGCGAATTTGGTTTTATCTAAAAAGTTGTTGCGGGAGGCCGAATCGAACGGCCGTCTCAAGGTTATGCTTTACCACTATAGTTTTCACTACCCTAAAGTATTTTTCTGGTTTGTGGTCTGGACTATACCATCTCCTTTCTTAATAATAAATTAAAGATTAAGGAGCTCACCATCTAGTCTCTACACATTTATCTTTGACCTAGGTCGAAGAATTTAGCTCGGAATTGTCCTTCTATTATTTAACAGAGAGGATTTCTCCGAATTTGATGAGTACACACCTCCAGGTTTCCCAGAGAGGGGGCCCATAGATACCGCTGAGCCTTGCGAGATGCCTCTTCTCTATCCCGCTATGGTTCATAGCTTATATCAAAAAGTGTCTTTTTGCAAGTGCAGGATTGTTTAATTGCATGCAGGACTCATATATAGTAATATGTTATGAGGACTATGCCATACAAAAATAAAACAGATAAAAGAGCAAATCATAGAATATATATGCGAGAAATTTGGTATCCCAAAAACAAGAAAAAGCATGTAGGCTACATAAATAATATAAAAAGAAAAATAATAAATTATGTTATAGATTATAAAAAAAGAAGTAGGTGTCTGGATTGCGGTCTGAAGGGAATGAAGTATCCAGAAGTGCTTGATTTTGATCATATTCGTGGCGACAAAGAGTTTAATATATCTGAGTTTCGTCGCCATACTTCAGGCTTTAATAAAGTAAAAGAAGAAATTAGTAAGTGTGAAATAGTTTGTGCAAACTGTCACAGGATAAGAACTGCAAAAAGAAAAAAACTAAAAAATTTGAAAAAATAGTAAAATATGTTATACTTGCTTTATGTCGACGTAGCTCAGTCAGTAGAGCATCTCACTCATAAAGAGAAGGTCGCAGGCGCGCTCCCTGCCGTCGACACAAAAAATCTTTGAAATCTTTGAAATTATACTATTTTATGTATAATGGAACGATGCGGCTGTAGCTCAACGGTAGAGCGCCGCCCTGTCACGGCGGAGGTCGTGGGGTCAGCACCCATCAGTCGCGCAAGATAACCGTATATCGGTTCAAAAAACACATCTTGTTTTAGGGTGTGTTTTTTGCTAAACTTTAATTATGAAAATATTTACATGTAGGGAAATAATGAATAATGAAGGCGGGTGCGATATGGAATTTAAAGGAGACGACATGGTGGGTGTGGCAGGACAATGTGGTCAACATGTTATGACCACCACTGATCCAGAACATAAGTCTATGCGCGATAAGATGGCAAATCAGATGACTAATGGCACTGAGGAAGATAAGGCAAAATGGTTTCTGTGGTTCAAAGGAGAGTGGGACAAAAAAGTCGATGTCTAATTTTATAAAAGGTCAGGTGTAAAAATACAATCCCGATTTTCTCTTATTCTAGTTCCAACAACATCTAGTACGTTGTACAAATTTTTTGCAAAATGGTTGAAAATAAACTAGTATTAACTTCTGCAGGAAGTTTTTTGCCGTTGTAGCTCAGTTGGTAGAGCACGTCATTGGTAATGACGAGGTCGACGGTTCAATCCCGTCCAACGGCTCATGGAACATAGCATGCCGATGTAGCTCAGTTGGTAGAGCATCGCTTTCGTAAAGCGAGGGTCGACAGTTCAATCCTGTCCATCGGCTCCCAGAAAATATTATGAAAAAAGAAGAAGATCAAAATCACATCCAGAAAAAAATAGAAAAAATTGAAGCCCAAATGCAAGAGCCGGATTTTTGGAGTGATAAAAATAAAGCGCAGGTGACACTACGGGAACTAGCGGAGCTTAAAGCGAAGAAAGAGGGAGTGGGGAGATACGACAAGGGTAATGCGATACTGACGATAATTTCCGGTGCGGGGGGAGATGACGCGGAGGATTTCGGGCGGATGCTTTTCGAAATGTATGCAAAGTATATAAATAAAAGAGCTTGGAGTATGAATATAGTTCATGAAAATAAAAATGACCACAATGGGTATAGAAATATCTCAGCAGAAATAGTAGGCCACGCCAAAGGCGGGCAAGCAAGGGGGCCTTACGGGACACTTCGGAATGAGTCTGGGGTGCATCGCCTAGTGCGGATATCGCCCTTTGATGCCAAGAAACTTCGGCACACCTCTTTTGCGTTGGTGGAAATTTTGCCAAAATTTTCTAAGTTAGAAGAGAAGGATATTGTACTCAAAGAGAGTGACTTAAAAATTGAATTTTCGAGGTCTTCCGGTCCAGGTGGGCAGAATGTAAATAAAAGAGATACTGCAGTCAGAATCGTGCACATTCCTACCAATATTGCGGTACATGCATCCAATGAACGCTCTCAGGAGCAGAACCGAGAGTCTGCCTTGTCAATTTTGCGCGCGAAAATCTTTAAAAGAGCCACCGAGGAGAAGAAGAGCATTGAAGAGTCTATGAAATTGAAAAATACAGAGATAGAATGGGGGAGTCAGATCCGCTCATATGTTTTGCATCCTTATAAAATGGTCAAAGACCACCGGACGGAGGCAGAAACATCCAATGTAGATGGGATTTTAAACGGCGACATCGATATTTTCATTGAGGCGGAGACAAATTTATAGGTCGTGTTAAAATTAAAACATATGATGGAAAGAAAAAATGGTACAAATATTTCCCCACAAGAACGATATAAAGTATTTTGGGAAGAATTTAATAAAATTTCTCATGATGAATACTTCGACAAGTGGCAACCGGAAATGCGTAAGGGATATCTTGAGCAAGGAGCGGAATTTGTTGTGGATGTTCATGAGAGGAAAGTGGGAGTAATTGTATTTTTAGATAAAAGTGCCCGACCTCTTGCTTTATTTTTTCTTGCATTGTGGAAAAGAATATTTCCTGATGAAAATCCTCCAGAAATGCGTTTTATGCTTGGTGAAAAAGGGAAATATATTTTTACGGAAGAAATGCGTGATGATATCAAAAAAATACAGGGCAAAACAAGGGAAGAAGTTGACACTATGTTTGAAGCTGATGAAGTTCAAAGAGTAGAAAAAATCAAGCAAACTTATCGTGCAAGTGACTTTGAAAATCAAGTTGTGCTTGTGGTTGATGAGTATGGGAATGAAGGTTATACACTAACAGCCGCACAAAATAGGTTAATCGGAGCATTTCCTGCCATTAAACAAGTTTTGGTGGGAGCGATAGATTGGCAATATGATTCAACTTACAAAACTCCTATCAGTCTAGACATAGCACCACCCAGTGATTCTCCAAATAACCCATGCTTTTTTAGTTCTCGACAAAAAAAACTTGGTCGCAACATATTTCGTCAAGTCGACTATGTTGAAGAGCCAAACTTCAGACTTAGTGATGCTCCAGTAATTGTCTCCCAAAAGTCTGGAGTAAAAACAAAACCAACAGAAACAATTAGTCATCACCTTTTTCAAATTGGGCAATTCGAACAACTAGATCAAAAATCAATGAAGGCAGTAGATGAGGCTAAACAATATTGTACTAAGCGCAATGATGAAGAAGGCTTGGAACGTGTTCAAAAAATTAAGAACGCTTATCTCTCCTTGACTCTGTAGATACATTGTATATACTTAGATCATGACCACTAAAATTCGAAAATGGGGTAATAGCTTGGCTGTGCGAATACCGGACGAATTCGCTGAGAATCTTGATTTGAAAGACGGTTCTGTTGTGGGTTTTCAGCAATTAGGAGAAAAGATGATTATTTCGAAAGCTAAGCCCAAATACAATCTAGAAGACATGATAAAAGGTATTACTAAGAAAAATCGACATAAACTTATTTGGCCGGATGATAAACCACGAGGTAAAGAAATATGGTAAAAAATTTCGTAATTCCGGAGCGAGGAGATATTGTTTGGATTGATTTTAGTCCAACAAGAGGTCATGAACAGTCTGGGTTGAGGCCGGCGGTGGTAATTTCAACGGGGAAATATAATTCTTTCTCTAACTTGATTTTAGTTTGTCCAATGACCACTAAGCGTAAAGACTATTTTTTTGAAGTAGCTGTAGGGGGACCAAAAGGTCGTTCCTTTGTTTTGTCTGACCAATTAAGGACTTTTGATATTAAAGAAAGAGTAAAAAAAACAACAGGCAAAGTCAGTGAACTTGAAATTAATGAAATTTTAGCTAGGGCTTCTACCTTATTTCAATAAAAACAAAATTTGTGATAAAATACAAGAGTGATTTACTTCAACAATGTTTCAAAAGTTTATAAAGATGTGACAGCGCTCTCGGATGTGACTTTTACAGTCAAAGCAGGAGAGTTTGTTTCTATTGTTGGTCAATCTGGCGCAGGTAAAACGACCCTGACGAAAATGATTTTGGCTTATGAAAATCCATCCGACGGGACGGTTTTCTTTGAATCGATTGATATCCATAAATTAAAAAATAAAGATTTAACCAAGTTGCGTCGGCGCATCGGGGTAGTCTTTCAAGATTTCAAATTACTTTCCAATAAAACAGCCTACGAAAATATCGCTTTCGCCATGGAGGCGGTTGGCAAAACGGATGAAGAGATAGCTTCCGACGTTCCGCATGTTTTGGAGCTGGTTGACTTGGGTCACAAGACGACACATTTCCCGCATCAAATGTCCGGTGGGGAACAACAACGCCTAGCTATAGCTCGCGCTATTATCAATCAACCAGAGCTTATTATTGCCGACGAGCCGACGGGCAATCTGGATCCTATAAATACGCACGAAATAGTCCAGATTTTAAAAAAAATAAATGACCTTGGCACTACCGTGATCTTGACGACTCACAATCGTGGAGTTATTGATTCGGTCGGCAAAAGAGTGATTACCATGGAAAAAGGCAAAATTGTTCGAGATAGTAAGAGTGGCAAGTAGGTGATATAATTTGGCAAGGACAACTAAAATATGACTGAACTAAAAAGAATTATAAAAGCAGGATTTATAAATTTTACTCGAAATGGAGTGATTTCTTTCGCGGCGGTTCTGGAAGTGGTGAATGTTCTGTGCGTTATCACGGTTATCATTCTTTTACAAGCGGTCTTGTATTCTTCTCTGAATCAAATTAAAGAAAAAGTGGATGTGACAATTTATTTCACCGTTGGCGCACCGCCCGAGACGATTATGCTTCTGAAAGAATCTCTTTTGAAATTACCGGAAGTCAAAGAAGTGGTTTACACTACCGCAGAGGAAGCCTTGCGACTTTTCCGCGAGCGCCACTCGAGTGACTACCCGACGATTGCCGCTCTAGACGAGATAGGCAACAATCCCCTTGGTGCCATGCTGAATGTCAAAGCTAAAGAAATTTCTCAATATGAAAATATCGCAAATTTTCTAAAGGGGGACAATGTGCTGGTTTTAGGAACAGCCTCAATCATAGATAAAGTAAATTATCACCAAAATAAATTAGTCATCGATAGGCTGAACATCATAATCTCTGGAGCGCAAAAGCTCAGCTTTTTGATTACGCTTTATTTAATAATTTCTTCCATCATTATTACCTTCAATACTATTCGCTTGACTATTTTCATTTCTAAAGAAGAAATCGGAGTGATGCGCCTCGTCGGTGCTTCGAAGATGCGAGTTCGAGGACCATTTCTGGTTGAGGGCGCGATTTATGGTATTATTGCCACCATTATAACTTTGATTATTTTCTGGCCGGTCACGGCTTGGACCGGAAGGAATATGACTGGCTTTTTCGGAATTAATATGTATGATTACTACTTGGGTAATTTCCTTCAAATCTCTGTAATCCTTTTATTGTCAGGCGTATTTTTGGGAATAATTTCCAGTTTTATTGCCGTTAGAAAATATTTAAACAAGTAGGACAATAAAAAAGTAAGAATGAAAAAAGATAATCATAAATATATTTTCGTGGTTGGGGGAGTGATGTCTAGCGTAGGTAAAGGCGTCGCGGCTGCCTCCATCGCCAAGGTTCTGCAATCCCGTGGTTACTCTGTCGCTAACCTAAAAGCGGATATGTATGTCAATATTGATGCTGGCACGATTCGTCCCGCCGAACATGGGGAGGTTTTTGTCGGCGAAGACGGCATTGAGGCAGACCAAGACCTCGGCAATTACGAACGATTTACAAATCAAATTAGCACCAGAGAAGACTATATTACTACCGGCCAAATTTACGCGGAAGTGATAAAACGCGAACGTAATTTGGAATACGGCGGAGAGGATGTCGAAGTTTACCCTGACATTCCCAAAGAAATAATCAGACGCATTGAAGCCTGTCAAAAAAAGAATAAATCTAAAATTACAATAGTCGAATACGGCGGTACGGTTGGAGAGCACCAGTTACTTCCTTTCTTGGAAGCGACCAGAATAATGAAAGCCAAGAATCCTCTCGATGTTTTTCTGGTTTTAGTGAGCTACTTGCCAACTCCTAAATTACTTGGAGAGCAAAAATCAAAGCCAACCCAGCGCGCTATTATTGATCTTTACTCAGTCGGCCTCAAGCCGGATTTTGTTATTTGCAGGTCTGACCGTCCGACCACCCCAGACATCAAAAGAACTATCAGCAATGTCTGTAGTATGCCCATAGAAAGAATAATTTCTGCTCCGGATATTTATTCTATCTACGATGTGCCGGTTAATTTTGAAAAGGAAAATCTGGGCGCTACTCTCCTTCAAGTCATAGGCTTGCCACCGAAAAAGAGGGACCTCTCCGACTGGATAGAGTTGGCCGATAAAATTAAAAAAATAAAAAAGGAAGTTAACATCGGCATCGTCGGCAAATATTTTAATTTTAAATCGGTTAAAGATACTTATATTTCTGTCATCGAATCCATTAATCATGCTACTTGGGGGCTTAACTTAAAACCAAACATTATCTGGCTTGATTCCGAAAAATATGAAAAAAATCCAAAAGAATTAAGCGAACTTGATAAATTAGACGGCATTATCGTACCGGGAGGATTCGGTAAGCGGGGTACCGAGGGCATGATTTTAGCGGCAGATTATGCTCGTCAAAATAGTATTCCGTATTTTGGTTTGTGTTTAGGTATGCAAATTTTAACAATTTCCTATGCTCGGAATGTTTTAGGATTTCAAGATGCCAATTCCACCGAAATGGATGGAGATACTGGGCACCCGGTTATTGCCACGATGGCTGACCAAGTAGATAAAATAAAAAATAAGAACTACGGGGCGAGTATGCGCTTGGGCGCTTATCCTGCTAATTTAAAAAAGGGGAGTATCGCCGAGGTTGCCTATGGCGCATCTAAAATTTCTGAACGCCACCGCCATCGCTATGAGATAAATCCAAAATATATTGCCGAGTTGGAAGGAGCAGGCTTAGTGTTTTCAGGTAAATCTCCTAACGGAGTTTTGATGGAAATAGCTGAACTGCCTAAAGACGTCCACCCATTTTATCTAGGAACTCAATTTCATCCGGAATTTAAATCAAGACCACTTTCTCCTCATCCGCTTTTTACCGCTTTTATAAAAGCCTGCACTGGAAAGAAAGAGAAATAATAAATTTACTGGTCGCTTAAGATGACATGGGAACTATTACGTCAAGCCACAAACTCTCTCTAAAAAAGGCTTTATCCTTTGAAATTCGGATACCACATGCGAATCAACCTCTAACGTTGATTTGGGATAATCAATTTCCCCATTTAACCCTTTTTGGACTAAATCATCATGTTGTTTTCCCATTTCTACTGACAATTCAAAAATAGAATAAAATAACCAATGCGAAGTTCCCCCATAATCCTCTACAGCTGCAATCTGCATAAGGTTTGAAGATAATCTAAATTTTTTTCTTAAAGTATGAAATTGATCTACTGGAAGCACTCTTTCTTGTAGCAGTGTTTCCATTTCAGATAATGTACTTGTTATATATTCTTTAAATCCCGAAGTGTCGGTAAAATTTACCGAAAGTTCAATAGCATCTAGATTATTTACAACCCCTTTTTTAATTTCTCCTGAAGGAGGCGTCCAATAACTGTCATTATATATTCCCAAGAATGTTACAAACAAATGCAACCCTTCTCCGCATTTATGGCTCGAATCCATAAACTTGTATAAAGCCTTTAAGATTAATCCATAACGTCTGACTGTTTTTAAGTAAGATAGACTTGCCTCATTTGGTTCTCTTCGGAGATGCTGTAAAATTTCTCTTTTATCAAAAATAAATTCGAATGCTTTTTTTGCTTCTTCGAAAGAATGTTTGCGATACTGTTCATCACTAAAAAGGTCTGAAAAATCTTCTACTGCAGGATTTATTTCAGGTTGTTGCCTTATACCAAGAAAGCGAGACACTAGGACTGGTTCTGGTTTTTTCTTCTCTATAGTGATTTTCATATTTTTTGTAATATTTTTGGTTAGTTATAAATGTACCTAACTTGGTCAGAAAGAATTTCTCCAGCTTTAAAATCCTCCAACACTCTCTTAGGAAGTAGAGAGACCATTTTGTCGGGATTTATCCAGCAGACTTCTGCGATTTCATATATATGAGTCCTCTCTACATTATCAATATTTTTATATAGTTCTGAATTAGTAATTTCAAAGAAAAATTCTATTGATTGTTTATCGTCTCCATCCATAAAATTATTTACATAAAGCAATCGGCCGATTTCAGGGTTAATTCCAAGCTCTTCCGTAATTTCTCGACGCAGGCATTCTTTGATATCTTCCTTCCATTCTAGGTGACCGCCAGGCAAGGCAAAGAAATTCATGTTGTGCGGATGTTTCACGATTAAAAGCTTACTTTCATGCAAGATGATACCTCTTACCCTGACGACGATTTTCCTATCCTTGTTCATTGTTTATATTATACCAAATAAATCCTTTATATTATAGAAAAAATATGCTAAGTTTATGACATTGCGGGTTGGTGTAATGGTAGCACGTCGTCCTCTGGAGACGAAAATTGGGGTTCGAGTCCCTGACCCGCAGCTCGTAAGTTTGATATAATAAAAATATGGAAAAAATTAAGATTTTTGATTTAGAAGGAAATTTTCTTGATATTCAAGATCGTGAATCTTTCTATGAAGAAATTAGGAATGAATTTAAGCGAACAAATAAGATAACACGAAAGATAGAAAGTGTTCGGGTTTTGCTGATGAATTCTCAAGGGAGAATATATTTACAAAAACGAAGCAATACCAAAAAAGAAAACCCAGGATTATATGATAAAACAATAGGAGGTCATATTTCCAGTTCTGAAACAAAGACAGTTACAGTTACAAAAGAATGCGCAGAGGAGCTTGGTTTTCCTGCGACTGTTTTGAGTGATCAAGAGTTTAAAGATTCTGTAAAAAATCTAGATTTGTCGGTTGTTGGAGTTTTAAGACAAATTGATGAATCACAAAATTTCCTTTCGGTAAGAAAAACAGAAGGGGGAGAATTTATACAACCCTTTATAACATATTTTTACGTTGGGTATTTTAATGGTTCAATAAAATTTAAAGATGGAGAATCGTCGGGTTTAGAAACTTTTTCTTTAAATGAGCTAGAAAATCAACTAACAAAATATCCAGAAAAATTTACTTCAGATTTGAAATATATGGTGGAACACTATAAAAGGTATCTTATTCCTTTAGGGGATTAATATTAGTTCCAACTTCGCACCACACGGTCGGTATTTGCTTTTTGTATTTTATAAATCTAAAATGGAATGATGTCTCTCTTCAAACCTATTCGCAATTGGTATGCTCGTTTTGAGCGACCGGTTTCATCTTTTTCATTGGTTCTCGGATTCGTCTTTGATGCTTTGACACTTAAACGTGTAGACACATTTTGGGAAAATTTGTGGATTTTCGCTCACCTCGTCATCGTCGGGCTTTTCATTATGCTTATCCATATTCAGGAAAGCGAAATCGGGGATGAAGAAAATCCGAGCCGAGTTCATTTTTGGTATGTGAATATATTGCAGTTTTTCTTCGGAGGACTCCTTTCAACCTATTTGGTATTTTATTTTCGAAGCGCAGATGTTCTAGTAACTTGGCCATTTATTGTTTTTCTTGCTCTTGCTTTTATCGCCAACGAATCTCTCAAGAGACATTACATCAGACTGAGTTTTCAAATAAGTTTATTTTTCCTTTCAATTTATTCGTTTGCAATTTTCTTAGTGCCGGTAGTCTTGCATAAAATTGGGGTCTGGGTATTTTTACTTTCAGGCTTTCTAAGCCTCTTTTTTATTACTATTTTCATAAAAGTTTTATTTTACTTCGTAAAAAACAAGGAAGATAAATTTGATAAGAGTAAAAAAATGATTTCATCTCTTATTTTCGGTATTTTTACTGTAGTTAATTTCCTTTATTTTACAAATTTAATTCCGCCGATTCCGCTTTCACTCAAAGATGCCGGTGTGTATCATTCTATCCAAAAAAACAAAGAGGGCAATTATGACGTTACCTACGAGGATCATGGCTGGAGGGAATATTTTAAAATATATAAAGATTTTAAAAATGTTCCGGGGACATCTTTTTATGCCTATAGCGCCATTTTTTCTCCCAAAGGTCTCAATATCACTATTCTGCACGAATGGCAACAGTACAACGAAATACAAGGCAAATGGGTGACTGTTCGGGTGATAAGTTTACCGGTTGTCGGCGGGCGGGATGGGGGTTTTCGGACCTATTCTACCCGTTCAAATTTAACTTCCGGAAAATGGCGGGTAAATATTAAAACAGAGCAAAACCAAGTCATCGGCCATCTTCGATTTAATATAGTATCCTCGGACAGTGAGCCAATACTAAAAACTGGAGTAAAAGAATGATATACTCTTCCTTGTTATGAAAAGGGCATTAAAAAGTAGCCATTTTTTGTTTTTTATAAGTTTATTACTTTTGCTTCTTGCTTCTTTTTTTCTCTTTCCGGAATTTTTTAGTAGCAGGGTCTCTTATGTTAGAAGCGATGAAATAAATAATTCTGTAAAAAAAATATTTAAACCGGCACTTCCGCCGCTCGACACTGTGGCTTACGATAAAAAGCTAAATGAACTGGCGAATAATCCGCCACCAAAAGCGCCAACTACTAAAGTCATCAAAGATCCAAAAACCGGTGAAGAAACGACTGTTGTCATAGAACCTAAACCGGCTCCAGCCAACCCTTGGCCGGTAAAAGCTGTTTATCCAAATCCTGGCGCGATACTACCCTTTAAGCGTATTGTGGCTTACTATGGCAATCTATACTCCAAGCAAATGGGGGTTCTGGGTCAGTATGGCGAGGAAGAAATGTTTACCAAACTGGATGCTGAGGTAAAAAAATGGGAAGCCGCCGATCCAGCCACTCCCGTCTTGCCTGCACTACATTACATTACGGTGGTGGCACAGGGGAGTTCCGGAGTAGATGGGGAATACAGACTTAGAATGCCAGACTCTGAAGTAGATAAAGTCTTAGCCATGGCAGAGAAAATAAACGGGATTGTTTTTTTAGATTTTCAAGTTGGCTTTTCTACTTTAGAAAAAGAATTACCAATCTATGAAAAATATTTTAAATTACCAAATGTACATTTGGGTATTGACCCGGAATTTTCTATGAAGAGCGGTATTCGGCCGGGGAGGGTGGTGGGCACCTTTGACGCTGTTGATGTAAACTTTGCGGCAGATTATCTAGCAAAAATTGTGAGAGTTAATAATCTCACACCCAAGATCCTTGTTGTTCATCGTTACACCCAAAAAATGGTTACTAACTATCAAGAAATAAAACCTCTGCCGGAAGTGCAGATTGTGATGGATATGGACGGCTGGGGCGGGGCGGCGAAGAAACTAAATACTTACCAACAATTTATTTACAAAGAGCCCGTTCTGTTTACTGGTTTTAAATTGTTTTATAAGAATGATGTTTTGGAACCCAATACTGTCCTGATGACTCCAGCCGATTTGCTTAAATTAAATCCACAGCCTATATATATACAATATCAGTAAAATTTATGCTATAATGAAGTATATGAATAAAACATATACTATAATAATAGTTTTAGTTTTGGTAGCGGGAGGGTTATTTGTTTTTGGAATGAGAAAAAAAGCGGAAGCGCCTACGCCCAATACAGGCAGTGAAAATAATGGCACCATAAGTAATGAAATGCCGACAGTAGACTCACCCGGCACTTCCGAAACTTCAGTCGAAGCTGGAGCAGTCGTAACCCCATATCAACCACCAGTGATGACATCGAATAATACTGCAGTTAAGGAATTTATTATTTCCGGTCAGAATTTTTCTTTTTCTCCATCACTTATAGCGGTTAAAAAAGGCGACAAAGTGAAGATAACTTTCAAGAATACTTCTGGATTTCACGACTTTAAAATAGATGCGTATGGCCTAGCGACCAAGCAATCAAAATCTCCCTATCAAGAAGTTTTAGAATTTACCACAGATAAAGCTGGGAGTTTTGAGTATTATTGTTCTGTGGGTAGTCACAGGGCGATGGGGATGAAGGGAACTCTGCAAGTCACACAGTAAAAATTTATAAAGTTATAAAGTAAAAATATGGACAATAACGTAAAAGTTTTCTTGGGAGTCATCGGCCTTTTAATTTTAGGAGTAATAGGAACTGTGATACTTCGGTCAAGTGGGGGAAATGTGCCGGCTGGACCTGGTAAATATGACACATTTGCAACATGCTTAAAGGACAAAGGCGCAACCTTCTATGGCGCTTTCTGGTGTCCGCATTGCCAAGCGCAGAAGAAGCTTTTCGGCTCATCAGCGAAACTTTTATCTTATGTGGAATGTTCCACAGCTGACGGTTCCGGGCAAAATCAAATTTGCAAAGACAAAAATATTTCAGGTTATCCTACTTGGGAGCTTGCGGATGGAACACGGCTTCCTGTCGAAAATTCAGCTGGAGTTACTTTAGAAACATTGGCTGCCAAGACTTCTTGCGAGTTGCCGCAATAACTTATGAATCCCGTAACTGTGCATTATTTAAATTTGTTTTTAGGAACTGGCGCAATAATCTTACAAGTTTTTTCTGTGATAGCTTTATTTTTGCTTTTCATTGGACCCAAGAAAAATGCATATCTTGCTTTTATTGATAAACATTATCTTACGCTTGGTTTTATCTTTTCTCTTTTTGCGGCGCTTTTTTCGTTGGTTTATTCGGAAATCATTAATTTTCTGCCATGTTATTTATGCTGGTGGCAAAGGGTTTTTCTCTTTCCTTCAGTTTTCATTTTCGGGGTAGCTATTTGGAGTAAAGATAGAAAGATTGTAAAGTATGCACTCCCACTTCTTTCCGTTGGTTTTATAATTTCTGTTTACCAAAACTTCTTTTATTATTTTGGCGAGGGCTCAACCCTGCCATGTGACTCTTCCGGTGTGTCCTGCTATCAAAAGCTCGTTTCAGAATTCAGCGGATATATTTCTATCCCAATGCTTGCATTGACAACTTTTGTCGCCTTGATTACTATTGTCTTGGTCGCGCATTTTCACAAAAAAGAAGATTGATATGAATAAATACATCAGTATTGTTATTGTAGTTATTGTAATTGTTTTAGGTGTTTGGTTTTTTATGCGAGGGGGAAACGAGGGGGAAAATATTATCAATTCAACTAATCAAGAAAAAACTACAAAAAAAATGATAAGCGCGATATTGCACACAAATCAGGGAAACATAACAATTGAGTTTTTCGATAAACAAGCTCCGAATACGGTAGCCAATTTTACCAAGCTTGCCGGCGAAGGTTTTTATGACGGAGTCAAATTTCACCGGGTAATCAAAGGCTTTATGATTCAAGGCGGGGATCCTCTTACCAAAGACGATTCCAAGATGGCTCTGTGGGGCACCGGAGACCCGGGCTACAAATTCGCTGATGAGATAGACCTAAAATCTGACTTGTATACTAAAACAGGTTATGTAAAGGGCATAGTTGCGATGGCGAACTCGGGACCAAACACAAATGGCAGCCAGTTTTTTATAATGACCGAAAATTATCCTCTGCCGCCTTCATACACAATCTTTGGCAAAGTAATCTCCGGTCAAGATGTTGTGGATAAGATAGCGAATGTTAAGACTAGTGTGGGCGACCGGCCGGTCGAGGCTGTCGTTATTGAAAGCATAACTTTGAATTAAAAATTTTATGGGAAAAGGAAATAATGCTTACAGGAAAGATGTGAAGAAGCCCAAGAAGGCAAAGAAGAAGTAAATGCAAGAAATAATATACGTTCTAGACTTCGGTTCCCAATATTCGCATTTGATTACAAAGCGAATTCGTGAAGCTGGAGTAGTGGCCGAGCTTGTTAGCCCGGATTTTCCAATTGATAAATTAGCCCAATCTAAAGGGATTATTTTTTCGGGAGGACCGCAAAATCTTTCAGAAAAGACCGCCTTACGAGTCGATAAGCGAGTGTTTGACCTGGGAGTTCCGATTTTAGGGATTTGTTACGGTATGCAATTAACCGCTTTTGAGCTGGGTGGGAAGGTTAAGGCTGGCAAAACAAGCGAATATGGTGCGACCGCAGTAACAATAATAAAATCTTCAAGAATTCTAAAAAATTTATCTAAGAGCCAAAAAGTTTGGATGTCGCATGGCGATCAAGTTATGAAACTGCCGAAAGGCTTCGTGAATATTGCTGGTTCAAAAAACTGTCCGATTGCCGGCATGGAAAATGCCAAGAACAGAATATACTGTTTGCAATTTCATCCAGAAGTCAAACATACGGTTAATGGCAAAATAATAATTGAAAATTTTCTGAAAATTACCGGGGTGAAAAAGAATTGGTCAATGCAGAGTTTTATCAACGACTCCATAAAAGACATACGGAAACAGATCGGCAATGACCGAGCAGTCTGCGCGCTCTCGGGTGGGGTCGATTCTGCCATTGCAGCCACCTTGGTTTATCGGGCCATAGGGGAAAATTTAACTTGTATTTATGTCGATACCGGGCTAATGCGTAAAGGTGAAACAGACCAACTAAAAAAAGTATTTAAAAATCACCTAAAAATGAATCTGCGTATTATTTATGCAGAAAAAGAATTTCTAAAAAAATTGAAAGGGATTACCGAGCCGGAAAAAAAGCGCAAGACCATAGGGGAATTATTTATAAGAATATTTGAAAAAGAGGCTAGGAAACTTTCAAGAACTAAATGGCTGGTTCAAGGCACACTATATACCGACAGAGTGAGCTCCGGGGTAAGTATTGGTGGCAAGCATACAGCTGTCATCAAATCACATCATAATGTGGGAGGACTTCCAGAAAAATTTGGTTTTAAATTAATTGAACCACTTCGAGATCTTTATAAATACGAAGTTCGAAAAGTAGGAGATAAATTGGGCTTGCCAAAAAAAATCACCTATCGAATGCCTTTCCCGGGCCCCGGGCTAGCGGTGCGGATTATCGGTGAAGTTACTAAAGAAAAACTTGAAATTTTGCGACATGCCGACCAAATTACCACAGAAGAAATGAACAAGACTAATTTTAGCAATGATCCCCAATTTTTTTATTTTGTGGTTCTGCCGGACATTCGTTCTGTTGGTCTTCAGGGGGATGCTCGAACTTACGGCCGTCCAATCATTCTACGAGCTCTCGATACAGCCGAATTTTTAACAGCTGATTGGGTGCATTTGCCTTATTCACTTCTAGAAAAGATTTCCACTCGCATTACCAACGAAGTCAAAGGAATCAACCGCGTGGTTTACGATATCACTTCGAAACCTCCCGGGACTGTGGAGTGGGAATAAAAGTGGTATAATATACCAAAGGTTGGTTTTTTTTATTATCATTTAATAAATATTTTTATGAATCAGAAAAAAGTAGCTTTAGTTTTAGGTTCTTTTGCGGGTTTAGTGCATTTAGTTTGGGGGGTTTTGATAGCCCTAGGATTTGCTCAGCCATTGATGGATTTTATTTACAAAATGCATTCGTTAAATAATCCTTTTACCGTAGCTCCTTTTGACCTTATGCGTTCTCTTGGCTTGGTTGTTGTTACTTTTCTAGTAGGTTATGTTGCTGGCTATGTTTTTTCCGCGATTTGGAGTAAGTTTCATAGATAAGTTCTGGAAATAAATGAATGTAGGTTCTTTTACTAAAAGGGAAAATTCTCTAATGCGAAAATTAAATACTCCCGCCAAAGTGCAGGATTTTTTGGGTGGGTTACCTTTTAATTTTGAAAAAGGTGGGGAAACGTTAAAATCTCCGATTTTAACCCTGAGAACACGAAAGGCACATTGTTTTGAAGGAGCTCTTCTTGGCGCCTATATTTTATCACTCCACGATTTTCCGCCACTTATACTCCATCTCAAGGCTACCAAAGAAGATTATGACCATGTTATAGCCCTATTTAAGATTAAGGGGCTCTGGGGGGCGCTTTCGAAGACTAACCACGCAGTACTGCGATATCGCGAGCCAGTTTATAAAAGTATTCACGAGCTTGTTATATCTTATTTTCATGAGTATTTTTTAAATAACGGCCAGAAAACTTTGAGACAGTATTCAGAACCCCTCAATTTAAATATTTTCGGCAAAGATTGGATGACGGAAGAAGGGGATCTTTGGAAGGTGGATAAAAAATTAGATAAAATAAAACATTTTAGTATTTTGCAAAAGACTACAATAAGGAATCTTCGCAAGGCTGATAGGGTAGAGATTAGGGCAGGGAAGATAGTGGAGTATAAAAGAAGGTCTAGACGATAAGTAGAACTTAGTGTATGATGTAGCTATGATTTATTTATTTATTTTAGGGAGGATTCTTCTAGGTGGTTATTTTATAAAAAGCGGCTATAATCACTTTAAGAATCTCGGGATGCTCACGGGCTATGCGCAGTCCAAAGGAGTGCCAATGCCGAGAGAGGCAGTGATTGTGACGGGGCTTATGATGGTCCTAGGAGGTCTAGGAGTACTCCTGGGCGTTTATGTACATCTCGCGGTATTTCTTCTTGCGCTATTTTTACTTGGCACACTTGTAAAAATGCATAGGTATTGGGAAGTCTCTGACCCGATGGCTCGCATGGGGGAGTATGTTAATTTTTACAAAAATTTAGGTTTGCTCGGTGCCATACTGATGTTGCTTGCCGTCCCTACTCCATGGGTGCTATCTCTGGCGATGTAGTAAACAAAAAAGCAAAAGCAATTTTAAAAATGCAATCTATCTGGCAAAGCTTTGCCAGCGAACTGCTCGTCGATCAAGAAAATAATATAAAGAGTACTTTATTTATTTTCTAATCTCCTGCGCAAGGCATTTAAAAAACTCTTTTGCTTTTTTTATTCTTCTTTTTTCTTCTCTTCGTTTTTATGTCCGTGGGCGTCTACTTCGTAGGAAGTGTTTTGCTGTTCGAAGAAGTTTACTAGCTCAAAGACGTCGGTCGCAGTAGACATCCATTTGGCAGGATTGGTGACATTAAAATGCGGTTCAAGTCCGAGCTCTTCTAGCCTGCGGTCTGCCACATATTGCACATACTGGTTGACATAGTCGGCGTTCAGTCCCAAGATGCCTTTCGGAAACATATCTTTATTGTAATTAATTTCTAAATTTACTCCCTCAATGATGATATTTTTTATTTCTTCAGCGAATTCTCCTGTTAAAAGCTCTGGGTTCTCTTCGAGGACAGTATGGATAAGTTGAATGCCGAATTTTAAATGTAAAGATTCATCCCGTAGAACCCAAGTGATCATTGAGCCTAAGTTTCGCAGTTGATTTCTCTGACGGAAAGAGAGCGCTACCATAAAACCAGAATAAAACCATGTTCCTTCCATTACGATGTTGGTGGCAACTAAATTTCTCAAGAAATCTTTTTTGCCTTCAGCTGTTTCAATATCGAGGTTATCTTCGGTCATTCGGATAAGGTATTTGTTTACAAAATTTTCCTTTTTTACGATTGAGTCGATTTCCAAGTGCACACCATACACACGGTTTCGGTCAAGAGGGAATGTCTCGAGCACGTACTCGAAAGATACACAGTGGTTCGCTTCTTCGAACATTTGCTTGGCAATGTATAGATGACATTCAGGACTCTTTAAATATGGATAGATACCCAAGGCGAGCGATCTGTTTACGATAAGTTCGGTGGGATTAAAAAATGCCATCAAGAATTCCACTGCGTGTCTCTCGTCTTCGGTCATCGTTTTCCAATCTGCCAAATCTTCACCGAGCGGTATCTCGTGCGGGAACCAGCTATTTCTGACCGCTTGATTATATAAATCGTATGCCCATTTATAGCGCATAGGATGCAAGTTCATGTCGGTCGGCGATGCTTTTCCTAGGATCATATGTTTCTTTGTATATTTATTGACAACCTTCACACAAAAATTGTTCTTGGGGGTCTTCGGAAATGTGAATTTTCAGTTGCGGAGTTTTTAATTCTATCTCGACTTTTTCTTCAATAATCAGATTCGAAACTAGAGAGATTGGCGCGGTCTCCACATTTTCAGTGTTATTCTCCGGCTTTTCTTCTGTTACCATCGGCTTTTCTTTATCACGAAGTACCGCAAAGCCTCTTTTACCCAAGGCCTCGGCTTTGTTGACTGTGGTGGTGGATTGCTCTGCAGAATGACGAGGTTTCATATGGAGATAATAAGTCGTCTTTAGGCCTTTATCCCATGCGGTGGTATAGATATTCATAATTTCATTTATGTCGCGGACTTCCAAATACATATTGCGGGAAATGCCCATATCCACCCATTTCTGGGCGCGCGCCGCGACCTCGATGTAGGCGTAAGGTGAAACTGAAAAAGAGGTTTTATAAATTTTTTTTATGGAGTCCGGAATCTCTGCAATAGATTCAATGTCACCATGGTTCTCAAGTATCGTTTCGCGCGTTTTCTCCCAGAGATTTTCTTTTTGCAAAGCCTGCATCATATTTGGATTTACTTCTAAATATTTGCCGGATATTTTATTTCTAGAAAACATTTGCGTAAATCTTGGATCAATGCCGGGGCTGGTGCCTGCCACCAGTCCGATGTTCGCGTTCGGCGCGATAGCGAGGAGGGTAGCGTTGCGTATTCCTTTCTTCACTTTACCTCGGAGTGTTTCCCAATCAAGGGGAGGCAATAATTTTGCCGAATCTTTTTTTACGGTTAATTCTCGTTCACGGTTCGCTTCCAATTTCTTTAGAGTGTCAACCGGCACTTCTCCAGCTGACCAGCCCGAACCTTTGAAATTTTTATAAGCCCCTCTCTCCACACTTAGATTTGCGGACTCGTCGATAGCCATATAAGAAATAAATTCGAAAACTTGGTCAGCGAAATCTGCCGCCTCGTTGTCTTCATATGAATACCCAAGTTGTTCAATACAGTCGGCAAAGCCCATCAACCCCAAGCCGACCGCTCTATTTTCATTATCAGCGCGTCTGGCTTCCTCTATGGGAAGTTCATTGATGTCCACCAAGTTATCGAGCTGACGGGTAGCCAGCCGAACTGATTCTTCTAATCGATGCCAATCGACTTGTCCGTTCACTAGATGTTTCGGCATATTTATAGAAACCAAATTACAAACCGCTACATTATCTCTATCTGTCGGCAAGGTAACTTCCGTGCAGAGATTTGAACAGTGGATAGTGCCGGTATTGTTATTTAAGGCACGCACATTTATCGAATCTTTCCAAGTGAGCCATGGATGCGAGGTAGTTTCGAGAGATACCAAGATATTTTTATACTGCTGGCGAGCGGGGATCACGTTATACATCTTGATTTTGCCGGCTTTGGCAAGCTCGATGTACTCCTTATACCTTTTAGAGAACTCTCTCCCTACAAGCTCATTTAGGTCCTTGACTTCATTTGGGTCGAACAAGTACCATTCATCGCCGTCTAACACCCTTTTCATAAATTCATCGGAAATAAAGACAGCGGTGTTGGCGGTGCGAGTTCGGCGGTAATCATCGCCATTATTTTGTTTTAAATCCAGGAAATCTTGGAAATTCAAGTGCCAATTTTCCATATAAAAACAAAGCGCGCCTTTTTTCTTTCCACCTCGCTGGACCGCGCGCACTGCCGAGTCTATGATATGCATAAAAGGTATTGGACCGCTCGAGATGGTATTGTTTGATTTTAAAACTGATCCTTCTGCGCGAAGCTTGGTCACCGAAAGTCCGATGCCACCGGTCGCTTTGGATAGGAGCAGCACATCGGAGACAGTTTTCCCGATATGTTCCATGTCGTCATGAATCTCCATCAAGAAACAATTTGAAAGTTTTGGTTTCGGAGTGCCGGCGCCAATGTTCGAACTTCCAGCAGAGAGGTATTCAAGCTTGGACATTTTTTCGTAAAACTTCTTTGCCCACTCGGTCGGATCTTTTTCAGTCAAAGACATACCCATCGCCACCCGCATCCAAAAATATTGCGGGGTCTCCAGCGGAGCTTGAGATGCATTTTTCATCAAATAGCGATTTTGCATCGTCGAGAGTCCGGAATATTTGTAAAGCTCGTCGTTTTCTATTTTTAAATGTCCAGCCAGTGCGTCCAGGTCAAAAATCGTGGCCATTCTTTTATCAAGCAGATTTTTTTCAACTGCATTTAAAATGTATTCTTTAAAATGAGCGCTATGAAGTTTGGCGAATTCTTCTCTTCCTACTGTTTTCGACTCGTCGTTGTCATAGTCTCCGATAACTTTTTTATAAATTACCTTCAAAAGGAGACGAGTAGCGATTTTATCGAATTCCATTCCATACTGAGTGTTCTGTAGAGCAGCATTTATTGTCGCTGCATCCATCTCTTCGGTTGTGATACCATCATAGAGAGTGAGTTGTGTCTCGCTGGCTATCTGGATGACCTTACTAATAGGATCAGCCAGGCCATAACACGCTCTTTCGATGGACTTATTGATTCTATCAGCGTTGAAGGGGACCTTGGAGCCGTCTCTTTTTGTAATGGTTAACGTCATAGAGTAGTATTATAATCTTTGCGTCTCTTACTTAGCAAGTTAATATCTTCAAAATTACCACTAAAAAGAAATAAGAAAAAATGATTATGGACTCGTCAATACCAATGCTGAAAGATCCTTTAGAATTTTGCTATAATGTAGGTATGTTGGAGAAAAAAAGGCAAAAGAGAATAATGGTTTTCGGGACTTTCGATGGTTTACACCCAGGTCACCTCAGTTTTCTAAAACAAGCGAGAAAATTGGCTCCGGAAAGTTTTTTAATAGTTTCTATCGCGCGAGATGAAAATGTAAAATATATAAAAGGGAAGTATCCTAATAAAAATGAAAAAAAGAGAATGCTCTTAATTGAAAAATCTAAACTGGCTGATAAGGTGGTTTTATCCGGAATTAAAAATCATTTTCCGCACATTCTGAAAGAACGTCCGGACATTATTGCCTTAGGATATGACCAAAAAGCTTATATCGACAAGCGAGGATCGCGTGTGCGAGTAGTACTCTCGCACACGGCGTCCGAGTCGAAGTCGCATCAAGGTAATCCTTATGTCAAGAATTTGAAAAAAGACTTGAAAAATAAAGGTCTAATAGTAAAAGTGGTGCGCTTGAAGCCTTACCGGGAAAAAATTTATAAAAATCACTTGCTAAAAATAAAAAAATTAGTATAATAAAAATATATGAAAAATATTTTTGCAAATAAAAATTTTGTGTCTATATTTCTCACTAATTTGTTGTCGCTCACTATCCTACTATTCCTAGCTTCTTTATTGGTTTGGAATTTTAGAGCAAATATATTTTCCTATTTTGCTCAAGAATATTTACAGGAAATGCAAAATGGAAATAACAAAGATGATACAAAAATTACTACTGAAAAAATTTTGGAAAAGCAAACAATTTTTTCAGAAGAGCGTTTTGTGATTGATGCGGTAAAAAAAACAAATCCAGCCGTTGTCTCTATAATTATTTCCAAAGAAGTTCCGAAATATGAAACTTATATTGACCCGAACCAAGAGAACAATCCATTTGGAGAATTATTCCCAGGTTTTAATTTTAATATTCCGCAATACCGTCAAAATGGCACAGAAAAAAAAGAAATTGGCGGCGGTTCGGGATTTTTAGTATCAAGTGACGGCCTGATTGTTACCAACAAGCATGTAGTTTTACAAAAAGATGTCGAATACACTGTTTTTACCAACGACGGCAAAAAACATATAGCTACGGTGGTGGCGCGTGACCCAGTTTTGGACATTGCTCTCTTGAAAATTGAAGGCAGTGGTTTTCCTTATCTCTCATTAGGGAATTCCGACTCTCTCGAAGTGGGGCAGAGTGTTATTGCTATAGGTAATGCTCTGGGTGAATATAGAAATACCGTTTCCGTCGGGGTTGTTTCTGGGCTTGCCCGCTCAATAACTGCGGGGAATGTGGGTGGAGGTACGGAAGTCCTTGACCATGTCATTCAAACTGATGCGGCAATCAATCCGGGGAACTCTGGCGGACCGCTTTTAGACCTTTCGGGGAAAGTAGTGGGCGTGAATGTCGCTATTGCACAGGGGTCTCAGAGTATTGGTTTTGCTTTGCCGATAAATAGTGTCAAAAGCGCAATCGAATCAGTCAAGTCTGTCGGTAAAATCGTTCGCCCATACTTGGGTGTTCGTTATGTGGCTATTGATGGGGCGATGAAAGAAAAAAATAATTTAACAGTAGACTACGGAGTGTTGGTAAAAGCCGGAACTAATGCAAACGAACTTGCGGTTATGCCCGGCAGTCCAGCGGACAAAGCTGGCATCGTTGAGAATGATATAATTCTTCAAATTGACGGAGTTAAAATAAATGAAGACATAAATCTTGCCTCTATTATTCGCGAGAAAAAAATTGGCCAAGTAATAACTCTTAAAGTTCTCTCTAAAGGCGTCGAGAAAAATGTTTCAGTTACTCTCGAAGCCGCGAAAGACAGTTAAAGACCACCTCACCCTGACAACTCAAATTCCAAATCACCACCCCTAACCCCTCCTCCACAAGGATGGGAGGGAGCGGAATCAGAACCCTCTCCTCCTTATTAAGGGAGGAGTGTCAAAAATTTATTTTTGGCGAGGTGGTGATTAAAACTTATGAGGTGGTGAGTGCTTCTTTTATTTTCTTTACAACCGCTTCTGTTTCCGTGCTCACTTCTTTATTGGTAAAACGCAAAACTTTTATATCTAAACCTTCAAAGTACCCACTTCTTATTTTATCGTATTCTCTATTTTCTTTTTTAAAATGTTGAGGTCCGTCAATCTCGATTATTAATTTTTTTGCCGGACAATAAAAATCAGCAATATAGCCCCCGATGCTGTGCTGTCTCCGGAATTTAAATCCAGTCTGGGAATTTTTTAATCTTAGCCACAACAAAATTTCTTCCGGAGTACTGTTATTTCTTAACTCTTTTCTTCTGTGAAGTAAACTTGTTATATTATGTACAATTTTCATTTGAATTTTGTTTCCTCCCCGCCTTATGGAGGAGGGGCTAGGGGTGGTGACCCTCCCCGCCTAATCTAGGAGGGGATTAAGGGGTGGTGATTTACCTCACATCCTTCAGTCGCAAGGTGATCAAAAGTCCGAGGAGAAGTACTGCACCCAAGGCGAAGAAAAGATATTGGAATGTGGGGATGAGAAGAAGAATAGGAATAGCCACGAGGGGGGCGACGACGAAAGAAAATGGAGCGGTGTTGCGGAAGAAACTTATAGCGTCGGCATTTTCAACGCTCACCGATTTGAAAAAATAAGTTTCACTCATCACTTCGATCGTTGCGGCGCCGACACGGGTCAAAAATAAAATACTCGCCCAGAGCCAAAGTTCTGATGTATGGAGTAGGGGTATGGTTGTTGTAAAAAAAGCGATGATGGAAAATCCGATTAACAACATTTTCTTCTCTCCAATTTTGTCAGATAATTTTCCGAGCGGGAACTCGAGGAGCACAAAAGGTAAAAGCATCACGGTGAAGATTACACCGATTTGATTCCAAGTAAATCCGATGTATTCATGCAAATAAATGGGGGTGTAAATAATCATCCAAGCGTAAAAGAATCTCAAGATAAAATTAATCAGATAAATTTTTGAAATATGTTTATTTTGGATAAAAAACTTAATAGTTCTTTTTATCGGAACTTTTTTGTATTTGGGGTCTTCAAAATCCTGCAAAAATAAAACAAAAATAAATGATACCAGTACCATAAATCCTGCCGAGAAAAGATAAATTCCTGTATATGAACTTTTAGTGATAATCGAACCGGAGACGAGCTGAGCGATAACCCAAGCGGAGCTTACAATCATGAGATAAAATCCACGAAATCGGCCGATGGCTCTACTTTTGGAGAAATCCTCCATAAAGATGTCCAACGTTGCCAGAATACAGTTAGTCGCGACAAAATAAATAATGAAAGCGGGGATAACAACAAATTCCATCTTTCCAAATGCCATGAAGATAAGAGAAAAGAAAGTAACGATACTAAACAACGCGCTGGTTTTGCGATTACCTAAACGAGTCAGAATTCTAGGCATTTCGAGCAAGCCTATGATGGTGGCGAGCGAGGCCACCACATAAATGACAGCAATGTAGTTTGTATTAATGTAGATTTCCAGGAAGCTCGAGTTTATGTAAGTCGTAATGGCAACCGGAATAGAAAAAAGAAAACTCGCCAGATATATTATTTTCCTACTGTGCTTCATTATTACTCTATGTTATCATATATACAATGAAATTCGGAATAGAAACTCCGCCAGGGAAAGGACAAGAACCGACTGACAAATCTCGCCGAGAATTTTTAAAAGCGGTGGGAGGTCTTACCGCCTTCGCCTTAGCCGGAGCCGGCGCGGAAGAAAATGCGGAAGGCGCACAAAATCTTTTAGAAAATAAATTTAGATGTAAAGGCGGGAAGTGTGAATTTATGTTCACCTCTCCTAACTCTAAGGAAGCTCATGACTACAGTGCCAATAAATTTGAAAAAGAAGTCGGTGATGCTTTAAAGGATGCCTATCCGAGTAAAATTCTTGATCCGAATGTGATCCTTCAAATATTAAGAATAAATGGTCAAAAATTGTATCGTCTTTATTGGAGTTGTCGCATAGTTAAGGCTAAACCATCTGAAGCTGATTATTATTTTGATCGCCGAGGCACCATGCTGCCGGGCCCGACACTTCCGGCTGCAAAAGCGGTAGTTGAAGCAGAGCTAAAAAGTTCCGATAAAGTAGAAGCAATGCGCAAGGCATGGGAAGCCAAAGGAAAAAAAGGAAAAATATACGACACTTTCATCAAAGACTCATCTGCTGGATCCGATAGTACTGGATATTGGTATATCAAAGAATTTTTTCTGGTTGCTCCGAAATGAGATAAACGGAACCCAAAAAACGGAAGAAAAACGGAAGCCTTGCTTCCGTTTTTATGGTTTAGTATAATTAAATTATGTCATTAAGAAAAACTGAATTTATAGAAGGGGAGTATTATCATATCTATAATAGAGGCAACAGCAAGCAAAAAATATTTTTTGATGATAAAGACCGGGAAAGATTTTTAAAACTTTTGTACCTTTGTAACTCTAAACAGAGAATTGATTTTAATAATGATATAGTAAAAAGAAAAATAAATGCTTGGGAATTTGAAAAAGGCGAGTCTATAGTTAACATCGGAGCATGGGTCTTAATGCCGAATCATTTTCATTTATATATTACACCAAAAACGAAAGCAAGGCTTCCGTCTGGGAATGCGATTACGGATTTTATGCATAGAGTTTTAACCGCTTACTCGAAATATTTTAACGCAAAATATCATAGGACTGGCTCTTTATTTGAAGGAAAATTTAAATCCGTTCACATGGAAAAAGATACGCAAGCAAAATATTTATTTTCTTATATTCACCTAAATCCAATAAAATTGATTGACCCAAAATGGAAAGAAATGGGTGTAAAAAATGAAAAGAAAGTATTATTATTTTTGAATTCATATAAATGGAGTAGCTATCTGGACTATCTAGGAATTTTCAGGCCCGAAAATAAAATTATCAACAAAATTGATTTTCTAGATTATTTTGATACAAAACACGATTTCAAAAAGGAGATTTTTGACTGGATAAAAATTAAACCTAACTAAGCGTGTAAAAAACGGAAGAAAAACAGAAACAAGGCCTCCGTTTTTTACACGCTTAAGATGACCGGGATTACGAGTGGGCGCTTTTCAGTTTTTTGATACAAGAATTTGGAAACCGTTTCTCCCAGTCCCGCTTTCAGATAATCAAAATCTATCAAACTTTTTTTCGCTGTTCCATCTTCGATTGATTTTTTAATAATGATTCTTACT